>Ga0182742_1000190_pt1 | contig 116543 bp, 119 predicted proteins | sample eDN5th37CBELigMG_FD_128880 | JGI IMG/M metagenome (GOLD analysis project Ga0182742, IMG submission 128880) | Enriched Miracle-Growth compost microbial communities from Emeryville, California, USA - eDNA 5th pass 37_C BE-Lig MG (version 2)... ... | reverse complement strand
TAGTAGGCCAGGCGGCGCTCGGCATAGCGGTTGATGAGGTCGATCGCGTTGCAGGCGCCGGCGGCGGCCAGGGTCATCGGACCGATCGAGCCGTCCACCTTGACGTGCAGCTCCTCCTGCAGGAGGCGCACCGCGCGGCGCACCCCGGCATTCACGGCGAAGTCGAAGACCATCAGGTCCAGCCCGGGCGGCAACTCGTCGCAGCGCGCCGGGGTCCAGTAGCCCGAGCGGTAGATTTCCCGCACCTCGTCCGGCGGGATGCTGCGCATCATCTCCTCCGTGACCTGCTCCTCGGGAATGTCGAGGAAATCGGCATAAGTGCGGCGGGTGACGCCGAAATTGGTCATGCCGCCGGGATCGGCGGGGTGGTTGCTGAACCCGCCTTCCTTGGCCAGGACGATGTTGAGGCAACGGCTCAGCTTTTCGGGGGCACGCCCGGGCAGGGGAACGCGCAGCGCGGTGAGCTGCGGTGCGAGCTGGGCGGCGGAGGTGGCGCTGAGCGCAACCTGCTGCGCCCCTTCCAGCGCCGTTCGGCTCTGCTCGGCCTGCGCGGCGAGCACCGTCCTGAACTGCTCGGCCGCATCGGCGCTGCGGATCCGCGCCGTCTCGTCCTTGATCTGCGACCCGCGCGAGGAGCCGATCCAGAAGTTCACCACCGCCGTAAAGGCAGCGACCAGCGCGCCGACCACCACGTTGAGCAACTGGCTGTCCCTGCCGAGGCCGCCCAGCATCAGCCCCAGGCAGACGAAGAAGCCGAGGGTGACGATGATCGAGACCACCGGCGCGCCCCAGCCGATGGCGCTGCCGCCGCGCACCAGATCGACCATGGTGCCGCGCGCCGACTGCACGTCCGCCAGCCGCTTGCCCAGCTCGTCCAGCTCAGCCTGGCGGCGCGCTGCCTCCTCCTGCTGCTGCAGGCGGGCGGCTTCCAGCGAGATCTCGGCGAGGCGAATGCGGAGGGCGGAGAGTGCCTCAGGGTCCTGGCGCAGCTTCTGCTCGGCGGCGGCGGGATCATCGCTGCCGGTGACGGTGCGGACCGCCTCCGCCGCCAGGTCGGCAGCCTTGCCGGCACGGTCTCCCGCGAAGAGGCGCGCCAGTTCGGGCAGGACGGAGACGGCGAGCGGAAGCAGCAAAGGAAAGGGCATGGCCGGCACCTCGCATCTGCTGGCCCGGGGGCCTGGTCGCACGCTAAAGCATTGCGTAATCGAAACATAAAATCAACGTTGAGCGGCACTCCGCTTCACAGGGCACCGCAAAGCGGCGCGAGGCGGAGTGGCGCCGCGAAGAATCTCGCTTCCTTGAAGGATTCCACTTGAATTTCACGACTCCGTGATGAGAGAACGAAGCTCTCCTCCAAAATCGAGGGTGGCCGATGACGACAATCGCCTGGGACGGGACCACGCTGGCTGCGGATCGCCGCATCAGCAGCGGCACCACGACCTATTCCACCACCAAGATCCGCCGCACGCGTGATGGCCGCCTGATCGGCGCCACGGGCGATTTCGGTGTCTGCACGCAAATGCTGGACTGGCTGGAGACGGGCGGCGAGCGTCCGAACTGTCAGGACAGCGACCGCTGGGCCTCCGCACTGGAGGTCATGCCGGATGGCACCTGCTGGATGCACAACCGCGACAGCCGCTGGCCGGTGGAGGATGGCTTCGTCGCTATCGGTTCGGGGCGGGACTATGCGATGGCGGTGATGGCGCTCGGCCATGACGCGGAGAAAGCGGTGGAGGTCGCCGCCCGCTTCGACCCGGGCACCGGCAACGGCATGGACACGCTGCCGCTCGTCCCGGCCGCCGCCGAGGCGGCGCCCGAGGACAGCATCAAGCTGGTGGCCTGAGGCTCAGGCGGCGCGGTGTTTCGCCCGCGCCGTCAGCACGTCATAGGCCGCACGCACGGCGTCGGCGCCGTATTCCCGCTCCAGCCGCCGCACGCAGAAATGCGCCCGGGCGATGGCGCGGAAATGTTCCAGGAAGGCGAGGTTCACCGCCGCGCCCGCGGCCGCGCCCAGCACCGGCGCCGCCTGCACCGAGAGCTTGAACATCAGCGGCCCGGTGAAGCGCGCGGCGATGGCGGCGATGAAGCGCGGCATCAGCGCCGCGCCCACATTCGGCAGGAACTGCGCCAGCGCCAGGCGGGTGGCGAAATAGCCCGTCTCCGTCGCGTCGTCCCCGGGATTGGGGCCGCCGAGGGCGAAGACCTTCAGGCACTCGGCGCTGGTCTCCGGCTGGCTCGGGTCCTCGCCGGCGGCGGCGGCCTCGGCGCCGATCTGCCGCAGCAGCAGCGTGGTCGAGACCGGCAGTTCCACCAGCGTGCCCGGCAGGCCGAAGGCGCCGCCGGCCGCGCCGCTGGCGGCGGCGAGGCCGCGATGCAGCCATTCCGTGCTGACGCCGGGCAGGCTGCGGCCGGGCTCGCTGCGCATGGCGGTGTCCAGCGCCTTGGAGAGCGCCTTGCGCACCGCCGCGTCCACCATGCCCCGCGCGGCGGCGGGCAGCCGCGCGCGCAGCGCCTCCACCGGCGTGCCCGCCATGCCGGCGAGGCGCGCGGCGAGGGACATCTCGTCGAGCACGCGCCGGGCTTCGGCGAGTTGCGCCTCGGCCTCGGCAGGCAAGGGCAGGGGGGCGGGCAAGGCCGCGCCCTGGATCTCGCCGGTGGTATCGCTCATGCGCAGATGTCCCCGTTACAGGATGAAGCGGCTGAGGTCGGCGTTCGCGGCCAGCGGCGCGACCTTCTCCTGCACATAGGCCGCATCCACCCGCACCGTTTCACCCGAGCGGTCGCTGGCGCTGAAGGAGACCTCCTCGAGCAGCCGCTCCAGCACCGTCGCCAGGCGGCGGGCGCCGATATTCTCGACCCGCGCGTTGATCTCGGCGGCGAGGTCGGCGATGGCCTCGATGGCGTCCTCCGTCAGGTCGAGGGTGAGGCCCTCGGTGCCCATCAGCGCGACATACTGCTGGGCCAGGCTGTGCTCCGGCTCGGTCAGGATGCGGCGGAAGTCCTCCCGTGTCAGCGCGCCCAGCTCGACGCGGATCGGCAGGCGGCCCTGCAACTCCGGCAGCAGGTCGGAGGGCTTGGCCACATGGAAGGCGCCCGAGGCGATGAAGAGGATGTGGTCCGTCTTCACCGGCCCGTACTTGGTGGTGATGGTGGTGCCCTCGATCAGCGGCAGCAGGTCGCGCTGCACGCCCTCGCGGGAGACGTCGCCGCCGCGGAAGCCGCCCTCGCTGGTGCGGGCGCAGACCTTGTCGATCTCATCGATGAAGACGATGCCGTTGCTCTCGGCATTCTCCACCGCGGCGCGGCTCAGCTTCTCCTGGTCGAGCAGGCGGTCGGCCTCGTCCTGGACAAGGGCGACCCGCGCATCGGCCACCGACATCTTGCGGCTGCGGGCCGGCTTGCCGAACATCTTGCCCATCATCTCCTGGATGTTGGCCATCTGTCCCGGCGGCATGCCCGGCATGTCCATCATCCCGATCGGCGTGCCGCCCGCCGGCTCGGAGACCTGGACCTCCACCTCCTTCTGCTCAATCTGCCCCTCGCGCAGCATGCGGCGGAACTTCATCCGCGTCTCGCCGGAGGCGCCCTCGCCGACCAGGGCGGTGATCAGCCGCTCCTCGGCGGCCAGTTCGGCCTTAGCCTGCACCTCCTTGCGCGCGGCCTCCCGCGTGCGGGTGATGGAGACCTCGATCAGGTCGCGGACGATGCTCTCCACGTCCCGGCCGACATAGCCGACCTCGGTGAACTTGGTCGCCTCGACCTTGATGAAGGGGGCATCGGCCAGGCGGGCCAGGCGGCGGGCGATCTCGGTCTTGCCGCAGCCCGTGGGACCGATCATCAGGATGTTCTTCGGCACCACCTCCTCGCGCATGCCCTCGGGGAGCTGCTGCCGGCGCCAGCGGTTGCGCAGCGCGATGGCGACGGCGCGCTTCGCCTCATGCTGGCCGACGATGAAACGGTCCAGCTCGGAGACGATCTCGCGCGGGGAGAGGTTGACGGTCTCGGTCATCATTCAGAGGGTTTCCAGCACGAAGCGGCCATTGGTGTAGACGCAGATGCCCGCGGCGATGGTCATGGCCTTCTTCGCGACCTCCTCGGCGCCGAGGCCATCGACGTCGATCAGCGCGCGCGCGGCGGCCAGCGCGTAGTTGCCGCCCGAGCCGATGCCGATGATCTCGTCCTCCGGCTCCAGGACGTCGCCATTGCCGGTGATCAGCAGGGAGCGGCTCTTGTCGGCCACCGCCAGCAGCGCCTCCAGGCGGCGCAGGTAGCGGTCGGTGCGCCAGTCCTTGGCCAGCTCGACGGCGGCGCGCTCAAGCTGGTCGGGGAAGCGCTCCAGCTTGGCCTCAAGGCGCTCCAGGAGGGTGAAGGCATCGGCCGTGGCGCCGGCGAAGCCCGCCAGCACGCGGCCATTGGCGATGCGGCGCACCTTGCGCGCATTGCCCTTGACCACGGTCTGCCCGAGGCTGACCTGGCCGTCGCCGGCCATGGCCACCTTGCCGTCCTTGCGCACGCACAGGATGGTGGTGCCGTGCCAGCCGATCGGATCTTGGATCGGAGTTTGCGAAGTCGCGTTCATGCAGGGCAGATGGCATCGCGCCCCGGCCGCCACAAGCCGTGGGGGGCGCGAGCGGGGCCGGGGCGGTTCAGGGCTGCCCGGCGCCGGCGGAATGGCCATCGGCGCGTCGCCTCTGGCATGTTCACGCTCCGATCTCCATCTCCCCTGGAAAGCGCCCCCCAGGCGGTCTAGGAAGCCCCCCATGGACGCCAAGCCCCGCACCGCCGACATCGCCCGCAGCACCAGCGAGACCGAGATCCGCATCTCCCTCGGGCTCGACGGCACGGGCGCGAGCCAGATCTCCACCGGCATCGGCTTCCTCGACCACATGCTGACCGCCCTGGCGCGGCACGGCATGCTGGACCTGCAGGTGGAGGCGAAGGGCGACCTGCATATCGACTTCCACCACACCACGGAGGATGTGGGCATCGTGCTCGGCCAGGCGGTGAAGCGCGCGCTGGGCGACAAGCGTGGCATCCGCCGCTACGGCCATGCCGTGGTGCCGATGGACGAGGCGCTGGCCGAGGCCGCCATCGACATCTCCGGCCGCCCCTTCCTGGCCTGGAGCGTGAGCTTCCCGCGCGACAAGGTCGGCGCGATGGACACCGAGCTGTTCGAGGAATTCTTCCGCGCCTTCGCGATGAACGCCGGCATCACCCTGCACGTCATCCAGCGTGCCGGCACCAATGCCCACCACATCGCCGAGGGCGCCTTCAAGGCGGTGGCGCGCGCGCTGCGGATGGCGGTGGAGCACGACCCGCGCGCCGCCGGCGCCATCCCCTCCACGAAGGGCACGCTGGAGGGGTGATGCGGGCCTGGACCGTTCATCCCCCTCCGGCGCCGCCCCGCGCCTCGGTGCCCGCCACCGGCCAGCCAGCGGCTGGCGAGGCGCCGCGGCGGCGCAGGCGGCAGGCCGGGCTGGTGCTGGTGCCCGAGCGCTTCTCGCTGCTGGCCGCGCTGCTGCCGCCGCTGTGGTTCCTGCTGCACCGGATGTGGCTGGTGCTGGTGATCTACATGGCGCTCGCCATCCTGGCGGCGGTGCTGCTGCCGGCGGGCATCGGGTTCTATGTGGGGCTGGCGGCGCAGGTGCTGGTCGGGCTGCATGCCCAGGACCTGCGGCGCTGGACCCTGGCGCGGCAGGGCCGCCCCGTCGCCGGCGTGGTGCTGGGGCGGGACGAGGAGGCGGCGCTGCGGCGCGCGCTGGCCGGCCGGCCCGAATGGGTGCGGCTGGAGGCCGGCATGGAAGGCAAGGTGGCATGAAGGTCGCGGTCGTCGATCCCGGTTCGGGCAATCTCGCCTCGGTGCTGCGGGCGCTGCATCGCGCCGCGCGCGATGGCGGGCATGCCGCCGAGATCACGGTGGAGACGCGGCCGGAGGCGGTGGCCAAGGCCGACCGCATCGTGCTGCCGGGGCAGGGCGCCTTCGCCGCCTGCCGCCACGGGCTGGACGCCATGCCCGGCATGGTCGAGGCGGTGCAGGAGGCGGCGATCCGCCGCGCCGTGCCTTTCCTCGGCATCTGCGTCGGCATGCAGCTGATGGTCGAGCGCGGGCTGGAGCACGGGGTGACGCCGGGCCTGGGCTGGATCGCCGGCGAGATGGCGCCGATGGATCCGCACGACGCCGGGGGCCATCCCCTGCCGCTGCCGCAGATGGGCTGGAACGCGCTGGACTTCACACCCGGCGCGCACCCCGTGCTGGAGGGCCTGGCGCCGGGTGACCATGCCTATTTCGTGCATTCCTACGCGCTGGCTGGCGGCCGGGCGGAGGAGATCCTGGCGACCACCGACTATGGCGGCCGGGTGGTCGCCATCATCGGCCGTGACAACCTGCTCGGCACTCAGTTCCATGTCGAGAAGAGCCAGTTCACCGGGCTCCGCATGTTGACGAACTTTCTCTCCTGGCATCCCTAAATGACCACGACCGAGCATGAACTCCTCGTCGAGCGCACCGAGGCGCTGGACGAGGCGGAACTCGCCGATCTCTGCGAGGCGACCGACGCGGCCATCATCGAGGGCGGCGGCTTCGGCTGGGTCGAGCCGCAGGGCCGCGAGGCGCTGGCGCGCCATTTCCGTGGCGTGCTGCTGGTGCCGGCGATCGAGCTGTTCATCGCCCGGCTGGACGGTGCGCCCGTCGGCTCGGCGCAGCTCATCCGGCCGCCGCGCAACAACGAGGCGCAGGCTTTCAGCGCCCAGCTCACCCATGCCTATGTCGCGCCCTATGCGCGCGGCTATGGCCTGGCACGGCTGATGGTGCGCCGGGTGGAGGAGCGTGCCGCCGCGCTCGGCCACCGCGTGCTGAACCTCGACGTCCGGGAGACGCAGACCACCGCCATCGCGCTGTTCGAGGGCATGGGCTACACCCGCTGGGGCACCCACCCGGCCTATGCGCGGGTGCGCGGCCGCACGGTGGCCGGCCACTACTACTACAAGCTGCTGGAGCCGCCACGCGGCCGTGCGCTCGACCTGCGCGCCGGCGCCTGATCCTTCCGACCGGACCCTGCCCATGCCCTTCACGCTCTACCCCGCCATCGACCTCAAAGCCGGCCAGGTGGTGCGCCTCAAGCGCGGCGACATGGCGCAGGCCACCATCTACGGCGACCCCGCCACCCAGGCCCGCGCCTTCGATGCGGCGGGCTTCGAATGGCTGCACGTGGTGGACCTGGACGGCGCCTTCGCCGGCCGCCCGGCCAATGCCGAGGCGGTGGCCGCCATCCTCGCCGCCACCACCCGCCCGGTGCAGCTCGGTGGTGGCATCCGCGACATGGCGACGGTGGAAGCCTGGCTCTCGCGCGGCATCGCCCGTGTCATCCTCGGCTCGGCGGCGGTGAAGGACCCGGACTTCGCGCGGGCCGCCTGCCGCGCCTTCCCCGGCAAGGTGGCCGTCGGCATCGACGCGCGGGACGGCATGGTGGCCACCGAAGGCTGGGCCGAGGTCAGCAGCGTCTCCGCCCTCGACCTGGCCCTGGCCTTCGAGGATGCCGGGGCGGCCGCCATCATCCACACCGATATCGAGCGTGACGGCATGCTGGGTGGCGTCAATGTCGAGGCGACGGCGGAGCTGGCGCGGCGCCTCTCCACCCCCGTGATCGCCTCGGGCGGCGTCGCGGGCGTGGCGGATATCACGGCGCTGAAGGCCAACGGCAGCGTGGCCGGCACCATCATCGGGCGTGCGCTCTATGACGGGCGCCTGACGCCGGAGGAGGCGCTGGCGGCGAGCCGGTAAAAAAGACCGGTTCCGCGGCTGAATCCCGGATTGAAGGAAGAGTGGGGAAATGAAGTGCCCCACCCCCCATCCTTTTCCTGCCGGTTTTCGGCGCCGCCTGTGGTGCGGGCAGTCCCGACCGTCTCGGCGCGAGCGCCCGCCGCCCGTGCAGCAAAACCGGCAGAGACAAAGAGGAGGTGCGAGGGAGAATCCATTCTCTCCCGCCTTCACGGTGGCAGCGCCGGAAATTGCGATGTCGAAACCTTCGGCCCGCCTGCAGCGGTGGTAAGGGCGAGGCGTTACCTCCTGGCAAAGCCAGAAAGGAGCGCTCTATGTCCGAACTCGTGGTTGTCGGGTTTGACGACCCGAACCAAGCGGACCAGGTTCTCGCCAAGTTGGTGCAGCTTCGCCAGGAATACCTGATCGACCTGGAGGATGCGGTGGTGGCCATCCGCGGCACCGATGGCAAGGTCCACCTCAAGCAGAGCATGAACCTCGTGGCCGCCGGCGCGGCCTCGGGCGGGCTGTCGGGCGCACTCTGGGGCACGCTGGTGGGGATGCTGTTCCTCAACCCGCTGGCTGGCTTCGCCATCGGCGGCGCGCTGGGCGCCGGCACCGGCGCGCTCTCCGGCACGATGGTGGATTACGGCATCAACGACGACTTCATCCGCTCGCTGGCGGACACGATCCCAAACAACAGTTCAGCGCTCTTCGTGTTGATCCGCAAGGTGCAGCCGGAGAAGGTTCTGGCGCAGCTATCCGGCGTGCATGGACGCGTGCTGCGCACCTCGCTCTCCCCTGAACAGGAGGAGAAGCTGCGTCAGCGGCTGGCGGACCACCGCGCCGCCACCGGCGCGTAAACCGGCAAAAAAGAGAGGGTCCGGGGGAATTTCTTCCCCCGACCTTGCTTGCTCAAGCGAGCTGCACGGCTTCGTCAAAGGCAAGGCGCGGCAGGCGGCCGAACAGGCCCGAGGGTTCGCCATAGCCCAGGTTGATCAGCATGTTGGACTTGCAGCTGCCGTCGGGGAAGAAGGCGGCATCCACCTTGGCGTTGTCGAAGCCGCTCATCGGACCGGTGTCGAGGCCGAGCGACCGGGCCGCCAGGATCATGTAGCCGGCCTGCAGCGAGGAGTTGCGGAAGGCGGTCGCCTCGGCGAAGGCCGGGCTGCTGGTGAACCAGGACTTGGCGTCGGCGTGCGGGAAGAGCACCGGCAGCTTGTCGTAGAACTTCACGTCCCACGCGACGATCGCCACCACCGGGGCGCTCATCGTCTTCTCCAGGTTGCCGGAGCTGAGGGCGGGGCGCAGCTTCTCCTTGCCCTCCTGGGTGCGGATGAAGACGAAGCGGGCCGGCTCGCAGTTGGCGCTGGTGGGGCCCATCTTCACCAGCTCGTACAGCTCGCGCAGGGTCTCCTCGGAGACGGGGCGGTCCTGCCACTTGTTGTGGGTACGGGCGGTGCGGAAGAGCTGGTCCAGGGCAGCGCCGTCGAGGGGTTCAGCCATATCGATCACTCCAGTGCGGTGCACACAAGAATGAGGGCAGCGGCGCCGCGTGCCAATCCTGCCCGGGAATGGGCGTCATTCATCCGCTGAATGAAGAGAGCAGAAGGGGCGGCGAACCGCCCCGTCCGGCCTCAGACCTCGACCTGCTCCACGGCGACCACCTCCGGCACGTAGTGGCGGAGCATATTCTCCACCCCGTGCTTCAGCGTGGCGCGGGAGGAGGGGCAGCCAGAGCAGGCGCCCTGCAGGTGCAGCCGCACGATGCCGTCGCGATAGCCGCGGAAGACAATGTCGCCGCCATCGCCGGCCACCGCCGGGCGCACGCGGGTGTCGAGCAGCTCCTTGATCTGCGCGACGATCTCGGCATCGGCCGGGTCGGTCTCGTCCTCCTCCAGCGCCGACTCGCCCTCGGCCTGCAGCATCACCGGCCGGCCGGCCATGTAGTGCTCCATGATGGCGCCGAGCACCTGCGGCTTCAGCGCCTGCCAGTCGGCCTCGTCGGTCTTGGTGATGGTGACGAAATCGCCGCCGAGGAAGACGCGGGCCACGCCTTCCAGCCCGAACAGGCGCTCGGCCAGCGGGCTGCGGCCGGCGGACTCGGCGCTGGTGAAGTCGGCGGTGCCGCGCAGCCCCATCACGTCCTGGCCGGGCAGGAACTTCAGGGTGGCGGGGTTCGGCGTGGCTTCCGTCTCGATGAACATGGCTCTGGCTTTTCCGTGCGTAGGGGGCGGGCTCTCGCTGCCCAGGATTTGGGCGATCCGGGCCGCTCCCGCAACCCGCGCAGCCATTCGCCGCAGGCGGGCCAGGGGCGAGGCAGCCCTGCGGCGTCCTTCAGGTGACGCGTTCGAGGTCCTCGTCGCTCAGATTGCCGGGCACGATGGTCATCGGCACGTGCAGGCGGGGGGCGTAGCGGCCGGTGAGCGCGGTGATCAGCGGCCCCGGCGCGCCGCCGGTCGCCGCCGTAGCCAGGATCAGGATGGAGAGGCGCGGATCTTCTTCGAGCAGCGCCAGCAACTCGTCACGCGGCTCGCCCTCGCGGATCAGCAGGATCGGCAGGCCGCCGGTGATCTCCTGCACCTCGGTGGCGAGGGCGGAGAGCAGCTTCTCCGCCTCCTCCCGCCGCTCCTCCTGCAGCATGGCGCCGACGCCGGCCCATTCGACCGTGCCTTCCTCCTCGATCACCCGAAGCAGGGCGACGCGGCCGCCGCCGTTCTTGGCGCGCAGGCAGGCATAGCGCAGGGCGATCCGGCGCTCCGGGCTGTCATCGACGACCACCAGGAAGACGCGGTCGCGGCGGGCGGCTTCAGGCATCAACCCCTCCGGAACAGCACGCTGCCCAGCCAGCCGGCGAAGGCCGCGAGCAGGACGCAGATCAACCCGTATAGCACCGGCTGCTCAGTGGCGACATCGGCGATGCGGGCGGCAGCGCCAACGCGCACCACGCGGAAGACCAGCTCCTGCCGCGCCACCACGCGGCCATCGCGCACCAGCAGGACCGAGACCTGGTAGTCGCCGGTGTCGGTGGTGGCGGGGAGCGGGATGCGGGCGCGGAACAGGCGCGCGCCCGAGACCTGCATCAGCGCCTCGTCCTCGTACCACAGGCGCGCATCCTGCTTCAGCCGCAGCAGGGCCTCGCGGAAGGCCGGGTCCTGGGTGCCGCTGGCCTGCAGCGGCAGGTTGTCGAGGCCGAGCCGCTTGGCCTGGCGCTCCTCCGGCGGCAGCATCGTCCGGAGGGACCGGGTGCCGGCCACCAGGTAGAAGCCGGGGACCTGGCGGAAGCGGGCGGAAGCGCCGTTGATCCAGAAGCCCAGCACCCTTGTCTTGCGGCGCACCACCATCGGCTCGGGCGAACTCTGCACGACGACCAGCACGTCGTCGCCGCTCGGCCCGAGCAGCCGCTCGGTGGCGCCGAAGACCAGCACGTCAGTGCCGCTGAAGCCCGTGGTGATCTCGACGCGCGGCTGCGACAGCTCCGCCACGAGCGGCGGGCGCGCGGCGACCGGTGCACCCAAAGCGGGAGCAACGGGGGCGGGCGGCGGCGGCATCGGCAACGCCGGCTGCGCCGTCGCCGGGGTGGTGAGGCAAAGAGCAAGACCGAGCGCCAGCAGCGGCCGCAGGGCTTTCATGCCGATGGCCTCATGTCGGGATGGGGCCGATGGCGAACTGGCTGGCCGGCGTGGTGACCAACCCCCAGAGCAGGCTGGCGGCCACCGCGAGCACGAGCAGGCCGAGCAGCGCGCGGGTCTCCTCGCCGCGCAGCCGTGTGCCCATGGCGGCGCCGAACTGCGCCCCGGCCACGCCGCCGAGCAGCAGCAGCAGGGTCAGCACGATGTCCACGCTGCCGGTCTGCGCGGCCAGCAGCAGCGTCACGTTGGCGGAGACGAAGACCACCTGGAACAGCGAGGTGCCGATCACCACCGCCGTCGGCATCCCCAGCAAATAGATCATCGCCGGGACCAGCATGAAGCCGCCGCCGACGCCCATGGTGGCGGAGAGCGCGCCGATGCCGAAGCCGACCAGCAGCGGCGGGATGACGGAGATGTAGAGGCGCGACTTGCGGAACCGCAGCTTCAGCGGCAGCCCGTGCATCCAGAAATGCGGATGCAGCCGCGCCGGCCCGACCTGCCGGCGGCGGCGGATGATGGCGCGCACGCTCTCCCGCACCATCAGCAGGCCCACGCTGCCGAGCACGACGATGTAGAGGATGGACACCGCCAGGTCGAACTGGCCGAGATGGCGCATCCAGTCGAAGAGCTGCACGCCGAGCGCCGAGCCGCTGAAGCCGCCGGCCAGCAGCACCAGCCCCATCCGCACGTCCACATTGCCGCGCCGCCACTGCGCCAGCAGGCCGGAGACAGAGGCGCCGAGCGTCTGGTTGGCGCCGCAGGCGACGGCGACGGGGGCCGGGATGCCGATCAGGATCAGGATCGGGGTCAGCAGGAAGCCGCCACCGACGCCGAACAGGCCGGACAGCCAGCCGATGCCGAAGCCGATGCCCAGAAGCAGCAGCGCATCCACCGACATCTCGGCGATCGGCAGATAGACCAGCATCGCGTCCCCACTCTTCACGCCCCGAAGGAAGGGCTGGCGATTCGAGCCCGTTGCCCGATTTGCGCAAGGGAGATTCCGAATGCGGCAAGTCTTGGGCTAAAGCATAACTGTCGGGAGAGTTCCGCCGCAGCAACCGGGAATCGTGCCTATGCCCGCCTTCCTCTCGCGCCGTGCCCTGCTGGCCACAACGCTGGCGACGCCGCTCGCCGCGCCGGCGCTGCGCGGCGCCCGGGCGGCCGATGCCGCCGCCCGCATCAGCCTGCTGCACATCAATGATTTCCACGCCAAGCACGAGGGCCAGCAGAGCAGCGGCGCCGCCTGCCGGACGGACCGGCCCTGCCTGGGCGGCAGCGCGCGCCTGGCCACCGGCTGGAGCACCCTCGACGCCGAGGCCCGCGCGGAGCGCCGCCCGGTGCTGCGACTCGACGCGGGCGACCAATTCACCGGCAGCCTGTTCCACACCGCCCATCATGGGAAGGCCGAGGCGGCGGTGCAGCGCGCCACCGGCTGCCAGGCCATGGCGCTCGGCAACCACGAGTTCGACGGCGGGCCGGAACGGCTGGCCGCCTATGCGGAGTGGGTGGATTTCCCGCTGCTCTCCGCCAATCTCGACACCCGCAACGAGCCACGCCTCGCCGGCAAGATCCGCAGCCACGTCGTGTTCCGCCATGGTGGCGCGCGCCTCGGCCTGATCGGCCTGACCACCGAGACCACGCCGGAAGCCTCCAGCCCCGGCCCGACCGTCGCCTTCACCGATGCGCGGGAGGCGGCGCTGCGCGCCATCGCGGCGATCCGCGCCGAGGGGCCGGCCACCATCGTGCTGCTCTCGCATCTCGGCTACCTGCCGGATCAGGAACTCGCCGCGGCTGTGCCGGGGGTGGACCTGATCGTCGGCGCGCATTCGCACACCCTATTGGCCAACGACCTGCCGGAGCGCGAGGGGCCAAGCCCGACCGTGATCGATGGGCCGGACCGGCCGGTGCGCATCGTGCAGGTGGGCAGCTACGGCCGCTGGCTCGGCCGGCTCGACCTCGATCTCGCGCCCGAGGGGCCGATCCTGGCGCATGGCGGCCGCGTGCTGCCCATCGTGCCCGGCCTGGCCGAGGATGCGCAGGTGGCGGCGATCGTCGCCGACTATGGCAGGCCGCTGGCCGAGTGGCGCGCCCGGCCGGTGGGCCGCAGCGCGGAGGCGCTCTCCAACAATGATTGCCGCAAGGGCGAATGCGCGCTCGGCAACGTCATCGCCGAGGCGATGCTGGCGGCGGTGCCACATGCCGAAATCGCCGTGACCAATGGCGGCGGCCTGCGCGCCGGCCTGCCGGACGGGCCGGTGACGCTCGGCAACGTGCTGGAGGTGCTGCCCTTCGGCAATACGCTGGCAACGCTGACCATCCGCGGCGGCGACCTCCGCGAGGCGCTGGAGATCGGCCTCTCGCGTTACCAGGAGAATGGCGGCGGCTTCCCGCAGGTGGCGGGCCTACGCTACCGCTTCGACCCCGATGCGCCGGTGGGGCAGCGGGTGCGCGAGGCCAGCGTGAGGGAAGGGGACCACTTCCGGCCGCTGGACCCGGAGCGGGCCTATCGCGTCGTCACCAACAACTTCACCCGGCGCGGCGGCGACGGCTACACGCCGTTCCGCGACAAGGCGCTGGATGCCTACGACAACGGCCCGCCGCTGGAGGACGTGGCGGCTGCCTATATCGCTGCCGATGGCGCCTTCCGCACACGGCTGGACGGGCGCATCAGCCGCGAATGACGGCAAGGCCAGGGGAGAAAGAATTCTCCCCCGGACCCCCTCTTCTTTTTTTGCCAGTTTGCCGCGTGAACCAAGGGTGCTCATGCTTGGGCTGGAGCAGCCCCGGCGACGGATACTCCAGACTTTTGCTCCGGGCTGCGCTCTCCACCCGGGCGGGAAACTTGCAGAAAAAAAGAAGGGGGTCGGGGGGAATTCTTTCCCCCGGCCTTTCTTGCGTCGGCGCGGCACTTGCATAGGGTGGCGCCTGCCATTGTCCCGCCGAGGAGCCCTGATGCCGACCACTCCGCCCCCGATCATCGATGCGCGCGGCCTCTGGAAGCGTTTCGGCAACCTGGCGGTGCTGAAGGGGGTGGACCTCAGCGTGGCCGAGCGGGAGCTGGTCTTCATCATCGGCCCTTCCGGCTCGGGCAAGTCCACGCTGCTGCGCTGCCTCAACCGGCTGGAGGAGCCGGATGACGGCTCCATCCAGGTGGACGGCATCGAGCTGCTGGACCCGAAGACCGACATCAATGCCGCCCGCCAGCGCATCGGCATGGTGTTCCAGAGCTTCAACCTCTACCCGCACATGACGGCGCGGCAGAACGTGATGCTGGCGCTGCGCAAGGTGCTGGGGAAGGGCAAGGCGGAAGCCAGCGAGATCGCCGCCCGCGCGCTCGACCGCGTCGGCCTGGGCGAGCGGATGGAGCACTACCCCGCGCAGCTCTCGGGCGGGCAGCAGCAGCGCGTCGCCATCGCCCGCGCCATCGCCCTGGAGCCGCGGGTGATGCTGTTCGACGAGCCGACCAGCGCACTCGACCCCGAGCTGGTGGGCGGCGTGCTCAACGTCATGCGCGAGCTGCGGCAGGACGGCATGACCATGGTGGTGGTCAGCCATGAGATGGCCTTCGCCAAGGCGGCCGCCGACCGCGTGGTCTTCATGGCCGATGGCGAGAAGCTGGAGGAAGGACCGCCCGCGCAGATCTTCGGCGAGCCGCAGCACGAGCGCACCCGCGCCTTCATCCGCCAGATCGACCGGCACTGAAGGCGGGGCACTGATCCCATGGGTGGCTTCGAAAGTTTTCTTTTCTCCTTTTTCAACCTGAAGGTCATGGCGACCTACCTGCCGTTGGTCGCCAAGGGCTTCGGGCTGACGGTGCTGCTGGCGCTGCTGATCGTGGTCTGCGGGCTGGCGCTGGGGCTGGCGCTGGCGGTGCTGCGCAGCTTCGGGGTGCGGGTGCTGAACTGGGGCATCATCTTCGTGGTGGACCTGTTCCGCGCCCTGCCGCCGCTGGTCATCATCGTGCTGCTGTTCTTCGGCCTGCCGGCGGCGGGCATCACCGTCTCCGGCTTCGCCGCCACCTGGCTCTCGCTGACCCTGGTGCTGATGGCCTTCGCCGAGGAGATCTACTGGGCCGGCATCACCGCCGTGCCGAAAGGGCAGTGGGAGGCGGCGCGCTCCACCGGCCTGACCTTCCTGCAGACGCTGCGCCTTGTCGTGCTGCCGCAGGCGTTGCGCATCACCATTCCGCCGCTGACCAACCGCACCATCGCCATCACCAAGGGCACGGCGCTCGGTTCGGTGGTGGGCGTGGCGGAGATCCTCGGCGCCTCGCAGAGCGCCATGTCCTTCTCGGCCAACCCCTCGGCGCTGACGCTGGGCGCCATCGCCTACCTGATCCTGTTCATCCCGGTGGTGGCGTTCGGCCGCTGGGTCGAGACCCGCTTCGCCTGGAAGCGGTGAGGGAGCGCCACCATGCAGGACTTCACCTTCGCCTTCCTCAACCTGGAGATCGTCCGCGAGGCCTGGCCCATCCTCTGGAGCGGTTTCCTCTACACGATCGCGCTTTCCCTCCTCACCGTGCCGCTCGGGATGGTGGGCGGGGTGACCCTGGCGCTGCTCGCCACGTCCGGACCCTGGGCCGTCCGGCTGGCGGCGGCGGCCTGGACCGATCTGTTCCGGGCCATCCCGCCACTGGTGCTGCTGGTCTTCCTCTATGCCGGCCTGCCCTTCGCCGGCTTCGACATCAGCGCCTGGGGGGCGGTGGCCATCGGCTTCTTCCTCAACACAGGCGCCTATTACGGCGAGGTGCTGCGCGCTGGCATCGAGAGCGTGCCGCGCGGCCAGATGGAGGCCGCCCGCTCGACGGGCCTGACGCGCGGCCAGGCGCTGGCCCATGTGGTGCTGCCCCAGGCGGTGCGGAACGTGATGCCGGACCTCATCAGCAACACGCTGGAGGTGGTGAAGCTGACCTCCATCGCCAGCGTGGTGGCGCTGCCGGAACTGCTGTTCCAGGCCCGGCAGGCACAGAGCGTGACCTACAACGCGACACCCATCGTCGCGGCGGCAGTGGCCTATTTCCTGCTGCTGTGGCCGCTGGTGCGGCTGATCTCGCGGCTGGAGAACAAGGCCATGGTCGGCCGCTGAGCCGACGTCAAAGCAAGGCAAGCGGAGCGCCTTCGCCCCGCCATGGGCGGCGGGCTTGCGGAAGAGCGCTCCACCCGCACGCCGCCGCAGGCCAGGATCACATGCTGGGAGGCCAAGTTGTGGGGGCGGTGGTCAGATCGACATGCGCCAGCCTGGATGGCGGGGCGAGGGAAAGGGGCCGCAGGCCCTTGTTCCCGCCCTTCCGGGGGCGCGCTTGATCCATGATCTCTGGAAGCCCAGCGGCCGGCCGCTTCCTGGATCGATGAAAAGGTGGAATGTTCTTCCGCCGGCCCAGCTGCCGGTCAGGAGGACCGTCATGAAGCGCAGAGAGCTTGCCCAGGGCATGATGCTCACAACCATCTTCGGCCTTGCCGGAACGGCTTCCGCCCAGCCCGCCGGGGCAGGCGCCACCGCCTGGGCAACGGCATGGACCGCCTCGGCCCATGGGCCTTATCCCGTCGGCAATCCCTCGGCCCAGCCGAACCAGTCCTTTACCTTCCCCCAGCCGCAGGACGGCGCGCGCGACCAGACCTTCCGCCTGGTGCTCCGCCCAAGTCTCTGGGGGCGGGCGGCGCGGCTGCGCTTCACCAATGCCTTCGGCACGCAGCCGCTGCGGATCGACGGCGTGCATGCCGGGCTGCAGTTCGGCGGGGCGGCGCTGGTGCCTGGCAGCAACCGGCCGGTGCGCTTCGGCGGGCAGGAGGCGGTCACCATTCCGGCGGGCGGACAGGTCTGGTCGGACCCGGTGGAACTGCCCTTCGCCGCCGACCCCGACAGCCCGCTGCTGATGGGCCGCAAGCTGGCCGTCTCCTTCCATGTCGCCGACCGCTCCGGGCCGATGACCTGGCATGCCAAGGCGCTGCAGACCTCCTATCTCACCGCGCCCGGTGCCGGCGCACACGGGCAGGATGAGGGGGAGGAAGCCTTCCCCTTCTCCACCACCTCCTGGTTCTTCCTGGACGCCGTGGACATGATGGCCCCGGCCGGCACGCCGGTGATCCTCTGCTTCGGCGACTCGATCACCGACGGCACGGCCTCGACGCTGAACGGCGATGACCGCTGGCCCGACGTGCTGGAGCGCCGGCTCAAGGCGACCCTGGGCAACCGTGTGGCGGTGATCAATGCGGGGATCGGCGGCAATCAGGTGATCGGCCCCGCCGAGTACGGGCCGGACAAGCCCTTTCCCGGTGGCCCCTCGGCGATCTCCCGCCTGGAGCGGGACATCACCAGCCTTTCGGGTATCCGCACCGTGATCTGGCTGGAGGGCACGAACGACTTCAGCCGCAACGGCAACGCCTCGCTGGAGGCGGTGCGGGACGGGATGCGGCAGGGCGTGCAGCGGCTGCGCGAGGCGATCCCGGGCGTGCGGCTGGTGGGCGCCACGGTGACGCCGGCGCTGGGCAGCACCAGCCCCGCGCATGGCCATGCCGAGCAGGACGAGAAGCGGCGCGGGCTGAACGAATTCATCCGCAGCTCCGGCCTGTTCGACGCGGTGGTGGATTTCGACACCGCGACGCGGGACCCGGCGAGCGGCGGCCTGAAGCCGGAGATGGTGCCCGAGTCGACGACGGGCGGCGCGGGCGACAAGCTGCACCCCAACCGTGCCGGTTACCTTGCCATGGCGATGAGCATCACGCCCGCGGACGTGATGCCGGCCCACTGACGGAAGGCGAGGGCCGGGGAGTACTATTCTCCCGGCGGGGGTACAGGGGGCAGCGCCCCCTGTCGCACTGTCCGGGCCGGCACGCCGCAGGCCGTGCTGTGTGGCATGACCTCCGCCACCACCGCCGCGCCGACGCCGATGATGGCGCGTGCTCCGATCCTGATGCCCGGCCTGACGCCGGCGAGGATTCCGACCAGGGCTTCCTCCCCGATCCGCACGCCGCCGCCCAGGACGGCGCCGGGGGCGACGTGGCAGGCCGTGCCGACCTCGCAGTCATGCTCGACGATGCAGCCGGTGTTGAGGATGACGTGGCGCCCGACCCTGGCGGCCGCGCCGAGCACCACGCGCGGCAGGGCCACGCTGCCCGCGCCGAGGCTGGAATCCCCCGCGAGCACCGCTGAGGGGTGGACGACCGGCGGCAGGTCGAAGCCGAGTTCCAGGAGCTGCTCCCCCAACCGTCGCCGCAGCGCGTTGACGCCAAGCGCGACATGCGCTGCGGCAAGCCCTTCCGCCCGCAGCGCCGCCGCACGTGCGACCGGGCCGAGCCAAGGCACGCCGGGAAGGCCGGGGCAGGCCGGATTGTCGTCCAGTACGCCGGCGGGGAGGGGCCAGCCGGCGTCGCGCAGGGTGGCGAGCACGGCGCGGCCATGGCCGCCCGCGCCCACCAGCAGCAGGCGCGGTGCCATTCAGATGGCGACGCGGACGCCGAGCTCCACCACGCGGTCGCTCGGGATACGGAAGAACTCGGTGGCCGGCATGGCGTTGCGGCTCATGGCGGAGAACAGCCACTGGCGCCATGTGGCCATCTTCGGCGCGGCGGCGGCCACCAGCGTCTCCCGGCCCAGGAAGTAGCTGGCCTGCATCGGCTCGAACTCGACGCCGTATTCGCGCAGCGCCTCCAGCTCGCGCGGGATGTTCGGGCTCTCCTGGAAGCCGTAGCGCAGCATGACGCGGTGGATGCCCGGCGCCAGCTCGGTCACCTCGCGCCGCTGGGGGGCCAGCGGCACGTCCACGTTTTCCACCGTGACGAACAGCACGCGCTCGTGCAGCACCTTGTTGTGCTTGAGGTTGTGCAGCAGGGCGTTGGGCACGTAGTCGGCCTGGCCGGTCATGAAGACGGCGATGCCGGGCACGCGGATGGTACGGGACTGCGGCAGCCGGGCCAGGAAGGACTTCAGCGGCAGGCTGTCCTGCCGGAAGCGCGCGAAGAGCAGCTCGCGCCCGCGCCGCCAGGTGAGCATCAGCACGAACATGACGGAGCCGAGCAGCAGCGGCACCCAGCCGCCATCCGGCACCTTCAGCACGTTGGAGATGAAGAAGGCCGCGTCCAACAGGAAGAGCGGCACCACCACCGCCGCCACGGCGATGCGGGACCAGCCGAACTGGCGGCGGAAGATCAGCCCGGCCAAGGTGGAGGTGCAGAGGAAGGTGCCGGTGACGGCGAGGCCGTAGGCAGCGGCCAGGCTGTCCGAGTCGTGGAAGGAGAGCACCAGGATGATGACGCCGGCCAGCAGGGCGAAGTTGATCTGCGGCATGTAGATCTGCCCCTCCTCGGTCTCCGAGGTGTGGCAGACCACGAGGCGCGGCAGGAAGCCGAGCTGCACGCATTGCCGGGCGATCGAGAAGGCGCCCGAGATCATCGCCTGGCTGGCGATGATGGTGGCGCAGGTGGCCAGCACCACCAGGGGCAGGCGGAACCAGTGGGGCGCCAGCAGGTAGAAGGGGTTCTCCAGCGCGGCGCGGTCGGCCAGCATCAGCGCGCCCTGGCCGAAATAGTTCAGCGTCAGCGCCGGCAGCACGGCGAACATCCAGACGAGCTGGATCGGCCGGCGGCCGAAATGGCCCATATCGGCGTAGAGCGCCTCGGCGCCGGTCACCGCCAGCACTACCGAGCCGAGCGCCACGAAGGCGGCGAGGTGGTAGCGGACGCAGAACTCGATGGCGTAGTGCGGCGAGAGGGCCAGCAGCACCACCGGCTCGCGCACGATCTCGACCAGCCCCAGCACGGCAAGGCTGATGAACCACAGCGCGGTGACCGGGCCGAAGACCCGGCCGATGCTGTGGGTGCCCTTGTATTGCACCAGGAACAGCGCCAGCAGCACGCCGAGGGAGATCGGGATCACCAGGTCGGCGAAGGCGGGGGAGATCACCTTCAGCCCCTCCACCGCCGAGAGCACGGAGATGGCGGGGGTGATGGTGCCGTCGCCGAAGAACAGCGCGGCGCCGGCGATGCCGACCAGCATGATCAGCTTGCGCCCGCGCTCGCCACGGCCGACGCGCTGGGCGAGCGCCATCAGCGCCAGGATGCCGCCTTCGCCGCGGTTGTCGGCGCGCATCACCAGCAGCACGTACTTCACCGTGACCACCAGCACGAGCGACCAGAAGATCAGGCTCAGCACGCCGAGGATCTCCCAGCGTTCCAGCCCGTCGGCGGCGAAGTGCAGGAGGGAGGCGCGGAGCGCGTAGAGCGGGCTGGTGCCGATGTCCCCATAGACCACGCCCAGCACGCCGAGCAGGAGTGCGGGGGTGAGGGGACGGCTCGCCGAGGGGGGGGTGCTCTCTTTGGACACTGCCATGCTGCGCTGCTGCGGGGCAGCAAGGAGTAGGATGTGCTTCATGGGCGGCGCAAGAGGGCGCGCTCATGTGCAGGGTGAGCCGGTCTGGCTCTCGCCATGCCGACCGCGATGACGTGATCCAAGGTCGAGGCGGCGCAGGCTGGAGCGGAGCATTCCTGCGCCAGGGGTGGAAGGGATGGCCGGGAGGCGCCTGCGCTCCCGGCCGGCCGGTCAGATGCGGGCGCGCGCCGCGGTGCGGGGCGTGGTTTCCGCCAGGTCCTCCGCGAAGATGTCGCGGTCCTTGGTCTCGGGCACGAAGAAGGTGCCGATCACCACCGTGACGAGCGCAATCACCACCGGGTACCAGAGGCCGTAATAGACGTCGCCGGTCTGCGCGATCATGGCGAAGGCGGTGGCCGGCAGCAGGCCGCCGAACCAGCCATTGCCGATGTGGTAGGGCAGCGACATGGAGGTGTAGCGGATCCGGGTCGGGAAAAGCTCGACCAGCGCCGCCGCGATCGGGCCGTAGACCATGGTGACGTAGATCACCAGCAAGGTCAGCACCCCGATCAGCATCGCCGGCTGCTCGCGGAAGATGTCCAGCGGGTGGGCGATCTTCACCACGGTCGGGTTGTTGGCCGCCGGATAGCCGGCCGCGGTGATCACCGTGCCCAGTGTGGTGGCGAAGTTCGGATCGGTGGTGGAGATGGCCGTCTCGCCCACCCGCACGGTGGCGGCGGTGCCGGCCGGCGCCTCCTCGACATGGTAGTTCACCGACAGCCTGGCGAGCGCGGCCTTGGCGATGTCGCAGGAGTTGCTGAAGCGTGCCGTACCGGTCGGGTTGAACTGGAAGGAGCAGTTGGCCGGATCGGCCTGCACCACCACCGGGATGTTGGTGTGGGCGGCGTAGAGGGCCGGGTTGGCCTCGGCGCTGAGCAGCTTGAACAGCGGGAAATAGGTCAGCGCCGCCAGCAGGCAGCCGCCCAGGATGATCGGCTTGCGACCGATCTTGTCCGACAGCCAGCCGAAGAGGACGAAGCCGCCGGAGCCGAGCAGCAGCGCCCAGGCAATCAGCATGTTGGTGGTGTAGCTGTCCACCTTCAGCACGGAGCCGAGGAAGAACAGGGCATAGAACTGGCCCGTGTACCAGACCACCGCCTGGCCGGCGACGAGACCGAACAGGGCCAGGATGGCGATCTTGGCGTTCTTCCACTGCCCGAAGGCCTCGGTCAGCGGCGCCTTGGACTGGGTGCCCTCCTCCTTCATTTTCTTGAAGGCCGGGCTCTCCTGCATCTGCATGCGGATCCAGACGGAGATGCCGAGCAGCACGACGGAGACGAGGAAGGGAACGCGCCAGCCCCATTCGCGGAAGCCCTCCGCGCCCGTCAACGCCTGGGTGCCCAGGATGACGAAGAGCGAGAGGAAGAGGCCGCCGGTGGCGGTGACCTGGATGAAGCTGGTGTAGAAGCCGCGCCGGCCATGCGGCGCATGCTCCGCCACATAGGTGGCGGCGCCGCCATACTCGCCGCCCAGCGCCAGGCCCTGCAGGCAGCGCAGCACCAGCAGGATGATGGGGGCGGCGATGCCGATCTGCGCCGCCGTCGGCAGGATGCCGACCAGGAAGGTGGAGGCGCCCATGATCAGGATGGTGACGAGGAAAGTGTATTTGCGCCCCACCAGATCGCCCAGCCGGCCGAAGACCAGCGCGCCGAAGGGGCGGACCAGGAAGCCAGCGGCGAAGGCCAGCAGGGCGAAGATGTTGCGGGTGGTCTCGTCGAAGATCGGGCGACCGTCATCGCCCAGCACAGTGAAGAACTTGGCGGCGACGAAAGCAGCCAGCGAGCCGTAGAGATAGAAGTCGTACCACTCGAAGACCGTGCCGAGCGAGGAGGCGAGGATGACCTTCTTCTCCTCGCGCGTCATCGGCCGGAGCGCGGCGTCTGTCTTGGGAATGGTGGCGCGCATCTGTGAACTATCCCCCTACCCGTTTCCGGCTGCGCGCCGCGCGCGCGCCGGCCTTTCCGTTGAAGGCTCTTCTCGTTGGGCCGCCCTGCGCTGGCCGCCCTGTCCTGCCCCCCTCCACGCCCTGATCCGGAAGGGGTGCGGAGATGGCAGGCCGGGCGGCATCGCTGCGATGGCAGGCACATTATTCATCAGACCTCTCTCCGGGAGCGCAACAGATTTCGCGGCTCCGCGCCCGGTCGCGCTCAGCTTCGCCTTTCCGGGCAGTGCTGCCATGCAGCAGGCCTGCAACGCTTTCCGGGGAGCGATGTTCCCCCCATATCCTGGGAGGTAGCGCCGCAGCACCGCTCCTGACGATCTGGCGCGGCACCGCCGGGCAACACTGGACGACGGGTGAACCCGCCGCGAAAGCTGCTCCGAGGCATGGGGCGACGCAAAAGCAACTGGCATCTTCGCGTGCGGGGCGTCAGCATGCGGAGGGAAGGGGGCCTGGATGGATACGCTCCGCACTCTGGCTGACCACTCGATCCGCCGTGTTCTCGGCTGCATCGCGCTGGGCATCGCACTGGTCATGGCCGCGCTTGCCAGCCGGCCCATGCTGGCCCTGCAGAGTGGCGCCCTGCTCACGGCGGCGACCTGGCTCGGCCTCTGGGGTGCCGCACTGCAGGTGCCGCGGCAGGATCTGCGCCGTACCACCCTGTGGCGGCAGCTTTCCGTGCTCGCCGGCGAGGGGGCTCAGCGGCTCCGTGGAGCACGCGGGCGGCAGCAGCTGGCCGCCATCCTGGCCGAGCGCCTGATGTGGCATGCCGACCGCGCCGCCCTGGCAGCGGCCGCGCTGGGCAGCCTGGCGCTGGCCTGTTCCGGGTACCGCCTGCTGCTGCAGGAGTGAGCCACCGCGCCCCTGCTGCGGGATAAGGTTGACGAGCCTGCCCCCTGGCCTGAAGGTGGCCGTGGTCACTCTTCCCGCGGAGGTGCAGAGCCATCACTGATCATGATCTGGCACTTTTGGTCGATGCAGTGCGGAGTCAGGAATCCATTGTTCCCAGCCCGCCGGCCTATCGCCTCGATGAATCCGTGGGTCACCTGTTGCGGCGGGCGCATCAACGCCATGCCTCGCTGTTCCAGGACCGCGGTGCGGTCGGTGGCCTCACCTCCACACAGTTCGCTACGCTGCTGAAGCTCGCAGAGCTGGGCCAAGCAACGCAGAACGCGCTGGGCCGCGCTGTGGCGCTGGACCCGGCCACCATCCAGGGCGTGGTCGCGCGGCTGCGCGACCGTGGCCTCGTCGAGGTTGGCCGCGACCCGCTGGACCGCCGCACGGTGGTGCTTTCCCTCGCGGCAGCCGGGGAGGTGGTGCTGGCGGACGCCATCGGCCAGGGTCGCCGCGCGAACGAGCAACTCCTGGCGCCGCTATCGCGGGATGAGCGGGCGATGCTGGTACGATTGCTGCGACGCCTGCTCGATTAGAGCAGCCCCCAGGCGCTCTGGCCCGCGTCAGCCAGACTGACGTTTCGCTTTGACGAGCATTCTCGCCTGATCAGGTGATTCCGCCTGATCAGGCGAAGCCGTCTCCAGGGCAGCTCTTCAGCGCGGCGCACGACGGCGGCGCAGCATGCCCACCAGGAGGCCGACCCAGGAGGAACGGGCGACGCCACCGAGCAGTGGCAGCAGCCCGATGCTGGCCCGTGCCTGCGCCATGGCGGTATCACGCAGAAGCCGCGCCTCGATCTCCTGCACGCTGGGACGTTCGCGCAGGGCCAGCATGAGAAGAATGAGCGCCAGCACCAGATCGCCGCTGGTCAGCCAGGCGGCGCGTGCGAGCGAGCTCCAGCCATCCAGGGCGAACCAGACCAGCACATGCGCCATGGTGAAGGCGGCGCAGAGCAGGACGGCCGCGATGGCGCCGAGCACGGCGCGCCCGGCCATGCGGCGCGCCTGCAGGCCCAGCAGGACGCGCTCCGCCTCTAGGGCGGCGGCGGCCAGACGGAAGGCGCGCATTGCCCCTTAGCGCCGCAGCAGGCGGGAGAGCAGGTAGCCCACTCCCATGGCAACGAGGATGGTGGCGATCGGCCGCTCGCGCACGACGCCAAGCGCCTGCTCGGCCTCGCGGCGCGTGGTGGCGCTCACCTCCTGCGCCAGATGCTGGGCACGGCCGGAGGCCCGCGAGACGGCGGGGGTAACCTGCTCGCTCATCAGCGTCTCGACCTTGCGGCGCAAGTCGGCGATGCGCTCCTCGATGGAGCCCAGGTCAACGGATGAATAGCGGCTCATGTGGATCCTCCTGCACTCGTGCGGTGCGGCCTTGAAAGCCGTCCCGCGCAGGTCCTTGGGCCAGGCGGGACGTTTGGCCCGGGCCTGCCTCTCCGGTGCTCGACGGCACGGGAATGGACCACGGCCCTGAGTCGTCTCGGGCACCCCACCTGTGAGGCCAACGCCTCTCAGCGGGGTGCGCCGGATGCTCCGGTCAGTTCAGGGCGCGGTCAATGCTGCGCCCCATCCGCTCCCCCGGACCCTTCGGCGGATCCACGGCGTCGCGCAGGTTTTGGCCGGCATGGTCGATCTTCTCACCGGTCCGCTCGGCTGGTCCCTGGCTACAGGCAGCCAATGGGCCGAGCAGCGCCAAGACGGGGAGGGTGGCCATGAACAGCTTGCGCATCAACAGTTCCTTCTCGCTCTGTCCCGTCAACGCAAGGTCAAGGTTGGGGTTGCGCCCAAGTCCCGGATGCTATGCGGAGGAGCCTAGGCAGCCTCATCGCCTTCCGCCGCCAAGCTTCCGGCACCTTCGGCCTCCGTTTCGCGCCGGCGCAGGGTGAAGCGCAGCACCAGCTCAGTGCCGCCCTCGCCGCGGATCTCGATCTCGCCACCGAGATGCTGCGCGAAGCCACGGATCAGCGTCAGGCCGATGCCCTGGCTTCCTTCCTCCTCGTCCAGCTTCATGCCGAGGCCATCGTCGCGCACGGTCAGGGTCACGTCATCGCCCTCCGCATGCACTGTCACCGTCACGGTACCGCTGCGCGCGTCGGGGAAGCCGTGCTTGATGGCGTTGGTGACTGTCTCCGTCACCAGCAGCGCCAGGGAGACCGCCTGGTCGGTGACGATCTCCAGCTCGTCCGCCTCCACCACCAGGGCAATGCGCTGCCCCGGTCGTTCGCCCAGCGCGGCGAAGAGCTGCTGCCCCAGCTCCTCCAGGAAGGGCCGCAGGGCGATCATCTCAAAGGTCTGATTGGTATAGAGGTGACGATGCAGTGTCGCCAGCGCCTGCACGCGGTCGCGCGCGGTGACGAACTCCGCCCGGGCGCGCGGATCGCGCAGGCGGCCGGCCTGCAGGTTCAGCAGCGAGGCGACAATCTGCAGGTTGTTCTTCACGCGGTGATGGATCTCGGCCATCAGCAGGTCGCGCTGCCGCAGGGCACTGCGCAGTTCCTCCTGGCGCCCGCTGATCGCCTGTGCCGCATCGCTCACCGCCTGTTCCAGCGCGCGCACCTCGTCCGGCTCACCCGGGACTGGCTGGCTCCGGAAGGGCGCGCCGGGGCGCCACTGCCGCACGCGTGCGGCCAGCAGGCGCAGTGGCCGGGCGATGGCGAGGTCCGCCCCCAGCACGATGACCACCAGGCAGGCCAGCAGGAAGACCGCCAGCTCGAAGGCGCGGCGCAGCAGCACGACATTGGCGGCGGTGCGGATCTCACCGGTGGGCAAGCCGACCAGCAGACGCAGGCCGGGCGCCAGGGGGGTGCTGGCATAGGCGAACTCGGCGCCACCCTGGGCGCGGGCTTCCAGCGTCATCGCGCCGGGCTGCCGGATCAGCCGCTGCAGAACGGCGGAAGGCGGCAGATCGAGGGGGGCGGCGCGGGTCAGCGGCAGCGGGACGGCACCACGGTCCACAAGCCAGATGCGCTGTGCCGCGCGTTCCTGGCCGCGCCCCTCCTCATGGACGAAATGATCCAGCAGCAGGCTGCCGGCGACCACGCCCTGTACGGCGCCGTCCACGATCAGAGGCACGGCACCGGTTATGACGGATTCGCCAGCCGCGTTGCGCCGGAAAGGGGTCAGGACGAATTTTCGCTCGGCTGTGACCATCTGGAGATAGTCGGCTTGCGGCACGGAGTGTCCGGGCGGAACAGGCTGCGCGCTGCACAGCAGCCGGCCACTGGCGTCGAGTACCCAGAAGTTCGCATAACGCTCGGGATAGAGGGCAAGCAGCGCCTGCACGATCGGCGGACAGCCGGGAGCGTTGCCGGCAAGGAGGATTTCCGGCTTGCGCGCAAGTCCGGCCAGCGTCTGCTGCAGGGTCTCGATGGTGGCGCCATGGCGGGCGGCGGCGACGTCGCCGAGAATGGTGGCGGTGCGCCGCCCGGAGGCCAGTTCGGATTCGTAGCCGAGGATCGCATTGGCGCTGGCGATGCCGACCACCGGCACACTGGCGACCAGCAGAAGAAGAAACATGCGGCCACGGACGCCGCGGAGCATCTGGCGAAAGGCGGGCCTGTGCGGCCGCGCCGCTGGAATCATTTCTTGGGGTCCTGCGTCCGATCCTGCTCGATCAGCCGAAGGAGTTCCTCGGGGATGGGTTCGCGCGCGACGTCATCGTACATCGCGTGCAGCCCACGCTGGAGCCATAGGTCAAAAGCCGCATCAGGCGTGCCCTTACGGGCACGCGCGGGACGCGAACGGGTCGCCTCTACGGCCGGTTCCGCCAACATGCGCTTGTCTGCTCGCTCGTCCATCAGCTTCCCGCATGTAGCGCCCGCGCCACGTTTGCCGAGTTTCCGTTGCGCAGCGTACCACCGCGCCGGCGGCTCTCGCCAGCCTGGGCCTGTGCCGTGCCACGCTTGCTGCCCTGCGGCTCGCCCGTCAGCCACGCCTCGAGCTGGCGGCGGGCCCGGAAGACGCGGCACTTGGCGGTGCCGACGGCGCAACCCATCACCTCGGCAGCCTCCTCGTAGGACATGCCCTGGACGGTGACGAGCATCAGCGCGGTGCGATGATCAGGCGGCAGGTCGCCCAGGCGGCGGCGCAGTTCGCGCAGCGCCAGGTTGTCCTCCTGGGCCGCCGGACGGGCCAGCGCCTCGGCCGGCGCGTTGTCCATGTCGCAGGTGTCACGGCGGCGGCGGATGTCGGAGAGGAAGCGGTTGCGCAGGATGCGGAACATCCAGGCGCCGAAATTCGTCCCCGGGGTGAAGCTGTGCTGCGCGGCGAGGGCATTGCTCACCGCAGCCTGCACCAGGTCATCCGCATCGGCGCGGTTGCGCGTCATCGACACGGCCTGCACCCGCAGGCGCGGCAGGATGGCGACGAGCTGATCATGGAAGCTCGGGCCGGTGCTGGTGGCGGCGGGGCTCGCCTCGGTGATGGTCATGTCGTTCATCGTGCTGTGCTCGCCTTGCATGACCCACCAATGCACGAGCGAAGAAGCCGGTTGCATCGGACCTATTCGAAAAACGCAATTCTGGTATCTGAATGGGGCATGGAACCTTTTGCCGGACCATACTTTGTGACCGGCGCAATCCATGCCTGTACCTTATCCATACGCGGATCATGCTCCGGCATGGGCCGCGCTTCCCTCCTGCTCCGCCGGTGCCATGCCGCGGGCCAGGGCCGCGCGAGCCCGTGCCACCCGTGCCTTCACAGTGCCGACTGGCACATTGCAGACCGCCGCAGCCTCCTCATGTGAGAGGCCATGCGCACCAACCAGAATCAGTGCCTCCCGTTGGGGCAGGGGCAGCGTCTCCAATGCCCGCGCCAAGTCCGAGACCGCGTGCTGCGCCTCCTGGGCAGCGGGTTGCGGGGTATCGGACGCCGGCATCCGGGCCAGCGCGCGGCGCTCCGTGCCATGACGCCGGATCTGTTCGAGAAAGGCGTTGCGCAGGATTCGAAACAACCAGGCCCGCAGGCTGGTTTCCGGATCCCATTGCGATTCCGCACGCAGGGCCCGCAACACGGTCTCCTGGACGAGATCGTCCGCCACGGTGGCGTCGCGCGCCAGGAAGCGGGCGAAGGCGCGCAGGTCTGGCAGCAGCCCGGCCAAGCGTGGGCGGATCGGGTCAGTGTGATTTGCCATCAGCTTCCAATAGCGGTCTTCCTGCATCACAGGACCGAGATGAGGGCCACGACATGAACGCCGTAACGCAAGCCGAGCTGCTTCGATGCCTGCCGCACGCCCGCCGCTATGCCCGCGCGCTGACCGGCAGCCAAGCTGCCGGCGACGGCCTGGTGGCTGCGGCACTGCGAGAGGGGCTGCCGGCACTGCCACCGCGCCTTGCGCTCTATGCCGGCGTCACGCGCCTGGCGCCCCCACCCGCCATCCCGGCCAACGGAAGCAACCTCTCCGCGCGCCACCGGCAGCTCCTGCTGCTGACGGCGCTGGAGGAACTGGCGATCCAGGATGCCGCCATCATCGTGGGCGTGCCGCTGGACGTGGCGGAGACGGAGCTGGCCGAGGCGCGCGAGGCTCTGCGCAGCGCCGCGGCGGCCGATATCCTGGTGATCGAGGATGAGCCCATCATCGCCATGGACGTGCGCCAGCTCGTCGAGGCTTGCGGCCATCGGGTAATCGGCGTGGCCGCCTCGGAAGCGCAGGCGGTGCGGCTGGCGCAGGAGCGTCATCCCGGGCTGATCCTGGCTGATGTGAACCTTGGCATGGGAGGGGATGGCATCATCGCGGTCAACCGTATCCAGGAGCAGTTGAAGGTGCCGGTGATCTTCGTCACCGCCTATCCCGAGCGGCTGTTGACCGCCGAACAGGTTGAGCCGGCCTTTGTCATCAGCAAGCCCTTCGAGCCATTGGCGCTCGCCATTGCCACCTATCAGGCGGTCTCCTCCACCGTGCCGATCGGCTGAAACCGGCGGCTGAAGCACGGCGTTCCTTCGGCGATGCCGGCTCCGGGCCTCCCGGCCGGCCTGACCGAAGGGAAAGGACGTCATGACCCGCTCCCCCGCCTTCTGCCCGCGCCCCGTTGGCCTGGGGACGGAGAGCCGGGCAGCGCGGGCTGCCGTCATCGCGGCCTTTCGGTCCAGGTCGAACCCGTCAGGCAGCCATGAGCCGTGATGGCGCCTTGCGGGGCCCTTTCGCGGCCTGATGCCGGCTTCTCTCCCCGCAGCCTGATTGGAAGGGACCGTTCTCCATGCTCTACTGGACCATCATCTTCCTCGTCATCGCGCTGGTGGCCGGCGTGCTCGGCTTCACCGGCGTTGCCTCCGCCGCCAGCGGCATCGCCAAGATCCTCTTCGTCATCTTCCTGGTGCTGTTCCTGGTCTCGCTGATCGCCGGACGCGGCTGGGCCTGAGTCTCCGATGCCGGCCGGGCCACGGACCGGCCGGCGGAGCCGCTGATTCCCGTGAAACACAACCGCTCGGCCTGCGTGCGGACACGGAGGTGGAGAGAAGCTGGAGAAAGCGAGCGCCCACCGGTTGCGATCCGCGGCAAGCGCCTTTGCTGCTGCTCCCGTCGCGATGACCCCGCAAAGATTCGCCGGCTGTCAGACCGGCGCTGTTCTCAGGACTGACGCGGGCACGCTTCACCCATGCGGGAAAGCCGACAGGAAAGACGATGAGGGGAGGAGGGCCAGGGAAGAATTCGGGCCTATCCTCCAATCCGCCGAAAGGTGGACGCGGGGATAATGAATTCTCCCGCGGGTTCCTCTCTCGTCTTTTGCAATCAATCTCGCGGCGCTGGCCGCCGGCGCTCACGCCTGGACAGAAGCCGCCCTGGCGACGGCCCTTGCAAGGGCGACCGCAAGGACCCTCGCACCGGCGGCGCCAATAACGGATAAGAACTGGCGGTTCGGGGGAGTGGCTGAGGCAGCGCCTCCGGACCCCCCCCGACCTTGCTTTAGCCAGAAATCTGAGGGCGGCTCCTCATTCTTCCGGCCCTTTCCCTGTCAGAGGCGGAGGCCGGATCAAGGCCCCCGCCTGCCATGTCTCAGCGGGACGAGTTCTGCGGATAGGCGCCGGAGGTGTTGGTCCCGGCGGCACGGTCCAGGGCGCGGGTCGCCTTGGTGCCAGGCGGGTTGCCGGGCATGCCGTTGGACTGCAGGGGATAGGCGCCGGAGGTATTGGTGCCGGCGGCGCGGTCCAAGGCGCGGGTGGCCTCGGTGCCGGGCGGGTTGCCGGGCATGCCGTTGGACTGCAGGGGATAGGCGCCGGAGGTGTTGGTGCCGGCGGCGCGGTCCAGGGCGCGGGTGGCCTCGGTGCCGGGCGGGTCGCCGGCGGCGTGGCGCGACGGCGAGTTGCAGGCAGCAAGACCCAGCAGGGCGACGGAAGCCGCGAGAGCGGGAAGGATGGTGTGCCGGCGCATTCGAAAGCTCCTTCTTTCTTGTCGCCCCGCAAGCAGAAGCAGGAGGGGCAGGTGCTTCAACGCCATGCTTCAGCTTGAGTTCCATCCTGGTGGGGGATTTCCGCTAAGTTCGCGGAAAGGCGAGAGCATGCAACCGGAACGGCAATCCGGACGTTCATGGCGGCATCAGGAATTGCCCCTGAGACCGACCGAGGGAAGTTAGAGAATGCGTTCCATCCTGCTCTGGCTGCTGGGCATTCCCATCCCGATCATCATCCTGCTGCTCATCTTCAACGTGATCTGAGGTGGCCGGCCCCATATGGGGCCGGTTGATCGCGCTCAGCAGCGGGCGGCCTTGCGGCTGCGCCAGAGGTGCCAGAGATAGGCACCCACGATGCCCGCCAGCACCACATAGCTCAACGGCTCGATCGCTGCCTCGACCTTGCGGTACTGCTCGCGCAGCAGATAGCCGGCGCTGGTCAGAAGCATGACCCAGAGTGCGCTGCCAATGCAGGTCCAGAGATAGAAGACGGGCCGCGGGATCTCGACCAGCCCTGCGGGGATCGAAATCAGGGTGCGGATGGCCGGCAGCATGCGGCCGAAGAACAGCGCCACCGGCCCGTAGCGCCGCAGGGTGCGCTCCGCCCGGTCCATGTCCTCCGCCGAGACCCCGAACCAGCGGCCATGCCGGGCCACCAGCGGGCGGATGCGGCGGCTGCCGACGGCCCGCGCCACCTCGTACCAGAGCCCGTTGCCGGCCACCGAGCCGGCCGTGCCCGCGAGAACTGCCGCCAGCAGCGACATCTGACCCTCGGCGGCGGCGAAGCCGGCCAGCGGCATGATCAGCTCGGAGGGGATGGGTGGGAACAGGTTCTCCAGAAACATCAGGAAGAAAACGCCGGCGGCCCCGGCACTGCCGACGGTCTGGGTGATCCACTCGATCATGTCGCCCCCTGGAATACGTGCAGCGTTAATCGCCGACCGCGCGTGTAGTTGTAGCCCTCGACGGTGCCGAGATCGCGCACCGCCAGCGCTCGCTGCTCCAGCGCGGCGCGGAAGGGCGCTATGTCACGATCCCCGACGGCGACGATGCGGCCAGGCGCGCCGGCCAGGAATTCCGCCGCCGCCGCGCCGTCGCGCAGCAGCACGGTATCGGCGCCGGTGGCGAAGACCAGCGAAGGCTCGTGATAGCCGACGATGCCGAACTGGCCCTGCACCTGGCCGGAGGGGGCAGCCTCGGTCAGCAGCTCGGCCAGGCGCGGGCCGATCCAGGGCGCCGTCAGTCGCGGCAGTACACCGCCGAGCACCACCGCATAGAGCGGCACCGCCAGGATGGCGGCCGCCAGCCCCGCCTGGGCGATGCCGCGCCGGCGCAGGGTGGCAAGGGTGCCCCAGAGGAGCAGGCCGGCGGCGGGCAGGGCGAGCAGCGCCACCGGGTCGATGCGGTGGTCGGCCAGCCAGGGCAGCAGCGCCGCGGCCACGCCGAGCGCCACCGCCACCAGGACAAGCAGGCCGATGCCCAGGGCCGCCAGCCAGCGGGGCGCGGGGCGGCGCAGCGGGTCCATCGCCCAGGCGGCGCCAAGCAGCATCAGCGCCGGGAAGGCGGGCAGCACGTAGTGCGGCAGCTTGGTCGCCACCGCCTCGAACATCAGCCAGGAGGGGGCGGCCCAGGCCAGCAGGAAGCGCGTTCCCGGGTTCAGCCGGTCGCGCCAGGCGGCGGGCAGCGCCCGCAGCGCCAGGAAGGCGGCCGGGAATGCGGTGAGCGGGAAGAGCAGCAGGTAATAGCCGGGCGGCCCGCCATGCGCCTCCTCGCCCGAGGAGACCTTGGACAGCATGTCGCCGCCCACCGATTCGCTGAAGAAGCGTCCCTCGGTGGCGATGCCGATGGCGATGAACCAGGGCGCCGCGACCGCCAGCATCAGCGGCAGGCCCCAGAGCGGGCGCAGCCGGGCCAGCCAGGAGGCGCCACGGTCGGCCGCCGCCAGGGTGACGACGGTCAGCAGCGCCACCAGCGGCCCGATCGGCCCTTTCAGCAGGATGGAGACGCCGAGCACCGCCCAGAACCCCGCCGCCTGGACGGCGGTGAAGGTCGCCGGGGCCAGATAGGCGCGGCCGAGCAGCCCCATCGCCACCGCCACGGTTGCGAGCAGTGCGGCGTCGGTCTTGGCGATATGCGTCTCCACCACCAGCACCATGGAGGAGGCGAGCAGCGCCGCGGCCAGGAAGGCGGCACGCCGCCCCACCAGCGCCCGCCCCCACTGGAAGGTGGCCAGCACCGCCAGCCAGGCGCCGAGCAGGGAGGGCAGGCGATAGGGCCAGATCTCGCCGCGATGGCCGATTCCGAGCGCCTCCACCGCGTGCACTGACGCAGCCTGGGCCCAGTAGATGCCGGCGGGCTTCTTGTTGCGCTCCTCCTGCCCGAAGCGGATGCGGACATAGTCGCCGCTGTCCACCATCTGGCGGCTGGCCTGGGCGAAGCGGCTCTCGTCGCGGTCGCCTGGAGGAAGGGTGAAGAAGCCCGGCAGCCAGAGCGCCAGGCAGAGCAGGGTCAGCCACAGACGCGGCCAGCGGGTCTCCGGCAGCCGGTCAAGTGTGTCGCGCAGGGCAGGCAGCATGTCGGGCGGGCTGTAAAGCCTTTTGGGCCGCGGTGTATAGCAACAAAAAGGGTCATGGGGCGGCCGCCCCGGCGCGGTGGCCCGGCGGGGGAGGGGCGGCGAATGGCGGATGGCGAGGCTTTGGCGATCGAGGTGGAGGTGCGGCCTCCCTCCGCCCTGGAGATCTTCCTGGCCTTCACGCGCGTCGGGCTGACCAGCTTCGGGGGCGGGCTGAGCGGCTGGATGATGCGCGAATTCGTCCAGCGCCGCCGCTGGATGGACGAGGGCGAGTTCCTCAGCGGCCTCGCCTTGGCGCAGGCGCTGCCCGGCGTGAACGTGGTGAACCTCTCGATCTGGATCGGCTTCCGGTTGCGCGGCGGGCTGGGCGCCCTGATGGGCGCGCTCGGCATGATCGTGCCGCCAATGGTGGTGGCCGTTGCGCTGGTGGCACTCTCCGGCACGCTGCTGCAGAGCCCGCTGGCCTACAAGGTGCTGGCCGGCGTGGCGGCGGCGGCGCTCGGCCTCTCGCTGCAGATGGGCCTGCGCGCCGCGCGGCGCGCCGCGCAGGGGGTGGTGCCGGTGGTGGTGATGGCGGTCACCTTCCTGGCCATCTTCAAGGCCGGGCTGCCGCTGGTCTGGGTGGTGGCGGCGATGGCGCCGGTCAGCATCGCCTGGTCCGCCTGGCGCCTGCGGCGGGGGGCGTGATGAACGAGAGCCCGCTGCTGCGCCTGCTGCTGATCCACCTGCCGCTTTCCTTCCTGACCGTGGGCGGCGGCCAGAGCATCATCTCCGAGCTGCACCGCCAGGTTGTCCCGGTGCAGGGCTGGATGTCGGATGCCGAGTTCCTGAACCTCTTCGCCCTCTCGCGCATGACGCCGGGGCCGGGCGCGCTGCTCTCCTCGATGGTCGGCTGGCAGGTGGCGGGCTGGGCAGGCGCCATTGTGGCCTCCTTCGGCCTCTTCGCGCCCTCCTCGGTGCTGGTCTTCGGGCTGGCGCATCTCTGGCGGCGCTCCCGCGGGGCAGCCTGGACGAAGGCGGTGGAGGCCGGGCTGGCGCCGGTGGCGGCGGGCATGATCCTGGCCGCCGGCGCCACCCTGCTGCAGGCCGCCGAGGGCGGGGTGCTGGCCTGGGCGGTGGCGGCCGCCTCCACGGCCCTGCTGATGTTCACCCGGGTCAGCCCCTTCCTGCTGCTGGGCGCCGGCGGGGTGATCTTCGCGCTGCTGCTGGGCTAGGCGGCCGGATGGGGCTGCCCTCCGGCGCGCAACCCTCGACAGCGCCGCGCTTTCCGGCTCATAGCACCCTGCGATGAAGCCACCCGCCCGCCGCCCCCGTCCCGACGCCTCCCGTGCCGCCCCCCAGCGCCCGCGCAATCCCACGCGCAGCGCGGCGCTGGCGCTGCTGAACGCCGTGCTGCTCCGCCATCGCGGCCTGGAGGAGGCGCTGGACGCCCTTCCGCCGGCCGAGGCGCGCGACCGCGCCGCCGCCCACCGCATCGCGGCCGCCGTGCTGCGCCGCCTGGGCAGCCTGGACGCCGTGCTGGAGCCGCTGCTGCGCCGCGAGCCGCCGCCCGAGGTGCGCCAGGCCCTGCGCATCGGCGCCGCCGAGCTTCTGCTGCTCGATACGCCGCCCCATGCGGCGGTGGCGAGCGCCGTGGACCTGGTGCCGCGCCCCTTCGCCGGGCTGGTGAACGCCGTGCTGCGCCGGGTGGCCGAGCAGGGCCGCGCCACGCTGGAGGAGCTGGACGGCGAGCGGCTGGACACGCCGGGCTGGCTCTGGTCGGCCTGGCACGCCGCCTATGGCCCGGCGGTGCGCGCCATTGCCCGCGCGCACCGCGCCCCGGCGCCCCTCGACCTCTCGCTGCTGCCCGGCACCGAGCCGCCCACCGGGGCGGAGCGCCTGCCCACCGGCACCGCGCGCCTGCCGGCCGGCACACGCATCACCGAGCTGCCCGAGTTCATCGCCGGCCGCGCCTGGGCGCAGGATGCCGCCGCTGCCCTGCCGGCGCGGCTGCTGGCCGCCGCGCCGGGGATGACGGTGGCCGATCTCTGCGCCGCGCCGGGCGGCAAGACGGCGCAGCTTGCCGCCAGCGGCGCCCGGGTGGTGGCGGTGGAGCGCGACGGCAACCGCATGGGCCGGCTGCGCGAGAACCTCTCCCGGCTGCATCTGGAGGCCGAGCTGGTGCAGGCCGACGCCGCCGAATGGAATCCCGGCACGCGTTTCGACGCCGTTCTGCTGGACGCGCCCTGCAGCGCCACCGGCACCATCCGCCGCCACCCCGACGTGCCGCACCTGAAGCGCCCCGGCGACATCCCGACCCTGGCGGGGCTGCAGCGGCGGCTGCTGGAAGCCTCCGCGCGGCTGCTGGCGCCAGGGGGAAGGCTGGTCTTCGCCACCTGCTCGCTGCAGCGGGAAGAGGGGGAGGCCCAGGCGGCGGCCGGTATCCCCGGGCTGGTGCCCGACCCGATCCGGTCGGAGGAAGTGCCGGGGCTGGAAACCGCGCTCTCGCCCGAGGGCTGGCTGCGCACCCGGCCCGATCTCTGGACGGAGCAGGGCGGCATGGATGGGTTCTTCGTGGCACGGTTCCGCGCCGCCTGAAGGCAGGTCAAGGGGGCGGCGCCCCCTTGGGATCCCCGCTGGGGTGACCGTGTCACCCCAGACCCCGCCATCGGTGGCCGCCCCACGCTGGAGAGCTGCGGCCCTCCCGGAAGCGACAGGGATCGCTGTTCTGTGATGATCTGGCCTCTTCCGCCGGTGCAGGGGGTTCGGGACAAGGCGGCTTCTTCCCGGAGGGCGCCGGGGTTAAACCCCTGGACTTCTTCCTCTCGCGCCTTGTCCCCTCCCGGCCCTGAAGGCATAACGTTTCCTGTGACACGTCCGGTGAAAATCGCCCCGTCCCTGCTGGCCGCCGATTTCGCGCGGCTTGGCGAGGAAGTTGCCGCCGTCGAGGCCGCCGGTGCCGACTGGCTGCACCTCGACATCATGGACGGGCATTTCGTGCCCAATATCAGCTACGGCCCCGCCGTGCTGAAGGCCCTGCGCAAGCACACGCGCATGCCCTTCGACGTGCATCTGATGATCGCGCCCGTGGACCCCTACCTGCCGGCCTTCGCCGAGGCGGGGGCGCAGCGCATCAGCCTCCACCCGGAGGCAGGGCCGCACCTGCACCGCTCGCTGCAGAGCATCCGCGCGCTGGGCTGCTCGCCAGGCGTGGTGCTGAATCCGGCGACGCCGGTTTCCGCCATCGAGCATGTGATGGACATGCTGGACCTGATCCTGGTGATGACGGTGAACCCCGGCTTCGGTGGGCAGGGCTTCATCCACAGCCAGTTGCCCAAGATCGCCACGCTGCGGCGGATGATCGAGGCGACGGGCCGGGAGATCGCCCTGCAGGTGGATGGCGGCGTGACCGCCAAGACGGCGCCGCTCTGCATCGAGGCGGGCGCCGACGTGCTGGTGGCCGGCACCGCCGTCTTCGGTGCGCCCGATTACGCCGCGGCGATCGCCGCCCTGCGCGGGGACAGCGCCTGATGTCGGATTGGCTGCGCGGTGCCCGCCGCATGGTGGCCGGGCTGAAGCCGGTGAAGGTGCCCGAGGCGCCTGCACGCGCTTTCCGTGACCTCTGGCCGGGCGATGCCACCCGCGGCCACCGCCTGCTGCGCGGCGAGTGCGAGGTGGCCGGCACCGTCCGGCCGCTGACCACCGCCGAGGAAGGGGGGCAGGGCTGGGGCGAGGGCGCCGGTTCGCCGACCTGGCGCGCCGCCGTGCATGGCTTCGCCTGGCTGCGCGATCTGCGGGCGCTGGGGACCGACGGCGCCCGGCTGCGCGCGCGTGACCTGGCCGCCGACTGGCTGACGCATGGCGCGGCCGAGCCGATTGCCGCCGCCCCGGAGGTGACGGGCGCGCGGCTCTCCGCCTGGCTCGGCCACTGGGACTTCCTGGCCGCCACCGCCGAGGACGGCTTCCGCCACGGGCTGATGGTGCGCATGGCGCAGGATGCGCGGGGTCTGGTCGCCTCGCTGCCGGCGGAAAGCCGCCACCGCGGCGCCCTGGCGGCGCTGAAGGGCGCGCTGGCCGCCGCCATCGCGCTGAGCGACGACGGCTGGATCTCCCGCTGCCTGCGCGTGCTGCCGCAGGAGATCGAGCGGCAGATCCTGCCCGATGGCGCGCATATCGAGCGCAGCCCGGGCCAGCTTTTGCTGGCCGTGCAGGACCTCATCGAGATCCGCAACCTGATTCATGGCGCCGGGCTGGAGGCGCCGCCGCATCTCGCCCTGGCGCTGGACCGCGCGGCGCCGGCGCTGCGGCTGTTCCGCCACGGCGATGGCGGGCTGGCGCTGTTCAACGGCACGCGGGACGAGGGCGCGGCGCTGGTGGACCTGGTGCTGACCCAGGGCCAGGCGCGCGGCCGGGCGCCGCTGATCCTGGCCGAGGCCGGCTTCCAGCGGCTGCAGGCTGGCCGCACCCTGGTGATCATCGACTGCGGCCCGCCGCCCGAGGGCAAGGTCTCGCCCGGCCCTTCCGGCCTGTCGCGCCAGGCCGACCGCTTCCACCATGCCGGCACGCTCTCCTTCGAGATGTCCGTCGGGCGGGACCGGCTGATCGTGAACTGCGGCGCCGCCACCGCGGCCGAGGGGCCCTGGCGCGACGCGCTGCGCGCCACCGCCGCGCATTCCACCCTGACGCTCGCCGATACCAATAGCAGCGAGTTGCGCGAGGACGGCCTCGGCCGCCGCCCGGAGACGGTGGAGGCCGAGCGGCAAGAGGCGAATGGCGCGCAATGGCTGGATGCCAGCCATGACGGCTATCGCCGTGGCTTCGGCGCGGTGCATCGCCGCCGGCTCTACCTCTCCGAATCCGGCGACGACCTGCGCGGCGAGGATGCGGTGGATGGCGAGAACCTGCCGGGCTACGCGGTGCGGTTCCACCTGCATCCCGGCGTGGTGGCCAGCCTGCAGGAGGAGGACAACGCCGTGCTGCTGCGGCTGCCTTCCGGAGCAAGCTGGCGGCTGCGGGCGAGCCGGGCGAAGCTCTCGGTGGAGGAGAGCGTGTTCATGGCCGGCGAGCCGCGCCGCACCTCGCAGGTGGTGCTGACCGCCGAGGCGGGCACGCCTTCGGTGCAGTGGGCGCTCAGCCGGGTGAACCTGCCGAACCCGGTCAAGGGAGAAGAGTGAGAGGCCGGGGGAAGGAATTCCCCCGGACCCCCATCTTCTTCTTGTCAGCTTGGTGCTGCGCGGGCCGCAGGTGCCGGGAACTCGGAGAAGAAAGATGGGGGTCCGGGGGGAATTCGTTCCCCCCGGCCTTTCTCTGATCACCGGATGAAGATCGCCGAAGTCTGCAACGTCGATTTCTCGCTGCGCCACTTCGTGTTGCCGCTGATGCGCGGCGCGCGGGCGCGGGGGCATGAGGTGGTGGGCATCTGCGCCGAGGGGCCGCTGCTCGACCTTCCGCGTGCCGAGGGCTTCCGCATCATCCCCGTGCCGATGGCGCGCAGCCTGAACCCGGTCGCGCAGGCGCGTGCCTTCCGTGCGCTGCTGGACGTGTTCCGGGCGGAGAAGTTCGACCTGGTGCACGCCCATATGCCGATTTCCGGACTGCTGGCGCGGGCTGCGGCGAAGGCGGCCGGCGTGCCGCGTATCGCCTATACCGGGCATGGCTTCCTCTTCAACCAGCCCGGCCCGCCCTGGCGGCGCGGCCTGTCACTTGGCCTGGAATGGATCGGCGGCCGGGCGACCGACGTCTTCCTGACGGTCAGTGAGGAGGAGGCGGTGGATGCGCGGCGCCTCGGCATCGCACGCGGGGCGGTGGGCATCGGCAACGGGCGCGACCCGGCGCGCTTCCACCCCGACCCGGCGGCGCGCGCCGCGCTGCGCGCCGAGCTGGGCGCGGGCGAGGCGGATTGCGTGGTGCTGATCGTCTCGCGCCTGGTGCGGCACAAGGGGCATCCCGAGTTGCTGCGGGCGATGGAACAGGTGCCGGGCGCCACGCTGTGGGTGGTGGGCGAGCGCCTGCCTACCGATCACGGCCCCGACATGGCGGAGGATTTCGCCCGCGCGGAGCGGCTGTTCGGCCCGCGCCTGAAGCGGCTCGGCTACCGCGAGGATGTGGCGCGCATCCTGGCGGCGGCGGATGTCTTCTGCCTGCCGAGCCATTTCGAGGGGCTGCCAATGTCGGTGATCGAGGCGATGCTGACCGGGCTTCCGGTGGTGGCAACCGACACCCGCGGCCCGCGTGAGCAGGTGCGGGAGGGGGAGACGGGGTTCCTCGTGCCGCCCGGCACGGTGGAGCCGCTGGCCGCCGCGCTCAACCGCCTTGCGGGCGATCCGGCCTTGCGCGCGCGGATGGGCGCGGCTGGCCGCGCGCGCGCGCTGGAGCGGTTCGACGAGGCCCGCGTGGTCGGGCGGACGCTGGACCTGCTGGGCCTTTAACCAGCCGCCCCTTTGCTGGCCGGGGGAACCCTTTGCGTCTATACGACCGCGCCATGGTTGCCCCTGCCTTCATCCGGCCATGCTGACTGTCTATCCGCACCGCACGGTCATTCTTCCTTCTTTCGATATCTGGTGCCCGCGGAAGCTTTCATCCGCGGGGGAGAGACGAGCATCACGATGAGTTCCAACCCTGTGCGACTGATCCGCCCCCGACGCTTCGGTGATGACCGTGGATGGTTTGTCGAGTCCTGGAGCCGCGGCCGCTTCGCCGCGGCCGGCATCGACTGCGAATTCGTGCAGGACAACCACTCGATGTCTGCCGCACCGGGCACGCTGCGCGGATTGCACTTCCAGCGGCCGCCGCATGCGCAGGACAAGCTGGTGCGCTGCCTGCGCGGACGGATCTTCGACGTCGCGGTGGACCTGCGGAAGGGCTCACCGACCTACGGCCACTGGGTGGGAGCCACGCTGACGGCGGAGGGCGGCGAGCAGCTCTTCGTGCCCATCGGGTTCGCCCACGGCTTCGTGACGCTCGAGCCCGATACCGAGGTCGCCTACAAGACCTCCGCCGCCTACGCTCCCGACTGCGACGCCGGCATCCGCTGGGACGATCCGACGATTGGCGTGGCTTGGCCGTTGCCGGCCGGTGGTCCGGTCCTGTCCGCCAAGGATCAGCGGCAGCCTGCGCTGGCCAGCTTCGATACTCCTTTTGCCTATGACGGGCGGCCGCTCCAGCCGCTCGGCGAGGCTCTGGTTCCCTGATACAGTCCCGCATCGCTCCGCCCGCCCGCAGAAGGATGGCCCGTCCTTGCAACCCTGCTCGCTGAACGTCCTGGTCACCGGCGGTGCCGGCTTCATCGGCTCCGCCCTGGTTCGCCGCCTGGTGGCCGAGGAACGGCACCAGGTGCTGAACCTGGACAAGCTGACCTATGCCGGGACGCTGACCTCGCTCGCGCCAATCGCGCAGGCGCCGAACTACCGCTTCGTGCAGGGCGACATCGCCGATGCTGCGCTGCTGGAGAAGCTGTTCGCCAGCTTCGACCCGGACGTGGTGGTGCACCTCGCCGCCGAGAGCCATGTTGATCGCTCGATCGACGGGCCTGGCGCCTTCATCCAGACCAATGTCGTCGGCACCTTCACCTTGCTGCAGGCGGCGCTGCGCCACTGGCGCGGGCTGGCGGAGCCGCGCAAGGCGGCGTTCCGCTTCCACCACGTCTCCACCGACGAGGTGTATGGCTCGCTCGGCGCGGAGGGGCTGTTCACCGAGACCACGCCCTACGACCCACGCTCGCCCTACTCGGCCAGCAAGGCGGCCTCCGACCACCTGGTCAGCGCCTGGCACCACACCTATGGCCTGCCGGTGCTGATCACCAACTGCTCGAACAACTACGGCCCCTACCACTTCCCGGAGAAGCTGATCCCGCTCGTCACCATCAAGGCGCTGCAGGGCGAGGCGCTGCCGGTCTACGGCAAGGGCGAGAACGTGCGCGACTGGCTCTTCGTCGAGGACCATGCGCGCGCGCTGCAGACGGTGTTCGAGCGCGGCACGCCGGGCGAGACCTACAATGTCGGTGGCAATGCCGAGCGGCAGAACATCGAGGTGGTCCGGCAGATCTGCGCCGTGCTCGACCGGTTGCGCCCGCGCAGCGACGGCAAGTCCTATGCCGAGCAGATCAGCTTCGTCACCGACCGTCCTGGGCACGATCTGCGCTACGCCATCGATGCGACCAAGCTGCGCGACACGCTGGGCTGGCAGCCCCAGGAGAGCTTCGAGAGCGGGCTGGAGAAGACCATCCGCTGGTACCTCGACAACGAGGGCTGGTGGAGACCGCTGCTGGAGCGAAACTACGGCGGCGAGCGCCTCGGGCTGGCGGGCTGAGGGGGCGACGATGAAAGGTATCGTGCTCGCCGGCGGCTCCGGCACCAGGCTCCATCCGGCGACGTTGGCGGTCAATAAGCAGCTGTTGCCGGTCTACGACAAGCCGATGATCTACTACCCGATCTCGGTGCTGATGCTGGCCGGCATCCGCGAGATCCTGGTGATCTCCTCGCCGGAGTTCCTGGACCTCTACAAGCGCCTGCTGGGCGATGGCAGCCAGTACGGCGTTTCCTTCACCTATGCGGTGCAGCCCAAGCCGGAGGGGCTGGCGCAGGCCTTCATCATCGGGCGGGAGTTCGTCGGCGACGAGCGGGTGGCGCTGGTGCTGGGCGACAACATCTTCTACGGCGCGCACCTCTCCGACATGCTGCGGCAAGCCGCTGCACGTGAGACAGGCGCGACGATCTTCGCCTATTACGTCGAGGACCCGGAGCGCTACGGCGTGGTGGAGTTCGATGCCCGCGGCCGCGCGCTGTCGATCGTCGAGAAGCCGCCGCAGCCGCGCTCGCATTGGGCGGTGACGGGGCTCTACTTCTACGACAACACGGTGCTCGACGTCGCCGCGGCGGTGCAGCCTTCCGCGCGCGGTGAACTGGAGATCACCGACGTCAACCGGCACTACCTGGAGACCGGCTCGCTGCATGTCGAGCAGATGGGGCGCGGCTATGCCTGGCTTGACACTGGCACCCACGACTCGCTGCTCGATGCCGGCGAGTTCGTGCGCACGCTGCAACAGCGCCAGGGCCTGCCAATCGCCTGCCTGGAGGAAATCGCCTTCCTCAACGGCTTCATCGATGCCGAGCAGCTGCGCGTGCGCGGCAAGCTCTTCGCCAAGACCGGCTATGGCCAGCGCCTGCTGCGCCTCGCCGATGGCGCAGCCTGAGAGGAGACCGGCCCATGCGCATCCTGGTCGCCGGCCGCACCGGCCAGCTCGCTCTTGAACTGGCCGACCGCCTGCCGCGCGACGGCCACGCCGTCACCGCGCTCGAGGCGCCGGAGCTTGATCTGACCCAGCCCGACAGCATCGCGCGGGCCGTGCGGGAGGCGGCGCCCGAGGCCATCATCAACGCCGCCGCCTATACGGCGGTGGACCGTGCGGAGGACCAGCCGGAACTGGCCCAGGCGATCAACGCCACCGGCGCGGGGCTACTCGCCGCCGCGGCGGCCGGGCGCGGCATCCCCTTCGTGCATGTCTCGACCGACTATGTCTTCGACGGCCGCAAGGGCAGCCCCTATGGGGAGAGCGACACGCCATCGCCGCTCGGCGTCTATGGCCGCTCCAAGCTTGCGGGCGAGCAGGCGGTGATGGCGGCCAATCCACGCTCGGCGGTGCTGCGCACGGCCTGGGTCTGCAGCCCGCACGGCAACAACTTCCTCAAGACGATGCTGCGGCTCGGCGCGGAGCGCGAGAGCCTCTCGGTGGTGGCCGACCAGCATGGGGCGCCCACCTTCGCCGCCGACCTGGCCGACGCCATCGCCCGGATGCTGCCGCGCCTGCAGGCCGAACCGGCTGGCAGCGAGGCCTTCGGGGTTTTCCACCTCACCGGCCAGCCCTGGACCACCTGGCACGGCTTCGCGGCGGAGATCTTCCGCCAGGCGGCGGCGCGCGGCCAGCGGGTACCGCAGCTCAAGGCCATCGCCACGAGCGAGTACCCGACGCGGGCGCAGCGCCCGGCCGATGGCCGGCTGGATTGCAGCCGCATCACCGCCGTGCATGGCATCGCGCCGGCCGACTGGCGGGACTCCCTGGCACGCTGCCTGGATGCGCTGATCCGCGGCTGAGGAAAGATCGGGGGCAAGGAATTCCTCCCGAACCCCCCATCTTCTTTCTGTCAGTTTGATGGGTGCTTTCCGCAAAAGCGGGAACCCGAAGGAAAAAGAAGGGAGGATGGGGGAATTCGTTCTCCCAGCTTCTTTGCGCCGGACCATCGTCTTGTCGTGATGGTTGCGGATCGTTTGCCGCTGCACGCGCTCCTCATGGTAAAGCCCTGCGCATGCCTCGTTCATCGGTGCGCGCAGGTCGCGCTGCGCCGCCCACCTCCAGCCGCGCTGGCCCCACCCGGCCGGCCGTTGTCCCTGCGCCGCGCCGACGCGGGCTGTTCGGCCTGCTGCTGCGCTGGACGCTGCTGCTCGGCATCTGGGGAGGCGTCACGCTCGGTGTGCTGCTGCTCTGGTTCGCCTGGGACCTGCCGCGCCCCGGCAATGCGCTGCTCGCGACGCGCCGCCCCTCGGTGACGCTGGAGACCTCCGACGGCCACCTGCTCGCCACCAGCGGCGACCTCTATGGCGAGCGGGTACGCCTTTCCGAACTGCCGCCCTACCTTCCAGGCGCGCTGATCGCGGTGGAGGACCGTCGCTTCCGCTCGCATTTCGGCGTGGACCCGGTGGGCCTGTTGCGCGCGGCGATGAGCAACCTGCGTGCCGGCGGGGTGGTGCAGGGCGGCTCGACGCTGACGCAGCAGTTGGCCAAGAACCTGTTCCTGACGCCTGAGCGCAGCCTGCGCCGCAAGGTGCAGGAGGCGCTGCTGGCGCTCTGGCTGGAGCACCGCTTCACCAAGGATCAACTACTGGAGATCTATCTCAACCGCGTCTATCTCGGCAGCGGCGCCTATGGCGTGGACGCGGCGGCGCGGCTCTATTTCGGCGTGCCGGCGAAGCGCGTCACGCTCTGGCAGGCGGCGATCCTGGCCGGGCTGCCCAAGGCGCCCTCCCGCCTGAACCCGCGCGCGGCGCCCGAGGCGGCGATGCGGCGCGCCACGGACGTGCTGGCAGCGATGGCGGATGTCGGCCTGATCACCCCGCAGCGCGCCACGCTGGAGGCGGAGCGCATGGTGCTGCCGCCGCGCCCCACCGGCGATGCCGGCTGGTTCGCCGAATGGGTGCAGGGCGATCTGGCGGAGGACTACCCCACGGCCACCGGGGCGGACCTGACGCTGCGCACCACGCTCGACCGCAAGGCACAGGCGGCGGTGGAGCGCCGCCTGGAGGCGATGCTGACCGGGCCGGGCCTCGCGGCGCATGTCGGCCAGGGCGCGGTGGTGGTGCTGGATGCGCGGGACGGCGCGGTGCGCGCCATGGCTGGCGGCCGCTCCTACCGGCAGAGCCCCTTCAACCGTGCCACCATGGCGCGGCGGCAGCCAGGCTCGGCCTTCAAGCCCTTCGTATGGCTGGCGGCCCTGGAGAAGGGCGCCAGCCCTGGCGACATGGTTTCCGACACGCCGCTGACCCTCGGCCGCTGGTCGCCCGGCAATGGCCATTGGCGCTCGCGCGGCGCCATCACGCTGCAGGAGGCGCTGGCGCACAGCATCAACACCGCCGCCGTGCGGCTGTTGTTGCAGGCCGGCGGGCCGGAGGCGGTGGCGCAGGTGGCGCGCCGACTCGGCGTGCAGGGGCGCTTTCCGAAGGATGCCTCGCTGGCGCTGGGTACGGCGGAAGTGACGCTGCTCGACCTGACGGCGGGCTATGCGCCCTTCGCCAATGGCGGTTCCCGCGTTACGCCCTATGGGGTCGAGCGGGCCGAGTCGGCCGCGCACCTGCTGGCCGTGCCGCGCACCGCGCCGCAGCGGGTGATTCCCGCCGGGGAGGCCGCGGCGATGCGCCAGATGCTGGCGGCGGTGGTGCAGGGCGGCACCGGCCGCGCCGCCGCCGTGCCGGGCCGTGCGGTGGGCGGCAAGACCGGCACCACGCAGGATTCCCGCGATGCCTGGTTCATCGGCGTCGCCGAGCCCCTGGTCATCGGTGTCTGGCTGGGTAATGACGACGCCAGCCCGATGGAAGAAGTCAGTGGCGGCACTCTGCCAGCACGGTTGTTCCACGAGATCCTGGAGGACATCACGCCTTGACCGACGCGCCCGACAGGATGGCCGGCCTAGCCCGGCCGATGCAGCACGCGGTGAACAACCTGTTCATGGTGCTGAACGCGAATCTCGACTCGGTGGCGGGCAGCCTGCCGCCGGAGGACCGCAGCACCTTGCGGGTGAAGCGCGCCCTGCAGGGCGCGAAGGACCTGGAGGCGTTGCTGCGCGCCTATTTCCGCCTGGGCCGCCCCGCCGAGAAGAGCCCGGTCGATTCCGGCCGCTTCCTGGAGGCGGTGCGGCCGGTGCTGGCGCTCGCGGTGGGCAAGCCGCTGAAGGTGGAGGTGCTCTCCACCACCACGATCAGCCCGCCGCGGCCGGAAGTGGATCTGGCGCTGTTGGACCTGATCGTCGGCGCCCGCGAAATGCCGCCCGGCACGCCCCGCCTGACGCTGGAGGGCGACGTCATCACCGTGAACTGGGCCGCGCCGGAAGGAGCGGAGGCGGCGCTGAAGGCCGCTGGCCTTGCTGTCACCCTGGAAGCGGAGGCGACGCGCGTCACGCTGGTCTGAGGATGGCTTCCGCCCGGCTCAGCGCCGGGACGAGCCGCGCATATAGTGGCGCTCTGGGCGATACTGTTCGCCCCGCAACCAGCGCCAGAGCTGGCGCAGAACTCGGCGGCCACATGCTGGCAGGGCATGCAGGGAAGACATCTTCGATTTCGGCATAAGGGCACGCGGCGTTGCGGTTGGAGAGCCTGTTTTCCTCGACAACACTTAATGCATCATTAATGCGACACCGCCAGTGGTTCAGACGAGGCAGAATGTGGGTTTTCGCGGCGTTGTGTCCGGCCATGCTCGTGTTTGCCGCGTGGGCTGCTACTTCGGCGTGCACCGCGCAGTCCCTGCGGCTGCCAGGCTTGGCTTCGAACGACACACGGGAGGTGGTGGAGACGGCGGCGACGCCCTGGCATGCGCTCGGGCGGGTGCAGACCGAGTTGGGCGGTCGCTGCACCGGTGTGCTGGTCGGGCCGCGCACGGTACTGACGGCGGCGCACTGCCTGGTGACGCCGCGCACCGGCCGTTTCGTGCAGCCGCAATCCGTGCATTTCTTGCGCGGCTATCATCTCGGGCACTGGGCGGCGGCGGGGCGCGCCGTGCGCCTGCGGACCGGACCTGGCTTCGATCCGCGGCACCGCGGGCCGCCCGAGGCGGACTGGGCCTTGCTGACGCTCGACCAGGAGGTGGCAGAGGGCGTGCCGCCGCTTCCTTTGCAGCAGAAGCTGCCACCACCGGGCACGCCACTGATGCTGGGGGGCTACCAGCAGGACCGCCCGGAACTGATCCTGGCCGACCGTGGCTGTCATCTGCTCGGGGTCGTGCGCCATGATGGAGCGCCGTTGCTAGCGCATGACTGCGCCGGAACGCGCGGCGCCAGCGGAGCGCCCGTGCTGGCGCGGGATGCAGCGGGGGCGTGGTCCGTCATCGGCATTGCCGTGGCCAGCGCGAAGGATGCGGCTCGCGGGTTGGCGGTGCCGGCGGGCGCACTGCCGGAGGCACCGTAGCCAAGGCTGGGGGGAAAGAATTCCCCCAGGCCCCCTTCTTTTTTCTCCGCGTTTTCCGCGCCGGCGGGCAGCGCGTGCCAAGGCTGAAGGGCAATCGCCGGGGCGGAAACCGCCTCAGCGACGGCAAGATGGCCCGGGGGCCAGTTGCCACCAGCCGAGCCGACAGCTGATAGAAACAGGAGGGGGTTTGGGGGAGTTCATCTCCCCACGCTTGCTCCAGCCAGAAAGTCGAGGACACATCCTCATCCTCCCCCGCCGGAACAGAGGGCAGTTCTCAGGCCACGACCGGCAGTGGCGCCGGAGCGCGGCGCGGGCGGACACAGAGGTAGAGTGCCGCCACGCCGAGCATCCCCGGCAGCACGGCGAGCGAGGGCGCCATGGCCAGCCAGGCCACGGCCGCTGCGGCGAGGCACCCCGAGGCCGCCCCGATGTCCCAGCCCGCCTCGGTGGCGAAGTGGAAGCGGTAGGCAGCGCCGGACTGCTTGGCGCGGTCGTAGATCACGCTCATCAGCACCGGCACGTAGAGGCTCATGATGGCGGCGCCCGAGGCATTGGCCAGGGTGGCGGCGAGCGGCGACCAACTCGATCCGGCGCGCAGCAGGAAACCGCCGCCCAGCGCCAGGCAGACGCCGACGAGGTAGCGCTCGCGATGGCCGCGGTCGATCGCCCGGCCGCACAGCAGGCCACCGATGGCGCCCACCAGCCCCGCCGCGGCATTGGCCAGGCCGAAGGCTTCGAAGCGGGCGCCGAGCGCGGCGAAGAGCACCATCGGCCAGGCCAGCAACAGGCCCGAGGCAATCCAGCCGTCGGCGGCGAAGGCGGCGAGACCGAGGCGGTCGATGCCGCGCATCGACTCGCGCAGGGCGGGGATGGGGCCGGCTGGCAAATCGGCCATTCGCAGGAAGGGCGGGATGGAAAGCAGCGCCAGCGTGCCGGCGATGGCGAAGTCGGCGGCGGGGCCGGCATGCTCCAGCAGCAGTCCTCCGCCGAGCGGGCCCAGCACGTTGACCATGGCGGCGACCGCGGTGCGCAGGCCCAGCTCCCGCCCGCGCCGGCTGGCTTCGCCGGTGACGGCCATGGCGGCGTGGTAGACCGGCCAGTAGAGCGACTCCGCCGCCGCCACGATCGCCACCCAAGCGGCGAACCAGAAGGGGGTGTCGGCATGCAGCAGCGGCAGGAACTGCGCGGCACTGAGCACCACCCCGCCGGTCAGCGCGCCCTTGAAGCCGAAGCGGCGGGTGATGCCGAGCGCGGCGAAGCGCAGGCCGAAGCGCAGCATGAGCAACCCCGCATAGGCGGCGAGGGCGGCCGGCAGGCTGAAGCCGAGCTTCAGCAGATAGGCGCCGACAAAACCCCCCGCGAGTGCGACCGCGAGTTGGTAGAGGCCGAAATGCAGGGTCAGGAGGCGGAACTGGCCGGAGCCGGGGAACATGGAGGATCCTGGAGGCAGGAAGGCGCGCGGGAGCATCGCGCGGCGCCAGGATGTCGCGCGCTGAAAGGGGGAATCAAGAACCTGAGAGGATGAGCTTCATCTTCTTATGCGAGCGTTGCTGCGGTGCCGCATCGCGGGTCGTGGTGCCCGCGAGAAGGGGCGCGCGGCGGTGGCGAGGGGCTGCTCCGCCTCCGGGAGTGAAGGCGCGGGAGCGGCCAGGAATGGCGAGGAAAGCACGTTCGCCCGCCCCAGCAGGAACAGCGCCAGGGCGAGCGGCAGGCAGGCCGGAAAGCCGGCATGCCCGAAGGCCAGCGCGCCCGCCACGCCCCCGATGGTGAAGCTGCCGAGCAGCGCGGCGAGCAGCCGCAGCTTGCCACGATCGGCGCGGACCCGGGATGGCTGCGGGTCGGGGAGAGGAGTGTTCCAGTAGAACAGCTTGCCCAGTTCGATGCCGATATCCGTGACCAGCCCCGTTACATGGGTGGTGCGGATGCGTGCGTTGGAGATCTTGGTGATGGTGGCGTTCTGCAGGCCCATCAGGAAGCAGAGCAGCGGGACGGCCAGGGTGGCAGGAGCGGCAGGCGGCAGCGCCCCGCCCGCAAGCCCGGCCGCCAGCAGCAGCGCAGCCTCCAGCCGCAGCGGCAGGGCGTAAGGGTTGTGCCGCCGGTTGCGCCGGCCCCAGTTGATGAGCACGGCCGAGCAGGCTGCGCCGCCCATGAAGGCTGCCAGTGCCACCAGACCGGCCAGCACCAGGCCGGTGGCGCCCAGCACCAAGTCGTCCGCCACCGCCGAGACGATGCCGGACATATGCGAGGTGTAGCGCCCGGCCAGCATAAAGCCGCCGGCATTCACCGCGCCCGCAACGAAGGCCAGCGTCAGGCCGAGAGTGGTCTCCGTCACCGGGGGAGCGCCCGGACGCCCGAACAACCCGCCAGGGTCGGGCCGCCAGGAGCCAGAGCGTGGGCCGTCGGCGGCGCCCTCCGCAAGACCTGCCATGCGGTTCACGGGTGGCGGCCCCGCTCCAGGATTTCCAGGGTATATTCGCGGTAGGTCATGCCATTGGCCTCGGCGCGCGCCAGCCGGCGCAGGGCGATCTCGCGGGGCGGCGTCCTCCAGGCGCGCTTGTGCGCGCGGCGCCAGCACCAGGCATTCCAGGAAAGGTCTGGTTCAGGATCGAGCGGCGGACCACCGTTATGGCCGATCCCCGTCATGCGCGGCGGCACCGGCGGGCCATGCCATGGATCTGCCGGAGAGGCGTCATGCGGGGAGGGCTTCCCATTCAAGGGGCGGCGGTTCAGGCGCATTATGCGCGAAGCCCACCTGCTGCCAAATCAAAAAGGCCGGGCCGGAGGTCATCCCTCCGGCCCGGCCGCTGTCCTTGTGCGGCCGTGGCCCGCCGGACCGTCAGACGCGGTCTTCGCGCCGCGCCTCGGCCTTGTGGCGGCCGTTCAGCTCCAGCGCCTCGTCGAGGCTGGCGATCATCCGCTGCAGTCCCGGAAGCCGCGCCGCGGCGGACCATTCATGCGTCTTGTCCAGGGTTCCGGCGATGTGGGTGCGGCGCGCCGCATAGGCTTGCTGCCGCAGGACGCGCAGGTTGTCGGTCGCGGTCATGGTGTTTCCCTCTGTTCCGGCATCTTCCGTGCCGATCCTGATGATTCGTCTTCGTGGAGGCCAGGACAAGGCATCGGCAGCCGCCCTCGGGGCATGGCAGAGTGGATCGCGCGGAAACTCCCGCCTTCTTGAGGGATTGCTGACCTGCGGCGGGACCATGGCAGGGATGATGAGGAACGTGCCGCCTTGGCCTGCCCGGCGGAGGAGCAAGCATGGTCCACCCGCACCGCAAGCCCCGCGAGGCGCCCCCGCGGCATCCCTTGCGCAGCTTCATCGCGGAGGTGATGAGCGACTACACGCAGACCGCCGCGGCTGCCCTCGCCTTCCACGCGATGTTCGGCGTGCTGCCGGCCCTGGCCGGCGCGGCGGCGCTGCTGGGCAAGGTGGCCGGCCCGGCGGTGCTGCGCGGGCCGGTGCAGGCCGGTGCCGAGCATCTGCTGGGCGACAGGGCGGCTGTCTCCGTGCTGGTCGAGTTCGTCACCACGGTGCCCGAGGGCTTCGGCCTTGGCCTCGGGCTGACGCTGAACCTGGTGGTGGCGCTCTGGGCGGCGCAGCGGGCCGCCAGCGGCCTGCTGACGGCCCTCAACATCGTCTATGACCAGAGGGAGCGGCGCAGCTGGCTGCAGCGCGAGGGCGTCGCCGTCGTCATCGCGCTGGTCGTCTTCCTGCTGCTGACCGTCGCCCTGCTGCTGCTGGCCCTGCCGCCGCTGCTCGCCGGCCATGTGGAGAGCGGCCTGCTGGACATCCTCAGCCTCGCCCGCTGGCCGGCGCTGGTGCTGCTCTTCGCCCTGGCCGTCGGCGCGCTCTACACCTATGCGCCCAGCCGCGCGCGGCCGCAGTGCGACTGGGCCTCCTGGGGCACCGCCGCCGCCACGCTGCTCTGGGTCGCGGCCTCGGCCGGGCTTTCCGTCTATGTCTCGCACGCGCAGAGCTTCGGCGTCTTCTACGGCTCGCTCGGCGGCGCCGTGGTGCTGATGCTGTGGTTCTACCTGACGGCCCTGGCGCTGCTGGCGGGCGCCGAGGTCAATGGGCTGCGCCTGGAATGGGCGGAACAGCGCGAGGACCCGGTGAAGCGGGCGCTGCACGAGCGGGAGCAGCGGCCGGAGGAGGGCTGAAGCCGGCGCCACCCCCCTCGCAGGCGGCCGATATCCGGGATCACCTGCGCGCCCGAGGGAAGGGCGGGCCCTTGCCCGCGCACCACCGGCTGCAGCGCTGCTGGCGGAAGGCGAGGCTCAGGCGCCGGAGCGCGAGGGCGCACCGTCAGGCTTGATTGGTGCTGCGCCGCTTCGCCCTGGCCCGCTCAGGCATCCCAGACCTGCACATTGGTCTGCCGCTTGATCTTGCCCTCCGACAGTTCGGCCATGGCGGAGCAGAAGACCCGGGTCCCGTCGGGATAGGCGCAGGCCTCGGTGAAGGCGAGATGGGAATCGTCCGCCACGCCGGCGACCAGCTCATGCTGCATGTCGCGGCCGCAGACATCGCCGTAATAGGCGCTGATCGCCGGGCGCCCGGCGATGGTCCGTGGGCTGCGCGGCGGGCTGTCCTTGCTCATGACGATCAGGATGGCGTCCTCGGCGTAGAAATCCGACAGGGTCCGGTCATCGCGCCCCTCGATCGCGCGCTTCAGGGTCTCGATGTCGAGCATGGGTTTGGTCCTCCCGGTGCGGGCTCCTGCTGGAGGGCTGGGCACGCCTCGGGCGGGCGCGCCGCGCCGCATGGTCTCGCGCAGGATGCCTTCCTGCCACCGAGGCCGATCTTAGCAGCGGGCTGCCCCCGTGGCCGTCAACTTCCCTGGCGGCGCGCGAGCAGGCCAGCCTGCGGCAGCGCGGTGGCGGCATCGGCGCGGAACGGAAGGGTGCGGGCGGCGTTGCCATGAGGCGCCGGACTGAGCCTCGCCATGGCCCGGTTGCGCAACCGATGGAGAGCGAAAATGCCCGAACTGCGACTGCCCGGCGAACTCCTGGAGGCGGCGCAGAGCGCCTTCGAGCGCGGCGCCGCCTCGGCGCCCCGGACGATGCCGCTGGCGCCGGCGGCGATCAGCGCGGTGCGCGCCGCGCTGGAGCGAGCGGTGGAGGGCGGCGGGCGAGGCGACCGCGCCATCGCGCTGGCGCCGGAGGAGCTGGAGGCCTTCAGGGCCTGTTTCCTGGCGGGTGGCGAGCATGCCGCCGGGCTGGAGGACACGCAGTGGCGCGCCATCCTGGCCGCGATCGACGCGGCGGAGGGCATGCGGCGCCCCGATATCGCCTGAAGGTGGCGATGAACGGCTTGTCAGTCGGCGCCCCGGGCCGTCCGGGCGAGGATGGCGCCATGACCACGCGTGGAGGAAATTGCGGGGAATGGAAGAGTTCAGGCCGTTGCTGAATGCCGATCTCTCGGGCTGGCGCATGGCGGGGAAGGGCGGCTTCCGCTGGGCGGAGCCAGGGGTGCTGGAGAGCTTCGGCGGTTCCGGCCTGTTCTGGTTCGCCGATGCCGCCTTCGAGGATTTCGTGCTCAAGGTGGAGTGGCGCATCCAGCGGCCGGACGACAATTCCGGCGTCTTCATCCGCTGCCCGCCCTTGCAGGACAGCCCCGGCCCGGCGATCGAGCGCGGCTACGAGATCCAGATCGACGACCGTGGCTACGACCCGCAGGCGAAGCGGCTGGACAGCCCCTTGCACCTGACCGGCGCCATCTACCGGCTGGCGCCGGCCAGCGGGCACCTCTCGCATCCCTGCGGCGACTGGAACGAATTCGTCATCCGCGCCAAGGGGGACAGCCTGGCGGTCTGGCTGAACGGCACGGCGGTGGCGCATCTCTCCCCGGCGACACGGGAGCCGCGTGGCCACATCGCCTTGCAAAACCACCATGAAGGCTCCGCGGTGCAGTTCCGCTACCTGGAGGTGAAGCCCCTCTGACAGCGGGAGGGCAGGGGGCAAGCGCCCCCCGTCGCTCAGAACAGCGGGCGCGTTAGCCCGGTGGCGAGCGCCGCCTCGGCCCGCCGCAGATCGACGGGCGTGGAGAGGTGGAACCAAGCCCCGTCATGCACCAGGCCGAAGAGCCGCCCGGCCTCGATGGCGCGGTTCCAGAGCAGGTTCATGCTGAAGGAGCCTTCCGGCGCGCCCTCGAAGAGACGGGGGTGCACCACCTGCAGCCCGGCATAGAAATAGGGGGCGATCTCGCGCTCCTTCGGGCGACGCACGCGGCCGAGCGGATCGAGCAGAAAGTCGCCGCGGCCGACCTCGCCTTCCACCGCGGTGGCGCGCACCACCAGCAGCAGCGCGTCCATCGCCTCGCTCTCGAAGCGATGGGCGAGGCGCTCGATGGTGGGGGTGGGGCCGTCCAGCCAATAGGCGTCGCCGTTCACCACCAGGAAGGGGTCGGGGCCGAGATGCGGCAGGGCGTCCCGCACGCCGCCGCCGGTCTCCTGCACCGGCTCCTCGCGCAGCACGGCGGGCGGGCTGGGGCGCGCCCGGGCGACCGCCTCCACCTGCTCGGGGAACCAGTGGGCGTTCACCACCACCCTGCCGATGCCGGCGGCGTCGATGCGGTCCAGCGCGTGGTCGAGCAGGCTGCGCCCGGCCAGCGGCAGCAAGGGCTTGGGCTTCGCCTCGGTCAGCGGCCGCATGCGGGTGCCGAGGCCGGCGGCCAGCACCATGGCGGAGTTGAGGGTGGTCACGCGGCGTCGTCCTTGGTGGGGCTGGCAGGGGCGGGGCTGTCGGGGTTGCGCCGCAACTCGGCGGGCACGTGGCGGTCGAGGAAGGCGGCGAGCGGCGCGGCGGCGGGGTGGCGCAGCGCCTCTGCGAGCAGCGCCCAGCAGCGCGGACCATGGCGGAGGTAGTGCGGCTTGCCGTCGCGCCGGTCCAGCCGCACCCAGAGGGCCGCGACACGCAGGTGCCGCTGCGCCGCCATCGCCGCCATGGCGGCGCGGAAGGCGGCAGGCTCCAGCTCCGGCCGGGCGGCGAGGTAGCGGGCAAGGGCGGCCTCGCGCACCTCCGGGGCCACGTCGCGGCGGGCGTCCTCGGTCAGGCTGACCATGTCATAGGCGGGATGGCCGAGGGCGGCGTCCTGGAAGTCGAGGATGCCGACGCCGCGCGGGCCCGTGCGGTCCGGCAGGTGCATGAGGTTGGCCGGGAAGTAGTCGCGGTGCACCAGGCAGCCGGCGCCGGCGTAGGGCGCCAGCAAGGCGTGCATCGCCGCCATGAAGTCGGCCCGCTGGGCTTCGGCGGGGGCGGTGCCGAAGGTGGCCGGCCACCACCAGTCCAGGAAGGTCTGCGCCGCGGTGGCGGCCATGCGCGGCGCTTCCCATTGCGGCAGGCCGGGCGGCGGCGGGGCGGCGTGCAGGGCGGCGAGCGCCTCGGCCGCCGCCTCGTAGAGCGGCTGCGGCGGGGCGCCGGCGTCCAGCAGCATGGCATGGGTCTCGTGGCCCAGGTCCTCCACCAGCAGCAGGCCGTGCGGCGCGTCCTCGGCCAGGATGGCGGGGGCGGAGAGGCCGATGCCGGCGATATGCCGCGCCAGCTTCAGGAAGGGGAGGAGGTCCTCCTCCGGCGTCAGCCCGACCCTGGGCGCGTCGGTACAATCCATCAGCAGGGCGGGGCGCGGCCCGCCGGTCAGGCGGGTGTAGCGGCGGTGGCCGGCATCCTGGGGCAGGGGCGTGCGTGCCGCCTCCGCATAGCCATGGGCAGCCAGAAAGGAGTCCGTGGGGGTCATGCTGCGGCCAGGAGGTGCCGCAGGCGGAGGCGATTGCCAAGTGCGGAATGCGCGGGTGGCTTCAAAGCCCGGCCAGGGCTGCAAGCCGCGCATCCCAGCCCTGCAGCGTGGCATGGCGGGCTTCGCTATCCATGTCGGGGCGGAGGGTCAGGCGCAGGGCGTCGGGCGGGGTCAGCCAGCCGAGCCGGTCCGGCCATTCGACCAGCACGATGCCCTCGCGCGCCTCCTCCCAGCCGAGTTCCTCCAGCTCCTCCGGGCCGGCGAGGCGGTAGAGGTCGAAATGGTGCGCCGGGCCGCGCGGCAGGTCGTAGCCCTGCACCAGGGTGAAGCTGGGGGAGGGCACCTCCAGCGCCGGCTTGTGGGCGGCGGCGCGCAGGAAGGCGCGGCAGAAGGCGGACTTCCCGGCGCCGAGCGGCCCGTCCAGCAGGATCGCGTCGCCCGGGCGCGCGAGGGCGGCGGTGCGTGCGGCGAGCGCCTCGGTGGCGGCTAGGTCGGGCAGAAGGAGATGCAGGGTTTCGGGCATGGCGTGCGGCCAATCTGCCTCCGGGGCGCCACGGCTTTCAAGGCCGTGTCGGACCGGCAGGCGCCGCCGGACCCCCTTGGGCGAACCCCCGGCCGCCTCCGCTGTTCAGGTCGGGATACCCCAACCACGAGGCAGCGCGACATGACCGACGACACTCCCCCCTCCCGCCGTGACGTCTTCCGCGGCATGGCTGCCGGAGGGATCGCCTCCATGGTCGCCGCGCCGGCCGTGGCGCAACCGGGCCAAGCGCAGATCACCCAAGCGCAGACCACCCAAGCGCAGACCACCCAGGGGCAGGCAAGCCAGGGGCAGAGCGGCACGCCGCCGGCGCTGGCCAACCCGCAGGACCGCTTCCCCAAGCCGCCCTTCGAGATGCAGTCGCAACCCTGGCCGGCACTGCAATCGAAGATGGCGCCGGTGCCGGATTGCGGCGAGCAGAGCTACAGAGGCTCGGGCCGCCTGGCCGGCCGCAAGGCGCTGATCACCGGCGGCGATTCCGGCATCGGCCGGGCGGCGGCCATCGCCTATGCGCGCGAGGGCGCCGATGTCGCCATCAACTACCTGCCCGCTGAACAGTCAGACGCCGAGGATGTCGCGCGCCATATCCGCGAGGCTGGCCGCAAGGCGGTGCTGATCCCCGGCGACCTCCGCGAGGAAGCCTTCTGCGCGCGCCTGGTGAACGAGGCCCGCGAGCAGCTCGGCGGCCTCGACATCCTGGTCAGCAACGCCGCCTACCAGCATGCGCAGCATGCGCTGGCCGAGATCTCCACCGAACAGCTCGACCAGACCATGAAGACGAATGTCTACGCCATGTTCTGGATCACCAAGGCGGCCCTGCCGCATCTGCCCGCCGGCAGCGCGGTCATCGTGACCACCTCGATCAATGCCGACCGGCCCTCGCAATACATCCTGGACTACGCCTGCACCAAGGCGGCGGGCGAGGCCTTCGTGAAGGGGCTGGCCAAGCAGGTGATCGACAAGGGCATCCGCGTGAACGGCGTGGCGCCCGGCCCCTTCTGGACCCCCCTGCAGGTCGGCGGGGGACAGACGGCCGACGGGCTGAAGACCTTCGGCAGCACCACGCCGATGAAGCGGCCCGGGCAGCCGGCGGAACTGGCCTCGGTCTATGTCGAGCTGGCGGCGGCCAGTTCCAGCTACACCACGGGGCAGATCTACGGCCAGACCGGCGGGGTCGGCTGGCCCTGAGCGGCGCCTGGCGGGAGGGGCTGCCCCCCCCCGCCCTTTGCCGCCGCCGGGCAAAGCCTCTATGCACGGCAGCCGGACGCGGAGGTACTGTTCCCCATGCTCGATCATTCCCCCGAGGCGGCGGCGCATATCGCGGTGGAAGCCGATGTCGCCATCATCGGCGCTGGCCCTACCGGCCTGTTCGCGGTGTTCGAATGCGGCATGCTGCGGATGAAATGCGTGGTGATCGACACGCTGGAGGCGATCGGCGGACAGTGCGCCGCGCTCTATCCGGAGAAGCCGATCTACGACATCCCCGCCCATCCCGCGATCGCCGGCGGCGAGCTGATCGAGCGGCTGGAGGCGCAGGCGGCGCCCTTCGCGCCGGTCTACCTGCTCGGCCGCCGGGTGGAGGCGCTGAAGGAGCAGCCGGGCGGGCTGTTCGAGCTGCGTACCAGCAAGGGCGAGCTCGTGCGGGCCAAGGCGGTGATCCTGGCCGCCGGGGCCGGCGCTTTCGGCCCCAACCGCCCGCCGCTCAATGACCTGGCCGCCTACGAGGCGACGGGGGCGGTGCGCTACATGGTGGCGCGGCGCGAGGAGTTCCGGAACAAGCGCGTGGTGATCGCCGGCGGCGGCGATTCGGCGGTGGACTGGGCGCTGAGCCTGAAGGACATCGCGGCGCGGGTGACGGTGGTGCATCGCCGCCCGAAGTTCCGCGCCGCCCCCGAGAGCGTGGCGCAGATGGAGACCGCCGCCGAGCGCGGCGAGATCGAGCTGGCCATCCCCTACCAGTTGCACGGGCTGCGCGGCGGCGAGGGCAAGCTGGACCATGTGGTGCTGGCGACGCTGAAGGGCGAGGAGAAGGCGGTGCCGGCCGACCACCTGCTGGCCTTCTTTGGGCTCTCGATGGAGCTTGGCCCGATCGCGGAATGGGGGCTGGGGCTGGAGCGCAGCCATGTGACGGTGGAGCCCTCCACCTGCGCGACCAACATCCCGGGCGTGCACGCCATTGGCGATATCGCCACTTATCCCGGCAAGTTGAAGCTGATCCTGCAGGGCTTCTCGGAGGCGGCGATGGCGGCGCATGCCATTCATCCGCGGATCTTCCCGGGAGAGGCGCTGCATTTCGAGTACAGCACCTCGAAGGGCGTGCCGCTGGGCTGAGGAAGTTCCGGAGGGGGCAGTGCTCCCTCTGGCCAACGCGGAAGGAGAAGCGCCGATGGCCGAGGGCCGCCTTTTCATCGGGACCAAGATGTATTCCTCCTGGTCGCTGCGCGGCTGGCTGGCCGTGCGCCTGGCCGGGCTGGACGTGGAGGAGGTGGTGATCCCGCTGGCCGGCGGCGCCACCGCGGCGGTGAAGGAGGCCACGCCCTCCGGCACGGTGCCCTATCTGGAGCATCGCGGCGCCCGCGTGTGGGAGAGCCTGGCGATCATCGAGTACTGCGCCGAGATCGCGCCTTCCCTCTGGCCGGCGGACCCGGTGGCGCGGGCCCATGCGCGCAGCATCGCGGCGGAAATGCATGCCGGCTTCCGCGGCCTGCGCATGGCCATGCCGATGACCATCCTGAACCGCTTCCCCGGCCAGGGCCGAACGCCGGAGGCGCTGGCCGACATCGCCCGCATCGAGGCGATCTGGCGCGAGGCGCTGCTGGAATCCGGTGGACCCTTCCTGTTCGGAGCGAATTTCGGCGCGGCGGATGCGATGTTCGCGCCGGTGGCGTGCCGCTTCCTGACCTGGGAGCCGGAGATCTCCGAAGCCAGCCGTGGCTATGTGGAGGCGGTGCGCGCGCATCCGCTGATGCGGCGCTGGTTCGACGAGGCGGCGGCGGAGCCGGCGGAATGGCGCCTGCCGAAATACGAGTCCAGCCCGTGAGCGGCGCCGCCAGCCTGGACCATGTCGGGCTCGGGACGCGGGACGGGCCAGGCCTCTGGGCCGCCTATGAACGGCTGGGCTTCCGGCTGACGCCGGTGGCGCGGCAATCCGGGCGGCGGGCCCCAGGCGCGCCGGTGGAGGTGCTGGCCACCGGCAACCGCTGCGCCATGCTGCGCGAGGGCTATCTGGAACTGCTGGCCATCCTGGAGCCGGAGCGGTTCGACAACGGGCTGGGCGGCTTCCTCGACCGCTATGTCGGGATGCACATCATCGCCTTCGGCATCGCCGATGCGGAGGCGGAGCTGGCCCGGCTGCATCGCGCGGGACTGGACATTCCGGGCGTCGCGCATCTGGAGCGGCCGGTGGATGCGCCGGACGGGCCGCGCGCCCGCTTCTCCCGCCTGCCGCTGCCGGACGCGCCGGAGGGGCGGCTGCAACTGATCCAGCACCACACGCCGGAGCTGCTCTGGCAGGAGCGCTGGATGGAGCACCCCAACCGCGCCGTGGCGCTGGAGAGCGTGGTGCTGGCGGCGCCGGAGCCGGCCGTCAGCGCGGCGGCGCTCTCGTGCCTGACCGGGCATCCGCTGGAGCCGGACCCGGCGGGCGGCTATGCGCTGCCCCTGCCACGCGGGCGGGTGCGCATCCTGCCGGCCGAGGCGCTCGGCAAGGTGCTGCCCGGCGTCAGCGCGCCCAGCCTGCCTTTCCTCGCCGGCTTCACGGTGCGGACGGAGGATGGCAATGCCGCCGTGCGCCGCCTGCTCGCCGACCTGCCGCTGCGCGCGGCGCCGGAGGGGCTGATGGTGCCGCCGGAGCTGGCGGGCGGCGCCGCGCTGGTGTTCCGCCCATGACCCTCGCCCCGAACGCGCGCGCCATCGGCCGCTCGCTGCGCACCTACTACGCCCCTGGCCGGGCCGAGATGCTGGATGCCTTCCTCGGCCGCTTCGTGGCGGCGGAGGAACTGGCCTTCGACGTCGGCGCCCATGTTGGCGACCGGACGGCCAGCCTGCGACGGCTCGGCGCACGGGTGGTGGCGGTGGAGCCGCAGCCACGGCTGGTCCGGCTGCTCCAGCGGTTGTTCGGCCGGGATGAGCAGGTGGCGGTCCTCAGCAGCCTGATCGGCAGCCAGCAGGGGCAGGGGCGGCTGCACCTGAACAGCGCCAACCCGACCGTCGCCACCGCCTCGAAGGCCTTCATGGCGGCGGCGGAGAAGGCGCCGGGATGGGAAGGGCAGGTCTGGGACGGGGCCATCGCCGCGCCCGTCACCACGCTCGACATGCTGATCGAGGAGCATGGGCGGCCCGCCTTCATCAAGCTCGACATCGAGGGTTTCGAGGCGGCCGCGCTGGCGGGGCTGTCGAAGCCGGTGCGCAGCCTGTCCTTCGAGTTCACCACCCTCCAGCGGCAGGTCGCGCTGGACTGCCTGGATGCGCTGGAGGAGCTGGGCGAGTACAGCTTCAATGCCTGCCTGGGCGAGGAGATGCGCTTCGCGCTGGAGAGCCCCGTACATCCCGGCACCATGGCGCGCTGGCTGGAGGCGCTGCCCGATACGGCCAATTCAGGCGACATCTATGCCAGCCTGGAGGAGGCGCGGGTGACGTAGCGCGGCCAAAGGGGGGCGCCGCCCCCCTCTGGACACCTCCCGGCAGGAACCTGAGGTTCCTGCACCTTCCCCGGATGGAAGGTCCAGGAAGCTCGGTTTCCTGGTGGGGGAGCTTGAGGGGGCAAAGCCCCCCTCATTCTTTTGCCTGGGCCTTTCCCGATGACGTCCTACGCCTTCCTGCAGCACCTGACCTTCGCGGCGGGCCTGGCGGTGCTTTCCGCCGCGCTTGTGCGGCTGATGATCGCCTTTCCGATCCTCGACCATCCCGACCACCGCAAGGCGCACAGCCGGCCCACGCCGAAGGGCGGCGGCGTCGGCATCGTCTGCGCCTTCATCCTGGGTATGCTGGTGCTCTACCAGGTGGCCGAGTTTGCGCGCATGGCGGACCGCCGCTTCATTGGCGTCATCCTGGCGGCGGTGGCCATCGCGCTGGTGGCGCTGCTGGACGATATCCGTGACTTCCGCTTCGTGGTGAAGCTGAGCGCACAGGCCCTGGCCGCCCTGGTGGCGGTGGGCAGCGGGCTGGTGGTGGATCGCCTGGCGCTGCCCTGGTACGGCATCCTCGAACTTGGCCCGCTCGGCGCGGTGCTGACGGTGTTCTGGATCGTCGCCTGCACCAACGCGGTGAACTTCATGGACGGGCTGGACGGGCTGATCGGCGGCACGGTGCTGATCGCCTGCGTCGGCCTGGGCATCGTGGCGGAGACCCAGGGCGGCTGGTTCATCTATGCCGCCTGCCTGATCCTGGCCGCCGGCATCCTCGGCTTCCTGCCCTTCAACCTGAGCCCCGCGCGAATCTTCATGGGGGACGTCGGCAGTCAGTTCCTTGGCTTCATCCTGGCGGTGCTGGGGGTGGCGGCGGCGCGGCTGGATGCGGCGCAGCTCTCCTTCCTGCTGGTGCCGCTGCTGCTCTTCGCGCTGCTGTTCGACACCGGCTTCACCCTGCTGCGCCGCGCCGCCATGGGGGAGGCGCTGAGCGCTCCCCACCGCACCCACCTCTACCAGATGGCGCAGCGCAGCGGCGTACCGACCGGCGCGGTGGCCGCGGTGCACTGGGGCTTCGCCACTTTCCATGCCGCGCTGGCCCTGCTGTTCCTGCGGCTCGCACCGGACGTGAAGCCGCTGATCATCCTGCCGCCGCTGGCGGTGCAACTGCTCTGGCTGGCCTATGTGGCGGCGCGGGTGCGGCGCAGGGGGCTCAGCTGGGTGGGGTGACCACCTCCAGTCGCATCATCCCGGCCTCGCCCACCCATTGCTCGGAGCGATAGATGCCGCCCGTCTGCGGGTCGGCCCAGTAGCGGTTGGTGAAGCTGCTGCCGCCGCGGCGGCGGCAGTGTTCCAGCACCAGGACCGCGGCTCCCTCGGCGCTGGCCGTCAGGCGGCAGGTCAGCGCCAGGCCGAAGCGCATGTTGTCGGGCGATCGGTCACCCCGCATCAGGTCCACCTGCCGCCGGAGGGGGGTGGACTGCCCGACCAGCGCCAGCGGCTCGTCCAGCGGATCGGGACCGTCCAGGCGGGTGCTGGCAATCCATTCCCGCAGCCCGGCGGTGGCCACGATGCGGGCACCGTCGGTCGCCACCGCCAGTCCACCGGCGCTGCGCCAGAGCCGGTTCTCGCCGTTCTGCTGGATCAGCAGCGCCAGTGCCCGGCTGCCGCCCCAGGAGAGCCGGATTGAGGGCGTGCCCTCTGGCGGCCGCATCGCCGTCTGAGGCGGGTCGGGCTCTGCCTCGGGCGGTCCCTCCTTCCAAAGGGCGGAGATATCGAGGGCCGAGAGATCCGGCAGGGCGGGAAGGCCGATGCAGCCGGGCAGCAGGAGGAGAAGGCCAAGCAGGGCAGCGCGCATGACCGCAACCTAGATCATCACGTGCCTGTGAGCACCTGCTTTGTGCCGGCCGGGCCGTCCCGGTTTGATCCGGATCAAGGCGGCGACCTCCAGCGCGGCGCATCCTCCTCGCCATTAGAGAGGAGCCGGACCCATGACCATGCCGACCGCCAAGGACATCATGACACCCGACGTCGTCACCGTGCCGCCGGAGACGCCGTTCCTGGCCGTTGCCCATCTGTTGGCGGAGCGTGGCATCTCCGCCGTGCCGGTCGTGGGGCCGAACGGCGCGCTGCTCGGGATCGTGACCGAGGCGGACCTCATCCGCCGATTGGCAGGCGCCGACAAGCCGCCGATCGGGCTGCTGCGCCAGCTCTTCGCCAACATGGACCAGCTGGCCGACCGCTATGCCTGCAGCCACGGCACCACCGCGGCGGAGGTGATGACCACCGACGTCATCACCGTCACGCCCGAGACGAAGGTCAGTGCCGTCGCCGAGACGATGGAGACGCACAATATCCGTCGCGTGCTGGTGGTGGAGGAAGGCAAGCTGCGGGGCGTGGTCAGCCGCGCCGACCTGCTGCGGGCCCTGGTGGCACCGCCGGCCGACGCGGGCAGCTACTCCGACGAGCGGCTGCGCCGCGCCGTGCTGGCGGCGATGAAGCGCGAGCCCTGGGCCGACACCTTCTACACCCTGGTGGACGTGCATGAGGGAGTGGTGGAGCTGCATGGCTTCAGCCGCAGCCCTTCGGTGCAGCGCGCCCTGAAGGTGCTGGCGGAGCAGGTGCCAGGCGTGAAGGGCGTGGTGGACAAGACCACGCCCATGCCGACCTACCTCTTCGCTGGCAACTGATCACAAGGGGCCGGAGGCAGCATGCCGCCTCCGCCGCCCTTCCCGCTCCAGGTAGCGGGCAACCCCGGCGGAGGCGGGGGGTTCATCCCGGCAGACAGCCAGGGAGCGAACCATGCCGACCGATCGCAACGAGGACGAGATGCGGATGAAGGTGCGGGAGATGATCTCCGGCATCGCCACCGCGACCTTCGTGACCCTCGATGAGCAGGGCCGCCTGCGCGGCCGCCCGATGCGCACCCAGAAGCCGGACGCGGACGGCCATACCCTCTGGTTCTTCACCCGCACGGACAGCCCGAAGATCGCCGAGTTGGCGCATGATTCGCGTGTGCTGCTCGGCTATGCCGACACCCACAGCCAGGACTACGTCTCGCTCTTCGGGCGCGGCCGGGTGGTCACCGACGTGGCCAAGAAGAAGGAACTCTGGACCGAGGGCCTGCGCAGCTGGCTGCCGCAGGGGCCGGAGAGCGACGAGGTGGCGCTGATCGCCGTGGCGGTGGAAGGCGCCGAGTACTGGGATGGCATCTCCTCCAGCCTGCGCTATGCCTATGGCTATGCCCAGGCCCTGGTGAGCGGCAAGCCGGACAGCAGCGAGAACGCGAAGGTCCGCTTTGGCGGCTAGGACGGAGCTTACATCAATTCCACTTGATGAACCAAAAAATTGATGAGAGGTTAATTACTGCCACCAGAAGGGTGGTGCTCGGGGCGGGTGAGTACCATGGCGGCGTGGCTCTCCAGAATGTTCGATATGCAGGGGAAAGCACGGTCCGGCCCGCGGCCGTATCCCGAGCCCATGCCATCGGAAACGCCGGCACGGCCCGCCGCTCCTCCAGGCTTCGCGGAGGGTCCGCTCCGCGCCGATTTCGAGGCGCTCGCCGGCACAACGCCGGTCACGCCGCCGGCTGATCCGGCGCGGCTTCCGGAAGCGCCGGAGGCCGCGCCGCTGCCCTTTTCCAGCACCGGACCCTATGGCCATCGCGGCCGCATGCGGGAGAAGCTGCTGGAGCGTGGGCCGGACGCCCTGGCCGACTACGAGCTGCTGGAGATGCTGCTCTTCTTCGCCTTCAAGCAGGGCGACACCAAGCCGCTCGCGAAGGCCCTCATCAACCGCTTCGGGAGCTTCGCCGGCGTCCTGGCCGCGCCGCAGAAGGTGCTGCTGGAGACCCGGGGGCTCGGGCCGCACAGTGTCGCCGCCATCAAGCTGGTGCAGGCCGCCGCACTGCGCCTGGCCAAGGCGGAGGTGATGGAAGCGCCGGTCCTCAACAACTGGGAGCGGCTGATCACCTATCTGAACGCCGCCATCTCGCGCGAGAAGACCGAGCAGTTCCGCATCCTCTTCCTCGACAGCAAGAACCGCCTGATCGCCGACGAGCCGCAGGCCCGGGGCACCGTGAACCATACGCCGGTCTATCCGCGCGAGGTGATCAAGCGGGCGCTGGAACTGCACGCGACGGCGCTGATCCTGGTCCACAACCATCCGAGCGGTGATCCGACGCCCAGCCGCGCCGATGTGGAGATGACGCAGGAGATCAAGCAGGCCGCGACCTTCTTCACGGTGGTCGTGCATGACCACCTGATCGTCGGCAACGGGCGGTATTTCAGCTTCCGGAGGGAAGGGCTGCTGTGAACCCGCCAGGGAGGGCGCCGCCCCCCCTGGGACCCTCCCGCCGGGGTGGTTGAACCACCCCGGATCCCGACATCGGCAAGGGAATGGAAGGGGAGTTACTGGCCTGCTGGCAGGGCGCGAGGGGTCTCCCGCGACGCTCGCGCGGCTTCCCGGGCGGCGGCAAGGCCCTTCGGAAAGCCGGAGCGATCCCGGTAGCTACGTCCTGGGCCGCTGGGGCGCCCATGCCGCGCATGCAGCTGCTGGTAGCAGAACACGTCCAGCAGGGTGATGCCGGCCACGGCAAGCAGCGCGGCCTCGGCATTGCCCCGCTGCGGATTGTCATGGCGCAGGGCAGGGAGCAGCGACAGGATATCCAGCCCGTCGCCCGCGATCCGGCTGGCCACGCCGGGAAGCGGGTTCGCCGAAAGGCAGGCCACGCCGGAGCCGATCTCGCGCGCGCCATAGCCCCGGATCAGCCACTCGTAGCCCTCCAGGCCGAGGCCGCGCGCGAGGCGATCGGCGCCGAGAAGCTGGACCGCGCCGAGCCCGAGGCTGAGCCAGCCCAGGGTGCGGGCCAGGCGGTCGGAAGCGCCCAGCGAGCTGGGCCCGGTGGACTGCACCTTCGGATCGCCCGGCGAGCGGGTGATGTCGGCCGTTCTCGTCAGCATGCTCATGTCATCACCTCAGGGCTTCAGGACGACCTTGACGCAGCTGTCCTGCTTGTCGCGGAACACCTTGTACATTTCAGGCCCCTCCTCGAGGCTCGCCGTGTGGGTGATGACGAAGGAGGGGTCGATCTGCCCTTCCTCGATGCGGCGGAGCAGGTCATCGGTCCAGCGGTTCACATGCGTCTGGCCCATGCGGAAGGTCAGGCCCTTGTTCATGGCCATGCCCATCGGAACCTTGTCGATGAGCCCGCTATAGACGCCGGGGATTGAGATGATGCCCGCCGGCCGGCAGACATAGATCATCTCCCGCAGGACATGTGGCCGGTCGTTCTCCAGCAGCATCGCCTGCTTGGCGCGGTCCAGCAGCGTATCCGGCAGGCTGGGCGTGACATGCGCCTCCAGCCCGACGGCGTCGATGCACTTCTCCGGACCTTTTCCGTCCGTCAGGTCGTTCAGACGCGCGACGACGCTCTCCTCCTCGAAATTGATGGCGATGGCGCCGCCCGCCTCGGCCATGGAGAGCCGCTCGGGGACGCAGTCGATCGCGACCACCTGCTTCGCGCCCAGCAAAACGGCGCTGCGGATCGCCATCTGGCCGACCGGGCCGCAGCCCCAGACCGCCACCGTGTCGGTCGGCTCGATGTCGCACTGCGCCGCCGCCTGCCAGCCCGTGGGGAAGATGTCGCCGAGGAAGAGCACCTGCTCATCCGTCAGGCTGTCCGGCACCTTGATGTGGGTGGCATCCGCGAAGGGGACGCGCAGATACTCGGCCTGGCCTCCGGGGTAGCCGCCCGTCAGGTGCGTGTAGCCGAAGAGGCCGGCCGTGGGATGGCCGAACACCTTCTCGGCCATCTCCTTCTTGCGGTTCGTCCGCTCGCAGACGGAGAAGTTGCCCCGCCTGCACTGGTCGCACTCGCCGCAGATGATGGTGAAGGGCACGACGATCCGGTCGCCCTTCTTGAGCTTGCCTTTCGCGGCCGAGCCGACCTCGACGACCTCGCCCATCATCTCGTGGCCCATGATGTCGCCGGGCAGCATCGCGGGAATGAAGTTGTGGAAGAGGTGGAGGTCCGAGCCGCAGATGGCGCAGCTGGTCACCCTGATGATGGCGTCGCGAGGGTCCTCGATCTCCGGGTCCGACACCCTGTCGCACCGGATGTCCTGCTTGCCATGCCAAACCAGAGCCTTCATCGCGCGCTCCCTTGCCGTGCCGAAAGACGACCGCCTGGCTCTCCGGCCCGGCGGGCTGCCGCGCAGCCGCAGGCTGCCAGGGACCACGAAGCCCCTGGTGGGGGTAACATGGGCATCAAGGGATGGTTCCGCGGCTCGCCGCCTCGCCATGTCGCGGGAAGGCCCGGCACATGGCTGCCGGGTGCTGAGCTGCGCGCGCCGGCGCGACGGTCATGCGGCGCCGGGGGGTAGGGTGGGGCGGGGAAGGTGCGTTCCCCCGCGTCCCAGGGCCGGGGGCCAGGGGCGATGCCCCTGGCCGATGCCTTCAGCGGGTCGCCTTCGGCGGGTCCTGCGAGTAGTCGTAGAAGCCGCGGCCCGTCTTCCGGCCGAGCCAGCCGGCCTCGACATACTTCACCAGCAGCGGGGAGGGGCGGTACTTGCTGTCGCCCATGCCCTCGTGCAGCACGCGCATGATGGCGAGGCAGGTGTCGAGCCCGATGAAGTCGGCCAGTTCCAGCGGCCCCATCGGGTGGTTGGCGCCGAGCTTCAGGGCGGTGTCGATCGAGCGGACGTCGCCCACCCCTTCCTGCAGCGTCTGCACCGCCTCGTTGATCATCGGGATCAGGACGCGGTTGACGATGAAGGCCGGGTAGTCCTGCGCGACGGCCGTGACCTTGCCGAGCTTGCCGGCCAGCGCCAGCACGGCGGCGAAGGTCGGCTCGTCGGTGGCGATGCCGCGGATGATCTCCACCAGCTTCATGACCGGCACCGGGTTCATGAAGTGCATGCCGATGACGCGCTCCGGCCGGTCGGTGGCGGCGGCGAGGCGGGTGATCGGGATGGAGGAGGTGTTGGAGGCGAGGATGGCCTCCTTCTTCAGCAGCGGGCAGACCGCCTTGAAGATGGAGAGCTTGAGCTCCTCGCGCTCGGTGGCCGCCTCGATGACGATGTCGCTCTCGCCGAGCATCGCCATCTCGGTGCCGGCGCGGATGCGGCCGAGGGCCGCCTCCTTCGCCTCGGCGGTGAGGGCGCCCTTGGCCACCTGGCGGTCCATGTTCTTCGCCATGGTGGCGCGCGCCTTCTCCAGCGCCTCGGCCTTCACGTCCACCAGCACGACGGGCAGCCCGGCCAGCGCCGCCACATGGGCGATGCCGTTGCCCATCTGGCCGGCGCCGATCACGCCGACCGACGCGATCTCAGGGATACCCGTGCCCGCCATGGTTCAGCCCAGCTCCTTTTCCAGCTCGGGGATGAGGGTGAACAGGTCGCCCACCAGGCCGTAGTCGGCCACCTGGAAGATCGGCGCCTCCTCGTCCTTGTTGATGGCGACGATCACCTTGCTGTCCTTCATGCCGGCCAGGTGCTGGATGGCGCCCGAGATGCCGACGGCGATGTAGAGCTCCGGCGCGACGATCTTGCCGGTCTGGCCGACCTGGTGGTCGTTCGGCGCGTAGCCCGCGTCCACCGCCGCGCGGGAGGCGCCGACGGCGGCGCCGAGCTTGTCGGCCACCTTGTCGAGGATGGCGAAGTTCTCCGCCGAGCCGAGCGCGCGGCCACCGGAGATGACGACGCGGGCGGCGGTCAGCTCGGGCCGCTCGCTCTGCGCGATCTGCGCGCCGACGAAGGACGAGAGGGCCGGGTCATCGGCGCCCGGCGCCGGCTCGACGGCGGCGCTGCCACCCTCGGCCGGGACGGGGTCGAAGGAGGCGGCGCGGACGGTCAGCACCTTCTTGGCGTCCGAGGTCTTCACCGTGGCCAGCGCGTTGCCGGCATAGATGAAGCGGCGGAAGGTATCGGGGCTCTCGACGCCGGAGATGTCGGAGAGGATCTGCACGTCGAGCAGGGCGGCGACGCGGGGCATGATGTTCTTGCCCATGGCGCTGCCGGGTGCCAGCAGGTGCGTGTAGTTCGGCGCCAGCGCCACCAGCAGGGCGGCGGCCGGCTCGGCCAGGCCATGCTCATAGGCCGGGCCGTCGGCCTGGATCACCTTGGCCACGCCGGGCAGCTTGGCCGCGGCCTGGGCCGCCTCGGCATTGCCGAGCACCAGGACATGCACCTCGCCGTCGATCTGCGAGGCGGCCGCCACGGCGGAGCGGGTCGGGTTGCTGACGGTGGTGCCGCTGCGGTCGGCGAGAACGAGAACGGCCATGGCTCAGATCACCTTCGCTTCGTTGCGCAGCTTGTCCACCAGCTCGGCGGCCGAGGCCACCTTCACGCCGGCCTGCCGCTTCGGCGGCTCCTCGACCTTGATCGTGGTCAGGCGCGGCGTGACGTCGACGCCGAGGTCGGCCGGCTTCAGCGTCTCGATCGGCTTCTTGCGCGCCTTCATGATGTTGGGCAGCGAGGCGTAGCGCGGCTCGTTCAGGCGCAGGTCGGTGGTGACGATGGCCGGCAGCTTCAGGCTGACCGTCTCCAGGCCACCATCCACCTCGCGCGTCACCTTCGCCTCGCCCTCGGCCATCTCGACCTTGCTGGCGAAGGTGCCCTGGCTCCAGCCGAGCAGCGCGGCCAGCATCTGGCCGGTGGCGTTCATGTCGTCGTCGATCGCCTGCTTGCCCATGATGACGAGGCCGGGCTGCTCGCGCTCGACCAGCGACTTCAGGATCTTGGCGACGCCCAGCGGCTCGGTGCCCTCGGCCTCGACCAGGATGCCGCGGTCGGCGCCCATGGCGAGCGCGGTGCGGATCTGCTCCTGCGCCTGGGCCGGGCCGATGGAGACGGCGACGATTTCGGTCGCCACGCCCTTCTCCTTCAGCCGCACCGCTTCCTCGACGGCGATCTCGTCGAAGGGGTTCATCGACATCTTCACGTTCGCCGTCTCGACGCCCGTGCCGTCCGCCTTCACGCGGACCTTCACGTTGTAATCGACCACCCGCTTGATGGGTACGAGGAGCTTCATCGCCGGGCCGTGTCCTGCTGTTCCAACCTGGGTTTCCGAAGGTCATGCACCACCGGCGCCGCCCGGGGCCGGGCGGACGCGACGGGCATGCCGCCGCCCCTTGCGGAGCGGTCTTGGCGCTGTTGCGGCGCGAAGCCTATGCGCCAGCCTCACCCGAGGCAAGGTGAGGGCGGCAACGAAGCCGTGGGGTTCAGCGCCCCATGCTGAGCATCAGCGCCAGGAACAGCAGGATGGAAAGCCCCTGCAGCCCGACGCGCCAGCGCATCAGCCGGTTGGAGCGGGCGCCGTCCGCCCCGCCGCGCACCGCGCCCAGCACGCCGGCCATCATGACGCCGAAGGTGGCGAGCATGGCGAGGCCGAGCAGGATGGAGAGGAGTGTCTGCATCCCCGGCACATAGCGCCGTTTCGCTACCGTGCAAGCGCCGCCGGGGGATGAACGGGCAACACGGTACCGCGGCTCCTTTTGACAAGGCTTGACCTTGCCCGGCGTATCGGCTTCGCCCCTCCTCCATGCGCCTCCTGCCCGTTCTGCTGCTGCTCTGCGGCATCGCGCTGCCGGCCCTGGCCCAGGCCCCGGTCGCTTCCTCCGCCCCTGCCGCCGTCGCCCCGGCAGCCGGCCTGCAACCCGGCGAGGCGCAACGCCTGCTCGGCCTGCTGCGCGATGAGACCCGCCGGGCCGAGCTGACCCGCACCCTGGAGGCGTTGGCCGCGGCCGAAGCGCGGATTGCCCCCGCCGCGGCCAACCCCGCCACCGGCTCCCCCCCGGCCGCGCCCGCCGCGACGCCCGAGGCCACCGTCCCGCCCGCGACCGACGCGCCGCTGCTCGCGCCTAACACCCTGGGCGGGCAGATCCTGATTGGCGCCTCGCAGCGGCTCGCCTGGCTTTCGGAGCAGGCCGTCGCCGCCGCCCAGGCCGTCACCGACCTGCCGGGCCTGCTCTCCTGGTTCTCCTCCCTGGCGCGCGATCCGGTGACGCAGGCGCGGGTGATCGACGCCTCCTGGAAGCTGGCGCTGCTGTTCGGCCTCGGTGTCTGGGCGGAGTGGGGGGTGCAGCGCGTTCTGGCCCGCCAGCGGGCGCGGCTGGACCGTATGGCGCCACGCGCCGTGCATGGCTGGGGCTGGCTGCGGCGGGTGCCGCTGGTGCTCGGCCGGCTGGTGCTCGACCTGCTGCCGGTCGCCGCCTTCGGCCTCGTCTCCTATGGGCTGATCGGGGCGGTGCGGCCGCTGCCAACCACCGAACTCGTACTGCTGACGGCGAACAACGCCTACCTGGCCTGCCGGCTGGTGCTGGCGCTGAGCCGGATGCTGCTCTCGCCTGCCTCGCGCCCGCTGCGGCTGCTGCCCTGCTCCGACCTGACGGCCGCCTATGTCACGCTCTGGCTGGGCCGGATGATCGTGGTGCTGGTGGGGGGCTATGGCATCGCCGAGGCCGGCCTGCTGCTGGGCCTGCCCTGGGGTGCCTACGATGCCATCCTCCGGCTGGTGCTGCTGATCGTTTCCTTCTTCTGCGTCATCATCGTGCTGCAGAACCGGGTGGCGGTGGCGCAAGTCCTGCGCGCGCCGCCGCTGAAGCCGGGCGAGGCGCCGCACCGCGCGCGCGCCGGCCTCCGCCGCTTCCGCGACTGGCTGGCCGAGGTCTGGCACGTGCTGGCCATCCTCTACCTGCTGGCGCTCTGGGCCGTCTGGGCGCTGCAGATCGAGGAGGGCTTCACCCGGCTGCTGCGCGCCAGCCTGTTCACGCTCATGGTGCTGGGCGCCGCCAAGGGGCTGGACATGGGGTTGCGGCGGTTGCTGGCCGGCAGCTTCCGCGTCGCGCCCGACCTGGCGCACCGCTATCCCGGCCTGGAGGCGCGCGCCAACCACTACCTGCCGCTGCTGAAGGGCGGCATCTCGGTCATGCTGACCGGCCTGACCATGCTGGTCCTGCTGGAGGTCTGGGGGATCGGCTCCTTCGCCTGGTTCGCGCCCGGCGAGCTGGGCAGCCGGGTGGTCAGTTCCGGCATCTCCTTCGCGCTGACGGTGCTGGCCGCCGTGCTGGTCTGGGAAGTGGCCAACGCCGCGCTGCGCCGGCACCTGGAGCGGCTCTCGCGCGATGCCGAGGCGGCGCGCAGCGCCCGCGTCCGCACCCTGCTGCCGATGCTGCGCACCAGCCTGCTGGTGGTGATCCTGCTCTTCGTGGGCTTCAACCTGCTGACGCAGATCGGCGTGAACGTGGCGCCGCTGCTGGCCGGCGCCGGCGTGGTCGGCCTGGCCCTCGGCTTCGGCTCGCAGAAGCTGGTGCAGGACGTCATCACCGGCATCTTCCTGCTGTTCGAGGATGCCATGGCGGTGGGCGACGTGGTCAACCTGGGCGGCAAGGCGGGGGTGGTGGAGCAACTCTCCATCCGCTCCATCAAGCTGCGCGACCTGGATGGCAGCGTGCACATCATCCCGTTCAGCACCGTCACCAGCGTCACCAACATGACGCGCGACTTCTCCTTCGCGGTGCTCGACGTGCAGGTGAGCTATCTCGAAAGCACCGACCGGGTGGTGGAGGTGTTGCAGGCGCTCTGCCAGGAGATGCGCGCCGAGTCGCGCTGGAGCATGGCCATCCGGGACGAGCTGGAGGTGCTGGGGGTGGACAGCCTGCACACCAACGGCCCGGTGGTGCGGGTGCGGATCAAGACCGAGCCGATCAAGCGCTGGGAGGTGAAGCGCGAGATGAACCGCCGCATCCGGCAGCGCTTCGACGAGCTGGGCATCGAGATTCCGGCACACCGGCAGCAGGTGCTCTTCACGCCGGCCGGGGGACCGCCCGCCGGCACGGCGCCTGCGCCGCAGACCTGATCCACGGGAGAGGGTTGCCTGGGGGCAGGGGAGCGCCTATCCTTCCGTCATGGACCGCATTCGGACCTTCCGGATCATCATTAGCGGCCCGGCCGCCTGAGCGCCCTGCGGGGGGCAGCGGCCGGGATGACCCCGCGCAGCCTCTCCCAACCGCTCGATCCGGAACCTTTTCCGATGTCCGACTGCTCCGCTGCCCTGACGGCTGCCCGCTTCACCGTGGTCGCCGAGGCGTCGCCCGGCCTGCTTTCCCGCGTGCTGGAACCCTTCGCCAAGCGCGACCTGACGCCTGACCGCGTCCGCTCGCAGCGCGAGGGCACGCTGCTGCGCACCGAGATCGCGCTCGATGCCATGCCCGTCGAGATGCTGCATCTGGTGGCCGGCAACCTCGGCCAGATCATCGGCGTGCTGCGCGTGGAGGCGATGGAAGGCCGTCATATCCGCCTGGTGGCCTGAAGCCGCCCTCTCCACAGGCGCGACCCTAACCGGCAGAAAAAAGATGGGGGTCCGGGGGAATTCCTTCCCCCGGACTTTTTTTCACTGGCCCGCGGCCAGCGCCAGATGAGCGCCCAGCAGAAGCAGCGACAGGAAGAACAACCGCCGGAACAGCAGGGGCGGCAGGCGCAGCCGCTGCCCCAGGGCCATGCCGAGCAGCGTCGGTGCGAGGGTCAGCGCCGAGGCGCCCAGTTCCGCCCCGCCCAGGGCTGCATGGCCGGAGAGGGTCAAGCCCAGGGCCAGGGTCGAGACGCTGAAGGAGAGGCCCATGCCCTGGAGCAGCGCCTGCCGCTCCAGACCCAGCGCCTGGAGATAGGGCACCGCCGGCAATACAAAGACCCCCGTGGCGGCGGTGAGGAGCCCGGTTGCGGCGCCACTGACCGCGCCCGCCCAGCCGGCGGCGCGGGAGGGCAGGCTGAGGCGCCGCTCGCTGAGGCCGAGCAGCCCGTAGAGCAACAGGGCAATGCCGAGCGCCTGCCGCGCCACCTGCGCGCCGCTCGCGCCCAGCCCCACCCCACCGAAGGCCGCCATCGCCGCGCCCGCGAGGATGCCGAGCAGCAGCGGCGCGAGGCGGCGCAGCAGGGGGAGCGCCGCACCGCCCCAGGCGGCCTGCCAGAGATTCGTCAGCAGCGAAGGCAGGAGCAGCAGCGCCGCCGCCTCGGCCGGCGGCAGGAAGAGGCCGAGCAGGCCGATGGCGACGCTGGGCAGGCCGAGGCCAATCACTCCTTTCACTAACCCGGCCAGGAAGAACACGCCGGCCACTGCCAGCACGATGGAAAGGTCGCTCGTCATGCCCGGCACCTTGCCGGCGGCGGCGCGGCGCGCACAATGCGGCATTCAGCGAGGCAGGCTTCGCCTGCGACGAAGGCACAAGCCCATGCATCTGGAGCTGACCGACCTGCGGCTGTTCCTGGCGATCCTGGAAGCGGGCAGCATCACCGCCGGTGCGGCGCGGGTGAACCTGGCGCTGGCGGCGGCCAGCACGCGCATCCGCATGCTGGAGGCGCGGGCGGGCGTGACGCTGCTGGAGCGCGGGCGGCGCGGCGTGCGGCCGACCCCGGCAGGACTGGCGCTGCTGCACCATGCGCGGGCGGTGCAGGCGCAGGTCGCGCGGCTTGAGGCGGAGCTGAAGGACCATGCCGGCGGCGCGCGGGGGCTGGTGCGCCTGCCGGCCAATGGCGCCGCCTGCGCCGAGTTCCTTCCCGAGGTGCTGCCCGCCTTCCTGGCCGCGCATCCGCTGATCGACGTCGAGCCGGAGGAGAAGCCGAGCCATGCCGTGCTGGACGCCGTGGCGACCGGCGCGGCCGAGCTCGGCATCGCCGCGGCCTGGGCGCTGGAGGGGCGTTCCGACCTGCTCGGCAGCCCGTTCCGGACCGATCGCCTGGTGCTGGTGGCGCCCCGCGGGCATCCGCTCGCCAGCGGGCCGGCGCTGCGGCTCGGGGAGGCGCTCGCAGCGGAGTTCGTGGGGCTTGGCGCAGGGAGCGCGCTGCAGGTCCATCTGCTGGCGCAGGCGGCGCGCCTGGGCGGGGCGCTGCGGCTGAGGACGCAGGCGCCGGGCTTCGACGCCGCCTGCCGCATGGTGGCGGCCGGGGTGGGCGTGGCCATCCTGCCAGAGATTGCCGCCCGTCGGCATCGGCGCAGCCTCGCCATCCGCCGGCTGGCGGAACCTTGGGCGGTACGCCGGCTGCTGCTCTGCACGCGGGTGGGCGCCACGCTGACGCCGCAGGCGCGCTCTCTTCTCGCGCATCTCAGGAACTGAGAGGCAGGGAGGGCGCCGCCCTCCCCCTGCCCCTCCCGCCGGGGTGGACAGTGTCCCCCCCGGAGCCCGCCATCAGCTGTGCTTGGCCGCGGCTTGCGCCTACGGCAGAATCCACGAGAGACCTGTCAGGGAGAGGTGATCTTGGACCGCGAGACCTTCGCCGGACTGGCCGAGCGGTACCACCGGTTCGCGCGGGAGGAGGCGGCAGGACGTTCGTCCCTCTACGAGGCACTCGCCCATGGCATCGCCGAGGACCGCGACGTGCTGGCCTTCCTCTCGACACTGCCGGAAGCGAAGCAGCAGCCGAACCTGTTCCTGGCGGCCCTGCGCCATCTGTTCGGCACCCCGGGCAATATGGCGGCGCTGCGGAGGCAGCTTCTCGGTGACCCGGACGCCGTTCGCGCCGTCATGGAAGCGCGCTCCACGCAGACCAACGAGCCAGGGCGCTGCGCCGTCCTGCTTCCGGTGCTGGCGCAACTGCCGCAGCCGCTCGCACTCATCGAGGTCGGCGCCTCGGCCGGGCTGTGCCTCCTGCCCGACCACTACGGCTATGATTATGGCCGGGCCAGGCTGCAGCCTCGGGGCGGTGATGCCGAGCCTCCCGTGTTCCGCTGCGCGGTCAACGAGGCGGCGCCGCTGCCGCGGAACCTTCCGCGGATCGTCTGGCGCGCGGGGCTGGACCTGAACCCGCTGGACGCCGCCGATCCGTCGCAAGCCTCTTGGCTGGAGACGCTCGTCTGGCCGGAGCAGGAGGCGCGCCGCAGGAATCTGAGGATCGCGCTGGGGATCGCAGCGAAGGCGAGGCCCCGCCTGGTGAGGGGCGACCTCCTGGGGGAGGAATTGCCGGCGCTCTGCCGGCAGGCGCCAAAGGATGCGACGCTCGTGATCTTCCACACGGCCGTGCTGGCCTATGTGGCCGACGGGGCGGCGCGCCGGGCCTTCGCCAGCCGCGCCTCGGCCCTGGCGCCCTACTGGATCAGCAACGAGGCGCCGCGCGTGTTTCCTGAGATTGCCCGCCGCACCACGGAGGCGGGGCCGACCGGTGCATTCCTGCTTTCACTGAACGGCAAGCCGGTTGGCTTCACCGATCCCCATGGCGCTTCCCTGGAATGGATCGGCGCGCCGGGAATTCCTGCCTGAGGCCTGCGGCAAAGGATTGGCGGGGTCCGGGGTGGCACTGCCACCCCGGCGGGGGTGTCCAGAGGGGGCGGAGCCCCCTTTGGAAGCTTTCAGGCCTGCTTCCGCTCGATCAGCCCGTGGCGGATCTTGCGGCCACGGCGGATGCGGTCCTCGATGAACTCCGCCTGTCCCCAGCGTACGGCGCGGCCGAGGGCGTGGGCGTCTTCCGAGAAGCGCGCCAGCATTTCCAGCAGCGCCTCGCGGTTGTTGAGGAAGACGTCGCGCCACATGTCCACGTCGCTGGCGGCGATGCGGGTGAAGTCGCGGAAGCCGGAGGCGGCGAATTTCAGCACCTGCTCGCGGGTTTCCTGCGCCAGGTCGTCGGCGGTCGAGCAGATGGTGAAGGCGATGAGGTGCGGCAGGTGGGAGACGATGGCCACCACCTTGTCATGGGTGACCGCGTCCATCGTCTCGATCATGGCGCCGGCGCGTCGCCAGAGCTCGGCGACCTTCTCGACCGCCGCCGGATCGGCGCCGTCCGGCGGGGTCAGGATGGTGTAGCGGCCCTGGAACAGGGCTGCGAAGCCCGCATCGGGGCCGGAATGCTCGGTGCCCGCCATCGGATGGCCGGGCACGAGGTGCACGCCTTCCGGCAGCAACGGCAGGATGTCGCGCAGCACCGAACCCTTGGTGGAGCCGACGTCGCTCAGCACCGCGCCCGGCGCCAGATGCGGCGCGATCTGCGCCATGACACGGCCGAAGGTCCCGACGGGGGTGCAGAGGATGACGCCGTCGCAGCCCTCGACGGCGCGGGTGGCCTCCACCTCCACCACGTCGGCGAGGTCAAGCTGCTTCACGCGCGCCGCTACGCCCACGCCGGTGTCGCAGGCGACGAGAGTGCGGGCGATGTCGCCGCGCTCCCGCGCCACGCGGGCGATGGAGGAGCCGATCAGCCCCAGCCCGATCAGGCAGAGCCGGTTGAAGATCGGCTCAGCCATGTGCCGCAGGGGATGACACAGGGGCGGTCAGCGCATCGAGCACCATCTGGCACTCCTCGGCGGTGCCGATGGTGATGCGCAGGCAGGCCGGCAGGCCGTAGCCGGCCATGGCGCGCACGATCAGCCCGCGCGACTTCAGCTTGGCGTCGGCCGCCTTGGCACCCTCGGGGGTGCCGAAATCCACCAGCAGGAAGTTGGTGTGGCTGGGCCAGACCTTGAGGCCGGCCTTCTCCAGCGCGGCCACCATGCGGCTGCGCCACGTGCTGTTGTGGGCGACGCACTTCTCCACCCAGCCCGCTTCGGAGAGGGCGGCGGTGGCGGCCGCCTGGGAGGCGGCGGCGACGTTGAAGGGGCCGCGCACGCGGTTCAGCGTCTCGATGATCTCGGGCGCGCCATAGCCCCAGCCGATGCGCATGCCGCCCAGGCCGAAGATCTTGCTGAAGGTGCGCAGCATGATGGTGCTGGGGGCGGCGTCCACCAGCTTCGCGCCGGCATCGTAGCCGGGCTCGGTGACGTATTCGGCATAGGCGCTGTCCAGCACCAGCAGGATGTCGTCCCGCAGGCCGGCGCGCAGGCGCTCCACCTCGGCGGTGGGCAGCAGGGCGCCGGTCGGGTTGTTCGGGTTGGCCAGGAAGACGATGCGGGTGCGCGGGCCGACCGCGGCGAGCATGCCGTCGATATCGGCCAGCATGTTCTTCTCCGGCACCTTGATGACGCGGCTGCCGGCATAGCGGCCGGCGATGTCGTACATCAGGAAGCCATAGGCCGACATGATGATCTCCGTCCCCTCGCCGCCATAGGCGAGACAGAGGTGAGAGATCAGCTCGTCCGAGCCGTTGCCGCAGACGATGCGGGCCGGGTCCAGGCCCCAGCGCTGGCCGAGCGCCTCGCGCAGGGCGGTGGCGCCGCCGTCGGGGTAGCGGTGGGCCTCCCGCGCCGCCTCGGCGATCGCCGCGATCGCCGCGGGCGGCGGGCCGAAGGCGCCCTCGTTGGAGGAGAGCTTGATGATCCGGTTCACCCCCGGGATCTTCGACTCGCCGCCGACATAGGGCTCGATCGAGAGGATGGAGGGGCGCGGCTGCACGGTCATCGGCTTATTCTTCCGGCTCGGGCTCGGCATAGGCGCCGAGGATCTGCATGCGGGGGAAGGGCAGGGCGGCGAGGCGCGGGTCCTGCTCGGTGAGGAAGCCGTCCAGCTCGGCCAGGGCCATCGGCGTGGGTGCCTCCTGGCGCAGCAGCCAGCGGGGCGTCAGGCCGGCGGCGGTCAGCGCCGCCTGGATGCGGGCGCGGGAATGCTCCGGCCCCGGCTCCAGGCGCAGCAGGCTGCGGTCGCGCCCGGTCGGCTCCGGCGCCAGCGGCGCCACCGCATAGGCCGGTGCGCCGCCATTGCCGTTCGGCGCCAGGAAGGGCAGGGCCAGCACCACGCGCAGGCGCGAGGGCTCCATCTGCGTCCACCAGGCGGAATCGGGGCGCTCGCCCTCCTGCGGGGCGGGCAGCACGGCCACGGCGGCCTCGCCATTGGCGACGCTGGCCAGGGCGCGGGAGGGGGTGGCATGCAGCTTCAGGGGCGTGGGCAGGCCGAAATGTGCCCGCGCCAGCCGGACCAGCGGCGAGTCGGCTCCCGCCTCCGCCGGCACGGCCACGCTGAAGGCACCCTGCTGCGCCAGAGAGGAGGCGATGATCTCGCGCCAGAGCCGCACCACGGTGGCGCGCGCCAGGGCGCCCTGGTTGCGGCTGAGCAGGCGGCGCAGGATCTGCGCCTCCCGCCCCGGGCGGAAGCTGGGTGCGCCGGCCTTCACCCGGCTGGCGGCCATATGCGCCACGATATCGGCGCGGCGCATCAGCAGGTCGTGCAAGGCGTCGTCGATCCGGTCGATCTCGACGCGCAGGGAGGCCAGGTCGGGTGGGTTCTGGTCGGGCATGGCGGCAGGTCAGCAATAGAGCGGGTCAGCCATTACGCCAAGCCACCCGCCAATCTGTGGACCTGGGAGCCCATGGCTCCTATTGATCGGGGCGCGATGACCGAGGCCACGCCCCCCCAGACCGTGCCCACCGCCCCCGACCTCCAGGCGGAGATCGAGCACCAGCATGTCCGTTTCTCCGAGGGGCTGGCGCTGGACTGCGGCGCCGTGGTGGCGCCGCTCGACGTCGCCTACCGCACCTATGGCCGGCTGAACGCCACCCGCAGCAATGCCGTGCTGGTCTGCCACGCCCTCACGGGCGACCAGTACCTGGCCGAGCGCCACCCCGTCACCGGCCGGCCGGGCTGGTGGGAGGCCATCGTCGGCCCGGGCAAGCCGATCGACACCGACCGCTTCTTCGTCATCTGCGCCAATGTGCTGGGCGGCTGCATGGGCTCCACCGGCCCGCGCTCGCTGATGACCGACAGCGCCGGCGAGACCCGCCCCTGGGGCACCGACTTCCCCAGCATCACCATCCGCGACATGGTGCGGGCGCAGTGCAAGCTGGTGGAGCATTTCGGCATTGCCCGGCTGCTCGCCGTGGTCGGCGGCTCGATGGGCGGCATGCAGGTGCTGGAATGGGCCGCCACCTATCCGGACATGGTCCATGCGGCGGCGCCGATCGCCACCGCCAGCTACCACAGCGCGCAGAACATCGCCTTCGACGAGGTCGGCCGCGCCGCCATCCATGCCGACCCGGACTGGCGCGGCGGGCGGTACTGGGAGGTGCCGGGGCTGGTGCCGGCCAAGGGCCTCTCGGTGGCGCGCATGATCGCGCATATCACCTACCTCTCGGAGGAGGCGCTGGCGCGCAAGTTCGGCCGCCGGCTGCGCGGCGCCTCGGCGCTGACCTTCCTGGAGGATGTCTTCGAGGTGGAGAGCTATCTCCGCCACCAGGGCAGCACCTTCGTCCGCCGCTTCGATGCCAACGCCTACCTGACCATCACCCGCGCGATGGACTATTTCGACCTGGCCGAGGAGCATGGCGGCGACCTCGCGGCGGCCTTCCGCGGCACGCGCACGCGCTTCTTCGTCGCCAGCTTCAGCTCCGACTGGCTCTTCCCGACCAGCGAGAGCCGCGCCCTGGTGCGGGCGTTGAACGCCGCCGCCGCCAACGTCTCCTTCGTCGAGATCGCCTCCGACAAGGGGCACGACGCCTTCCTGCTGCACGAGCCGGAGTTCCACGCGGCGCTCGGCGGCTTCCTGCGGGGGGCGGCGGAGCGCATCGGGGTCTGAGGCCAGGGGGCGCCGCCCCCTGGCCCCGCCCTTCCTCGCGCTTCGATTGGGTGCTGCCGCCAGGGCAGGCAGGCGCTAGGCTGAATGCAACGACCAGGGAGGAAGGGCGCCATGCAAGCCAGGGCTGCCGGAGATCAACCGTCCGCAGGGCCGGCGAGCGCCGCAGGCCATCCGGGCTCCGGCCGCCGCCGCGCCGCCGACACGCCGAAAGGCCGGCAGCTCGACCCTCAGGTGCTTGCCGAGGTGGAGGCGCTGCTCGGCGGGCGCCCGCGCCGCCGCGACCTGCTGGTCGAACACCTGCACCTGATCCAGGACCACTTGGGGCAGATCCCTGCGGCGCATCTGGCGGCGCTGGCCGAGCTGATGCGCCTCTCCCAGGCCGAGGTCTATGAGGTCGCCACCTTCTACGCGCATTTCGACGTGGTGAAGGAGGGCACGCCGCTCCTGCCGCCGCTCACCGTGCGCGTCTGCGACAGCCTGACCTGTGCGATGCATGGTTCGGAAGCGCTGCTGGAGGAGCTGCGGGCGCAGGTGGGGCCGGAGGCACGGGTGGTGCGCGCGCCCTGCCTCGGCCTCTGCGACGGGGCACCGGTGGTGGAGGTCGGGCATCACTTCCTGCACCAGGCGGAGCCACCCGCCGTGCTGGCGGCGATCCACGCCAGTGACATCCATCCGCACATGGCCGAATACGTCGGTTACGACCGCTACCGCGCCGCCGGCGGCTATGCGTTGCTGGAGCGGGTGCGCGCCGGCACGCCGGACGCCGAGGCGATCATCTCCGCGCTGGAGCAGAGCGGGCTGCGCGGCCTGGGCGGAGCGGGCTTCCCCGCCGGGCGGAAGTGGCGCGCGGTGCGCGGCGAGCCCGGACCGCGCCTGATGGCGGTGAACGGCGACGAGGGCGAGCCTGGCACCTTCAAGGACCGCCACTACCTCAACACCGACCCGCACCGCTTCCTCGAAGGCACGCTGATCGGCGCGCATGTCGTCGAGGCGGAGGATGTCTACCTCTACATCCGCGACGAATACCCGCTGGCGCGCGAGATCCTGCGGCGCGAGATCGCGAAGCTGCCGCCGGGCGGGCCGCGCCTGCATCTCCGGCGCGGCGCCGGGGCCTATATCTGCGGCGAGGAATCCGCCCTGCTGGAAAGCCTGGAGGGCAAGCGCGGCCTGCCGCGCCACAAGCCGCCCTATCCCTTCCAGCACGGGCTGTTCGGCCGCCCGACGCTGATCAACAACATCGAGACGCTCTACTGGGTGCGCGACATCCTGGAGCGCGGGCCGGACTGGTGGGCCGGGCAGGGGCGGCATGGCGGCAAGGGGCTGCGCTCCTTCTCCGTCTCCGGCCGGGTGCGCGAGCCGGGGGTGAAACTCGCCCCCGCCGGTATCACCCTGCGCGAGCTGGTCGAGGAATTCTGCGGCGGCATGGCGGAGGGGCATCGCCTCGCCGCCTATCTGCCCGGCGGCGCCTCGGGCGGCATCCTGCCCGCCGCCCTGGCCGACCTGCCGCTGGATTTCGGCACGCTGGAGAAGCACGGCTGCTTCATCGGTTCGGCGGCGGTGATCGTGCTCTCCGACCATGACGACCTGCGCGCCGCCGCGCTGAACCTGATGCGCTTCTTCGAGGATGAGAGCTGCGGCCAGTGCACGCCCTGCCGGGTGGGCACGCAGAAGGCGCGCATGCTGATGGAGCGGCCGCACTGGGATGGCGAGCTGCTCGCCGAGCTTTCCGCGGTGATGCGCGACGCCTCGATCTGCGGCCTCGGCCAGGCGGCGAGCAACCCGCTCGCCAGCCTGATGCGGCACTTTCCCGAGGTGGTGGAGGGCGCGCGATGAGCGACCGCATCGCCTTCGAGCTGGACGGCGTCGCCGTCGAGGCGCTGCCGGGCGAGAGCCTCTGGGAGGCGGCGCGGCGCCTCGGCACCGAGATCCCGCATCTCTGCCACGCGCCCGAGCCGGGCTATCGGCCGGACGGCAATTGCCGCGCCTGCATGGTGGAGATCGAGGGCGAGCGCGTGCTCGCCGCCTCCTGCATGCGGCAGCCCAGCCCGGGGATGAAGGTGCGCAGCGCCAGCGAGCGCGCCGCCCGCGCGCAGCGCATGGTGATGGAGCTGCTGGTGGCCGACCAGCCGCCGCGTGCGACGGCGCATGACCCGGATTCCCGCTTCTGGGCCTGGGCGGACAAAACGGGCGTGCAGGAAAGCCGCTTCCCTGCGGCGGAGCGCTGGGAGACAGATGCCAGCCATCCGGCGATGCGCGTCAACCTCGACGCCTGCATCCAGTGCAATCTCTGCGTCCGCGCCTGCCGCGAGGTGCAGGTGAACGACGTCATCGGCATGGCCTATCGCAATGCGGCGGCCAAGGTGGTGTTCGACTTCGACGACCCGATGGGCGTCTCCACCTGCGTGGCCTGCGGCGAATGCGTGCAGGCCTGCCCGACCGGCGCGCTGATGCCCGCCGCCTATCTGGACGAGGCGCAGAAACGCGCCGTCTGGCCGGATCGCAGCGTGGATTCGCTCTGCCCCTATTGCGGCGTCGGCTGCCAGGTCACCTACCAGGTGAAGGACGACCGGATCGTCTATGCGGAGGGGCGCGACGGCCCGGCCAACCACCAGCGCCTCTGCGTGAAGGGGCGCTTCGGCTTCGACTACACGCGCCACCCGCACCGGCTGACGCAGCCGCTGATCCGCCTGCCCGGCGTGCCGAAGCAGGCGGACGACCGTGTCGATCCCGCGAACCCCTGGACGCATTTCCGCCCCGCGAGCTGGGAGGAGGCGCTGGACGCCGCGGCCGGCGGGCTGCGCCGGCTGCGCGACGAACACGGGCCGAAGGCGCTGGCCGGCTTCGGCTCCGCCAAGGGCTCGAACGAGGAAGCCTATCTCTTTCAGAAGCTGGTGCGCACCGGCTTCGGCAGCAACAACGTCGATCACTGCACGCGGCTCTGTCACGCCTCCTCCGTCGCAGCGCTGATGGAGGGGCTGAACTCGGCGGCGGTGACGGCGCCCTTCGCGGCGGCGCTCGATGCCGAGGTGATTGTGGTGATCGGCGCCAACCCGGCGGTGAACCACCCCGTCGCCGCCACCTTCATCAAGAACGCGGTGAAGCAGCGCGGTGCCAAGCTGGTGGTGATGGACCCGCGCGGGCAGAGTCTTTCGCGGCTGGCCACCCACAGCCTTGCCTTCAAGCCCGGCAGCGACGTCGCGCTGCTGAACGCGCTGCTGCACACCATCATCGAGGAAGGGCTGACGGATGAGCAGTACATCCGCGCCTACACCGACAACTTCGAGGAACTGCGCGAGCGCATCCGCGACTTCCCTCCGGAGCGGATGGAGGCGGTCTGCGGCATTCCCGCCGCCACGCTGCGCGAGGTGGCGCGGCTTTATGCGGGCTCGCGGGCGTCCATCATCTTCTGGGGCATGGGCATCAGCCAGCACGTGCACGGCACGGACAACGCCCGCTGCCTGATCGCGCTGGCGCTGGTCACCGGGCAGATCGGCCGGCCCGGCACCGGGCTGCACCCGCTGCGCGGCCAGAACAACGTGCAGGGTGCCTCGGATGCCGGGCTGATCCCGATGGTGCTGCCGGACTACCAGCCGGTGGCGAAACCGGAGATCCGCACGGCCTTCGAGCGCTACTGGGGCACGGCGCTGGACCCGCAGCCCGGGTTGACCGTCGTGGAGATCATGAACGCCATCCAGGCCGGCAGCATCCGCGGGATGTATATCGAGGGCGAGAACCCGGCCATGTCGGACCCCGACCTGCACCATGCGCGCAGCGCCCTGGCGAAGCTGGAGCACCTGGTGGTGCAGGATCTCTTCCTGACCGAGACCGCCTTCCACGCCGATGTCGTGCTGCCCGCCTCCGCCTTCGCCGAGAAGGCTGGCACCTTCACCAACACCGACCGCCGCGTGCAGATGGCGCGCCCCGTCCTGCCACTGCCCGGCGAGGCCCGGCAGGACTGGTGGATCATCCAGGAAATCGCGCGGCGGATCGGGCTGAGCTGGGACTATGCCGGTCCGCGCGAGGTCTTCGCCGAAATGGCGGCGGTGATGCCGTCCTTCGCCAATATCACCTGGGAGCGGCTGGAGCGGGAAGGGGCGGTGACCTATCCGGTGGATGCGCCCGACAAGCCGGGCAACGAGATCATCTTCGCGCGCGGCTTCCCGACGGCCGATGGCCGGGCGCGCCTGGTACCGGCGCAGGTCGAGCCACCGGACGAGGTGCCGGATGCCGACTACCCGATGGTGCTCTCCACCGGCCGCGTGCTGGAGCACTGGCACACCGGCTCGATGACCCGCCGCTCGGACGTGCTGGACCTGCTGGAGCCGGAGGCGGTGGCGCTGCTCTCCCCCGCCGAGCTGCGGCGCCTCGGACTGCCGCCCGGCGCGCGGGTGCGGCTGGAGACGCGGCGGGGCGCGGTGGAGCTGAAGGCGCGCGCCGACCGGGACGTGCCGCCGGGCATGGTCTTCCTGCCCTTCTGCTATGCGGAGGCGGCCGCCAACCTGCTGACCAACCCGGCGCTTGACCCCTTCGGCAAGATCCCGGAGTTCAAGTTCTGCGCGGTGCGGGTTTCGGCGCCGGCGACGCTGGCCGCTGACTGATCGCGGGGTCCGGGGTGGCGTTGCCACCCCGGCGGAGGGTCTGGGAGGCAGCGCCTCCCAGGGCGTTGCAAAGCGGCGCGAGCCTGATGCCGATCAGTGTTGCCGCCTTTCCTGCGCCTAGGCTGCCTGCTGCACAGAAGGGGGCCATGCGTCATGACATGCATTCTGATCGGCCTTTTCGACCGTGGCACGGATGCGGACCGGGCGGTGGCCAGCCTGCTCCGTGTCGTCGGCAACGATCTTCAGGCGGTGGAACTCTACGACACCCAGTCCGGCCCGGATGCGGCGGGTTCGGGGAAGGCGGCCGTCGCCCTGGGCCGTCTTGGGCTGCCGGCGGAGGATGATCTCCTCTTCCAGGAGGGCGTAAGGCAGGGAGGCGTCGTGCTCGCCGCCTGGATGGCGGACCGCCATGTCGAGCGGGCGCTGGGCGTGTTCGAGACCTGTGGCGCTACTGATCTCGACAGGCGGCAGGCGGCTTCGGCGAACGAAGGGCCGGGCCAGCAGGGCTATACCGGCCATGACGAGGATATCGGCTTCGCCACCTATGGCGGGGATGCGGTGTTCGGCCATGTCCCGCGGCAGCACCATGACGACACGCCCGCCGGCCTGGCCGGGCGGCTGGAAATGGCGGCCATGCGGCGCGATCCGGAGCGCAGTCGGGCGCAGGTGCGGGTCTTCATCCAGGAGGAGCGGCGGTCATGAGCGTCCCGCCGCAGACGACCTTCAAGAACATGGAGCCCTCCCCGGCGCTGGAGGTGCGCATGAGGCCGCAGGATCAAGCGCATGAGGGCTCCGATCGGGCCGTGCGGGGTGCCTTCAACGCCACCTTTCGCCAGCTTGAGGATCATGTCCGCCGACTGGCTGGGCAGGTGAAGCGGCACGAGGCGCCGCTGCTGCGCAGCCGCGTCGCGAATTTGTCGCCGATGAGGATTGCAGCTTCATCGAGGCCAGCGACAGGCTGGAGGCCCATTCCCGGCGCGGCAGCGTGACGGGGGGCGGCTTCGGCCATCTTCGGAGTGGCGAGACGGTCCGGCTGGCGCTGGCCGGTCAGCATCATCCGGTGCTCTGAAGCGCAGAGTCACGAAGATGTTCACGCCGCGGCAGCCTCCGTGCCGCGAGAGGCTGAGGCAACGCAAGGAGTGCTCCTGGCTCCGCGGACAGGCTGCGGCGCCTGGAGCCGGTAGGACGCAAGATGGCCATGCCGCAGAGCGATGCCGCCAGGCGCGACGCGGAACCGTCGCCCGCCCTGACGCCCTCTCCAAAGGGAGTGCCGCCCGCTGCCACCTGCAATGCCGCCATCGCGGAGCGGCTGCGCGAGGCGGCCGACCTCCTGCTGGCTCAGGGAGACAGTCCCCTCCGGGCGGGAGCCTATCGCCGGGCGGCGGATGCCGTCCTCGCGCTGCCCGACGAGCTCAGCACCATCGCCGTGCAGGGCGGGCGGGCAACGCTGGAAGCAATTCCCGGCATCGGTCCCTCCATCGCCGGCGCCGTCGCGGAGATGCTGACGACGGGGCGGTGGGCCTATCTGGAGCGGCTGCGCGGCGCAGCGGAGCCGGAGCAGCTGTTCTGCCTGGTGCCCGGCATCGGCCCGGCGCTGGCGCGGCGCATCCACGAGACGCTGCATATCGAGACGCTGGAGGCGCTGGAGGTGGCGGCGCATGACGGGCGCCTCGCCAATCTGGCCGGCTTCGGTCCGCGCCGCGCCGCGGTGGTGAGCGGCGCACTGGCGGGGTTGCTCGGCCGCCTGCGGCCGATGGCGCCGCTCCGCAGTCTGGGGGAGCCACCGGTCACGCTGCTGCTCGACGTGGACCAGGAGTACCGGAAGCGCGCCGCCTGCGGCGACCTGCCGCGCATCGCGCCGAAGCGCTTCAACCCTTCCGGCGTGGCCTTGCTGCCGGTGCTGCACACGCGGCGCGGCGAGTGGCACTTCACCGCCCTCTATTCGAACAGCGCGCTCGCGCACCGGCTGGGCCGGGATCGGGATTGGGTGGTCATCTACTTCCACCGTGAGGGCCTGCCGGAGGAGCGGCGCACCGTCGTTACCGAGGGCTGGGGCACCCGCCCGGGGCAGCGCGTCGTGCGGGGCCGCGAGGCGGAGTGCGGAGCCTCCGGGGGCGAGGGGCAGGCCGCCAGCGGGCCGCCTGCTGCGGGGGAGGCCGGCCCCGCCGACCCGTCAGGTGCTTGAGCGGCGTGGAGCATGCCTTGCCGCAGCAATGATGACCTGCGGGAGAACCTGCGCCGCGTCCTGCCGGAGCATGCACGGGACATCTGCCGCGCCCCGCATTGCCTAAGGCGCAGTGAAGCGCAGCTTCCACAAGTGGGATGGCCGCTGGGTTCCGGAGCGGTGAGCGGCGCCGGGGCTTGCATTGGCGGGCTGGCCGTGTGTCCCATCCCCGCAGCATCAGGGAGACACCAGATGAAGGCCGCGAACGTTCTCGCCACCATCGGCAATACCCCGCATATCCGCCTCGGCCGGCTGTTCCCAGGCGCCGAGGTCTGGGTCAAGTCGGAGCGCGCCAATCCCGGCGGCTCGATCAAGGACCGCATCGGCCTGGCGATGATCGAGGCGGCCGAGGCGGATGGCAGGCTGAAGCCCGGCGGCACCATCATCGAGCCGACCTCGGGCAATACCGGCATCGGCCTGGCCATGGCGGCGGCGGTGAAGGGCTATACGCTGATCCTCGTCATGCCGGAGAGCATGTCGGTGGAGCGCCGCCGGCTGATGCAGGCCTATGGCGCGAAGTTCGACCTGACGCCGCGCGAGCAGGGCATGAAGGGCGCCATCGCCCGCGCGCAGGAGCTGGCGTCGCAAACGCCGGGCGCCTGGATCCCGCAGCAGTTCGAGAATCCGGCGAATATCGAGGTGCATGCCCGCACCACCGCCCAGGAGATCCTGGCCGACTTCCCGGAGGGGCTGGACGTGCTGATCACCGGCGTCGGCACCGGCGGGCACATCACCGGCTGCGCCCAGGTGCTGAAGGCGAAGTGGCCTGGCCTGAAGGTCTTCGCGGTGGAGCCGAAGGCCTCGCCGGTGATCTCCGGCGGCGCGCCCGCGCCGCACCCGATCCAGGGCATCGGCGCCGGCTTCGTGCCGGCCAATCTGCACACGGACCTGCTGGACGGCGTCATCCAGGTCGAGGGGGACGAGGCCAAGGACTATGCCCGCCGTTCGGCGCGGGAGGAGGGGCTGCTGGTCGGCATTTCCTCCGGCGCGACGCTGGCGGCGATCGCCCGCAAGCTGCCGGACCTGCCGGCCGGGGCGCGGGTGCTCGGCTTCAACTACGACACCGGCGAGCGCTACCTCTCGGTGCCCGACTTCCTGCCGGAGTGAGAAGAGCGGCGGGCGGCGGCCCTTCCGCCGCCTGCCGCTCAGGTGATGGCGGCGAAGGTCTCGCAGCGCTTGGTCGGTCCGGAGACGATCAGCAGGTCGCCGGGCTGGACCACGGTCTCCGGCCGGGCATAGGTGAAGTCCTCGCGCGGCCGCTTCACCCCGACCACCGTGACGCCGTAGCGGCTGCGCAGGGCGCAGTCGGCCAGGGTCTTGCCGAAGGCCTCGCGTGGGGCACGCGTCTTGACGATGGCGAAGCCGTCGTCGAACTCGATGAAGTCGATCATCTTGCCGGTGACGAGATGGGCGACCCGTTCGCCCATCGCCGCCTCGGGGTAGATGACGTGGTGCGCCCCGGTGCGCTCCAGGATGCGCCCGTGCTTGGGGCCGAGCGCCTTGGCCCAGATGTCCCGCACGCCCAGCTCGCTGAGCGCGAGCACGGTGAGCACGCTGGCCTCGATATTCGTGCCGATGCCGACCACCGCGCGGCCGAACTCGTGCACGCCGAGGCGGCGCAGCGTGTCGCCCTCGGTGGTGTCGGCCTGCACCACATGGGTGAGGCGGTTGGCCCAGGACTGCACCAGCTCCGCATCCTCGTCGATGGCGAGGACCTCATGGCCGAGCTGGACCAGGGATTCGGCCACCGCGCCGCCGAAGCGTCCGAGGCCGATGACGACGACGCCGTCGTCGGAGAGGGCGGAACTAGCCAACGATGGGGCGCTCCTCTGGGTAGCGGTAGGGCCGCTGAAGGCTGCGCAGGGCCAAGCCGGCGGCGACGGTGGTGGTGCCGACGCGGCCGAGGAACATCAGCGCTATGACGATCAGCTGGCCTGCCGGCGGCAGCTCGCCGGTGATGCCGGTGGAGAGGCCGACCGTGGCCGAGGCGGAGATGATCTCGAACAGCACGTCGCGCGGCGGAAAGGAACTCACGCTCAACAGCGCCAGGGTGGCGGTGCCGACCAGGGCGATCGCCAGCAGCACGACCGTCAGGGCCTGGCGCTGGACCTCGCGGGAGATCCGGCGGCCGAAGGCGGTGGCGTCCGGGTCGCCGCGGATCTCCGCCCAGGCGACCAGGGCGAGCACCAGGACGGTGGTCACCCGCACGCCGCCGGCCGTGCTGGCGCTGCCGCCCCCGATCAGCATCAGGACATAGCTGACGAGGAAGGTCTCCGGCCGCATGGCGCCCACCTCCAGGCTGTTGAACCCGGACGAGCGCAACATGGTGGCATAGAAGGCGGCGTTGAGCAGCCGCCCCGCCGGACCGAGGGCGCCGAGGGTGGCCGGATTGCTCCACTCATAGGCCAGGACCGCCGCCGTGCCGCCGAGCAGCAGCACGGCCGTGCCCCAGAGCGTGAGCTTGCTGTGCATGGACCAGCGGGACGGCCGGAGCGGCTCACGCCGCAGCTCGTACAGGACGGGGAAGCCGATGCCGCCCAGGATCACCGCCGCCATGATCGGGCCGAGGATCAGCGGGTCGAGCGCGAAGCGCATGACGCTGTCGGAATAGACGGAGAAGCCGGCATTGTTGAAGGCGGAGACGGCGAGGAACAACCCGTGCCAGGCGGCATCCGCCCAGGGCTCGCCATGCGTGAGGTGCAGCCGCGCGGCGAGGGCGGCGGCGGTGGCCAGCTCCATGCCGAGCGTCACCGCCAGGACCAGCCGCAGCACGCCGATAACGTCGCCGAGCGCGAGGCTGCGGGTCTCTGCCTGTGCGACCAGCCGGGTGCCGAGCCGCAGCCGCTTGGTGACCAGCAGGCCGAGCAGGGTGGCCCCGCTCATGATGCCGAAGCCGCCGATCTGGAACAGGGCAAGGATCACCGCCTGGCCGAAGCCGGACCAGTAGGTCGGCGTGTCCTGCACCGCCAGCCCGGTGACGCAGACAGCGGAGGTGGCGGTGAACAGCGCCGTCAGGAGCGGAACCCCGCCGCCATCGGCCCGTGCCGCCGGCAGCATCAGCAAGGCCGTGCCCGCAAGGATGACAAGGAGGAAGGCGAGCGGCACCAGCCGGGCCGGGTGCTGGAGCGTGCGGGGCAAGGCGGTTCCCATGGCCATGGGCGGGAGTGGCGTCACGCCGCCGCCCCCAGGGGTGCCGGAGCTATGCCCTCGCCAGCCCGGCCGGGCAAGGCCGCCGGTGCGGCCCTATCGCGACGGGGTCCCCTCGGCGGGGGCGGCGGAGGAGGGAACGTTGGAGGGCGCCTCGGTCCCGCTTTCCGCCGGGAGCGTGCCGCCGCCGGAGGCCGGCGCAGGGGCGGGAGCGCCACCCGGCGCGGTGGTCCCGCTGGCCCTCGTCGATGCCTCCAGGGCGGCCAGCCGCTGCTCGGCCGACTGCACCTGCGACGCCAGCCGCTGCCGCCGCTGGTCGAGTTCGCCATTCTCCCGTTGCAGGGCCTGGTTGGCGGTGGTGATGCGGTCGGCCTCCTGGCGGAGGTTCTGCACGGCGGCATTGGCCTGCTCGGCCTCGCTACGCGCCTTCGCCAGCCGCGCCTCCGCCTCGGCGAGGGCCTTGTTGCGCTCGGCCAGGCTGGCCTCGGCCTTCTGCAACTCCTCCTGCACGGCGCTCAGGCGACGCTCGGCCTCTTCGCGCTGCTGCTGCCGCTGCTCGGCGGTGCGCTGCGCCTCCTCGGCGCTGCTGCGGATGCCGTCCAGGTTGCGCTGGGCGGCCTCGGCCTGCTGCTGCAGCCCGGCGAGCCGCGTCTCGGCGCCGCGGATCGCATTGTCCAGCTCGCTGCGGCGGCTGGTGGCGGCGGCCACGGCGTCCGCCACCTCCTTGCGCGCGGCGGTCTGGCGGGCGATGTCGGCCTGGAGCTGCTGCAGCTCCTGCCGGCGCTGGGCCAGCGTGGCTTCCTCGCGGGTCAGGTTCTCCCGCACGCCATCCGCGCGCTGGCGCAGCTCGTTCAGCCGCTGCTCCTGCTGCGAGGACTGGCCGGTCAGCTCGGTCCAGCGGCGCTCCAGCGCCTGCAGCCGGGTGGTGGACTGCTCGATCTGCTGCGTTGCCTGCTGCAGCTTGCCCTGCGCCTCGCCGACTGCGGCGGTGCGGCGGCCCAGATCCGCCTGCGCGGCCTCCGCCGACTGCTGCGCCTGCTTCAGCCGCGCCTCGATCTGCGCCAGTTCCTCGCGGCGGCCGGTCAGCTCCGACTCGGCGCGCGCGCGGTCGTCGCCCAGGCGCTGCAGGCGACCCTGCTCGCTCTCGGTGCCCTGCGAGAGGGTGCTGAGGCGCTGCTCCGTGGCCGCGATCTCGGCGCGGAGGGAGGCGACCCGCCGGGCCGCGTCGCCGCGGGCGCGCTCGGTGGCGCTGCGGGCGGAACGCGCCTCGGCCAGTTGGGCGTTCAGCGCGTCGAGATCCTGCGCCGCCTGCCGCTGCGCCGCCAGCGTGGCCTCCATCTCGGCGACCTGCTTCTCCAGCGTGGCGACGCGGCGCTCCGCCGTCACCAGGGCCTGCTCCCGCGCATTGACGGTGGCGGTCCGCTCGATGGTGACGCCGCAGCCGGTGGTGGCGAGCGAAAGAGAAAGCGCGAGTGTCAGGGAAAGGGGCTTTCGCAGCCACTGAGCCGTCATCTTCGTTGCATCCCCCTCGTCGGCGCCCGAAGCCCAAGCCGCATGACCCGGTCGCTGGTTGTCGGCTGCTCGACCGTAACCGCCTTCCTTCGGCTGGGGAATGGTAGTCATGCGTCTCCCGCGGGAGCATTGGGGGGAGGGTGCCACCACGAAGGCGGAGGGATGAGAGCGCGTCCTCAAATCCCCAAAGGGCAGTGGCGGGGGAGAATGAATTCTCCCCCGGAACCCCCTCTTCTTTCTTTCTGTCAGTTTGGGCCGCGTGCGTCGCAGGCGATTGCTGCCGCAAGGACGGGTGGACCTGCCTTCGCCGCAGGCGGAGCCGAAAACTGCCAGAAACAGGAAGGAGGGGGTTTGGGGGAGTTCGCTTCCCCAACCTTTGCTTTAGCCGGAAGCTTGAGGACCAGCCCTCCTTTCGCCCCCTCGGCTGCTTTACGACAGCCCAGCCAGGCGGAGCCCGTGGGCGTAGTGGGCGCGATCGGCCTCGTTGCGGACCGGCGTGCGCCGCAGCGCCTTGGCCACGGTGAAGTCCGGCTCGATCGCCAGCAGTCGGGCACGCAGGGCCGTGGCTTCCTCCTGCTCGCCAAGATGGCCAAGGGCGGAAAGGTAGGTCTTGTAGGGGTAGCTGAACTCCGGCCGCAGCGCGACGCAGGCGCGGCCCACCGCCGCCGCCTCGGCATGACGCCCCAGCAGCAGCAGCGGGATGCCGCGCGCCGCGTCGAAGAAGAAGGCGTGCGGGTGGCAGGGGGAGAGCGCCGCATAGCGGTCGAGCTGCGCCAGCGCCGCCACGTGCCGGCCGAGATAGCTCTCCGCCATGCCGGAGAAGACCCAGGCCATGGCGAGGTTGGGGTTCAGCGCCAGGGCGCGGGCATGCAGTTCCGCCGCTTCCTGCACCTCGTGGTGCAGGAAGGCACGCACATGGCCATGGATGGTCAGGGCCTGCGCATCCAGCGGGTCGAGCGCGCTGGCACGGCGCGCCAGCCGCTCCGCCGCCTGCATGCTGGCCGCCTCGTCCGCCGCCCAGCCCTGGCCGACCAGGAAGAGGTGCCAGTAGGCGTGCCAGGCATGCGCCTGCGCATAGTCCGGCTCCATCGCCGTCGCCTCGGCGAGCCATTGCCCGGCTGCCAGGAAGCCCGCGCGGTCGAGGCGGTGGATCGCCGGGATGGCGCGCAGCAGCAGGTCGTAGGCGCCGCTGCTGGCCGGGCGGGTGGCGGCGCGGTTGGCTTCGATGAGCAGGATCTCGGGGTCGATCCGCGCCACCACCGCAGCGGCCACGTCGTCCTGCAGCGCCAGCAGGTCGCCGGCGGGGCGGTCGAAGCGCTGGCTCCAGACCAGGGCGGGCGGATCGCGCAACTCGGTCAGGCGCAGCGCCACGCGCAGCGTGTCGCCACCGCGCTGCACCGTGCCGCTGAGCAGGTAATCCAGCCGCAGGGCGCGTGCGGCGGCCTCGGCGCCCTCACGCGCCGCCTGCCCGGCCAGGGAGGCGCTGTCCGCCACGAAGACCCAGCGGAAGCGGGCCAGGGCGGCGCTGATCTCCTCTGCCAGGCCGATGCCGAGATGGGCAGCGACGCCTTCGCCCAGCAGCGCCAGCGGCGCCACGCCGAGCCGGGCGCCGCGCTGCGCCGGCTGGCGCGGAGTAGGCGGGGCGGCGAGGGGCGGGCCGGCTTCGGCGCGCAGCGCGCGGGCCAGCGCCTCGGTCTGCGGCGAGGGCGGCGCACCGAAGCGGCTGATCAGCAGCGCACGGCAGGCCTCATAGGCGGTGAGGGCGGCGCCACGGTCTCCCTGCGCGAGCCGCAGGCGGATCAGAGCCTGCCAACCGGCCTCCCGCGTCGGATCGATGCGCAGCAGGCGCTCGGCGGCCTCCAACTCCGCCTCCGGGCAACGCGCCGCGGCCAGCAGGGCGGCGGCACGGGTGGCGGCCGTCTCCTGTAGAGCGGCGCGCTGCTGCGCCAGCCAGGCATCGAAGGCAGGGTCGAGCCCGTCGAGGTCGGGCAGCAAGGTGCCGGAGAGCAGGTCGAGCGCCGCCGGGGCGGCATCGGCGTGCAGCACGGCCAGGGCATCCACCCAGACCTGCCTGCCCCGCAGGGTCAGCGATTCCCGCCCGGATTGCAGCAGCGGGCCTCTCGCCGGCGTGCCAAGACCGGACAGCGCCGCTTGCAGCTCGTGCAGCGCCTGGCGCAGCGAGCCGCGCTGCTGCTCCTCGCCGCGCCGGGACCAGAGCAACTCGGCCAGATGGGCGCGCGGCACCGGCTGGCCCAGCGCCATGCCGAGCACGGCGAGCAGGGCGCGCGCCTTGCGTGAGCGCGGCAGCACGGCGCGGCTGGACAGGGTCCAGGCTTCCATCGGGCCGATCAGCCCCAGCCGCAGGAGCGGAGCGGCCAGACATGGCGCGGCACCCGGCCCTGCCGGCAGCGGAGCCCCGCCATACCCTTCCTCAACCAACGTGCTGGAAACCATGCACGTGAAAGTAGCGGATGGGGGCCTCCTGTCACGCCGGGAAACTTCGCCGGCTCAGTGCTGAAGGCGGCACCTGAAAGACTTTTCGTCCTTCTGAGGCAACTCCGCCGCATGGACGGCGGCGCACAGGGCACGCTCCGCATCCTCCAGTTCGAAGGCCAGGAAGTCGCGCTCGATCGCCTCGGCAAGGCTTCCAGGGACCTCCTCAGCACGCAGCTGCAGGGCCCGCGCCCGCTCGCGGCAGAGCACGTAATGGCGGGCCAGCGCATAGATGGCCCGCAGGCTGCTCAGGCTCTGGAGGGCGGCAGGGTGGGTCATGTTCTCGGTCACGGTGGCGGGTTCCGCTCGGCTCGATGGGGAGGGCAAGCTATGCCGTGCCACGGGCGCGGGCGCGTCATTCCCACGCAGCCATCGTCAAAGCGGCGTCAAATCGGCGGCAGGCGATATTGATGGCGATGTGTAAGAAAAAAATCCTTGCGTTCGCCAGTTTTGTGCATAAAGTCCGTATCGCCAAGGGCGAATTGCGCCCTAAGCAATTCTCCTCTCTCCCGACGCTCCCCCAGCCGCCCTGCACCCCCTGCAGGGCGGCCAGGGGCCGTTCGGGCATGATCACGGAAGAACCCCGATGCAGAAACTCTCCACCACCGACCTTCGCGACGCTGGCTCGGTGCGCTTCGGCGCCGGGATGCGCACCCCTGCCGCACAGCCCGCGGGTCTTTCCCAGCCTGTCCCGCCCCTTCCGGCGCAACGGCCGGGCTGTCCTGCCCCGCGGCTGGCGCCGGCCTCGGTGATGGATAGCGGCCGAATGCGCTTCGGCGCCGGGATGCGCCGCGGCTGAACCTCGCGTGACCCCGCCGGGCCGGGAGTGACCTCTCCCGGCCCTTTGCGCCGCTTCGCCGCAGGGCCCATTGCCATGACCTTCGCCACCCCGTGCGTCACCTTCCACCGCATGATCGACGACGCGCCCCTGCCGGTGCGGGCCGACCGTTCCGGCCTGGGCAGCCTGCCCATCCGTGCCATGCGCCACTGCGACGCCCTTGCCAGCGCCTCCGGCTACGGTTGGCACCTCTACGCGCCGATGGATTTCCGCCTGCTCTGGGATGGGGCGCAGATCTGGTGGCATTGCGAAGGGCTGGAGGAATGGCTGCCGCTCGGCGCGGCGCAGTTCCCGCATTTCGCCGCGCAGTTCGACATTGCCGCGCCCGGGGCCGTGCGCGGGTATGCGCCGCCCTTCCTGACGGCGCTGCAGGAGCCGGGCGTCGTGCAACTCTGGACCGGGCTGGCCGCGCGCACCGCGCCGGGCTGGAGCCTGTTGCTGCGCCCCCTGGCCAATGTGCCGCGCCATCCCTGCTACGAACCCTATGAGGGGCTCGTGGAGGCCGACCACTGGTTCGGTCCGCTCTTCACCAATCTGCGCCTGACCCGGACTGGCACGCCGATCGAGTTCCGCCGCGTCGAGCCACTGCTGCAGGCCCAGCCGGTGCCGCAGATGGCCTATTCCGAGACGGTGCTGGGCGGCGCCGGAATGACATCCGCGCTGGCGGCCCTCACCCAGGCTGACTGGGCCGACTATCACCGCTCCATCGTGGTGCCGAACCAGGACCCGGCGCATCGCCCAGGCATTTACGCTGCCGAGGCGCGCCGGCGCCGGCGTGGCGGCTGCCCGCATCGGGCGCAGATGCCGGCATAAGAACAAGGTCGGGGGAAGGAATTCCCCCGAACCCCCATCTTCTCTTTGTCAGCCTTTTGGTTTCCCTTTCACTTGGTCTGCTTTGATCCCGGCGCGGGCGCGCGCCGCCAGTGCTGCAGAACTGGCAGAGAAAGGAGGGGGTTTGGGGGAGTTCACTCCCCCAAGCTTGCTCCCTTCAGAGACTTGAGGGCGCGCCTCTCCTATCCTTCCAGCCGGACATTCGCGTCGCGCGCCACTTCGCGCCATTTGGCGATCTCGCCGCGGATAAAGTTGCCGAATTCCTCCGGTGTGCCCGGTGCCGGAAAGCCGCCCATCTCCACCATGCGCCTGGCAACGGCAGGGTCGCGAAGGATGGCGACCGCATCGGCATTGACGCGGCGGATGATGGCAGCCGGCGTCGCGGCCGGCGCCACCAGGCCAGACCAGCCCAGCGCCTCGTAGCCGGCGAGGCCGCTCTCCGCGACGGTGGGCGTATCGGGCAGTTGCTTCACCCGCTCGCGCCCCGTGATCGCCAGGGCAAGCGCCCGGCCGGACTGCACATGCGGCAGGGCGCTGGCCAGACTGTCCATCATCAGGGGTACGTTGCCGGCGATGAGGTCGGCCATGGCGGGACCGCTGCCGCGATAGGGCACATGCGTCATGCGCACCCCCCCGCGGTGCGCCAGCATCTCCATCGCCAGGTGCTGCGCCGTGCCCGGCCCGGCAGAGGCATAGTTCAGCCGCCCCGGCGCCTCCTTCGCGCGCGCCAGCATGGTGGCGAGGCTGTCCAGCCCGGCGCCGGGATGCGCGACCACCACAAGCGGCAGGGTGAAGATGTTGGTGATGGCAGCGAAGTCGTGCTCCGCATCATAGGGTAGGCTGGGCATGACGGAGGGATTGATGCCAAGCGTGCCGGAGGTGCCGACCACCAGCGTATAGCCGTCTGGCGTGGCGCGGGCACCCGCCTCCATGCCCACCGCACCGGCGCCGCCCGCCCTGTTCTCGACGACGACGCGCTGCGGCCAGCGCTTCGAAAGCTCGTCGGCCATGAGCCGGCCGAACAGGTCGGCCGCTTGGCCGGGCGGGAAGGGCACGATGAAGCGCACGGGGCGGTCGGGATAGTTGGCGGGTTCCGGCTGCGCCCGGGCCAGCCGCGGCGCCAGCCCCGCCATGGCGGCGGCGCCGAGCAGGCCGCGCCGGGTTGCTCCTTTCCACATCTGCGTTCTCCTCCCGTGTGGCGCGGCGCTTCCGGCCGCGTTCCCTCTTGACGGGCGCATCCTGGCACCGCCAACAATGCATACGCAAACGAATTTCCAGGCGTACGCATGACCCCCGCTCCGGTCTGCCACCTGGACCAGGGAGGCGCCGTGAACCCCGCTCCGACATTCCGCCATGCCGAGACTTCGCGCGCGCCCAGCGCCGCCGAACAGGCGCATGGGCGGCTTAAGGCGCTGATCCTGGACAATGCTTTGCCCCCCGGTGCGCAGCGGCTGGAAAGCGAGCTGGCGCTGCAACTCGGCCTTTCGCGGACGCCGGTGCGCGAGGCGCTGGTGCGGCTGCAGCAGGAAGGGCTGGTGGAGATCACGCCGCGCCATGGCATGCGCGTGCAGCCGATTGCGGCCGCCGATATGCGCGAGATCTACGAGGTGCTGAACAGCCTGGAGCCGACGGCGGCGGAGCTGCTGGCGCGCCGCGCCGATCCCGCCGCCGGGCTGGAGCGGCTGGACGCGGCCTGCACCGCCATGGAGCAGGCGCTTGCTGCGCAGGACCGCCGCGCCTGGGCCGCCGCCGATGAGGCCTTCCATCTCGGCCTGGTCGAACTCTGCGGCAACCGGCGGCTGGCGGGCATGGTGATGCAGGTCTGGGACCAGTCGCACCGCGCCCGCATGTTCACGCTGCACCAGCGCCCGTTGCCGGCGCGCAGCACCGCCGAGCATCGCCGTGTGCTCGATGCGATCGCCGCCGGCGAGCCGGAGCGCGCGCGCGACCTCTACCGCCGGCACCGCCATCGCAGCGGCGCGGAACTCGTCTCCCTCATCGAACGGAGTGGCGTGGCATGGCTGTAAGCCGCAACGCAGTGCATATCGCCCTGATGCCCGGTGACGGCATCGGCACGGAAGTCACCGAGGCCTGCGTCGCGGTGCTGCAGCCGCTGGCGCGGCGGCACGGGCTGGGGCTCGACTTCGAAAACCTGCGTGCTGGCGCCATGGCCTATCGCGACACCGGCACGGCCATGGATGAGGCCACCTTCGAACGCGCCCGCGTCGCCGACGCCATCTTGCTCGGCGCCATGGGCTGGCCCGGCATCCGCTACCCCGATGGCACCGAGATCGCGCCGCAGCTCGACCTGCGCTTCCGGCTCGGCCTCTATGCCGGGGTGCGGCCGATCCGCGCGCTGCCGGGCGTGCCGGTGGCGCTGGCCGATCCGCGCGCCACGGGCATCGACATGGTGATCCTGCGCGAGAGCACCGAGGGGCTTTTCGCCGCACGCGGCAAGGGCGAGGTGATCGAGGACCGCGAGGCGCGGGACACGATGGTGATCACCCGCGCCACCACCGAGCGTCTTTCCCACTTCGCCTTCGACCTGGCGCGGCGGCGCGCGGCGCGGCGCGGCCGGCGCGGCCTCGTCACGCTGGTGGACAAGGCCAATGTCTTCACCGGCTTCGCCTTCATGCGGAAGGTGTTCCACGAGGTCGCGGCACGGCACCAGGACGTGACGGCGGCGCACCACTACATCGACGCCATGGCGCTCGACATGGTCCGCCGCCCCTGGGAATTCGACGTGCTGCCGACCGAGAACATGTTCGGCGACATCCTCTCCGACCTTGGCGCCGGGCTGATCGGCGGCATGGGCTTCGCGCCCTCGGCCGATATCGGCGATGGCCATGCGGTGTTCCAGCCAAGCCATGGCACCGCGCCGGACATCGCCGGCAAGGGTGTCGCCAACCCGACGGCGATGCTGCTCTCGGCCGCGATGATGCTGGACTGGCTTGGCGCGCGCGGGGCGGGGGAGGCGTGGTGCGAGGCGGCGGCGGAGCTGGAAGCGGCGGTGGACGCGGCTTTCGCCTCCGGCCTGCGCACCCCCGATATCGGCGGCGGCGCCGGAACGGCCGAGGTGACGCGGGTTGTGGCGGGGCATATCGGCACGCGCCTTCCGGCCGCCGGCACAGCCTGAACGCCCCGCATGAACTGACAGAAAAAAGATGGGGGTTCGGGGGAATTCCTTCCCCCGACCTTTTCTTTTCGCGCCCAGGCCAGGGGAACCCCGCTCCGGGGCCATCTGTTATGTCCCGGCGAGGCGGCCTGCGTGCTGCGGTGCGCGGCCCCTTTGCTTCCGACCTCCTGGTCCGCAGAGAGGGAGAGCATCATGAGCACGACAGGGCTGGACGTCTTCGACAAGACGCTGCAGACGACCAACACCTGGCTGGGCGAGGTGATGGAGCGAATCGGCGCCGACCGCCAGGCCGCCTGGCATGCGCTGGGCGCCGTGCTGCGCACGGTGCGGGACCGCATTCCGCTGGAGCTGGCGGTGCATCTCGGGGCGCAGCTGCCGCTGCTGGTGCGCGGCACCTATTACGACCAGTGGCACCCCTCCGCGCAGCCGGAACGCTCGCGCACGCTGCAGGCGTTCCTGGCGCGCGTCGAAGCGGGCCTGAACGGCACGCCGCAGCTGGATGCGCGTGAGGCGGCGCGGGCCGTGTTCTATACCGTGACGCATCATGTTGATCCCGGGCAGGTGGCGAAGGTGGTGGAGGCACTGCCGGAGGAGGTGCGCGCGCTGTGGCATGACAGTGCCGCGGTGGCCAGCTGAGGCGGCGCCATGACAGCAAGCAGGGAGACAGGCGATGAAGGTGAGTGACAAGATGACACGCACCGTCCGGCTCGCCCGTCCGGACGATACGCTGCAGCAGGCGGCCCGCAGCATGGCCGAATGCAACGCCGGTGCATTGCCGGTAACGGATGGCCGGCGGCTGCTCGGCATGGTGACCGACCGCGACATCGTGCTGCGCGCGGTGGCGGAAGGCAAAGGCCCCGACACCCGGCTGCGCGAGGTGATGACACCGGAGGTGAAGTACTGCTTCGAGGACGAGGATCTCGACCACGTGGCGCGCAACATGGGCGAGCAGCAACTGCGCCGCCTGCCCGTGCTGAACCGCGAGAAGCACCTGGTCGGCATCCTGTCGCTCGGCGACATCGCCATGGGCGAGGCGCCGCTGCCTGCCGCGGCCGCGCTCGCCGGCATCTCGCGGCCGGGCGGCGCCCGATCCCAGACAGGCGGCCCGCGCCGCTGAGCCGGTGTGGGGCGGACCCTCTGGCGCGTCCGCCCCTCCCATTCCGAAGCACGGCAGTTGAGCGCCCGGAGGCGCGGCCAGGATGGACCGGACATCCCGAATCGTGATGATCCCGCCGCTGGAACTGCGCGGCATCCTCATGCCGCCGGAAGCCGGGCGGGGCGTCGTCATCTTCGCGCATGGCAGCGGCAGCAGCCGGCTCAGCCCGCGCAACACGGCCGTGGCCGCCGCGCTATGGCAGGCCGGCCTCGGCACGCTGTTGTTCGATCTGCTGCTGCCGCAGGAAGGCGAGGACCGGAGCAAGGTCTTCGACATCGGCCTGCTCGCGCAGCGGCTGGTGCAGGCGACGGACTGGCTGCTTTCCCCGGCCGGGCTGGGAGGCGCGGTGCCGGTCGGCTATTTCGGCGCCAGCACGGGGAGCGCGGCCGCGCTGGTCGCCGCCGGGGAGCGGGCGGATGCGGTGCAGGCGGTCGTCTCGCGCGGCGGGCGGCCTGATCTCGCCCGGCCCGAGGCCCTGCGCCGCGTCACCATGCCGACGCTGCTGATCGTGGGCAGGCTGGATCAGGAGGTGCTGGCGCTCAACCGCGCCGCCGCCGCCGATCTCGCTGGCGAGCACCAGCTGGCCGTGGTCGAGGGCGCCAGCCACCTCTTCGAGGAGCCGGGCACGCTGGAGACGGTGACGCGGCTGGCGGCGGAATGGTTCGATACCCGGCTGGCGCGCGAGGAGCGGGCATGACGGGGGGCGCCAGAAGGCCGAGGGAATGATATTTCCCCCCCAACCTTTTCCGCTGCCCGGAGGCGGCGGCGTGGGCGGACCTCGGATGCTAACTTCGCCGTGCGGCCCGGGTTCGGCACAGGAGCGTTGCAACCGCGAGCGTGACGCTGTGTTGGCTTGGCGTGGACATCCAGCCCCTCAGGCCGCTGCGTGGCGGCCCCGCCTCCTCCCTGCCGTCGCCAACCGAGGCCGCGGCCGAGGTCGCCTGTCTGGCCCGCGCGCGTGGCGCCCTGCTCGATACGGATGACGCCTTCCCCGAAGTCGAGCTGATGGCCCTGGCCGAGGCCGGCCTGCTGCGCGCGCCGCTGCCGCCCACGCTGGGCGGGGCGGATCTCGGCCGCGGATGTGAGGGCGCGGCGGCGCTCGCCGCGGTGCTGATGCAGATCGGGGCCGGCAGTCTGCCGCTTGGGCGGCTTTATGAGGGCCATGTCAATGCGCTAGGCTTGGTCCTGGCCTATGGCACGCCAGCGCAGCAGGCGCGGGCAGCGGCGGATGCGCGCGCCGGGTGCCTGTTCGGCGTCTGGAACACCGATGACCGCGCTGACCCGCTGCGGCTGGAGGACGGCGCCACGGGGCCGGTGCTGCGCGGCCGCAAGGTGCTGGCTTCGGGAGCCGGATGGGTGGAGCGGCCCCTCGTCACCGCCGCCACGCCGGAAGGGCCGCAGATGCTGGTGCCGGCTCTGCCGCGCGGCGAGCGCGCGGATCTCTCCGGCTGGCGTGCCCAGGGGATGCGCGCCTCCGCCACCGGGGCCGTGGTGCTGGACGGGCTGCCCGCCGGCCCGGCGGAGCGCATCGGCGTCCCCGGCGACTACCATCGCGAGCCGCTCTTCTCCGGCGGCGCCTGGCGCTTCCTGGCGGTACAGACGGGCGGCGCGGCCGAGCTGTTCGACCTGCTTTGCCGTTACCTGCGCGAACTCGGCCGCGACGGCGATCCGCACCAGCGCGCCCGCGTTGGCGAGGCGGCGGTGGCGCTGGAGACCGCCCGGCTCTGGGTGGAGCGGGCGGCGCGGCGGCTGGCGGAGGAGGAGGCTGTGGCGGAGGCCACGGTCGCCTATGTCAACCTCGCCCGGCGGGCGGTGGAGCAGGCGGCGCTGGACATCCTCACGCTGGCGCAGCGCAGCGTCGGGCTGGCGGCCTTCATGCGGCCGCACCCGATCGAGCGCGTCGCACGCGACCTCGCCACCTATCTGCGCCAGCCCGCGCCGGACCGGGCGCTCGACCTGGCTGCGGCCCATCTGCTGGGGCGGGAGGGCTGGCCATGGTGATCGAGGCCCGTCGGTTCCTGGAACTGGCCGAGGCGCTGCCCTTCGCGCCGCTGCCGGAGATCATCGGCGAAGGCGGCGTGGTGGTTCTGGCGCCGCACCCGGATGACGAGAGCCTGGGCTGCGGCGGGCTCCTGGCGGCAGCGCGGGGGACGGGCCGGGCGGTGGCGGTGATTTTCGTCAGCGACGGCGGCGCCTCGCACCGCAACTCGCGCCGCTATCCGCCGCCGGCGCTGCGGGAACTGCGCGCCGCAGAGGGCCGGGCGGCACTGGCCGCGCTTGGGCTGCCGGAGGGCACGGCGCGCTTCCTTGATCTGCCCGACGCCGCCGTGCCCGACCGGGGGCCGGTCTTCGAAGCCGCGGTGGCGGCCATCCTCGGCCTCGTCCGGGCGGTGAGGGCCAGCGTGCTGCTCGCCACCTGGGGCCACGATCCCCATTGCGACCATCAGGCCGTCCATGCCATGGCGGCGGCGGTGGCGCGGCAATGCCCCGGCCTGCGGCATCTGGCCTATCCGGTCTGGGGCCACACGCTGCCGCCGGGGACAATGATCCCCGATGGAGCGCCGCGCGGCGCACGGCTCGACATCGCCGCGCAGCTTCCCGCCAAGCGCCGGGCGATCGCGGCGCACCGCTCGCAGACCACGCCCCTGATCGACGATGACCCGGAGGGCTTCTGCCTGGACGCCGCGATGCTTGCCCGCTTCGACCGGCCCTTCGAGCTGTTCCTGGAGCCCGCCGCATGAACCGCGCCGTGCAGTCCCTCCCGGCCTCCTATTTCGAGGCCCTCTATGCCGGCGACCCCGATCCCTGGAAGTTCCGCACCAGCCCCTACGAAGCCGAGAAATACGCCGCCACCATCGCCGCGCTGCCGCGTGAGCACTACGGCAGCGCATTGGAGATCGGCTGCTCCATTGGCGTGCTGACGCGGATGCTGGCGCCGCGCTGCGGGCGGCTGCTGGCGCTGGACGGCTCCGCCCGCGCCATCGCCGCCGCCCGTCGGCACTGCGCGGACCTGCCGCAGGTGGAACTGCTGCAGCGCGAGGTGCCGCGGCAATGGCCGCGCGGGCAGCACGACCTGATCCTGCTCTCCGAGGTGGTCTATTACTGGGACGAGGCCGACCTGGCGCAGGTCGCGGCGCTGGCGCTGCGCTCCCTGCGCCCGGGCGGCGAGGTGCTGCTGGTGCACTGGACCGGCACCACCGACTATCCGCTGTCCGGCGACGCGGCGGTGGAAGGCTTCATCAGGGCCACGGCGCCAGGGCTCCGGGTGGTGCGGCAGGAACGCGCCGAACGATACCGGCTGGATCTGCTGCGCCTCGCCTGAGCACGCCCGCGAGCAGGGCGCGGGCGCGCAGGATCTGGCTGGGCAGCTGCAACGGATGCAGCCGGCATCGCCCCAGCAGGGGGCTGGCGCTTTCCGCCGCTTGCCACAGGCTGCCGAAGGGCAGGTTCATCCAGGCATCGGGCTCGCGCCATGGCAGACGCAGGCGCGCCGCCTCGCGCAGCAGGCCCAGGGCATCCCTCGCCGCATGCCGGCGCCGCAGCGCTGCCCGCGCGCGCCAGCGCCGGCTGGCCAGGGCGACCGGTTCCAGCATCGGATCGCAGGCCAGGCCGGGTTCCGCCAGCCACCGCCGCAGCGTGTCGGCCGCGCCGCCGGTTGCACGGCCCTCGGTGCGGCAGGTGGTCAGCACCCGCACGGTGCGGGAATGACGCAGGCGGATATCCGCCGCCGCCAGCGCGGCGCAGAAGGCGCGATCCTCGCCGACCGGCACCCGAGGCAGCCCGCCCACGCGGCGGAAGGCGGGAAGCCGGACCGCCAAGCTGGCGCCGGAGGCCATGCGGTGGCGCGGCCAGGGATCGGCGGCCAAAGGGTCGAGGCGGGTCTCCAGCTCGGCCAGCAGCGCCTCATAGGCATTCTCCCGCGCGATCCGCCGCGCCAGGGCGGCTGGCAGCAGCGCCGCCTCCATCGGGTCGTGCTCCACCCATCCGGCCACCGCCTCCGCGCCGGCATCCATCTCGGCGCGGGTGGCGGCCAGCCAGTCAGGGGCCACCCGGCTGTCGGCGTCGGTGGTCAGCAGGAGGCCCTCGGGCTGGCCGGCGCGCTCCAGCAGCGCCGCGGCCGCCTCCATGGCGCGGGCGCGCGCCTCGCCGGCATGCGCATGGGCGGCAGGCAGCCGCGCGCGCCGCAGCACGAGGCGAAAGGGCAGCGCGCCGGCACGGGCGCTTACCGCCGCCTCGGTGCCGTCGGTGCAGCCATTCAGCAGCAGCAGCACGGTGAAGGGGCCGGCCTCCCGCTGCGCCGCCAGGGCTTCCAGGCAGGCGCCGATGCGCTCCGCTTCGTTGCGCACGGGAATGGCCACCACGGCCAGGCTGCCCTGGGCGGGTAGGAAGGGCAGGGGGTGGGGCCGCAGCGCATTCATGTGGCCAGAGAAACGCCATGGGAGCGGCCCTGTTGCGCTCAAGCCGCAAGAATTGTCACGGCGGCCCTTATCCTCACAACGGAACTCCGGCCGCCGCGTTGTCCCGCCAGAGCCGCCCCGCCGCCCCTTCGGCGAAGGCTGCGCATGAGCATGGACGGAGACCTCTGATGGCTGACAAGACGCAAGCCGAGGACCTGCAGCAGGCCCGCATCGGCGGGGACAGCATCCTCCGGGGGCAGGGCGGCGAGACCCACCAGACGGCCGGTGGTGAGGTGCCGGTACTGACCACCCAGCAGGGTATCCCGGTTGCCGACGACCAGAACACGCTGAAGGTCGGCCTGCGAGGCCCCGCCCTGCTGGAGGACTTTCACTTCCGTGAGAAGCTGTTCCATTTCGACCACGAGCGCATCCCTGAGCGCGTGGTGCATGCGCGCGGCTTCGGTGTGCACGGCTTCTTCGAGACCTACGAGTCGCTCTCCGACATCACCAGCGCCGACCTATTCCAGCGCAAGGGCGAGCGGACGCCGGCCTTCGTGCGCTTCTCGACCGTAGCCGGCAACAAGGGCTCGCCCGACCTGGCGCGGGACGTGCGCGGCTTCGCGGTGAAGCTCTACACCAAGGAGGGCAACTGGGACCTCGTCGGCAACAACATCCCGGTCTTCTTCATCCAGGACGCCATCAAGTTCCCCGACCTGATCCATGCCGCCAAGCAGGAGCCCGACCGCGGCTTCCCGCAGGCGCAGACGGCGCATGATAACTTCTGGGACTTCATCTCGCTCTCGCCCGAGGCGATGAACATGGCGCTGTGGATCATGTCCGACCGGACGATCCCGCGCTCCTTCCGCTTCATGGAGGGCTTCGGCGTGCACACCTTCCGCTTCGTCAACGCGGAGGGGAAGGCGACCTTCGTCAAGTTCCACTGGAAACCGAAGCTCGGCATGCAGTCGGTGGTCTGGAACGAGGCCCTGAAGATCAACGGCGCCGATCCCGACTTCCACCGCCGCGACCTGTGGGACGCCATCCAGGCCGGCGACTACCCGGAATGGGAGCTGGGCCTGCAGCTCTTCGACGAAGACTTCGCCGACAAGTTCGAGTTCGACGTGCTGGACGCCACCAAGATCATCCCGGAAGAGCTCATCCCGGTGCGCCGCATCGGCCGGCTGGTGCTGGACCGCACGGTGGACAACTTCTTCGCCGAGACGGAGCAGGTGGCCTTCTGCACGCAGAACATCGTGCCGGGCATCGACTTCACCAACGACCCGCTGCTGCAGGGGCGCAACTTCTCCTATCTCGACACGCAGCTGAAGCGGCTGGGCAGCCCCAACTTCACGCATATCCCGATCAATGCGCCGAAGACCGATGTCTGCAACTTCCAGCAGGATGGCCACATGGCCATGCGCAACCCGAAGGGGCGGGCCAACTACGAGCCGAACTCCTGGGGCGGCGCGATGGGCGGCCCGCGCGAGGCGCCGCAGCGCGGCTTCCGCAGCTACCCCGCCATGGAGAGCGGGCCGAAGCGCCGCATCCGCGCCGAGCTTTTCGCCGATCACTACAGCCAGGCGCGACAATTCTATCTCAGCCAGACGCCGACGGAGCGGGCGCATATCCAGCGCGCCTTCACCTTCGAACTGAGCAAGGTGGAGACGCCGGCCATCCGCGCCCGGATGGTTTCGCACCTGCGCAACGTGGATGAGGCCCTTGCCAAGGCCGTGGCCGACGGGCTGGGCCTGAAGGCCATGCCGGAGGCAGCGGAGCCTGCCCGGCCGGTGCTGAAGGACCTGCCGGTCTCGCCCGCGCTCAGCATCATCCAGAACGGGCCGAAGGATTTCGCCGGCCGCAAGATCGGCATTCTCGTCACCGACGGGACCGACGCCAAGCTGCTCTCCGCGGTGGAGAAGGCGGCGAAGGCGGAGGGCGCAATGGTCGAGCTGGTGGCGCCCCGCGTTGGCGGCGTGACGCTGAGCGACGGCACGGAGCGGCCGGCGAAGCAGAAGATCAACGGCGGCCCGTCGGTGCTCTACGATGCGGTCGTGCTGCTGCCCTCGGCTGAGGGTGCGGCGCTGCTGGGCAAGGAGGCCACCGCGCATGACTTCGTGGCCGATGCCTTCGCGCACGCCAAGTTCATCGGCTACTGCGAAGCAGCGAAGCCGCTGTTCGACAAGGCCGGCGTACCGGGGATGGATGGCGGCTTCATCGCCCTGAAGGCGGCGGACGACGCCAAGACCTTCGTGGAAGCCTGCCGCGCGGTGCGCTTCTGGGATCGGGAGGCGATGGTTCACGCGGTCTGAGGGAAAGTCTGGGGGAAGGAATTCCCCCAGGCCTCCATCTTCTTTCTTCGAGTTGTCCGCGCGGGCGGAAAGCGCGAGGCTGAACTGACAAAAAGAAGAAGGGGGTTCGGGGGAATTCTTTCCCCCGACCTCGTTGCTACGTGTCGAGCCGAATCAGCGGCAGACCGGTTTCCTTGTCCTGCACGCGTTGCAGGTGTGCGGGCGATTCGGTGATGATCACCTCCAGAGTGGGCCGAACATGGCCTTCCTTGAGGTCGCCGCCCATGGCGGTGCCGTCGCGCCGCGCCAGCACGGTGTGGAGGTGCAGCATCGGCTTGCCGTCCTGCCCGAGCGCGATGTCGCCGTTCAGCGAGACGACCTCGACCTGTTCCTCGATGGGGATCGGCTCGTAGCGCTTGCTTTCCCAGTCGAAGAAGCGAACCGTCGCGCGCTGGAAGGCGCCGATCGCCGAGACCTGGGCGGCGGCGAGGGCGTTCTGCGCGGCGAAGGCTTCCAGGCTGGCACGAACCTCGTCGCCGGTGCTCAAGATCACCACGAAGGTTCGCTGGCCGTGCGCCTCGTGGATCAGCTTGCTCTTCATGCGTGTTCTCCTGTGCTCACTCCGAGAAGGCGATGGTGCTCAGCAGCGCCAGTGCCGGCTGACGGGAGTCCAGGCGCGTGTGCTGCGCGACCACGGGTACGTCGGAGCGCAGCACGCTGGCGTAGTCGGTGTCGCGCGGCACCGGTTCGGGGTTGGAGAGGTCGTTGAAGCGGAAATGGCGCGTACGCCGCGCCGGGACGGTCAGCGCATAGGGGCCGACCGGCTCGCGGTCGGCGAAGAAGATGGTCAACTCCATCCTGGCGTCCTGGTCGTTCGGATTCAGGACAGAAATGGTCTCGTGGCTCTCCAGCGCGCGGCCCTCGCCGGTGCTCTGGCTGGGAATGTAGCCCTCGGGGATGGCCCATACGGTCTTGCCGATCATCGGTTCCTCCTTGCCTGCCGGGAGAACCGGCGGCAGAGACAGGCGTTTCCGGCAAGGCTGCCAAAGATCCCGGTAGCGGCGCACCCATTCCGAAGGACGGCAACATGGCCTGGCTGGTGCAGCCCCGGCTCGTCAACGAACCCTATTCCGACCCGACCCTCCTGCTCGACTTCGCCTTCGCGCGCCGGGCCCTGCTGTTCGACCTCGGCGATCTTGCCGCCCTTTCGGCGCGCGAGATCGTCCGGACGACGCATGTCTTCGTCTCGCACATGCACATGGACCATTTCAGCGGGTTCGACCGCCTGCTGCGGCTCAATCTCTACCAGTCCCGCACCGTGCATCTGGTCGGACCGCCAGGGTTGTGTGACGCCGTGGCCGCCAAGCTCGCCGCCTATACCTGGAACCTCCTCGGGCCGCATTCAGCCGATTTCCGGCTCGTGGCGCAGGAGTGGCTGCCGGGCCTGGCGGGGTGCCGCAGCCTCTTCGCCGCGCAGGCAGCCTTCCGGCGGCAGGACCTGGCGCCGTGCGAGCCGTCCGGCCGCATGCTGCTGGAGGAGGGCGACTTCACCGTGGAGGCGGTGCCGCTCGACCACGGCATTCCCTGCCTCGCCTTTGCCTTGCAGGAGACGCTGCGGGTGAACGTCCATCGGCCCGCCCTGGAAGCGGTCGGGCTGCCGGTCGGCCCCTGGCTGACGGTCGCCAAGCAGGCGATGCGGCGCGGCGATCCGGGCGGGACGGAGATCCCCGTCGATGCGGGGCGGAGCGTGGCGCTCGGCTGGCTGCGGGAGCGGGGCGTGCTGCAGGCCGGCCCAGGCCAGCGCATCACCTATGCCACCGATCTCGGCGCCTCGCCCGCCAATGTGGAGGCGCTGGTGAGCCTCGCCCGGGGGTCGGACATGTTGTTCATCGAGGCCGGCTTCCTGGCGGAGGACGCCGCCATGGCGGCGCGCAAGAACCACCTCACCGCCGCGCAGGCCGGCGGCATCGCGCGCGCGGCGGGAGTGGTGCATGCCCGGCCGATGCACTTCTCCTCGCGCTATCTCGGGCGGGAGGAGGGGCTTCGGCAGGAGTTCGAGGCGGCCTTCCAAGGCACAGCCTGAGCCGCCGTGCCAGGGATCTGGCTACTTGTTGTGCCGGCCGGTCTGGCCGGGATCGACGCCGCCCTGCGGCGTGACGTCGTTCATCGTGTCGCCTTCATCCGTGTTCTCGCCGCGCAGGACAGCGGGGTCGGTGCCGCGCCCGAAGGTGCCCTTGGAGGCGTTGATGCCGGGGTCGCGTTCCAGGTCGCCCGGCGGGCGGGGCGTGTCCTGCATCAGGCCCTGCTCACGGTCCTCGCCGCCCTTGGCATGTTTCGAGGCCGTCATCTGGCTTCTCCCGGTTGTGCCCTGGCGTAACCGCCAGGGCCATCGCGGGGTTCCGCCGCGGCGTCAGCGTGCCCGGATCAGGTCGGCGCCCTTCTCCGCGATCATCAGCACGGCGGCCTGGGTATTGCCGGAAACCTCGGTCGGCATCACCGAGGCGTCCACCACGCGCAGCCCCTGCAGGCCGTGTACGCGGAGCTGGTCGTCCACCACGGCCTCCGGCCCCTGGCCCATGCTGCAGGTGCCGACGGGATGGTAGATGGTCTGGCCGTTGCGCCGCGCGAAGTCGAGCCACTGGGCGTCGGTCTGCACCTCGCCGCCGGGGCTCAGCTCCTGCTCGACGAAGGGTGCGATGGCCGGTTGCGCCATGATGCGGCGGGCGACCTGCATGCCGCGCACCATTGTTTCCTGGTCCAGCGGGCTGGCCAGGAAGTTGGGGCGGATGGCCGGCGGCTGGCGCGGGTCGGGCGAGCGCAGATGGATGGTGCCGCGCGATTCCGGGCGAAGCTGGGTCACGCCGATGGTCATGCCTGGTAGCTTGTCGAGCACGCGGTCGGCGGCGTTGGCGTAGCTGGCATGCATGAAGAAGTACTGCACATCCGGCGTGGCGAGCTCCGGCCGGGTGCGGACGAAGCCATGCGCCAGGCCGGTGCCCAGCGTCAGGATGCCCTTGCGCGTCAGGAAGTACTGCGCCACGGCCTTGGCCAGGCGCCAACCGCGCGTCATCTCGTTCAGCGTGATCGGCTGCGTCACGCGCCAGTTCATGCGGGTGCAGAAATGGTCGCGGTAGTTGCGGCCGACGCCGGGCAGCGCGTGCGCCACCGGCACGCCAGCCGCCGCCAGCACCTCGGGATTGCCGATGCCGGACAGTTCCATCAGGTGCGGCGACTGCACCGCGCCCGCCGCCAGGATCACCTCGCCGCGCGCCGCGACCTGCTTCTCGGCGTCGCCCTGGCGATAGACCACCCCGGTGACGCGGCTGCCCTCCAGCATCAGGCGGGTGGCGTGCACCTCGGTCCAGACGGTGAGGTTGGGGCGGGAGAGGACGGGGCGCAGATAGGCCTCGGCCGCGCTCCAGCGCCGGCCGTTCTTCTGGTTGACCTGGTAGTAGCCGAAGCCTTCCTGGTCGGCGCCGTTGTAGTCCGGGTTGCGCGGGAAGCCCGCCTGCTCGCCGGCCCCGATGAACGCCTCCGCCAGCGGGTTGCGCTCGGCGACGCGGACGACGCTCATCGGCCCGTCGCCCCCGCGCCATTCACTGGCGCCGTCCTCGAAGCGCTCCAGCTTGCGGAAATAGGGCAGGACGTCGGCATAGCTCCAGCCGCGGTTGCCGAGCTGCGCCCAGCCGTCGAAGTCCATCGCCTGGCCACGCACGAAGATCATGCCGTTGATCAGCGTGGAGCCGCCGAGGCCCTTGCCGCGCGGCACGACGATGCGGCGGTTGAGCGTGCCGGGCTCGGGGTCGGTCTCGAAGCGCCAGTTGAAGCGCTCGTTCACCAGCAGCTTGCTGAAGCCGGCGGGGATTGGGATCCAGAAGCCCTTGTCCTGGCCGCCCGCCTCCATCAGCAGCACGCTGTTGCGCGGGTCCTCGGAGAGGCGGTTGGCCAGCACGCAGCCGGCGGTGCCGCCGCCGACGATGACGTAGTCGAAGCTTTCCATGGGCAGGGGTCCGATCACCGCGGCCCGGGAGCCGCGAGCCTTCTTGCGGTCAGGCGGTCATGCCGAGATACTCGGCCATCAGGTTGAGCTGGCTGGTCAGCATGGGCATGCCGGCATGGGTGCGGCAGCCGCGCTTTGCGGCCTCCGCCAGCAGCGGCGTCACCGCGGGCTGCATGATGACCTCGGCGACGGTCTGGCCGGGGCCGATGCCCTCGACCGAGAAGGGCAGGGCGTCGCCAGCGGCGAGGCCGAGCGAGGTGCCGTTCACCAGCAGGTCATGCCCCGCCGGGTCGGCGCCGCCGACCTCCACCTGGAGGCCAGGATAGGCCTGCGCCACGCGGTCGCGCAGCGCCTGGGCCTTGGCGCGGGTGCGGTTGGCGAGCGTCAGCCGCGCCACCCCCGCCTCGGCCAGCGCGAAGGCGATGGCATTGGCCGCGCCGCCGGCCCCCGCCAGATAGGCGCGCATCCCCTTCGGCTCGATGCCCTCCGCGCGCAGCCCGCCGACGAAGCCGGCGCCGTCCAGCATGGTGCCGGAGAGCCGGCCGCCGACGACCCGCACCGCGTTCACCGCGCCGCTCTGCTTCGCGGCCGCCGTGGTCTCATCACAGAGGTCGAGCATGGCGGTCTTGTGCGGCACGGTGACGATCAGCCCGTGCAGGTTGCGCATGTGCCGGAGGCCGGCGACCAGCGCGGCAAGATCGGCGGGGGAGACGTGCATCGGCACCATCACGCCGTCCACGCCGCGCTCGCGCATCATGGCGTTCAGCGCCTGCGGCGTCTTCACGTGGTGGATGGGGTCGGCGAGGATGCCCCAGATCCGCGTCCGCCCGGTGATTTCCGTCATGCTCGCGCGCGCTCCCTCACAGGCCCAGATAGGCGGTCTTGACGTGCGGGTCGGCCAGCAGGCCGGGCCCGGTATTCTCGATCGAGATCTGGCCGTTCTCGATGACATAGGCACGGGCGGCGATCTTCAGCGCGTGGAAGGCCTTCTGCTCGACCAGCAGCACCGTGGTGCCCATGGCCGCGATGCGTTCGACGATGCCGAACATCTGCTGCACGATGATCGGCGCGAGGCCGAGCGAGGGCTCGTCGAGCATCAGCAGCTTCGGGTTGGCCATCAGCCCGCGGGCGATCGCCACCATCTGCTGCTCGCCGCCGGAGAGGGAGCCGGCCATCTGCGAGAGCCGCTCGCGCACGCGGGGAAAGAGGTCGAGCACCTCCTCCAGCCGCTGCGCCGCGCCCTCGCGCGCGGCGGGGTGGTAGCAGCCCATCAGCACGTTGTCGCGCACGGTCATCACGGGAAAGAGCTGGCGCGCCTCCGGCACCATGATCAGCCCGCGGCCGACGATCTCCGCCGGGCTGAGCCCGTCCACCCGCTCGCCGTTCAGCTCGATCTTGCCTGCGGTGGGGCGGATCAGGCCGGAGATGGCGCGCAGCAGCGTCGTCTTGCCGGCTCCGTTGGCGCCGATGATGGTGACGATCTCGCCTGCCTCCACATGCAGCGACAGGCCCTGGAGGATGGTGGTGCGGCCATAGCCCGCAGCGACATCAGACACCCTGAGCATCGACGAAGTCCTCCCCGAGATAGGCCTCGATGACGGCGCGTTCCTGCACCACCTTGCGCGGCTCGCCCTCGGCGATGACGCGGCCGGAATCCACCACCACGATGCGGTCCGAGATGCTCATGATGGCGTGCATGTTGTGCTCGATGGCGATGATGCTGACGCCGCTGTCGCGGATGGTGCGGATCAGCTGCACCATGCGCTGGGTATCGGCCTGGCTCTGCCCGGCCATCACCTCGTCGAGCAGCAGGATGGAAGGCTCCGTGGCCAGGGTGCGGGCGACCTCCAGCCGCTTCAGGCCGCCGATCGGCAGGTTGCGCGCCTCGACCTCGGCCACGTCGTCCAGCCCGACCAGCTTCGCGGTGCGCAGCGCCACGGCGCGCGCCTCGGCGACGTCGGAATGGCGCATGAAGGCGCCGATCATGATGTTCTCCAGCACCGTCAGCTTGCCAAAGGGCTGCACGATCTGGAAGGTGCGGCCGACACCGAGGCGGGCGAACGCATCCGGCGTGCGCGGCTCGACCAGCTTGCCGTCCGGCCCGCGCACCGTCACCGTGCCGGAGGAGGGTTCCAGGAAGCCGGAGAGCTGGTTGAAGAGCGTCGTCTTGCCGGCGCCGTTGGGGCCGATGACGCCGAGGATCTCGCCGCGCTTCAGCGTGATGGAGATGTTGTTGGTGGCGATCAGGCCGCCGAAGCGGCGCACCAGATCCCGCCCTTCCAGCATGGTCTCGCCCGGCGTGCCTTCCGGCCTGGCCACCGGCGGAGGCGCCAGGGCGGGCGCGACATTGCCGCCGCCCGGCAGCCGGTCCAGCCAGCCGGAAACGCGCTTGCCGAAGGTGCCGACGAGGCCGGCCGGCATGGTCAGGGTGATGACCACCAGCGCCGTGCCATAGACGAAGCCGTGCAGGCCGTTGGCGCTGGCGCCGAGCCAGACGCGCGCCGCCTCGGCCAGCGGCACCACCAGCAGGGCGCCGAAGATGGGGCCGGCGACGGTGCCGAGGCCGCCGATCAGCGCATACATCGCGATCTCGATCGAGGTCGGCAGCGAAAACATCGTCGCCGGCTCGAGGAAGGTCAGGTACATCGCGTGGAAGGCGCCGACGACGGCGGTCAGCCCCGCCGAAATCATAACGGCGCGCAGCTTGACGCCGGTGTTGTCGATGCCGGCGGCCAGTGCCGCGTCCTCACGCTCGCGCACTGCCGTCAGCGCGTAGCCGAGCCGGTTGCCGCGGATCCACCAGGCGACCAGCAGGACGAAGATCATCAGGCCGAAGGCGATGTAGAGGTAGTTCGTCTTGTCGTAGAAGATCATCCAGGCCCAGCCCGGATTGAGCGGCACGATCAGCCCCGCCGAGCCACCGGTGATCCAGTCGAAATGGATGGCGAGCAGCCGCGTCACTTCCAGGAAGGCGATGGTGGCCAGCGAGAAGAACGGGCCGCGCAGGCGGAAGCAGGGATAGCCGATGGCCGCCCCGACCAGGGCCGCCAGCGCCGCCGCCGGCCACATGCCGATCCAGGGTGAGATGCCGAAATGCTGGATCAGCAACGCGGTGCCGTAGCCGCCGATGCCGTAGAACACGGCATGGCCCAGCGAGAGCTGGCCGGCATAGCCGCCCATGATGTTCCAGGCGGAGGAGAGCGCGGCGAAGACGCAGATGGTCACCGCCACATGGGTCAGGAAGGGCGAGTTGATGGCGAGCGGCACGACCAGCATCAGCGCGAGGCCCAGCACGGCGCAGTAGAAGCGCGGGTGCAGCAGGCGCGCGGCGAGGCCGGGCTTGCGCGGCGAGGGGCTGGCGGTCGCGATGGCGGAGGCGTCCATGCTCCTCACTCCGTGCCACGGCCGAGGCCGAACAGGCCGGTCGGCTTGAAGATCAGGATGGCGATGAAGATGGCGAAGTAGACCACCTCCTTCAGGTCAGGCGCGATGTAGTAGCCGGAGAGGCTGTCCACCAGGCCGATGATCATGGCGCCCAGGAAGGCGCCATAGAGGCTGCGCATGCCGCCCAGAACCACGACGACGAAGGCGGTCAGCACGAAGTAGCTGCCGATGCTCGGCGTCACGGGGATCAGCGGCATGATCAGCGCGCTCGCGAGGCCGACGCAGGCCGCGCCGAGGCCGAAGGCGAAGACGTAGATGCGCTGCACCGGCACGCCCATCAGCAACGCCGCGTTGCGGTTCTGCGCCGTGGCGCGCACGGCGCGGCCGAGCGGCGTGGTCTGCATGAAAAGGTGCAGTCCGCCGACCAGCGCGATGGCGCAGAACAGCATCACCGCCTGCCCGATCAGCAGCGAGTAGCCGCCGAAGCGCAGCGAATGGTGCACCGAAGGCACCTGCAGCGAGTAGAGGTCGGCACCGAAGACCAGCAGCGCCAGGTTGATCAGCGCGATGGAGAGGCCGACGGTGGCGAAGATCTGGATATGCTCCTCGGCGCCCAGCAGCGGCTGGATGACGAAGCGCTGGATCAGGGCGCCAATGACGAAGAGCAGCACGGTCACCGGGACCGCCGCGACATAGGGGTGCAGGCCGAAATGGGCACCGAGCAGGTAGGTGGCGTACATGCCCACCATCAGCAGCTCGCCATGCGCGAAGTTGACGACGCGGACGATGCCGAAGATCAGCGTCAGGCCGACGCTGATGATGGCGTACATGCTGCCCAGCAGGATGCCGTTGATGATGAGCTGGACGAGGATGTCCATGCGCGGGGTCCTTCAGGCGGTCGGGGGCCGGGGGAGGAAAGTGGCGGCGCGGCCGGCCGCGGCGGGTGCCTGCGCCCCCGCGAGGGGGACCGGGCACTCGCGCGCCGGGCTCAGGTGCCGAGCACTGCCTTCAGCTCCTTCACCGCCGCCTTCTTCGGGAAGACGGTGACCAGCTCGCCGCCCTGCCACTGCATCAGGAAGGGATCGGCCCGCTCGTTCTGCCCGGCCTCGTTGAACTTGACGCCCCAGCCGGTCGCGGTGCTGCCCACCGGCTTGTCCACGGCGAGCACCGCGGTGCGGATGGCGGCGGCGCTGAGGTCCTTCGCCGCGTCCATGGCGTCGAAGAAGACCTGGCTGCCCATGTAGTTGCAGAGGCTGTGGCCCGAGCGCGGCGCGGTGCCGTACTTCGCCTGGTACTTCTTCAGGAAGTCCGGCATGCCGGGCGCCGCTTCCGGGTTGGTCTGGAACTGCGTGAAATCGACGTCGAGCGCGCCTTCCATGTTCTCGGCGCCGATCGCCTGCATGGTGTCGCGCAGCGAGTAGCCGCCGCCGGCGCCGATCGCCGCCTTCGGCTTGTAGCCCTGCTCGCGCATCTGGCGGAAGAACAGCACCGTGTCGTTCTGGTAGGAGGTCTGCAGCACGACATCCGCGCCGGCCGACTTCAGGCGCAGCACCACCGGCGTCAGGTCCACCGACTTCGCCGAGTAGGGCAGCGTCTCGACCAGGTTGAGCCCGATCTCCTGGATGCGCTTCTTCTGGTAGCCGGCGACGGTCTGCCCGTAGAGCGAATCCTCGTGGATGATGCCGATCTTCAGGCTCTTGGGGTCGGCCTTGAAGGCGGGGGCGACGGCATCGCGCACCGCGTCCACCATGGCGCGGGCGAAGCCGGCCGCGGTCGCATTCGTGCGGAAGATGTACTTGAAGCCGCGCTCGGTGATCGGATCGGAGATCGCGCCCAGCTCGAAATAGGGAACCTGCGCCAGCTCCGTCACCTGCGAGGCGGCGAGGCAGAGCGAGGAGGAATAGGTGCCGAAGACGCAGGTGACGCGCTCGACGGAGGTGAGGCGCCGCGCCTCGCCGACCGCCTGGTTCGGGTCCACCGCGTCGCCGCGCACGATCTGGAGCTGGCGGCCCTTCACGCCGCCGGCGGCATTGCGCTCCTCGATAGCGATTTCGAGGCCACGGAAGCTCTCGTCGCCCAGCAGCGCAAGGCCGCCGGAGAAGGGATAGAGCGCGCCGACCTTGATGGGGCCGGACTGCGCGAAGCTGCGGGAGATGGCAAAGGGGGTTGCCGCCAGGGCCATGCCGCTAGCCAGCGCGCCGCGCCGGGTGATGCCCGTCATCATTCCTCCTCGCGCCCCCGTTGCTGGGGCGTTGGTTGCTTCCGTGGACATGCGGCGTCCGCCCCGGGCGGGGCGCCGTCATTGCGGCAAGAATGCAGGCAACCAAGTTGCCTGACAAGTCCGACTTCGCTACGACTCCGGTAAGGCGCCATCATGCAGCGCCGCGCCATGAGGAAGACGCCCGATGCTTGCAAGCCGCCGCCACCCTTGCCTCCGCACGAGTCAGGAGGGCTGCCGATGAGCAGCCACGCCGGACGGGTCGCCGTCGTCACCGGCGCCGGGCGCGGGATCGGCCGTGCGATCGCCGATGCGCTGGCCGCGGCGGGCGCCGCCACTGCCTATCTCGACACCGATCCTGCCCTGGCCGAAGCCGCCGCGGCTGCCGCGAAGGAACGTGGTCTGGCCGCCATGGCGCAGACCATGGACGTCGCCGACGAGGCGGCGGTTGGCGCCGCCTTCGCCGCGGTGGAAGCCGCCTTCGGCCCGGTGGATGTGCTGGTGAACAATGCCGGCATCTCGCCCAAGAGCGGCGCCGATGGCCGTCGCGCCGAGGCCGATGCGGTTGGCCTCGACGAATGGCGCCGCGTGCTCGACGTCAACCTGACCGGCGCCTTCCTCTGCACCCGCGCCGTGCTGCCGGGCATGCAGAAGCTCGGGCGTGGCCAGATCGTCAACATGGCCTCGGTGGCGGGGCGCACCTATTGCGACATCGTCGCCGTGCACTATGCCGCCACCAAGGCGGCGCTGATCGGCATGACCAAGCATCTGGCGGGCGAGCAGGGCCCCTACGGCATCTCCGTCAACGCCATCGCGCCCGGCCG
>Ga0182742_1000187_pt1 | contig 117211 bp, 114 predicted proteins | sample eDN5th37CBELigMG_FD_128880 | JGI IMG/M metagenome (GOLD analysis project Ga0182742, IMG submission 128880) | Enriched Miracle-Growth compost microbial communities from Emeryville, California, USA - eDNA 5th pass 37_C BE-Lig MG (version 2)... ... | reverse complement strand
TTGTGTCAGTTTCCCCGCTTTGACAGCTTCCGCAACCCGATTTGCCTGTTCTTGGACCAGAAGATCAATGACATCCTGCTTGTCGACGCCTTGCGCTTCAGCGATCTCAGCCAGCGACTTGCCAGCTTTTTGGGCTTCTTTCAGCTCTTCGGCCTCCAGTCCGAGAAGTTCAAGCAGAGCTTTGTTATCTTTCAACGCTGCACCGTCGAAAAAGCCCGCATGTCCTCCCATTTTCACCTTGCCAAAGTTTTGTTTTCCTTCCACTGTATAGTTGGTTTTTGCTTGGTCCGCGTCAGCTGCATACGCGCTCCCCAGCACTCCCAGACTCAGCACCGTAGCCATCGATCCAAACAGCAATCCCATTTTCGCTTTGCTCAACATGTTGCCATCATCCTTTCCATTCCAGTCTCGCACCTCTTCGGTACAAGTCTTAGTGTAGTGGACGATTCTTAGATTCACGTTTGAGAAAGATGGAAATCTGGAGGGAATCATACGGAACCGTTGTGGGAAAAACGAAAAAGGACGGCGCTGGACCGTCCCCTCTCCCTCATTATTTTCCGCCTACTCCATAGGTGGATTGTGCCACATTCACCATTTCTTCCTCCGGCAGGTCTCCAGTCAGCGTAAACTCCACCCCATCCAGTTCCCAGGTCAGTTGTCTTTGATTTTCGCCTGTCTGGGCCAAGACGCCAATGGTAAAGCCGAGGTTCACCGGCATGCCCTGCTCATAGGAAACACTAGCAGCAGTCGGACGGGATTCGTGCAAATTGTAGTTGTAGGCTCCCTTGTATTTCAGGACGACCACGCGTTCCCCATCGCGCGTCACCGGCTCGATGTCGCCTTGCTGTACGCCTTCTGGCATATAAGTCGGAACAATTACGCCGAATTGGCTGGAAGGCTGTTCCTGCACTCCTTCGCCTGTAGCCTTGCCCATCGTAGGAACGGACGGCAAGGAGGTCGTGTTCATGTTGTGGTCTTTGTCGAATGCGTTCTTTTCAAACGTCGGATTGAAGACGAACTCTGTAAAATTAATCTTCACCAGCGGGTTCATGCTGGAATCCATGATTTCCGCTTGTGTCGGTTTGAAATCTTCTGTCAACCAGATTTTTTGCTTGGTCAGCGATCGATTGCCGCTGTAATTTGCCTTTACTTCAAATACATACTGCTTGTCATCCATCTTCATTTGACGCTCCGAATCATCTATGATGCTGCGGGCCAAGGTCTCATACAGATAAAGTGGGCCATTGTTTTCCGGCCAGCCGCTCTGGAATCGGAAGCTTTTTTTCAGATGTGGCGTGAGGACGAAAACTCCTTCGTCATTTCGCAGGATGATCTGGGTAATGCCGCGCTGCTTGGAAGTGAGGGCCACTCGATAATTGGTCGGTTTTTCGTACCAAACCTGTACATCATACTCCATCGGGGTGGTACCGGTTTCCATGGTCAATACCGCTTGTGACTTGTAGCCTTCCATCTTGTCCAGCGTACCACTCAAGTCACCCACCACATCTTCTGGTGTCTTTTGACCAAAGCAGCCGCCGAGCAGCAGAGTGAAGATCATCAATAACACCAGTGGAAAAGCTGCTCGTTTCATTGAATGAATTCCTCCTTGTCAAATTTTTCGACAAAGAAGGGCACCCCTGTCTATTTCCTGGGAAATCTGTCAGTCCTTTCTCGACGAAGGCGAACATCGTGTCTGTTTATATCCGGCCTTGGCGGACGCGATATCGCATCAATCGGCAAAAGACTTTCTCTGTCACCAGAGCAGGTAGTCCCTCCTGATCTACGCGATATAAATCTATGTCCATCCTCGTCCCGTTATGCAGACAAGTTTACTGACTTTCTACAATTACCTGTGCCATCGCATATGTCTGGCTATGGGAAATGCTGATATGTACACGGATGCGGCTATGATCCAGCCCAAGCTTTTCAAACACACCTGCTGCGATATGGAGCTCTGGTTTTCCCAGCTTGTCCGGCAAAACCTCCATATCCAAAAAGCCTACCGTCGCACCGATCCCTGTCCCCAAGGCTTTCGCTCCCGCTTCTTTGGCAGCAAAACGGCCCGCTGCGAACTCCGCTTGCCGATGCAAGGATTTGCTCGCATACAGGTCTTTCTCTTTCTCAGTCAAAAAACGGTCAACTGCATGGGGCTGCCGCTCAAGCCATTTGGCGATCCGCTTGATTTCGACCAAATCCAGTCCGATTCCCACGATCATGATTGCAACGCTCCTGTCTCTCCAGCTATGCTGTCAACGTATCATCCTCATTCAGCATTGACAAGCGAAACATAAAAAACCCCCGCAAAGACGGGGGCTTGTCACTTCCATCACTATTCAGTAGGCTGTCCGGATTGTTGTGCAGACTTCGCAGCAGATTGCTGGTTTTGACGACGAACTTCCGACACATTGGTTTCACTTGCAAATTCAGTAGCAGCAGCGTTCTGAGCTTGTTGCTGCGCAGCAGCCTGTTTCATCGCTTGTTTGTTTTGCTTAGCCATTGTCTCGATTCACCTCCTCGACGTCACTGCATATAATTTGCACTTGCGCCGAGCTTCGTATGCCGCCATTTATTGGGACCGACTTCACGAAGGGAGAGTTAGTGCAGGGGGCATCCTAATGTGGGAATACCAGAGGATTTTACGGGAAAAGACCGAATACAATACCTCTGATGGCTGACATCTGAAAGGAGAATAAACATGTCCACGAAAGTCATTGTCTACACGCAAACCACCTGCGGTCCTTGCCAAGAGGAAAAAATGTGGTTGACCCAGCAAAACATCCCGTTTGAAGACCGAGACATCCGCAAGAACGAAAGCTACTTCCAAGAGGCGATCAACATCGGAGCAAGCATGACGCCGGTAACCCTGATCGAAAAAGAAGATGGCGAACAAATCGTCATCCACGGCTTTGACAAAGAACAAATAAAAAAAGCGCTGGATCTGTAATCCAACGCTCCTGACTCAGCCGAAAGACGGAGCCCTTTCGGCTGAGTTTGGTTTGACGACCGTCGACATATCGGGCAAATTCGATAAAATTTGTTTTACTTGAGGAGAGCACTCGGAGTTGACGGAGTAGTACACCCAAGGTCCTTTCCGCCGTTCCTTTACCAATCCATGTGTCTTTAACTTAGCCAGGTGCTGGGAGACAGATGGCTGGGACGTCTGCAGAATCTCCACAAGATCACGGACACAGAGTGACTGTACTTGCAAGAGAGCCATGATCGTCAAGCGAGTCTTGTCGCCAAGCAGCTTGTATATCTCCGCCAAAAGCAATACCTGCATGAAATCCGTTTCCATATGAACCCACCTTTGCCTCGCGTAACATAATTCTGAACATCAGTATACTATACGCCATATAAGTTGGGGAAGATGGGTTCACGAAAACTTCCTTTTTGCAAGTCATACATCCCTTCGCTTCATCACCTCAATCAGCTTGTCGGCAGTGCACGCAGCCAGCGCCATTACTGTATTTGTCGGGTTTGCACCGCCGGAAGTGACGAACGTGGAAGCTCCTGCAATGAAAAGATTTGGTATATCATGCGACTGTCCGTACTCGTTCACGACAGAGGTCTGCGGATCCGATCCCATGCGACAGCCCCCCATCAGGTGAGCCGTGTCCGACACGACATGCTCCGGAACTCCTCCCATCGCCTCGATCAGCCGATTCATTTGTCCGATGGCATGCTTGTACAATTTTTTGTCATTCTCCTGGTAGCTGAAGGTCACTTTGGGCACGGGCATACCGTATTCATCCTTCAATCCGCTCAGTGTCACCGCGTTGTCCGGATGGGGCAAAACCTCTCCGACCAGGGTGATCCGCGCATACAGGTTGTAATCCAGCATCGTCTCGCGGAGCTTTTGCCCCCACAAAAAGGATCCGTCTTCCCGATCGGCTGCAATCGCGCCTGCCATCGCCACTGGCCGTGATCCGTGTGCAATCAGCGTATATCCTCTGGCAAAGCCGCGGTCCGGGTCCGTCTCATAAAAATGCTGAGACAAAGAAAGCACCGGGGTGCCTTTGTACAAACGAACCTCTTCCGGCAATCTTCCATAGACATCATGGCTGGAGTGAGGCATGATCGCCTTCCCTACCCAACCGCTGGAGTTGGCAAGACCATCGGGAAAATGCGGGGTAGCGGAATGGAGGAGCAATCGCGGCGTTTCCACAACAAATCCTGCGAGAATTACGACGCGTGCGCGCTGCCGATATGTCTGTCCATCGTGTGAAAAAACGACCCCGGTCACCCTGTTGCCTTCGGACAAAATCTCGGTGACCATGCAGTCAGAGAGCACCTCGGCACCTTCCTGGATCGCTTTCGGGATGTGATGGATCAGCCCGCTGTATTTGGCGTTGGGCATGCAACCCTGGTTGCAGAAGCCGCGGTTGATGCAGGGCGGACGACCGTCAAAAGGTCCGGACAGGATTGCCAAGGGAGCGACGACGCTCTCCATTCCCAATTTAGCGCATGCTTCGCGAAACAGCTGGGCATTTGCGCTGATCGGCTCCCGTACTGGGTACGGGTACGGGCCATGAAAAGCCCCCCAAGGAAAGTGGTCCGGGCCGGAGACGGCAATTTCCCGCTCAATCCGGTCATAATAGGGAGCCAAATCCTGATAGCGGATCGGCCAATCCTCCCCGACGCCATCCAGCGTCCGGGTCATAAAGTCACTCTCGTGAAAACGCAGGAAAACGCCAGTGAAGTGAACGGTCCCTCCTCCCACGCCTCGCCCCGAGTTATTGTGACCCAATCGCAAGGGATCCTGCCCATCTACCAGACGGGTCTCTTGCCAGCCCAGCTTGCGCATGGACAACTCATCGCTGGCAAAGTCATGCTGCGGGTCCCAGAATGGCCCCGCCTCGATTACGACGACCTTCAGGCCTGCTTTCGCCAAGTCATACGCAAGCACGCCCCCGGGCGCACCGGCGCCGACGATGCATACATCCGCCTCGTCTGCGTACTTTCGCTGATTCATGTCATTGGAACGATGCCCTGCATAATGAACACTGTGATGGGTTACTCCGCCTTCATGTTTCACTTGCTTTCGCCTCCCAGGGATCCGTCAGTCCTTTTTCCACGCGCACGTACCCGCGCGGATAGGCAGGACCGCCATATCCAATATCCGACCAAACCAAGGGATGGGAGTAATAAGCATCGACAGCTTCGCGTAGGACACGCTTGAAAAAGGTAACGGAATCCACCTCAGACCAGGCATCTGCCGCTTTCGTCTCCCCCTCTGCGAGTGCCTGCAGCACTGCCTGCTGCTCCTCTTTTTTCAAGACGACGTAATCGACTCCATACCGGGCATGGCTCTCCGCATCCACCCCGGCCAAGCCCTTCCTGTACAATTGCTTTTTCGGAAGCACACCTACCTTGCGCTGCGCCTCTCCGATCGGGCTAGCCAATGATTCATCCAGATGCTGAGTCACATAGGTGAGCACCTCCAGGCGATGGTCGTTCACCAAAACACTGACAACGGTCTGCATCAGCAACGCTTCGCCCTGGGAGAAAAACGAATACGATACCTGTGGTGTCCGCCGGGAACCTACGATCTTTTTCGTGTGGTCATCCCAATGCGGATGCTCCTCCCATACATCGTAACCGGGATAGCGGCTGTGTTTGCTCATGTCCTGTCACCCCCAAAACAGGGCGATAAGCCCCAGCCCCGAGAGTGCCGTCATGAACAACGGAAGGATAATCGGGGGACCGACGAGAAAATTCTGGCTCTCCCCATACCCGCCTACACGCTGTCCGATGCCAGCCGTATGGAGATAAGCGCCGTATACGCCCCCAAACAGCCCCAACACCATCCATACGGTAAATACCCAGCGCAGCCATCCTGCGTTATAAAAAGACAAAACAATCGCCGTAACCGCAAACAAAGGCAGCTCTATGACGGGAATCCACATCGCCCAGTGCCGAAAATTTTGTCTGGAATGAAATAAGGTGACCTGAACAGCAAGCAAGACAAAAGCAAGCCCTGCAAACAGGATCAGCACGCGTTCAATCGGCCAGCCATGCCACATGGAAACATCCTCCTTTTATGGTGCGATGCGCCTATTTTCTCCGCGTGCCGGGAGTCCTATACTTGCATAAAAAGGAAGAATGATCCTTCAACTGCAAAGAAGCCGCCCGATCCTTTTACAGACCGAGCGGCTTGGTTATAACACTTTGCTTTTTTAGGGTCTTTTTGTATAGCCCCCTCTTTGGATTTATCCAAAACGTCCAGTAATATAGTCTTCGGTTCGCTTGTCCGCAGGATTTTGAAAAATGGTCGACGTCTCATCTACCTCAACCAGCACGCCATTGAGGAAAAACGCCGTCTTATCCGAGATGCGGGCTGCTTGCTGCATATTGTGCGTGACGATCACGATCGTATACGTAGCTTTCAAGGTCTCAAGCAGCTCCTCGATTTTCGCAGTAGAGATCGGGTCGAGTGCGGATGTCGGCTCGTCCATGAGGAGGATTTGCGGCTGGACTGCCAAGGCGCGAGCAATGCAAAGCCGCTGCTGCTGTCCGCCGGAAAGGCCTGTCGCCGGCTTTTTCAGAACATCCTTCACTTCCTCCCAAAGCGCTGCTGCCTTCAGGCTGTTCTCCACGATCTCGTCCAGCTTGTCGCGATCAGTCATGCCATGCAGCTTGGGGCCGTAGGTGATATTGTCATAAATGCTCTTGGGAAACGGATTCGGATGCTGAAACACCATTCCGATCCTTTTGCGCAGGCCTTCTACATCCACTTGCGGACTGTAGATGTCCTCGTCAAAAACTTTTACCGAGCCGGTAATTTTTGTATGGGCAATCGAGTCGTTCATTCGATTCAAAGTCCGTAAAAATGTTGATTTCCCACATCCAGACGGACCGATCAAGGCAGTGATGGCATGGGAGTCGACATCCAGGTTGATGTCATGGAGAGCCTGTTGCTTACCGTAAAAGAGATTCAGCTCTCGCACCGAAATGACACGCATACGGTTCTCGCTCCTTCATTGTTGCACAGTTTTATTCTCGCTTTCTCACTATACCGATGAAATATGGTGTTTCCGTATAGATATGATGAAGTTTTCATTAATTTTTGAAGGAAGGTAAAGATCAGGTAAAGTTTTTTCCTGATCTATCGACGATCCCCAAAGCTGCTCCTACAATTAGGGCTGAGAACGTTGCCACGAAAAAGGGAGAGCTGATGATGTCCCCATCATTCATGAATTTTCGCATTTTATCCATTCATTCTCGGACAATTTTCACCAGGCTGTTCTTCGGAATTTTGGCAATGGTCGTCGCCATGATGGTGACGGCGGGGTTCTTTATCAGCTATCAGTCAGAAGCGATGCTAGAGGAGAAAACCCGGCAACAATTGAGGCAGGCCTCGCTCACCACCTTGACGGAGGCGAGTCATCGCGTGAAGGCGATCGTAGCCACCCTGCAATCATTTGCATCCGCTTACGAAACGGGAAAAGTGACCAACAGCCAGGTATTCGACATCTTTTCCGATCTGGCGGCGCAACACCCGACGATATCAGAGATACAGCTGGCAACCACAGACGGGAAGTACCTTACGTTTCCCGGTTCACCCGTCGATGCGTACGATCCGAGGGCGACAGATTGGTACAGCCAGGCACTCCGCTTGCAAGATCAACCGGCATACATATCGGATGTCTTTCAATTTTCCCAAACCGAGTTTCCCAAGATCGCTGTCTCGCTTCCTCTCCAAAAGGATGACGGACAGACCGCCGGGGTTGTCGTTGCCTTTGTTTCCGTCCCCAAGCTGAGCGAGTTTATCGGCGGCATTCAGATCGGCCGCTCCGGTTATGCCATGATTGTAGATCAACATGGCAAGCTGGTCGCCCATCCCGATGCGAATTACGCATTGACTCGCCCATCCTTGGAGCAGCTTCCCGTCGTGAATGAGGTTATGGCAGGCAACGCAGGTGTCCAGACCGTCCATCTCGACCAGGCAGACTATCTGGCTGCCTTTCAATACGACCCCTGGCTTCGCTGGGGAATCATCGTTTTGCAGGGAGTAGCCGAGCTGGAACAGGAGGTTCAACGCCTGCAATGGACCATCCTCGCCATCTCGCTGATCGGTTTGGGGGCTTTGTCCGTGCTGCTGTACGGATACGTCCGCAAAATTGTCGCGCCCATCAAGGAAGCGCAGCAAAAAATGACCGCCTTCAGCGAGGGCAATCTCAGCTTGGTGATGCATGTGAAAACCCAAGACGAGCTTCGGCAGTTGGCGGAGGGCTTCAATCGCATGAGCGGACAACTAAACGGGATCATACGCAAGATCCAGCACGCCATATCCGATGTGAAGCAGATTGCCCTCCATGTCGAAAGCGGCTCCAAACGCTCCCATGCGGTGCAAAGCGGAGTCACGCACGTCACGGAACGGCTGTCGCACGAGATGGATGCCCAGCACCAGCAGATTGCAGACATCCACGGCCACGTGGACAGCATCTCGCAGGAAATGAACCGGATCACTACCCTGCTTCAAAATGCTCTCGAACAGAATCAGAAATCAAGCAAGCAAACAGCGAGCACTTCTTATTCCATCGAGCAATTGCAAACGGAAATGAAGAAGATCTCCGAAGATATGCGCACTTCGCTGCAAGCGGTATCCGCCATGAGGGAAAGCATGAAAGACATCCACGACATCTCCGGTATGATCATGGATATTTCCAAGCGCACCAAACTCTTGTCCTTGAACGCTCGTATCGAAGCGTCCCGCGCCGGAGAGGCCGGCCTTGGTTTTGGCGTCGTGGCTGACGAGATCGGGCAGCTCAGCGCGCAGACCGAGTCAGCTACCTCTCGCATCCAGCAAGTGATCGCAGAAGGGGAGCAGCGCATGGAACACGTCTCCCGCTGCATGCAAACGACAGATACAGCCACCCTGGAGGCGATTCATACCCTCGGTCAGGCAACCGATACGTTTGCACAAACGGTCGAGCTCAGCGATACGTTCAACGCTCAGTTCGCGGCGATCCAGCAGCTCTCCGCTTCCATCCGACAGCATAGCCAGTTCATCCTGGAGCGCGTACATGCACTGTCGGCTTCCGCTGTCGAGGTGTTGGACGGTATGCAGCAGGCTGTAGCCTCCAATCAGGAAAGCCTGGGCTACTCCCAGCAATTCCTGAGCGACGCCGCCAGGCTGACCGATGTCGTCGAAGATTTGGAGCAGGAAATCCGCTTTTTCCAGACAACAACAGAGAAGCCCTCCGCGTAGAGGGCTTCTTCTTTGTTTGCATTTGCTTGCCGCCATCAGCCAAATCGGCCGCTGATATAGGCTTCCGTCTTTTCGTTTTCGGGGGTTGTGAAAAGTTTGGAGGTATCGTTGTATTCAATCAGCTCGCCCATCAGAAAGAAGGCGGTTTTGTCCGAGATGCGGGCTGCCTGATGCAAATTGTGGGTCACGATCACAATCGTGTACTCCTCCTTCAAGCTCATCACCAATTCTTCGATTTTCATCGTCGAGATGGGGTCGAGAGCCGAAGCCGGCTCATCCAAAAGCAGAATGGTCGGCTGCATGGCGATCGCCCTCGCGATGCAAAGACGCTGTTGCTGGCCGCCAGAGAGCGAGAGCGCCGACTCCCGCAGGCGGTCCTTCACTTCATCCCAGAGCGCGGCCTTGCGCAGACTCTCTTCTACAACCTCGTCCAGCTTCCGCTTATCGGTCAGGCCGTGAAAACGCGGGGCAAACGCAATGTTTTCATAGATGGATTTAAAAAACGGGTTGGCCCGCTGAAAGACCATTCCGATTACCTGACGCAGTCCCTCAATGTTTACATCCGCACTGTTGATATCCGTCCCGTCCACCTCGATCGATCCTGTCACGCGGCAGGAGGGCACCAGATCATTCATCCGGTTCATGCTGCGCAAGAGCGTGGATTTGCCGCAGCCGGAAGGACCGATAAAAGCAGTGACGGAATTTCGATCAATATCCATATGAATATTGGACACTGCTCGCTTCTCACCATAGTAAACCGACACATCTCGCGCCCGAATGATCGTTTTTTCCAAGGTCATCACACTCATCGCTTCCACCCTTTCCTAATTGGCCCCTGATGTCATCTTTTTGTAGATCCATGCGCCAAACCAGCGTGCCGATAGGTTGAACAGCAGCACGGCAATAATCAGCACCGCAGCGGCGCCATCAGCCACATCGCGCGCATCCGGAGCCAAGCCTTCGCTGTTTACCTTCCAGATGTGTACCGCCAGAGTCTCCGCCGGTCGGAACGGGTTGAGCGGAGAGGTCGGACCGCTTAGAGAAAATTGGCTAAAGTCCAGATCAGGCGACGACATTCCAGCAGTAAACAAGAGCGCAGCCGCTTCCCCGAAGACACGTCCCGAGGCTAGAATCGTTCCGGTCAGAATCCCTGGCAAAGCTGCAGGCAAAATTACGGAGACAATCGTCCGCCATTTGGTGATGCCCAATGCGAGACTCGCCTCTTTTTGGCTGCGCGGCACGTTGCGAATCGCATCCTCCGTGACACGCACCAGGAGAGGCAGATTGAAGACGGTCAGGGCCAAGGCACCGGAAAACAGCGTGTATCCCCATCCCGTCATGTTGACGAAGACCAAAAGTCCGAACAGACCTACGACGATAGACGGCAGCGAGGACAACACTTCGATGCTCATGCGGATAAACTGCGTAAATTTGTTGTCCGGCGCGTATTCCGCCATGTAAATGCCTGCGCCAAGCCCAAGCGGCAAGGCGATCACCATCGTCAAAACGAGCAGATACAAGGAGTTGAACAACTGAGGTCCAATCCCGCCGCCTGCCTTCACAATATCAGGCGGGGAAGTGAGAAAATCCAGGTTCAGCTTATGCCAGCCCTGCGTCAGGATAAATCCGAGCAAACCGACCAAGGTGCCGATGATCAGCACCGCAATCAGGGTCAAAATAACTGTCGCCGCGCGGTCCATGATTTTGGCTCTCATTTGTTCACCAGTCCTTTTCTGCCGATGATGCGCAAGATCATGATGAAGACGAAGGACATCAACAAAAGCAGCAAGGCCATCGACCACAGCGCATTATTGTAAGGAGTTCCCTGAATCGTGTTCCCCATGTTCAGGGTGATTCCGCTGGTCAACGTGCTGATTGGATCGAGCAGGCTGCCCGGGAGCTTAGTGGTGTTTCCAATCACCATCTGGACCGCCAGCGCTTCCCCGAAGGCACGCGCCATCCCCAAAACAATGGCGGTGAGACAGCCCGGCAAGGAAGAGTGCAGGACGACATTCCAGATGGTTTGCCAACGGGTCGCCCCCAAAGCCAAGGACGCATTTCGCAAATCCTGCGGCACTGCCGAAATCGCATCAGCCGCCACGCTGGTAATCGTCGGGAGAATCATCAAAGCGAGAACCAGTCCGCCCGCCAATAGACTGAAGCCCAGCACATCAAACTGTTCGCGTATAAACGGCACGAGCAAGGTAAGTCCGACATACCCGTAGACAACTGACGGGATTCCCACCAGCAATTCAATGACAGGTTTCAATACTTTCTTGCCGAAGTTCGGGTACAGCTCAATCATGAAAATGGCAGCGCCAATGCCGAGAGGAGCTGCTATCAAAGCCGCCAATGTCGTCACCAGAAAGGAGCCGAGAATGAAGGGAAAGACGCCGTATACGGCAGGTTCGCCCTCAGGGTCCCATTTGACCTGGCTCAAAAATTCCGTGATGCTGATTCCGTTCACAAAAAAAGTGGACAAACCTTTGGAAGCGATAAAATACGTGATCGACAAGACTACGATGATCAACAATGCCGCACAAACGGTAGCGATGAGCCTGCCGGTCACATTCTCCGTCCATTGGCGTTTGTTGCTGGTCAACATTTTCCGAGCAATCCCTGATTGTGATGGAGTGTCAGTACGATGGGTCATGATTCCCCTCCTTGGAAAAGGGACAGCAAGCAAAATAAGGGGGAAGCGCCCCCTCACCCCTCATTTTGCCAAAACTGTCTATTTGCTAGGTTATTTTTGTTTGATGGTTCCGTCTGCTGCACGATCTACTTTCATCTCTGTGATCGGCAGGAAGCCCAGATCCTTCACGGCTGTTTTTTGCACTTCGTCAGTCAGGATATATTCGAGGAACGCTTTGGCGCTGCCAGTCGGCTCGCCTTTTGTATACATGTGCTGATACGCCCACACCGGATATTGATTGGTCGCGATGTTCTCGCCGTTCGCTTCCACGCCGTCCAGCTTCAATGCTTTGACAGAATCATTGATGTAGGACAGTGCCAGATAACCGATTGCTCCTGGTGTTTCTGCGATGATTTTGCGAACAGTACCCGAGGAATCCTCTGTGATGCCTTCCGCTTCCTCTGTGCCATCCAGAGCGAATTTGCTGAAGGTGGCGCGAGTACCCGAAGACTTCGGACGGTTTACCAAGGTCACTTTTGTGTCAGGACCGCCAACCTCTTTCCAGTTGGTGATTTTGCCGCTGAAAATATCAATCAGTTGCTGCTTGCTCAGGTTGTCGATGCCGATTTGCGGATTTACGACAGCTGCCATGCCAACTACTGCAACTTTGTGGTCTACCAATTCGTTTGCGGGGATGTCTTTCTTCTCTTCTGCGAAAATATCAGAGTTCCCGATTGTTGCAGCTCCGCTGGATACCTGGCTCAAGCCGGTACCGCTACCCCCGCCTTGCACTTGGATTTGCAAGCCTGGATTTTTCGCCATGAAATCTTTGGCCACTTGCTCGACCAGTGGCTGCATCGCTGTAGAGCCTACTGCTGTAATCGGTTCGTTGCTTGTTGTCTCAGCACCTGCATTGCCAGAATTGGATTCCGGTGCCGGTGTCTGTGTCCCGCCAGATTGTTGTTGCGGTTGAGATGGAGTTGCCGCATTGCTTCCGCAACCTGCGAGCAAAGCACCCACAACAGTCAAAGCCATAAACATTTTGCTGAGTTTTTTCATTGGATGAAAATCCTCCCCGTTTTGTAAGGTCATTATTTTTGGTCTTTTCACTTATAAAGTTTACAGGGGGAATGTTGTTCTATTGTGTTGGGATTGTAAAGCTTTCTTAAAGATCGTCGTAAATCGGGATGCCTCATGGAAGAGTGGGGAATACTGTAGATCATTCTTTTGCCAGGGAGGGTTGATCAAACGTGGATCAATTGGCCTTGTTTCTTATTATTGTTGGAGCCTTGAACTGGGGATTGATCGGCTTCTTTCAGTTTGACCTGATCTCGACTCTTTTCGGTGAAGAAGAATCCATTGTTTCCCGGATTGTCTATACAGCCGTTGGCTTGGCCGGCGTCTACTCCATCAAATTTCTCTTCGGCCGCCGCGAGCAGCCAAATCCGGAGAACAGTTCGTAGTTCCTCAATGAAAAAGCACGTCCCAGACGAAACCGGGACGTGCTTTTTGTGGTATCGGTTATTGCGCAACCTCATCACGCGTCAGTGGCTCTACAATATCAACGTGCCCCATCAGCGATTCTGCTGGTTTCCCATCCTCCAAAATCACGATGCTTTTTACCTCCGGAAATTGGAACAGGGTTTTCTTCAACGCATCCAGGGCCATGATTTCACCACTTGAGCCAAGGTTGTAAACGTTATGGCTGTCTGCGTCAATGGTCAATTTGCCTTCTTCAAAGGTAAGCGAGTGGTACTTGAAATCGACCCACAAGGGAAAATGCTTCTCCTTTTCCTGCGGAGCCTCCAGAAGTGCGACCGCCTTCTTGTACTTCTCCAGATCATCCGCAAAGGCAATCTCCTGTTTCTCCTCCTGCAAAGCAAGCAAGTCGTTGTCGGAATAGAATACGGATATGGTTTGTTTAGTCAAGCTGGAACCGGACGGCTCTTCTGTTGGCGCACCCGTCTGCGGCGCAGGCTCCGGCGCGGGAACGGGAGCAGGGGTAGCATTTTGTTGACCGCAGCCAGCAGCCAAAAGCAGCAGCGCAAATAGACCGAGTCCAACCAGGCGACGTCTGTAGTTCATCTTTTCCTCCTTACTGCGAGCTGCCTTATTGATAGGATTGGTAATACTCCCGAATGGCAGCTACAAGCGCTTTCGCAATTTTCTCCTGGAATTCAGGAGAAGTCAGCTTGCTGTTTTCCTTGGGATTGCTGAGGAACCCTGTCTCTGTCAGAACAGCCGGCATTTTCGTATGCTTGATGACGTAGAAGCCTGATGGCTTCACACCACGATCTTGGAATTGTGTAGCTCCCTGGAGATGCTTGTGGACAAGCTGAGCAAACTCCTTGCTGTTGGCATTGTAATAGAAGCTTTCCGTACCGCCACTGTTCGGGTTGGAGAAGGAATTGGCATGGATGGACAGAAACAGGTCTGCATCCCAGTCGTTGGCAATGGCAACACGCTCGGACAGCTCCAAAAATACGTCTGTACTGCGGGTCGGCACGACCTGGAACTCAGGGTACTGCTTCAACAGCTCTACTACTTTATTGGCTACCGCGAGAGTGTAATCCTTCTCGTGATTTCCAGTTACGCCCAATGCCCCTGGGTCCTTGCCGCCATGTCCGGCGTCGACTACGATCAGATAACCGGTTTTTCGAGGTTGCGGGATCAGCTTAACCTCAATACCGTCCTCGGTATAGGACAGGGTGTACTTGCTCTTTTGATTCAATTCAATGACGACGCGAACGGTATTCGGCGAGCTTTGGAACTGGCTGAAGCGCAAATCGGCAATGAGAGCATTCTCTGCTTTTGCCGATTCTGCCTTCACGTCTGCTTCGTCGTCCGAGCTTTCATCGTCAGCAGGCTCGTCCGATTCGTCGCTATCATCCTCGGCTGCTTTCGAATCTGCGTCGGAATTCGCCTTTTCTTCTTGGTCAGTCGGGCCTTGATAACCGTAGCTTTGCGGTATCAGCTCCTCATCCAGAACCGTATGCGGCAGGTCGAGCACGATGCGATGCGGTCCGTTCAAAACGATTGCCTCCGCACCGACTGGCAGTGTTGTCTCGATATGTACGTACTCCCCGTCCGCGACTACATCCTTCAGATAGCTGAGACGTTCGATCTCTACCTGGTTCTTCTTTTGATTCCAGGCAAATGTACCGTCAAGCTCCGCTTCCAACTGCGAGAGCGGCAAGGTAAGCTGGCCATCAATAGTGCGGCCTCGCTCCGGCCGTTTCCAAGCATGATTCTTGAGCCCGAACTGATCCGCTACTGCCTGTGCGGATACATAGTACGTATCGTCCGCCTGATAAAACTTCCAGGCATCTGGAGCTTTTTGGCCATTCAGCTCAACCTGCGGCGTTTCGTTGGCGATCACGGTACGGGTGCTTTCTTCCCAGCCCACCGTCACTCCGAGTGATTCACCGACAAAGCGAAGCGGCAACAGCATTCTCTGGTTTTTCATGACTGGCGGCGCATCCAGCTGCACCTTTTTTCCGTTGAGCAGAGCCTGCTTTGATCCGACCGTCAGTTGCAATTTTTGTTGGCCTCGCGCAATCAAGGCTGTTCGTGTGGGCTGATCCCAATCTACGGAAGCCCCGAGCCCCTCTGCGATGACCCGGACCGGAACCAGCGTACGCCCTTTATCAATCATAGGCGGTACTTCCGGCTGTACGGCTTGTCCCCCGATCATCAGATGAACGGATTGGTCTGCAGCGGCTGCCCAACCTGGGAGGCTGAGCAATAACAATAGTACAAACAACGGTAACAAACGTCTTTTCATCCTGACCTCCTTCATGTTGTTTTTTCGTCTGGCGAAGAAGCCGAGCGAATGAATTGTCCCGTAAGGTTAGACGCATTACCATCTGCAAAGTTTGTAGTATAATGGAACCAAATTCACTGGAAAAATAAAGAAAGTGCCGAAATTCGGCACTTTCTGTTCTAAGCGAGCTGCAGAACTGCTCTTACTCCAGTTCTCTTTCCTCGTATTCATACTCTACCTTCTTCGGAGCCACCTTGGCATTCTTAAGGGCTGGCGTGTCTGGGCGAGCAATCTGGTAAACCGCTGCCCCTACAATTTCCGCCACTTCCTGCAGCTTGTCCTTGCTGATCTTGTCGATCGTATCTTCCGGCGAATGGTACCATGGCTCAACAGGCGCATGGATAAAGAGAGCTGCCGGGATGCCTGCTTCCGCAAAAGGAACATGGTCGCTGCGTCCTTCACGGCCGTAATTGACGGTCTCTGACAGACGCGAGCCTGCTGCCGCTCCCAGATCAGTCACAATATTTTTCTCCCCATCGACGGTATACATGATCAGCTTGCCGGCATCGCGGCTGCCGACCATATCCATCTGGAACATGCCGACTGTGTTTTCAATCTCTTCTTCAGACAAGGAATCTACGTAGGCGTAGGAACCGAGCAGCCCGTTCTCTTCTGCTCCGAATGTGACAAAACGGAGTTCTGTATCGATCGGCATATTTGACATGACGCGTGCCAGCTCCAATACGGTAGCGGTACCGGAGGCATCATCATTTGCTCCAGGAGCCCCCTCCACGGAGTCGTGATGCGCTCCTACGATGACGATCTGACCGGTGCTTTTCTTCTTATCAGGCTTCTTCGTGGCGATTACATTGTAGGAGGTGCTCTCCTTCATTTCAGAACCTTCAATCTCTACGTCAGCAATCAGGGTTTCCCCTGCCTCCAGCAAGGCCAATAGTTCCTCACCCTGATCTCTTGTCAGCGCCAGTGCGGGAACATAGTCATCGTTCGGCTCTCCCAGCGTACCGTTAATCACCCCGGAGGTATTGTTAAACAGGAGCACGGCCTCCGCTCCAGCCCTCGCCGCATTGAGCACCTTTTCTCCAAAACTGATCTCGCCGCGCTTGACGAGGGCGATTTTGCCTGTCAAATCGACGTCTTCCAAATCGCTCTCACGGCCCAAACCGACATAAACCAATTCCCCGGAGGCTTGTCCACTCACACCGTACGAAAAATTGCCCAGATCCCAATCTACATCTTCCATGCCGCTGACGGACAACGACATGTAGTCCGGCGCCTTGTAGCTGGTAAATTCAAAAGCCTGCAGTTCTGTGTCATAGCCGTAAGATTTGAATTGCTTTTCCAGGTATTTGGCAGCATCATGCTCCGCTTTGGTCCCGGCTACCCGAGGCTCCTGTGAGAGGTAGTCAATCGTGTCATAAATATTGTCTACCTTGATTCGCTTTACGATCTTGTTGTCAAACGCACTGTCAGACGGATTCGGTTTTGCGTAAACGGGAAGACTGAATGCCAAACTCGCAATCAAAGCAATGGGAATCAGCTTCATCTTACGTTTCAACATAATTCTCCTCCTGGCATGTGAAATATTGGAATCAAGTTCATTATCAAGGCATATATCAGAAATTAATAGTCAGAATCGTCAGACAATTTCAGGCAACGTCCGACAGCTGGACAAGCCTGTTTCCCGAAAAAAAGAAGGCGTTCTTAGGCCGAACGCCTCTTTTCTTATCTCCAATCTCTTCTTTCCCGACGAGTTTCGGATGCTGCCGCTCCTCCTTTTAGCCCACCGCTTGTCAAAAACTGTTGAATCATTCCGATGACTGCCGGATTGGACAGAACCTTGATCGAATCGGCCACCTTGGGATTTTTCAATTGGGGAATTACGCTGCCCAATTGCGGCAACAGCGGCAGCAGCTCCTCCAACGGCAGGGCGAGCTTTGGTTTGGGAGGTTCTACTTCAACAGGCTCAGGACGCCGTCTCCCAAACAGAAGCCCTCCCCTTCGCCTTGGAGGAGGTTGACTCGTTTTCATACGGTTCAATTTTTCCTTCATCATCTGAATTTCCTGACGCATTTGATGCATCTCGCGCATCACTTGCTCATTCCCCGAAGAGTGCACCTCTGCCATCCGCTCGATCGCTTCCGCCATTTTCGCCTGAGAAGAGCTGCTCTTCGTTTTTTGCTTTGGCTTGGCTTTTGTTCTTGCAGCGATAATGCCCACCTCCTCCCTTCTCTTTTCCAAACCAACCTATTTAAATTTCTTTTTAAAGGCTTGCAAGTCGTTGGGAGTGATTCCTTTTTTCGCGAGCTTGTTCAGCAGACTGCCTACATCTTCATTCTTGTACATAGTCCGGAACTGGGCGACATAGCGGTTTAACTCCTGATCTGTGAAATTTTTGCCCGACTTTTTCCCTAGATCGCGGATGACTTCCTTCAACCCGGCATCTGTCTTCAATTTCTCTTTCGGTATCGACCTGATCATACTGAGCAACTTGCCCAAATCCACAGCAATCCCCCCTGGTACAGATTGTTCTTTTCACTCTATGTCAGGAGCAGCGGGATGGATTGGTCATTTGTCCATAAGCACGCAAAAAAACGAGGGCTGCTTTCCGCATCCCTCGTCCATTCCGTACTTCTTATTCCGCTTTGTCAGCCAGTTTGTAGTCAACGTTGCCCAAACCGTCTACGATTACACCGGTAACCTTGTCATTTTGTACCCAAGATTGTGTGTAGAAGTAGATTGGCATGATTGGCATATCTTCCATCAGAATTTTTTCAGCGTCAGCCAGAATCGCTGCGCGTTTTGCCGGATCCATTTCCAGAGAAGATTGGTTCAGCAGTTCTTTGTACTTCGGATTTTCCCAGTTGGTGTCGTTGTTGCCACCTTTTTTATCCTTGTACAGCTCCAGGAAGTTGATTGGATCGTTGAAGTCACCCAACCAGCCCATACGGCCGATTTGGTAGTTTCCTTGGTGCAGGTCTTCGATGTACACTTTCCACTCTTTGTTTTCCAGTTTTACATCGACGCCCAGGTTTTTCTTCCATTGGTCTTGGATTGCCTCGGCAATCTTTTTGTGACCTTCGGATGTGTTGTAGGAGAGTGTTACGGTCGGCAGAGAAGTGAGTCCCTCTTCCTTCAAACCCTCTTCCAGCAGTTTTTTCGCTGTTTCGATATCGTTGTCCTTGAAGTAGCCATCTTTGTTCAGCGCCATGGATGGTGGCACCGCACCTGTCGCTGGCAATTGGCCAGCTTGCAGTACGTTGTCAATCAGGGCTTGGCGATCGATCGAGTAAGCAAATGCTTTACGGATTTTCACGTTGTTAAACGGTGGTTTTTCCGTATTGAATTTGTACCAGTACGTACCTGCAGTTGGCTGGGTTTTCATTTTTCCGGAATCTTTCAAAGCCGGAATCGCGTCTGTTGGGAGCGCGCTGGTTGGAGCACCTGCCCAGTCAAGTTCACCGTTGTCAAACATGGACAGCTCTGTATTCTCGTCCTCTACCATGGAGAATTCGATCTTGTCCAGTTTTACGGAGTCTTTATCCCAGTAGTTGTCGTTTTTCTCTACAATCAGTTTGTTTTTATGTTCCCAAGTGGTCAATTTGAACGGACCGTTACCCACGTGAGTAGCAGCGTCAGCCGCCCATTTTTCATTGGCTTCTACTACTTTTTTGTTTACTGGGTAGTAGGTGTAGAACGCTGTCAGCTCTGTAAAGAATGGAGTCGGGTTTTGCAGAGTGACTTCCAGGGTTTTGTCGTCGAGTGCTTTTACGCCGACATCGTCCATTTTGGCTTCGCCTTTGTTGAACGCTTCACCGTTTTTGATGTAGTAGAGCTGGTATGCATAGTTGGAAGCAGTTTTTGGATCCAGCGCGCGTTTCCAAGCGAATTCAAAATCGTGCGCGGTTACAGGATCGCCGTTGCTCCATTTTGCATCGCGAAGTTTAAATGTATATTTTGTGCCGTCTTCGGATACTTCATAGCTTTCCGCAGCAGCTTCATGTACTTTTCCATCTTCACCTGTACGAGTCAGACCTTCAAAGGTAGCACGAATGATCGTACCGGATGTGGAATCCTCTGCGATGCCTGGGTCAGCTGTAGGTGGTTCCGAATGCAAATTCACTTTCAATACTTTAGGGTCAGTAGATGCTGGCGCTTCAGCGTTGCTGCCTTGATTATCTGCTGGTGCCGCTGCTTGATTGCCGCCACCACAGCCTGCAAGTGCTGCGCCCAATACGAGGATCGAACTCATTGCCAAGAAGACATTCTTTTTCATTCAACTAAATCCCCCTTTTCTAAATCTTTTATCAATATACATCCATTTATATTATTTTTAAACATGTTTTAGAGTGATTTAATAAATTTTTATTTATTCATTAAGATTTATTGCGCAATTGTAAAAAATTATTGCCATACTAACAACCTATAAAAAAAGAAGCTGCAGGATATCTCCTACAGCTTCTGCTATTTATTTGCGTTTCATGTATTTCTGGATGTTTTTATTGCGTGATTTCAGCCCACTTCAGGTCGATGAAGCCGAGGCCGTCTACTTGAACGCCTTTTACCTTGTCGTTCTGGACCCAAATGTCTACGTCGGTGAAGAGAGGAATAAGCGGCATGTCTTCCATGAAAATGGCTTCTGCTTCCGCCAGGATCTGGTTGCGTTTTTCCGAATCGTTTTCCGCAGCGGATTGTTTCAGCAGTTCTTTGTAACGCTCGTTTTCCCAGCCTGTGTCGTTGTTGCCTGTATTCTGGTCGCGGAACATCTCCAGGTAGTTGATCGGATCATTAAAGTCAGCGTTCCAGCCGATCCGTGCAATTTCATAGTTCAGCTGGTGCATGTCATCCAGATGTACCTTGAACTCTTTGTTCATCAATTTCACGTCGATTCCCAGCGCTTTTTTCCACTGGTCTTGAATCGCTTCTGCAATCTTCTTGTGGCGGTCAGTCGTATTATAGGACAGCGTAATGGTTGGCAATTGGCTCAGATTCAGTTCTTGCAGGCCCTCTGCCAGCAATTGCTTCGCGGTTTCCACATCGTTGTCTTTGAAATAGCCTTCTTTTTTGAGAATCATGGATTGCGGCAGCATCCCCATCGTTGGAACCTGCCCTACCTGCGTGATGTTGTCTACGATCTCTTGGCGATTGACAGCGAGAGAGAGCGCTTTCCGGATCTTCACATTCGCCAAAGGACCTTTGGTGGTGTTGATTTTGTACCAGTACATGGTCGCTTTCGGATGGATGACCAGCTTGCCGGATTCTTTCAATGCAGGCACCGCATCGACTGGCAGCCCACCGAGCGGTTGGCCGGCCCAATCCAGCTCGCCGTTTTCAAACATCGACAAGGCGGTATTGTCGTCTTCGATCATGGCGAACTCAATTTTATCCAGCTTCACGACGTCTTTATCCCAATAGTTTTCGTTCTTTTCCAGGATAATTTTGCTTTTGTGCTCCCAAGCTGTCATCTTGAATGGACCATTGCTCACATGGGTAGCTGCTTCCATCGCCCATTTGGGATCGGCTTCCGCTACCTTTTTGTTCACAGGGAAGTACGTATAGAAAGCTGTCAACTGGAGGAAAAAGGGCGTCGGGTTCTCCAATGTGACTTCAAGGGTATGGTCGTCAAGCGCTTTTACGCCCAGCTCGTCAGCAGAAACCTCGCCTTTATGAACTTTCTCCGCGTTTTTGATGTAGTACAGTTGATACGCATACTCGGCACCAAACTGGGGATCCAACACGCGTTTCCAAGCAAATTCGAAGTCGTGTGCGGTCACAGGGTCTCCATTGCTCCATTTGGATTCACGAAGCGTGAAGGTGTATACGAGATTGTCATCGGAGAGCTTCACATCGGAGGCTACAGAGTTCATCGGCTTGGAATTGGCATCCAGACGTGTCAAACCGTCAAAGGTAGCACGTACAACCGCTCCGGATGTCGCATCCTTCGCCAGTCCCGGATCGGCCGTGGAAGGCTCACTCGTCAGGTTGGCACGGAAAAGCTGTTCTACATCGCTCGGTGCAGCCGGCGTCTCTTGTTTGATCTCTCCCGGCTGGACAGGTGCAGTCGTTTGGCCTCCGCCTCCCGAGCAGCCTGCCAGGATGGTTCCCACCAGCAAAGTAAGACCTGCCAGCATGGAAATCTTTTTCTTCATTCCAAAAATCCCCCTTTATCTGAAATCTTTTTCCACCAAAATATACTTGAGCGGATATCCTTTGGGAATGGGTTTTGGATAGATTTCATTAAATTTTATGAATATTAATATAACTATGAATAAATATAAAGAACGGCTTGGTCAGATGAGCGTTTTGGCGGGAATGAAGCTCCTAGAAAAGAGGATTTATCAGGATTATTTGTTTATGAGTAAATGAAAAAGACCCGGAAAACGTCCGGGCCTATCGCTCTTTATGAAAATGATTATTCTGCAGCAGCAGCTTCCGCGTCTGCTTCTGCGTCTGCTTCTGCGTCTGCTTCAACATCCGCATCTGCTTCCGCTTCCGCTTCTTCTTCTACAATTGGATCAGCGGCTTCTTCATCCTCAATGATGATGATTTCACCTTTCTCCTCATAGTCGACTTTGGTGTTCAGCGCTTCCCCGATAAAACGGAGCGGCAGGAACACGCGTCCGTTTTTCAGGACTGGCTTGGTCTCCAGCGTTACTTTTTGACCGTTGACTTCCGCTTCTCCAGAATCGAGGTAAAGCACGATCTTTTTGTCTCCGCGCACCACTTCAACGACACGGGTCTCCGCTTTCCACTCCACTTCAGCATTCAGGGAGGCACTTACTGCACGCACAGGTACCAGAGCACGGCCTTTTTCCCGGAACGGAGCTACGTCCATTACCACTTCTTTCCCGTTTACGAAGGCTTTCAGCCCGCTTGCCCCTGTTTTTTGGTACAACTCACCCAGTTTCTCAAAGCTTTTCTTGTCACCTGGCTTGTAGAAACGGTCCAGAAGTTCCTTTTGAACCTCCAGCGCTTGCTGCAGCTCGGACAATTGCTCCAGGCGGCTGGTCAGCTCTTCGTATTTTGCTTTCAGCTCATCCGTTACCACCGGGTTTTTCTTCAACTGTATCCGAAGGTCAATCAGCTCTTTTTTCGCTTGTACAGCTTGTTGAATGGCTGCTTTTTTGGCCTCGTAGTCAACATTGGCATTTGCATTGGCTTTGGCTTCTACCTGAAGCTTCTCGATTTCTTCCTGAGCCTTTTCTTCGGCTTTCTTTTTATCTTCTTCCGCCTTTTTAGCCGCTTTCTCTAATTCCTCTTTTGCTTTTTTGGCCTCTTTTTCGGCGTTCTCTTTCGCTTTTTCTGCTTCCTTCTCCGCTTTTTCTAATACCTTCTCAACTTTTTCCTTCGCCTTTTCGGCTTCTTTCTCAGCCTTCTCTTTGGCCTTCTCGGCCTCTTTCTCAGCTTTTTCTTTCTCTTTCTCAGCCTTTTCTTTTGCCTCTTCCTTTTCCTTCTCGGCTTTCTCTTTTTCCTTTTCTTCCTTCTCTTTAGCCTTTTCTTTTTCTTTCTCAGCCTTCTCATTGGCCTTGCTTTCCTGCTTTGCTCGTTCCGATTCTTTTCCTTTATCGCCCGCGTGTACACCTGCGATCGGTGCTACAGCCAATAAAGCAAGAATCAGGCTGGTTGAAATCAGTTTTTTCATCGATGTCCCCTCCGCTATATGCGAAATATACAACCTACTTTTATATCGTCAAATGTTTAACAATTAATTATATTTTTTCACAAAAAGAAAAAGGCCGCCGAGATCCTCCCGGCAGCCTGAGCTTCCCTATTCGTCTGTACTTGTACTTGTTGCTGCTTTTTCCTTCGTTTCTGGTGATTCGAGTATTTCCTTCATAAAGTTCTGCACCTGGGCAACATCGGGCACGAGCACGGAACCTGCACGATGCGACTCACGGAACATTCCCATAGGAGGAAGCTGGTAGTTGCCCGGATGGTCTGTGTCAAGCTGCAGACCAAGAGCGGAAAGCTTGAGCATATCCATCGAGCTGATATTGGTCTGAATATAGGGTGTCACTTCCTTCAGAATCGTCGGCAACTGAATCAACGTCGTTCCCTGCCTCATCTGCTTCGCTACGGCCGCAAAAAGTTTGCGCTGCCGCTCAGTCCGCGTATAGTCCGAGGTTGCATCGTGACGGAAGCGGACGTATTGCAAAGCTTTATCGCCATCAAGCTTCTGAAGCCCTTTTTTCAGATTGATGTCGTAACGGCCCTTATCGGTCGGATCGTGGTAGTACATGTTCTTCTCCACATCCAATTCAACGCCGCCAATCGTATCAATCAACGCCTTGAAGCCCTCAAAATCCGTTATGACATAGCGATCAACCGGCAATCCGGTAAATTTGCTCACTGTTTTCATCGCCAGTTCCGGTCCGCCATTCACCACGGCAGCATTGATTCGCGATTCGCCGTAGCCGGGAATCTCCACGTAGGTATCCCGTAGAATGGAAAAGAGATCAAAACGCTTGTGTTCCGGGTCCAGACTGACGAGCATCATCGAGTCTGACCGCGGCAACCCGCTATTGCGATTCCCCCTGCGGTCTACCCCCATAAGGAGGATGTTGACGCGGTCTTTGCCATCCCAGCGAGGAAGCTCTGCGGCTTTCGTCCACTCACTGCTCCCTGCAGAAGGGGCTGGATTCGGCTCGACCAGATTAGGCTGCTGAATTCCCTGCGAAAATTGATAAAAGGCATATCCATAATAGCCGGTCGCTACTACTAAACAAAACAACAACAGGACAAGTATTCGTTTCCCGATTCGTTTCAAAAAGACTCCACCTTTGCTCCATTGCTCACTTTCGTCCTTTGTTTAGTATACTCGAATCAGATTAATGTGGAGCAGCCTATATTTGGGTACGGTCGAGCATATAACAAACTTTCTCATTTACAAAGTTTCAAAAATATTCAATACTTACATTATCTTACCAGAGAAGGTGAATAGAGATGATACCGCCGTTTTCTCTTTTGCAACGCTATCCTCGAGAGGCGATGCTATTTCTCACTGCCAGCTTTATCAATGCGGCAGGCAGTGCATTCATGTGGCCTTTGACTACCTTGTACGTGCATACGATACTCGGGCGCACAATGACAGAAGCCGGTTTTGTACTCATGCTTCAATCCATTGCCGGAATCTTCGGCCAGTTTGTCGGCGGTTCGCTTTTTCACCGTCTGGGAGCCAAGCGTCTCATCGTCGGAGCCTTGTTCCTGCAAGGTCTTTTTCAGCTTTCCATCCCGCTTACACAGAGCTGGCCTGTGTATCTGGGAATCATGATGTGCCTGGGCTTTACGTATAATCTGTCTGCGCCTGCGATTCAGGCATTTATCGGTTTCCGCTGGAAAGAACAGCGGCGAGAGATCTTTAATATCGTCTATGTAGGAAACAATATGGGCATGGCGATCGGAACGGCGTTGGCAGGCTTGATCGCGACATTTTCGTTTCAGTTGACCTTTTTTATCAATGGCGTCAGCACCTTGCTGTTCGGCCTGTTCTTCTTCCTGATCATGAAGCATATTTCCCATAAAGATCTCGTCGGCAAGGATCACGAGCAAGCAGCCAGGCGAACTGGTGCCGAAACCTTGCAGCTGCTGCTCAATTACCGTGTATATTTGTTTATGGCGCTTGGCGGAGGCTTTATTTTCTTTTCCACTACAGTGTGGAATACGGGGGTCGCGCCTTATCTGACCAGCCAAGGCATGCCGTTGTCTGCTTACAGCTGGCTGTGGACCGTAAACGGGATTATTATTTTTGCCGGTCAGCCTCTGATTTCCTGGGTCAAACGCCTGATGCGGCAAAATTTGTCTGCACAGCTCGTCGCCAGCGCAGTTGCGTACGGCTGCGGCTTTTCCTTTATGCTCTTCTTGCACGATAGCTATGCTGCCTTTGTTACTGGTATGGTGATTACGACCTTCGGCGAAATGCTGATCGCCCCCACGATCCCTACTTTTATTTCGGAGCGGACGGGAGAGATGGCTCCCTTTTACCTCGGCGTGGTCGGCTCGATTACGGCAGTGGGGCGCTTGCTGGGGCCGCTTGCCTTGGGATATGTGTACGATCAAGGCGGGGTCGAGTCGAGCTTGTTGATTTCTACCGTAGTATCGTTTGCTGCTGTTCTTCTCTGCCTGCTTCACGCGTATTTGCAGCGGGATCGGCAGAAGCTGATGAGCCATTCACAATAGTTAGTGCTAAGATTGCTCATAAAAAAAGATCGCTCACTCCCAACGCGGGGTGAGCGATTCAGTCTAAACAGAAGCTATATGCTAATGGTTCTTCTGCCCCCTCTTGCATAGGCAAACGGGAAAATACCGTCTCCATAACGGAAACGTTGTCTCGAAAGTCTAGTTAACTCTGGGACAAGTAAGCGATCTTCCATTCTCCTTGGGACCAAGGCGCTGGACCACTTCCTCCGCCCACTTCTTGCTGATCTGCTACATCCACAACCGAAAAATGATGTGCTTCACCAAATTGCCGGCGCAGTTCCTCCACAGCTTCCACTGAGCGCCCGCAACCCGCTACCATCCAATCGAGTTCGTGAAACCGATCCAGCATTGCTCGGCCCAATCCGCGTGTAACACCCGTTACCACCGCCAGCTTCCTCTTCCCCAAGTAACCGCACCATCTAGTATATTATGGAAGTAAAAAAAGTTCCGTTCAACCTTTTTTGGGCAAATGAGATACCCCTATTTGTTGAGGTCATGAGAACATCATTGATCAGGTATTATTATAATCGTGGAGGGATGAAAAATGAGCGAACTGAATGCCTTGTTTCGCAAGCGAATTGGCCTGCCAGAAAACAGCCCTGTCACCTTTGAGAATTTGGATGAAGTCCTGGAACGAACAGCATTGACCATCCCTTTTGAAAACCTGAGCGTCATCCAACAAAACGGTGCTGGCATCTCCGAAGACCGACTCATCGCCAAGATCCTACAGCAAAACCAAGGCGGGCTGTGCTATGAGTTAAACCCGCTGCTGTATTTGTTCCTAAAGGAAAACGGGCTTGATGTTGCACTGACAAACGGGGTTGTGTACCAGAATGAATCACAGGAATATCAAAGGCTGGGAAGAACCCATGTCGCCATCCTGCTGCGTCATGCGGGCAGCACCTATTTGCTCGATACAGGCTTCGGAGGAAATCTGCCATTAAAGCCTGTCCCTTTAACCGGTGAAACAATCAGCTCCTTCAATGGAGAATTCCGGGTCAGAAAAGAAAAGAGCGCGTACGGCGACCATGTACTTGAGCTGAAGCTGAAGCACAAGGATGCGGATTGGAGAATCGGCTACGCATTTGATTCCCGGATCGAGCTGCCCGATTTGTCTGCCTGCAATCTGATTCAGAAGATCATTGCCGAGCATCCTGAATCTCCCTTTAACAAAACGCCGCTCATCACCAAATTGACGGAGACGGGCAGCCTCACCTTGACCAACCATTCGTTTACACGATGGGAAAATGGAAGCATGACAAAAGAAGACGTCGAGAGTGAAAGCTTCTCGGAGCTGGCAAAGAAATTGTTCTCAATCTCGCTGCCATAACGGCTTTTGTAGAGTAGAGAACTGAAACTTTCGGGCGACCGTATGGTCGCCTTGCTCATTTCAGCTCCCCCTCATCAAACCGTACGTGAGGTTTTCCCTCATACGGCTTTCCGATGTTCTTCTTTCTTTGGCATTCGGCTTACTTTATCCGGCTAATTTCAATAAACTACCCTGCGTGTTTTGTATGACCTTCAGCTTTCCGGCATGTTTATTCCGCTTGCTTCTTTTCTTGTTGCAGAAGATTGTAAGGCGTTCAATCACATACCAGTCTATCCGTCTTGCCCATCGTTTGGCGATGGGCGAGATGAAGTAGTAGTTCTTGAACCCCCTTAGCTTGCGATTTAGCCCTTTCACTAGCTCTTCTAGAGACAGAAACAGTTTGTTCCTTGGTGCAGTGTATTCCTTAATTTTACGTCTCATTTCCTTCATTGCTTTCTTAGCTGGTACATGAGACATAGCAAATACCTTGCTCCCCCCTTTGTTGAACACGGGGAATTTGCGATGGTGCAGCCCAAGAAAGTCAAACCCAGTGGAATTGTCCCAAATATTAACGAGTCTAGATTTCTCTTTACTGAGACTAAGCTCCAGCTTGTTTAGAATAGCCATCAGCACTTGAATGCTTTCCAATGCTTCTTGTTTGGTTCTGCACATGATAACGAAGTCATCCGCATAGCGGATAAGTGTGCCAAGATGGGAGAATTGATTTTCCCAAATGGTGTCCATGTAGTTTAGATAGATGTTTGAAAGAAGAGGCGAGATTACCCCTCCTTGCGGAGTTCCCAGTTCTGTTTCATGGAATTGATCATTTTCCATGACCCCAGCCTGCAGCCATTGTCGGATAAGTTTCAGAACACGTCTGTCGCTGATTCTCATTTCGACCAGTTTCATCAACTTCTCATGGTTGATGTTGTCGAAATACCCTTTAATGTCAACATCTACGACCCAATAACACCTCTTGCTTGCTTTGCGTATCTGTGCAATTGCCTGGTGAGCATTTCTTCCTGGCCGAAAGCCATAAGAACAGTCCCGAAAATCAGCTTCAAAGATCGGTTCAATGACTAGCTTAGTAGCCATTTGGACCACCCGATCCTTGATCGTCGGGATGCCGAGTGGACGTTTCTTGCCATCCGGTTTAGGGATGTAAGTTCGACGAACCGGATGTGGACGATACCGCTTTTCTTTTAAATCTAGATAGATCTCGTTAAGAAAACGGCTCTCCCCATACTCCTCCACAATCTGTGCGATGGATTGTCCGTCGATTCCTCCGCTCCCTTTATTTGCTTTTACTCTCCTCCAAGCTGTCGCTAGAATATCCGGGCGGTAGATTTTGTCATACAAGGCATGAAATCGCCGTTTTGAGTTTGCCTTGGCACAAAGATATAGGGTTGTCCAAAGTTGTCGAGCTTTTACATCGGTGTAGTTAGCAAGTTTACTTGCATTCACTCACTCTTACCTCCTTCGACCCGTGAACAAAGCAGGGCTCCTTCCCTCCATAAGGTTGTGTTGTCCTTATGTTCATCGGTACTATGAACCCCTCCGACTCCCTCTCTGCCATCCACCACTTCCCTTACGGTTATAGGTTTCCGTTTTACGCTCCTGACGGGGCGTGCAGAGTAGGGACTCCCCAGTTCCGTTAACTACTTTCTCAACATACCGCTCCCCATACCCCGAGGGATTCATAGGTGCTGTATTCCAAGTTCTCCACACCGTCCTTGGCCTTCGCCCATATGAAACAAGCTCGGCTTCCCTTTGTCCACCTCTCGGTGGTCTTTCTTAACGAGGCTGCAGGATTCACTTTATGTTACGGCCTGCTGATTTGCTCGCACTCTTTCGAGTTACTTTGTCACAGGGCTTCAACCTTAGGATTTCTCCACCAGTTGCCTGTCAGCTACGAGGTGACTTGGCTCCTGCCTCGGTTGGACTTTCACCAACTAGCAATTAACGGCTTGCTGGGCACGCTCCATACAAAAAGGCGCCCTTCCTAGGAAGAGCGCCTTTCTTATTTCCCTGATCTTATTCGCTGTACTTGTCGTACGCGCTTGTCAGCAAATTGGCGATCGATTGCAGATCGTTGTTTTCGATCTGATGGCGTTCGATCATCGTCATGATTTTGCCGTCTTTCATGATAGCAAAGGATGGGGAAGACGGTGCATAGCCTTCAAAATACTCGCGGGCCTTCGCTGTCGCTTCCTTGTCTTGTCCGGCAAAAACGGTATAGAGGTGATCTGGTTTTTTCGGGTGGTTCAGCGAATGAACCACGGCTGGTCGAGCCAGACCTGCGGCACAGCCACAGACGGAGTTCACGACGACCAGGGTCAGACCTTTTTGGTTTGGCAAGGTTTGTTCTACTTCTTCTGCTGTGCGAAGCTCTTGAAAACCGTTGTGAGTCAGTTCATCACGCATCGGCTGGATTACTTGGCTCATGTATGCTTCATAAGACATCATCGGGCAGTCTCTCCTTTATTCTCATTTCCGTTATTCCTATTATAACCCCTTCATTCCCATTGGAGAATGAGGAAGTGTGTTGCGCTACACTTCCATCAAAATGGTAAGAATCATCGGGTTGCGGCCCGTTTTTTCATAGATGAACGGCTTGATTACTTCGTTGATCTGCGACTTCAGCTCGGACCATTCCTTGATCTTTTTCTCCAATGCTTCCTGCAAGCGTTGGCGAACCAAGGCCGTCGCTTCCTGGATCAGCGATTCGGAGCCGCGCACGTAGACGAAGCCGCGGCTGACGATATCGGGACCAGTCAGGATCTTGAAGTTCTTCATGTCGAGGCTGACGACGACCACCATCAGGCCATCCTCTGCCAAATGCTTGCGGTCGCGAAGAACGATGTTCCCGACATCCCCAATGCCGCTGCCGTCAATCAGAACGATGCCAGCCGACACCTTGCTGAGCCACGCCTTCTCCCGGCTGCAGTTCAGCACATCTCCATTGTCCATGATGAAAATATTGCTCTCGTCGATGCCCACCTGCTGTGCCAGCTTGGAGTGGGTCTTGAGCATGCGGTACTCCCCGTGGATCGGGATAAAGTAACGCGGACGGATGAAGTTGAGCATCAGCTTCAGCTCTTCGCTGCTGCCATGGCCCGATGCGTGAATGTCAAAGACATGGCTCAAGATGACATTGGCTCCTGCACGGTACAGCTTGTCAATCGTCCGGCTCACATTGATTGTATTCCCCGGAATCGGGGATGCGGAGATGATCACTGTATCCTCTGGATAGATGGAGACCGTCCGGTGCGAGCCCGAAGCGATCCGCGTCAGAGCTGCCATCGGCTCTCCCTGACTGCCGGTGCAAATGATCAAAACCTGATTGTCGGCGTAATTGTCGATATGCTTGATATCGATCAGCATGCCCTCCGGCATCTGGATATAGCCCAGCTCTTGTCCAATCAAAAAAACCTTTTCCATGCTGCGGCCGATCACCGCTACCTTGCGATTGCATTCCTGCGCAGCATCGACGACCTGTTGCAGACGATGTACGTTGGAAGCAAAGGTAGCCAAAATGATTCGTCCACGCGCTTTTTGCACGACTTCCAGGATGCCTTCGCCTACGGTGCGTTCAGATGCGGTAAAACCAGGACGCTCGCTGTTGGTACTATCCGAAAGCAGCGCCAATACGTCCCCGCTTGCACCGATGCGGGCAATTTTGCCGTACTCGGTCGTATGTCCGACAGGCGTCATGTCGAACTTGAAGTCCCCCGTATGGATGACCATGCCCTCCGGCGTATGCACGACAATACCGAACGAATCCGGGATGCTGTGATTGGTGCGGAAGAAAGACGCCTTCAGTTTACCAAAAGGAATCTCGGTGTCTTCCGAAATCGGAATCAGCGTCACGTCGTTTTGCATGCGGTGCTCTTCCAGCTTCGCCTTGACCAAGCCCAGGGTAAGACGACCGCCGTAGATCGGCACCTTGATTTGCTTCATGACATAAGGAATCGCCCCAATGTGATCCTCATGTCCATGCGTCAGCAGCAAGGCTTTGATTTTATGCTGATTGGAAACCAGATAGGAGACGTCGGGAATGACCAGATCGATCCCGAACATCTCGTTCTCCGGAAATTTTACTCCACAGTCAATGATGATGATTTCATCCTCGTACTCGACGCAATACATGTTTTTTCCGATCTCGCCGAGTCCGCCCATCGCAAAAATCTTAACGTCACTCAAACTCTTTCCTCCTAGCATCATCGTGCATGATTTTGGGAACCCGAACCAAGCATGCCATTTCTATTGTATCACAACGGACGTCATTCGTTTCATCTAGCTTTGCCAATCGTTGGCGATTCCCTACCTTTGGTTTGGGCTTTTTTTGTGTGGTTGTTGATCGAACTGTGGTGGAGAGGAGGAAAAAGAAGAAAACACTCCAGGCGGGTTGGGATCTTTGCTGGGGGTCATTCCTGGCCGCCTCCCACTTCAAAGGCGGAACCGCGGCCAAAAGCAGCCGATTCGAAGAAGCGGTTTCAAGGTTGTCCGCTAAAAGCGTGTTCCGCCTTTTCCGTTCCGGCTGAGTCAAGATCCCAAAAGCCTTGCGCTTTTTTCTTCTTTTTCCTCAGCCAGCTCCACGTCTCCCTAACCTTACCTTTAAAATGATTAAAAAAACGCCCTCATGCTCTCGCTTCACCAAGCAATAGCAAGTGGGCGCTTTGTTATTTTGCCAAGATGGCCATCTCTTTCATCATCAAATCCATATCCATATCCGCTGCCATGCCGTATGCCTGGCGCATGTTGCCGTCTGCATCGACGAGGAACATGCGGGCTGTATGGGTAATCGAATAGCCAGTCGGTGAATTCTCGTCCGGGAGCTTCATGACACCCATGCCGAAATCTTTGGTGACCGCCTCGATCGCCTTGTCGTCGCCGCGCAGGAACTTCCAGCCGCTCTGGTCTGCATGGAATTTCTCGGCGTACGCCTGCAGCACTTCCGCAGTATCGAACTCCGGATCGAACGTGATGGTGACGAACTCTACCTTGTCGCCGAACAGATTCTTTTCCTTGAGCTGCTCTTGCAGTTGGGACATATTGTAGGTCGTGGCCGGACAAATATCCGGGCAATTGGTAAAGATGAACTCGACCAGACGCACTTTTCCCGTACTTTCCGAGAAGGTATATTTCGTGCCGTCAATATTGTCCAGCGTAAAATCATTCAAAGCCTTGATGACCGGGATCTGGGATTTTTGCATGTACGGATACCCGATCACAACGATGATCGCCAGAACCAAAATGCCTGCCAATACGGGAAACCAGTGCTTTTTCACCGATGCTTCCTGTTGCTTTCCTTCACTCACACGAACTTCCTCCCCATACTATTCCCCGGGCTTCTCTTCTCCCGTTCCCAAACCTTCGGGATGCCCGATCTAGGATTCCTCTTTTTCTCCTGGCCAAGCGAGCATTCCGCCGACCATGTTGGCTACATCAAACCCCATCTCCTGCAGGTACTCCGTCGCACGATGGCTGCGGGCACCGCTGCGGCATACCATCACGACTGGTGTGCTCTTGTCCAGCTCATCGACGCGGTGCGGCAAAAAGCCGAGCGGGATCAGCTTGGCCTGTTTGATATGACCAGCGTTCCACTCATCCACTTCGCGCACGTCAATCACTTGCACCGGTTCACCTGCCTCCAGTTTTTTCTCCAATTCCTCAGGTGTAATCTCTTTTACTTGGTCGCTCATGTGGACCCTCCTATATATGATTGATTCAAGGTCTTTTTTCCCCATCATCATATCATATGCTCCCTTCATTTTCTAACGGGACGGCCCTCTACATAACGTGCGTCAAACAAGAATAAGCGCATCAGCAAAATCAGGGAAGGGATCAACAGGAACAGACCTGCGATCAAGCCGATCACCAGCGCCTGGCTCATGGCCGGACTAGCGATGCTGTCCGCGATGGTGATATAGGGATACAGCAGATAAGGCAAGTGAGACTGCCCGTATCCGAAGAACGCAAAGGCGAATTGCAGCATCACTAGGATAAAAGCCCAGCCGTAGTTGCGCTTCTTTAACAGGAGAGCTAGCGCTCCGCAAAAGCACGCGAAGGAGAGCAGGAACATCCAGCTCACATCCATCATGTTGGCAAAATGCTCCGGATTGTGCTGATGGATGGACAGAAAGACTAGAAAACTGGCAAAGATCGTCGGCAGGCTCCATGCCACCGCGTACGAGCGCAGCAATTTGACAGCTGCCGTATCTTTGGCGCGATCTGCATAGTACGTCAGAAAGCTCGCGCTGATAAACAGCACGCTGACAATCGCAAGAAAAACGACCGCCCAGGAGTAAGGGCTGGTGAAGAGCTTCCCCGTCAGCAGTACAATCTCATCCCCCGTTTTTTCGAGAAAGCCTCCTTCGGAAATCGTCAAGACCGTCGCCAATGAGGCGGGAATAAAAAGGCCAGTGACTCCGTACACGAACTGATACGCCTTACTGTTGCGGGCTCCGTAATGCGCGAAGGCATAAAAGGAGCCGCGCAGCGATTGAAGCACCAGAAAAATGCTACCAGGCACCAAGAGAGCTGTGCCATAGTAATAGGCCGTGTCGGGGAAAAATCCGATCAATCCGATCATAAAGAAGATCAGAAAGACGTTGGTCACTTCCCACACGGGGGACAAATAGCGCGAAATGATTCCATTGACGATATGGTCGCGTCCCGTCAGGTTGCAGTAGTAGGCAAAAAATCCTGCGCCAAAATCAATCGACGCGACGATCAAATACCCGTACAAAAAGATCCACAACACGGTGATGGCCAGCGTTTCCAGTGGCATGCAAAGCTCCCTCCTTTGATCGCTTTTACAGCTCTGCCTCTGCTGGTTTGTTCTTGAACATCCGCTTCAGGACGAGAGTGCAGACGACCGACAGGAATGTGTACAGCAAGGAGAACAAGATCAGCATTTCCCCGACGTTGTCTGCTGTCGTCGCGGCATTGGACGTCTTCATGTAGCCGACCAGAATCCAGGGTTGCCTTCCCACTTCGGAGAAAATCCAGCCCAGCTCAATCGCCAGCATGGACAGCGGCGCTCCCCAGATGATCAGGTGCATCAGGTAGCGCGGCAGCTCGCCTTTTTTCCATCGCTTGTATGCAAAGTAGACAAGCGGCACGACCAGTAAATACATCCCGATGACGACCATGCCATCGAACAGGTAGTGAATAAAGAGCGGCGGCCACAGCTCTCTTGGGATCTGATCCAGCCCGATCACTTCCCCCGTCGGTGAATTGGTAGCCAGGATGCTCAGCGCATACGGGATTTTCAGGCCGTATTTTACCTCATTCGTAACCGGGTCCAACACGCCTCCAAGAATCAGCTCTGCCTCCGTCTTCGTCTCAAAATGCCATTCCGCTGCGGCGAGCTTGGCTGGTTGGTACTGCGCGAGGAATTTCCCCGCAATATCTCCCCACACTGCTGTTCCGATCGCAAAGATCAGACTGAGAACCATGGTGAAGTTCAATGCTTTTTTATAATAGACATGCTTGTTGCCCTTGAGAATTTTCCACGCCGCAATCGCCGCCAGGATAAACGCAGAGACCGTATAGGCCGACAGGATCATATGCCCTGCTTTGGATGGCGTAGCCGGGTTAAACATGGCCGCCAGAGGTTGAATATCGACGATTGATCCATTCTCCAGCGTGAAGCCTTGCGGGGTGTTCATGAAAGCATTAACCGTCATGATGAAAAAAGCGGAAGCTGTTGACCCTAGAATCACGGGAAGCGAAAACAACCAGTGAATATACGGATTTTTGAAACGATCCCAAGTATATAGATAAATCCCCAGAAAGATCGCCTCGAAGAAGAAGGCAAACGTCTCCAGAAAGAGCGGCAGTGCAATCGCTTCTCCTGCCACTTTCATAAAGCTGGGCCAGAGCAAACTAAGTTGCAAACCAATACAAGTACCGGTCACGACACCGACAGCGACCGTCACGGTAAAGCCCTTCACCCACCGCTTCGCCATCAGGGTGTACATCGGGTCTTTTTTGCGGATGCCCAGCCATTCTGCGACAGAAATGATAACGGGAATCCCTACCCCCATTGCTGCAAAGATAATATGAAAGCCGAGTGTCAGCGAGGTTAAAAGACGGGCCAACATCGTGTTATCCAGTTCCATTGCGCTCTCCTCCCTCAGGCTCCTTGCTTGTAATCACTACTTATGTGAAGCGTATCACAAGCAAGATGGAAAACCCTTCATGTCAGCAAAGTGTTTGTGAACGCGGGGAGGCTAAAGGGTTACAAATTGAAGGCAAAGCTCTCTCGACATGAGTGCTATGTAAATCCTTAATTACGATTAGTAATTAACTTGTTTTTTAAAAGTAAGTTATTTATAATCAAGTTAGAAATGGGGATAGGAGGGACGAAAATGGGTACTTGTAGATGCGGTCAAACCAAAAACGCAGAAGGAAATTGCGACGGAACACACGCGACCATCAAAAAGGACTAAGCGAAAAAACAAAAAGAGGATTGCAGATCAACTGCTCTCCTCTTTTTTCATGCCTGTCGGGCAATCGCTTTCGCAAAAATCCCCAAAAGCCACTCTGATAACTTACATTTCCGCCATTGACAGAAGAATAGCAATTCCATACAATTGTGATAACAATCAGAAAAAAGATGTTTTCATCAAGAGTGGTGGAGGGACAGGCCCGATGAAACCCGGCAACCTGCATGTCAGATGCGAGGTGCCAATTCCTGCAGAATCCAATCTGTTGATTCTGGGAGATGAATGTACGCATACGGCATGTCCGGAGCCTTCTTCTTCCCAGGAGAAGGCTCCGTTTTTATTTCATCTACTCACAGAAAAAAGGAGAGATAATCATGTCCGATCAACAACAGTGGAAACCAGAAACCCTCGCGATTCACGGGGGACAGGAGGTAGACCCCGCGACAGGCTCCCGAGCCGTCCCGATCTACCAGACCAGCTCGTACGTATTCCGCGATACGGAGCATGCGGCAAACCTGTTCGCGCTCAAGGAGCTGGGGAACATCTACACCCGGATCATGAACCCGACGCAAGATGCTTTCGAGAAGCGCGTCGCCCTGTTGGAAGGCGGCGTAGGGGCACTGGCTACCTCATCCGGTCAGGCAGCGATCACCTTCTCTATTCTCAATATCGCCCAGGCCGGGGATGAAATCGTCGCCTCCAGCAGCCTGTACGGCGGGACGTACAATCTGTTCGCCCATACCTTGCCGCGTCTGGGGATCAAGGTGCACTTCGTGGATCAATCCAATCCGGAGAACTTCCGCGCTGCTATCAATGAAAAGACCAAAGCCGTCTTCGTCGAGACGATCGGCAATCCGCGCATCAACGTGGCGGACCTCGAAGCGATCTCCGCAGTCGCGCATGAAAACGGCATTCCGCTGATCGTAGACAACACGTTCGCCTCGCCGATCCTCTGCCGTCCTTTCGACCACGGTGCCGATATCGTCGTCCACTCCACGACCAAATTCATCGGCGGACACGGGACTGCAATTGGCGGCATCATCGTCGATTCCGGCAAATTCAACTGGGACAACGGCAAATTCCCGGGACTGACGACGCCGGATCCGAGCTATCACGGCGTAGTGTACACCGAAGCACTCGGTCCATTGGCTTACATCCTCAAAGCACGCGTGCAGCTGCAGCGCGATATCGGAGCGGCAGTCGCGCCATTCAACTCCTTTTTGTTCCTGCAGGGACTGGAGACGCTGCATCTGCGCATGGAGCGCCACAGCCAAAACGCGTTGGCTGTCGCCCGCTTCCTGGAAAACCATCCAGAAGTGGAGTGGGTCAACTACCCGGGGCTGGAAACCAACTCCGAGTACGAGCTGGCCAAGAAATACCTGCCAAAAGGCGCTGGCGCCATCCTCACCTTCGGCATTCGCGGCGGCGTGAAGGAAGGGCAGAAGCTGATTGAATCCGTGAAGCTCTTCTCCCACCTCGCCAACGTGGGCGATTCCAAGTCGCTGATCATTCACCCTGCCAGCACGACGCACCAGCAATTGAATGAAGCCGAGCAAATCGCAGCCGGCGTCTCCCCGGGAATGGTTCGCTTGTCTGTCGGAACCGAAGCGATCGAGGACATCATCGGCGATTTGGAGCAAGCGCTGCAAAAAGCTGTCGCGATCCGCGCTGTGTAATCATATACAATTGACAAAGAAAAGGGCTTTTCTGCAAGCAAAACACTTGCGGAAAAGCCCCTTTTTATTGCCCTGCGAAATGATTCTGTTCCCTCAACCGCTCCAGAATGCGCCGCTTGCGGTACAGCATCATCCCCGCCTCTGCCACATCCTGCACAGTAGAACGATTCAGATAGGCCCCGAACAGGATTCCGGCTATCGGCACCATCTGGAACAATTTTTTCCAACCGAAGTTCTCCGTGTACGTCACGACTACCTCCCGCCAGCCCTGCAACTGCGCGATCACGTCTTTTTGCGCGTTGGGCTCGTCAAAGCGGGACAGCTCCGCTAAAATGGCTTTCTTCCCTACGATATCCGACGAGGCAAACTGCAGGCATTTCACCACAAACAGCCGCTCCTTCTTCTCGTGCGGACGATACCCGTAGCAAAGCGCAATCTCTTGCAGGATTTTGAGCGAGGTCCCGAGCAGCAAAGGGATGTCCAGAGCCAGCGTAAAAATACCGCCAATCCCAGTCGTCGCTCCTTGCACGGCTGCGAAGGTTGCTCTCGACTCTCGCAGCTCCATCGCCACCTCGTTCATCATCGCAAGCGGTGCTGCCGCGATCTCCTCTCCCCCGATGTCAGCGGGCTTCTTAGGATGCAGCCGCTGGCGAAACCTTTGATAGATAGGCTCCGCCTGTACCAGGTAGGTTCCGCCCGTCTCCAGAAAAGCGGTCATCTCATCCACTGCTGTCCCTAGCTTTTCTCTCACGAAGGCGGGCGTGATGCGATCCAAAAGGACAAATGGAAGCCTCCCGAGCTTCTCCCAGAACCACAAATCGTTCTGATCGCGCTCCCAAGCCTCCACTTCCTTCAATGCCTGTAGCAACGTCTCTCTCGATTCCATCCGTTGCAGCTCCCTCCCTGGATTTCCCGCACTTTGTATCTGTTCATACGATGCCCCGTTTCAAATGTTTCAACTTGTATTTGTGTGGACAGGAAATAGGCGTGGATCTAAAAGAGGATTTCGTTCGATAAACACAGAATATTTTATTCGATTATTTTAGAACAATCAGATCTATCCTTACGAAAAGAGTGATTCGATGAAACGCTTGAACATGGGCAGAAGCCGTACGACGTATCAAGTAGAGCTGCATCATTCTCCACTTTTTGAAGCAGCGCTGGGAATCGCAGCCGCAACCTATGACGACATCCATTCCACTTTGGAGCAGCCGCCTGCCTACTGGCAGCAGATGTTGGCCGATCTCCCCCCTGATGTCAGGTCGGAAGCTTCCTATGCAAAAGAGTACAACACTTGGAAAACCCTGCTGCAACTGCTGCACGCGCAACATTTTGCCGATCTGGAAGCGTTTCTGGATTTTCTCCAACAGCTAAGCGCAGAGGAGTTGCGCTACCTGGCCTTGCCTTTTCTCGGGGACGAGCTTCAGTCTGCTCGACGCAGAGCAGCGGCAGGCAGCGAAGAGGATATCCTCGCCTTGATCCAGGCTTGTCAGGGGCATCTCTTTTTCCCTGCCTACATCTCGCACGTAACCGCGGCAGACCCGGAAGAGCTGCGCAAGCATTTGAGCGTGCTGATGAATGGCTGGTATCTGACTCATGTAAAACCGCGCGAGGCGGAGATTACGCGCATGCTCGAGCGCGACCGGGCACAAAAAGAGTCCTTGTTGGGAAAATGGTCGGCAGAAGAGCTTGTCGCTTATGCTACAGACGGCGATTATCCTCCGGAGCCTGCCGTGACTCGCGTATTGCTCATCCCTCAAGCCATCTACCGCCCCTGGACCGTGCAAGCCGACAAGGAAACTACAAAGATCTTCTATTACCCGGTAGCCGAGCAGCATCTGTTCGAGCAGGCTGATCCCTATCGTCCACCGCAATCGCTCGTACAAATGATGAAGGCGCTGGGTGACGAGCATCGGCTTCGTCTGGTCAAAATCCTTGCCGGGCAGGAAAAGAGCCTGCAGGAATTGACGGAGCAGCTGCAGCTCGGCAAATCAACGGTACACCATCATCTGTCCATGCTGCGCTCCGCACATCTCGTAGAAACGGCCGGCACAAAATACAGATTGCGAAAACCCGCTCTGGACAGGCTACCTCTACAGTTGGAACATTTCATAGATAGCGCCGGATCAGGGGAAGAACACACTTGACGACTCCGCCTCTTCTGCGCCAACGCCCTTTTCTATCGATCCTGCTGGGACAACTCGTCTCCGAGCTGGGGGCCACGCTGGGGACTTTGGCTACAAGCTGGCTGATCTTTCAAGCGACTGGCTCCTATACGGCAGTCGGCGGACTGTGGCTGCTCTACTTTTTGCCTTCTCTGGCGCTGCAGTTGGTTGCAGGTCCTTACCTGGACCGCTGGGAGAAAAAACGCGTCCTCGTATTTTGCCAGTGGATGCGCGGCGGGGCCTTTTGCCTCTCCTTCGCCGTTCTGTTTCTGTGGCCTGAGGTACAATGGCCGTTTTATCTCACTTCTCTGGTCAATGGACTGATCCAGCCACTCTATGTACCGGCCAGTCAGTCCCTGCTGCCTTCCATCGTGAAGAAAGAGGAGCTGGTCAGCGCCAATGCCACCCTGGACGGTGTGCTGCGCATGGCGATGATCGGCGGACCCGTATTGGGGGGCGCGATTGTCGTCGCTTTGGAGGGCACCTGGGTATTGGCATTGGTCGCAATGAGCTTTTGGATCAGCGGACTTCTTTTGCTGTACAGCCCCATCCAAGCAGGGGAGAAAAAGGTGGAGAAGCAGCCGTGGGTCACGATGTTTCTCGCCGGCCTGCACGTGTTTCGGGAACAGCCGCTGTTGCTGTGGCTGGGTGTTTTTCTGGCTGTCGTCCAATTTGCTGTGGGGATCACTCTGGTCTTGACCATCCCCTACGTGGTCGACGAGCTGTCCGGCACTTCGCTGCATGTAGGGTTGTTCCAGGCCGGTTTTCCGCTTGGGTATTTGCTCGGAGCTCTGCTCGTACCGCCATTCTCTGCCCGATACGCGCAAAAGCATGTCCTTATGCTGGGCTCTATCGCCATCGGAGGCGCAACCTTTGTCGCACTTGGCCTCGTCCAGCACGTCTGGGTCGCCATCGCAATCGAGGTTATCGCCGGGATTGCCGCCCCCTTTTTCCACGTACACAGCACCAGTCTGTATCAGCGCTCAGTCCCGCCTGATCTGATGGGGCGCGTCTTATCCGTCAGGCTTTTGATCATGCGCCTGACCATGCCGCTAGGGGTCTGGCTGGGCGGTCAGTTAGGAGAGTCCCTCGGGATTCGCCCACTGTATATCGGCATGGGCCTATTGATTGTCGCCATCGCCTTGCTCGGCTTGTTCCTGCCTTATTTTCGCGCTATGCAACAGTCTTATCACATTGATAAAAAATTCTAAAATTTGGCAAAAAGAATTCCCTCGTACTGTATAATGAAGGTCGGGTGATCCCCTAGATTCTAAAATAAAAGGAGCGTTTTTATGCCCCAGTCTTCTTTACACACTCTGCTGGATACCGTTAACCGCGTCATTGTCGGAAAAGATAAACAGATTCGACTGCTGGTTACTGCCCTTCTCGCCCGCGGCCATGTCTTGCTGGAGGATCTTCCCGGCATGGGGAAAACGGTGCTTGCGAAAACATTGGCTCAGTCCATCGGCGGTACGTACAACCGCGTACAATTCACTGCCGACCTGCTGCCATCCGATATTGTCGGTCTGCATGTGTTCAACCAGCGCAGCAACGACTTTGAATTGCGCAAAGGACCCGTGTTCGCTGACATTCTGCTGGCCGACGAGATCAACCGCGCGACCCCGCGAACACAATCCGGCCTGTTGGAATGCATGGAGGAACGCCAGGTGTCCATCGAAGGCGTGACGCTGCCGCTCTCTCCTGCCATGCTGGTCATCGCGACACAAAACCCGATCGAATCAGAAGGCACCTACCCATTGCCTGAAGCGCAACTGGACCGGTTTTTATTCAAAATCTCCCTGGGATACGGCAATCGCGAGGATTCCCGAGAGATCTTGCGCCGCTTCCGCAGTCAATCCCCGCTCGAGGCGATACAGCCTGTCATCTCGGTCGACGAGATCGTCGCCTTGCAGCAGGAAGTCACCAAGGTGCACGTCAGCACTACGGTGGAAGAGTATGTGATCGACCTGACCGAAGCGACGCGCGACAATCGCTCGATCGAGGTAGGCATCAGCCCCCGCGCCATGCTCGCGCTGGTCCGTTGCGCGCAGGCGTCTGCTTTCCTGGATGGACGCAGCTTTGTTTTGCCCGATGATGTGAAGCACGTCTTCCCGAGCCTGGCTACGCACCGCATCCGTCTCTCGATGGAGGCAGAGCTTCATGTCACGGAGGAGGAAGTCATCGCGGAAATTCTGAAAACAGTCCCGACCCCGGTCGAAGAAAGTGTGTAGGCGATGAATGCGAAACAGCCCTTTCAATTAATCGGCTTTCTCTTGCTGTTCGGCGCGCTTTTCTCCGGAAGCTGGTTCCTATGGCTTTTCGGCGGGCTGTTCTTTTTCCTCCCGGCTGCACAGGATTGGTGGCAAGCACGGCTTGGACGCTGGCTGCGAGTGGAGTGGTCCGCTGACCAAAGCCGGGTCATGCCGGGAACACCGGTACATGTCACGATCAAGCTTCATAATCGTTCGTGGCTTCCGCTCCCTGCTACCTGGCTGCGGATCACCTTGCCCGATCACGTCACCGTAGACGGGGCGGATGAGAGCAGTGTTCACAACCAACGGATGATCGTCCATCTGCGCCTGGATGTGCCTGCCCGAAGAAGTGCGGCACGCGCGCTCGTACTGACTCCTCACAAGCGCGGCACCATTTGGCTGACAGATGTGCAGACGCAGACGATGCCATTGTTTGCCGGAGAAGCAACTCCGGTGCTGTTGCCGCTCTCTTTTTCCCTGCTGGTCTACCCGTCGCCATTGCCGCTGCCCCCCATCGCTTTTGAGGAGACAGAGCCGGACGGCAATAGCCTTTCCCGGCAAAGACGGCAGGAAGATCCGACATTTTTGCGCGGGGTCAGACCCTATTCCCCAGGCGACCGGATGAAACAGATCCACTGGAAGGCCACAGCCAAGACGAACGCGCTGCAAACGCGCTTGTTCGAGCATACCGCCCGTTCCAACTGGCGTCTCGTAGGTCATATTCTGCCATCGTACGAACCGAAGCTGCAAAAGCATAATGATGCCGAAAACGAGCGCACCATCTCTTTTTTGGCGGCGCTATCCATCTACTGTCGCAAGCGCTCGCTCGGCTACGAGCTGTTTCTCACTGTCAAGCAGCGCGGTCGGGAGATGTACCATGTGCCTGCGGGGAGCGGTAAAACCCATCATCTCCAGATCATGACCCACCTCGCCCAGCTCCACCACTTTTTCACGACGCCATTGGCCTCTCTGCTGCGCCGCTTGGAGGAAAGCTCCTCGAAGGAAGCCATTCTGCTCATCACGCCGCGTCTGGACGAACAGACCGCCGCTTCCATCGAACGGCTGCAGCGGCGTGGCCACAAGGTTGCCGTACTGGATGTCTCGGAGGAAGAGCCTGTCCTCCGTCGGTATGAGGCAGCAGCCGATCGCCGGAGAAAGGTGGTGGCACGATGAGCTTCTCGTTTTTGGGCCGACTGGGAGTAAGCTTTTGGCTGGAGGCATTGCTGGCAGCAAGCGCTTTGATGCTCTTCGGCTATCTCGCGGCAGGAGAGACCGAAATGCTGGTCTTCGCGATTGCAGTATCCTTCCCCTTCCTCATCGGGGGCTGGCTCTACCGGGCAGGCGGACAAAACACCCTCCTGCATCTCTTGCTCTATCCGTTGCTTGCGGGTGCAGCCTTACTTGGCTTCTACTGGTTTGATTCCTGGCTGATCGCGTTGCTGCTGGCAGGCGGGCTTTATTGGCGCATCCATGAACTGTCTCAGGACATCTTCCACGTTGACAATTTGCTAAGACGTTTTATATTCGCCAATGCCATCTGTCTGACGCATCTGACTTTGGCTGCCCTGTTTCTTCCCGCTAATGCGAAGGCTCCTTTTGATCCGCACGCCTTTTACGGGATGCTCGCGGTGATCCTCGCCAGTTATCTGGTGCTGAATGCCTGCCTGTACATGTCACATGTGCAAATCCCGCATGGTCGTCCGCCTGTCCGCATCCGGCTGACCCTATCGGCCCAATGGCTGTTGACGCGAATTATGCTCCTGAGCGGGTATCTCTTGGGCGGCTATTCCCTGCTTTGGCTCCTCCACGTTCTTTGGGCCTGGCTGAAAGAGCCATTCTGGGAACTGTTGTACAATTTGTTCGACCCGCTCCTTCAGATGTTGTCGAGTTGGACGGCTGGGCTATTCGCCAACAGGCAGATGGAGGAAATCAAAAATAATCAGGAGATGGGCAAGGATCAGCCGTACGAAGAACTGGAAGGTGCCGGAGAACCGCTCTTTACGGCATTGGAGCCTTACCTGATCGCAGGGCTAGTCTTGCTGGCGGCCGTCCTGCTGGCGCGCTTTATCTGGAAGCGCCGACATGCACCGAAGGCTGGCGAGGAAGCACCATCCTTGCCTGTCTTGCAAACGACGATCTCCGACCTGGAGCCATCGGAGTCAGAGCCGGGGCAACCACTGCTCGATCTGAATACCTTTTTCAAAAACCGAAAAGGTCCATCAGAAGAGCCCGTTCGCTACGCTTATTACCAGTTCTTGCAGCATATGGCGGCACAAAGCATCCCGATCCATCGCTATGAGACTACGCAGGAATTCTTGCAGAGACTGCGCACTCAGCTGCCTGATCCCGTTCAGATCGAGCTGGCGGAGAGCATTACACGCTTTTATGAGCAGTACCGCTACCAGGAGCACTCCTTGTCTGAACCGGATTTGGCGGCGATGCAGGAAGCAGTGCGCAAGCTTTTGGAGACCTCACCACCCCGTTCGTAATGGGGTGGTTTTTTGTGATAGGATGGAGGAACAACTTGGATTTTTCAGACAAAAGGCGATCTTCTTTTCATGGGGGAATGAAAATGTCAGACGACATCAATCGGCAAGTTCTCGAAGAACTGAGAAAGATGAATGAAAAACTGGATCGGCTGCAGGAATCCAAGAGACTGTCCACACCGATGAAGCTGGTCGCCATCTTCCTGGGTTTCTTGATTATCGGTCCTCTTTTTGCGGGTGTGATTTCGTACCTCCTCACATTTTTCGATAAAGCATAAACAAGGAGATGAATGCCGACATGGAATCACGCCGTGCCATCGGAGCAAGGCTTGATCGACTGTTTTGCTTAGACGAATGGGAAGCTGACCCAGCATTTCGCCGCTTCATTCCCATGGTTTATGAGCCGCTCCGTTTCGATTGGGCTCACTTTTTTGAAGCTGATTTCGTGCAGCGCTTCAATGGCTTTATGCTGGCGGGACGCGAAGAAATGCACACTGTATTCCTTGCTGTTTTTCCGACTGAGGCGGTTCTGCAATCTTTTCTCGAACAATCAGAGCCCGGAGATCTGCTGTTTATGCACCACCCTCTTTTTATGGAATGCGGAGATCCGCGCGGCACCTGGGGACAGGGCTTTCTGCCGATTCGACCGGAGCTTCTGCAGGCGATGAAAGAAAAGGAGCTATCCGTCTATACCTGCCACTTGCCTATGGATACCAGTCTGCCAATTGGCACAGGGGGAGCCATCATGGAGGCACTCGAAGCGGAGATGATCCGACCGTTCCTCCCGTTCGGCAACGGACATATCGGTAGGATCTGCCGAATTCAAGAGACGTGTACCAGTGGTTTAATCGACCGCGTACGCGCGATATTTGACATCCCGTATGTCGACTCCGAAGGGAAAACACTCGATCGCATCGATACGATAGCCGTCGTCCCCGGCTGCGGCGATGTCGTAAGCTATATGCAGGAGGCCGAGGCGCTGGGGGCGCAGGCGTACATCACAGGAGAAATCCATTGCCACATTGACAACCCCTACGGCAAACAACGCTTCGCCCAGATGATGGAGTACGTCCCGGAAACGACCATGTCCTTGATCGGCGTCTCTCATGCGGCATCGGAGTACCTGGTGATGAAAACGCAGATGAAGCGCTGGTTTGAACAGAGCACCTCCCTGCGCGTGGTCTTGCTGCCGCAGGAAAAGTGGTGGCTGTAAACTTTTCAACTTGGCCTCCCTCATGTAGAATAGCCCTAACGGGTAAGGGGGGGACAAGCAGTGAATGACCAGGACTGGTCCTTGCTAGAAGCGATCTACGACGAAAAGAATCTGACCAGAGCTGCCGAAAAGCTGTATATTTCCCAACCTGCGCTGACGTATCGCATTCAGCAGATTGAGCAGGAATTTGGCGTAAAGGTCATATACAGAAGCAACAAAAAAATCAGCTTTACCCCCGAGGGAGAATACCTCGTCAAATACGCCAAAAGGATGCTGCTGGAACGCCGGAAAACAAAGGATGCTGTCCTCAGCATGAGCAAGCATGTGCAAGGCTCGCTGCGGATCGGCTGTTCAAGCAACTTCGCCTTGTATAAACTGCCATCCTTGATCAAGCAGTTTCTTGTTTTGTATCCAAAGGTAGAAGTGAATGTGAATACCGGTTGGAGCTCCGAAGTGATGAAATTGCTGCAGAACGAGGATGTTCATGTCGGAATCGTCACGGGCGATTACAAGTGGCTCGAAAAAAAATCGGTAATTACGGAAGAGCCGCTCTGCATCATATCCAAGCAGCCCATCGATTTGGACGACCTGCCAAAGCTGCCGCGGATCAATTATGTTCCCGCAAAGAGCCGATTTAATCCTACGAATCCGTTGATCTCCAAAATCATTGATAATTGGTGGCTCGAACGGTTCGACGGTCCCCCTCTGATCATCATGAACGTGGACAAGGTAGAGACCTGCAAAGAAATGGTTTTCAACGGTTTGGGCTATTCGATCATCCCCCGCGGGGCATTGGTTGACCGTGACCGGGATGCGTTTTATTCCATCGACCTGCACTATACGAACGGCGAAGCCCTCATGCGTAGAACCTGGATGCTGTATCGGGAGTCTTCTTTGGGACTGTCCGCTGTAGATCGTTTTGTCCATTACGTGCAGACCCAATACGAAAAAAAGATCGAGTAGCCCTTCTCTTGGCCTGCTCGATCTTTTCTTATCTCCGACTACTCGCTATTCATAGAGGTGACAGGCGACATATCGCCCGTCTACTTCTGTCCACTTCGGTCTTTGCGTCTTGCAAATTTCCATGCACGCCTGGCAGCGGGGGTGAAACGTACATCCCTGGGGCGGATTGGCCGGGCTAGGGACATCTCCCTGCAGCACAATACGCTCTCTTTTGGCCAACGGGTCGGGAACGGGAACAGCAGACAAGAGTGCCTGCGTGTAGGGGTGCAGAGGCGTATCGTACAAATCATGTTTGTCCGCCAGCTCCACCATTCTCCCCAGATACATCACACCGATTCTGTCACTGATATGCTTCACCACGCTCAGATCGTGGGCAATAAATAAATAGGTTAAACCAAACTGTCCCTGCAAATCCTGCAAAAGATTGATCACTTGCGACTGGATCGAGACGTCGAGTGCGGAGACCGGTTCATCCGCCACAATCAATTGCGGCTCCAAAGCCAATGCCCGGGCAATCCCGATGCGCTGTCGCTGTCCGCCGCTGAATTCATGCGGATGTCGCTTCGCATGGTAGCTGCTCAATCCGACGACTTCCAGCAGCTCATCCACACGCTTGTCTTTTTCCTTGCCGGCGTATAGCCGATGAATCTCCATCGGTTCGGCAATGATCTCGCCCACTGTCAAACGAGGGTCCAGCGATGCGTACGGATCCTGAAAGACCATTTGCATGTTCTTGCGCAATTTGCGCAGTTCTCTCGGTTTCATCCCTACCAGATTTTTTCCCTCGTAGATGACTTCTCCCTCGGTTGGCTGCAGCAGTTGCAGAATGGTCCGCCCTGTGGTGGATTTGCCGCAGCCGCTCTCGCCTACCAACCCCAGTGTTTCCCCTTTATAAATGGTAAAATCCAATCCGTCTACGGCCTTTACATGGTTGACTGTCCGCTTGAGCAGCCCTTTCGTGATCGGATAGTACTTTTTCAAGTTTCTGATTTCGACCAACGGCGTTTGTCTCATACTCATGCCTGTTCCCCCTTTGCCTCGTAGAGCCAGCATCTGCAGGAGTGATTGTCTTCGATTTCATTCAGTTCTGGAATCTCCTGCCTGCAGATGTCCGTCGCATATTCACAGCGGGGAGCAAACGTACACCCTTTTCGCAGCGTACCCGGTATCGGAACGCTTCCTTTGATCGAATACAGACGCTCATCCGTTCCGTTCAAGCGTGGAATTGACTTCATCAAGCCCTGTGTATACGGATGCTTGGGATTGGTGAACAAGGTGACGACATCAGCCTCTTCGACTACTTTTCCAGCATACATGACGATAACCCGGTCGCACATCTCAGCCACGACACCCAGATCATGGGTAATCATCATGATCGCCGTATTGTGCTTCTCCTTCAATTCCCGCATCAGGTCCAGAATCTGCGCTTGAATGGTCACATCCAGGGCAGTTGTCGGCTCATCGGCAATCAGCAGCTTGGGATTGCATGACATGGCCATCGCAATCATGACCCGCTGCCGCATCCCGCCTGACAACTGGTGGGGATATTCGTCCACAATCTGTTCAGCCCGAGGAATGCCGACCAGCTTCAGCATATCGATGGCCCTGGCTCTGGCTTGTTGTTTGCTGTATTGCATGTGAATCTCGATCGCTTCACCGATCTGCTGCCCAATGGTAAAAACGGGATTGAGAGAAGTCATTGGCTCCTGGAAAATCATCGCCATTTCGTTTCCGCGCACTTTCCTCATCTCTTCATCAGACAAGGCAAGCAGATCACGCTCCTGAAACGAGATTGAGCCTGCCACTACCTTCCCCGGCGTCAACCGCATCGTGGTCAAGGACGTAACGCTTTTTCCGCAGCCTGATTCCCCTACGATGCCAACCGTCTCTCCCTCATATACCACGATGTCTACCCCGTCTACTGCCGGGACAACCCCTTCTTCTGTTTGAAAATAAGTCTTCAACCCTTTGATTTCCAATAATTTTGGTTTCAACGCTCTCCCCCCTAGACGGATACACAGATGCTCCTGCGATATTACAGCTTCATTTTGGGGTCGAGCGCATCACGTAATCCGTCCCCAAGCATATTGAAGCCCAGAACCAGAAACATAATGGCCAACCCTGGCATGGTACTGACATGGGGGGCAACCCTCAAGTATTCTCTCCCTGTACTGAGCATAGCTCCCCATTCTGGCGTAGGAGGCTGCGCTCCCATTCCGAGAAAGCTCAATCCTGCCGCTGTAATGATCGCCGTAGCGATCCGCATGGAAGACAGGACGATGATCGGTGCGATGCTGTTCGGAATCACGTGCTTGATGATGATGTGCAAGTTGCTTCCGCCCATCGCCTTAACTGCTTCGATGTACTCTTTGTCCTTGATGGAAATGACAGAGCTGCGGGATAACCGGGCAAACGTCGGTACGGAAAAAATCCCGATCGCGATCATGACGTTGATCATTCCCGGCCCCAGCACACTGACTATGGCAAGCGCCAGCAAGAAGCTTGGAAAAGCCATAAAAATATCCATGATACGCATGATCAGTGTATCGGCAAGCCCTCCGAAATAGCCGGAGATGGTACCCAATGCCACACCCAAAATGACGGCGATCAGCACCCCGACAATTCCTGTCATCAAGGAGATTTGTGTTCCGTGGATAATGCGCGACAGAATATCCCGACCAAATTCATCTGTACCGAAGGGGTGGCTCAGGCTCGGTCCCTCCAGCATGATTTGCATGTTTTGCTCGATCGGATCATAAGGGGCCACCCATGGGGCCAACAATGCGACTGTCACACAGAATACCACCATCCAGAAGCCGACCATCGCCCGCTTGTTTTTCTTGAAGCGGCTGACCATCATCTTCCATTGCGACCGACTGGCATAGGCATGCTCCGACGTGCTCTCGTCCTGTTGAAGTGCCAAATCTATCTGACTCATGGTGTGCTCCTTTCTACTCGTATTTCACTCGCGGATCAACCAATCCGTAGCACAGGTCCACAAGCAGATTGACGATCACGAAGATGGCAGCGACAAACAATATGCTTCCTTGAATGGAAGGATAGTCTCGGAACTGAATGGACTGGATGATAAAGCGGCCGAGCCCGTTAATGGAAAAAACCGTCTCGGTCAATACCGCTCCACCCAAGAGCGTCCCGAACTCCAGCCCGATGATCGTAACGATGGGAATCAGGGCATTTTTCAAGGTGTGCTTGTACACGACCAGCTTTTCTTTGACTCCTTTGGCTCTCGCCGTACGTACAAAATCCTGGTTGATCACTTCCAGCATGCTGGAGCGCGTCAAGCGCGCAAGGATGGCGGAAGAGGACAAGCCCAATGCCAAAGCCGGCAGAATAAAGTGGCTGAAACCGTCATTGCCACCGGACGGAAGCAGGTTCAAGTAATAGGAAAAGAGAAGAATGAGCATCAGACCCAGCCAGAAAACCGGCAAGGAGATTCCGAACAAGGACACCATCATGGTTACATTGTCGATCAGGCTGTTGGGACGCGTCGCGGAAAAAATACCGGCAAAAAGGCCAATCACGACCATAACGGCAATTGCCATGACGGTCAGAGTGATTGTCGAGGGAAAGCGGCCCATGATCTCATCCAGGACCGGCCGCTCTGAACGCAAAGACACGCCGAGGTCGCCCTTCAGCAGATTGGAGACGTACTTTCCGTACTGCACGTACAAGGGTTGGTCAAGTCCCAGATGCTCCCGGACTTCCGCTACCTCCTCCGCAGACGCTTCAGGCCCTGCAATCATGCGGGCAGGGTCGCCGGGTACGGCATGGATCAAGAAAAAGGTCAGGATGGAAACCCCGATCAGGGTCGGAATGACTTGAAGCAGTCGCTTCACAATGTATGCAAACAACTGGATGCCTCCTCACTTAAGAGGAGGAGGATGGTCATCCATCCCCCGCCTCATCCATTCGTTATTTTTTATCGGCGTCGCGCAGAATCAGCCGCTCTGTATTGGAACCGTACACACCCTCTACATTTTTGCGGACACCGATCGGTTGTTTCATTTCAACCAGGAAGATCCAAGGAGCTTCATCTTTGATGATTTGCAGCGCTTTAGCATAGATTTGTTTGCGCTCCTCCTCATTCGTTGTCTTCATCCCTTGATCGATCAATGCATCCAGCTCTGCGTTGGAAAAGAGCGTGCGGTTATTGCTTCCTTCCGTGGAGAAGTTCGGACGCAATCCCCAGTCGGCATCATTCGTCGGCACAGCCCAGCTCAGGAGGAAGAGATCGTAGCCGGAATTCGGATCGTCAATGGCTTCCTGATAAGCGCCCCACTCCCATTTGCGGAACTCTACGTTAAAGCCGACAGCCTGCAAATTGGCCTGGACAAACTCGGACAGCTGGCGATCCATCAGATAGCGCCCTTCCGGCGTCCAAAGCTTGATGGTCGTGCCTGGCTTGACTCCTGCCTCCGCCAACAGCTGCTTGGCCTTTTCCGGATCGTACGGATACGTTCCGACTGGCGAATAGCCCCATGTCAGCCCTGAAATCGCTGCTTCTGCCGGCTTGGCGTTGCCCATCATGATCTTGTTTACGATGGTTTCTTTGTCTACGGCATAGTTCAGTGCTTGGCGAACCTTCACATTGTCGAATGGAGCTTTTTGCGTGTTCATCCCCATGTACAGATTGCGGTTGCTCGGGTACAGTTCGACTTTTACCTGGTCGTTGTTTTTCAGACGATCGATATCAGTGGCGGGAATCGGAAGAATCACATCAGCTTCGCCTGTTTCCAGCATCAGGCTGCGCGCCGCATTCTCGACTACCGGCTTGAACGTGATCGATTTTACTTTCGGCTTCTCGCCCCAGTAGTTCGGATTGGCTTCCAGAACCAGCTTCTCGCCTGAAATCCACTCCTTGAATTGATATGGCCCTGAACCCACTGGCGACTTCCCTACGCTCTTCCCTTTTTCTGCGGTATTCTTCGGACTGTGGATTCCACCGTTCGGATGCGCCAGCGTAGCCAAGAGCGGAGCGTACTGGAATTTCAACTGGAACGTCACTTTGTATTCGCTCTCTACGGATACGGATTCGATAAAGTCAGCAAAAAGAGATCGTCTTTTCAGTTTGTTGTTTTTATCCAGAATTCGATCGAAGCTCGCTTTGACGGCTTCGGCGTTTACAGGCTCTCCGTCTTGGAACTTGGCTCCTTCCTGCAGAGTGAAGGTCCAGCTTTTTCCGTCTTCCGACATGCTCCATTCCTTGGCCAGTTCCGGGATGATGTTCATATCCTTGTCAAACGTGACGAGCTTGTCGTAGATCAGTTCGGTCGCATGCAGAGAAATTCCGTCTGATGCGTCTTGAGGATCCAGGCTGATCGGTTCAGAGCCTAATGCGACTACCAGATCCTTGGGACCTTCCGCAGCAGGCTGCTCTCCGCTGGAAGCGTTGTTTCCACAAGCTGAGAGAAGCAGCATGAGTGAAGCAATAGTAAGTGAAATCAGTCTTTTCAAACAAATCTCCCCCTGTTTATATTTGTCTATGGCAGCTTGTTGCTTTTGGCCGCCTTGAACTCCTCTTGGATCTCCTGCAGTACGTCAGGCATGGTAATCAGATCATAGACTGTCCCGGCAATGGCTTTTGCTGCCGTAATGACTGCCGCATGGCCATCTGCGCTTTTGCCAGCCTCCACCCATTCTCTCGTATGATTGGAGACGCCGAACGGAACAAACGAGACCCTCAGGCATGCGCCTGGGACGCGGTGCGTAACGGTGCTGAAATCCGTTGAGCCGGTGCTTTGGCGCGGGGGTGTAATTTCTCTGGCCCCAACCTGACGGGCATTTTCCAGCAGCAGATCATTCAAACGCTGTACATTCAGCTTGTTGTCCAGCGCCTTTCCTTCGTGGATGGTCAATTTCGCTCCCGTAGCCAGAGCAGCTCCGCGAGCTACGTTGAATACACGCTCCACTACCGTGTTCAGATATTCACGATCAGCAGCTCTGATGAGAAATTTGGCCGCAGCCCGCTCCGGCACGATATTGGGTGCTGTTCCTCCATCGGTAATTGTACCATGGATTTTTACATCGGATCGAACGTGCTCCCGCAAGTATTCAATTCCATTAAAAGTAAGAAGGACCGCATCCAAGGCGCTAATTCCCTGCTCTGGCGAGACGGCAGCATGGGCCGCCTTTCCTGTGAAGACAAAGTCCACGGAGTTGATGGCGAGCGATTTGCCATCGACAGTGGTTCGGTCTCCGCCATGCATCATCAGGGCCGCATCCAGACCGTCGAATAGGCCAGCCTCTGCCATCGGCACCTTGCCGCTGGTCGTCTCTTCTGCCGGAGTCCCGAACACGATGATCGTAGCTGGCAAATCACCCAAATTGTTGCGAAGCGCGATCGCCGCGCCGGTGATGGACGAAGCCTGCAGGTTGTGACCACACCCATGTCCCAGTCCTTCCAACGCATCGTATTCACATAACAAGCCAATGACAGGACCGCCCGGCTTGCTCGTATAGGTCGCCTTGAAAGCGGTGGGCAACCCCGCGACTCCCTTCTCCACTTGAAAGCCGTGCTCAGCCAATGTACGGGTAAGCAGCTCTGCCGCTTTGAATTCCTGATGCCCAAGTTCAGGATTTTCATGGATAAAATCATTGATTCCAATGATCATGTCCCGGATTTGTTCAACTGTCGTGTAGATGTTTTCTTTCATTTGATTCACGTTATACCTCCATCGCTGTCTTCTGATTCCGACCGCGCTTCCTTTTCTTGGAAACGTTTTCAACTTGTCTTGCCTTGGGGTTATGTTAAACCTACTTGATTGCACTCCTTTCGTAAAATAGAAGACATTTATGGAATCCTTCAAAAATTTCTATTGTTCCGTCGACCCTCATCAAAAAAGCCCCGTCATCCGACTGACGGGGTTTATAAAAAAGGGGCCGATCCCCTGGTCATGTGGATGACCTTTCGGGATCGCCCCTATGTTCGATTTATCGTTTGGGAAAACCGGGTTCGTACTGCTTGGGAATCTCGACCTCGCCCGACAGCTCGCGGATGGCATGAATCGCCCAATACGGATCGTGCAGCATTCCGCGGCCCACTGCGATCAGATCTGCATCGCCATTCCCCAGTGTCGCTTCCGCCACGCGGGCATCGTCCAGTTTGCCCACTGCTATGACAGGAACCTCGAGAGCTTGGCGGATCGCACGAGCAAATGGCACCTGGTATCCTGGATGAATACCCGGACGACCGCGAGAGCCGATCGGTCCTTCTCCGCCGCTCGATACGTGGAAGATGTCAACCCCTGCTTCCTTATAACGGCGGCAAAGCTCAATACTATGCTCCAGACCGTAGCCTCCATCGACGTACTCTACTGCAGAGATCCGCATGATCAGCGGCATGTCGGCTGGAATGACCTTTTTGATCGCCGAAACGACCTCTACACCGAACAATGCCAAGTCTTGTCCGTACTGATCGTCGCGCTTGTTGGTCAATGGGGATTGGAACTGGTGGATCAGGTAGCCGTGGGCTCCATGAATCTCGATCGTGTCCACCCCTGCTTCTACCGCGCGCCGCGCAGACTCGGCAAACTTGACGACCATCTGCTGCACCTCTTCCGTCGTCAAAGCGCGCGGTGTTTTGTACACGTCACCTTGAAAACGAATCGGCGAAGAAGATACGGGAACCTCCGCATCCTCGGCTTTGCGGCCTGCGTGTGCGATCTGAATACCGATTTTTGCCCCGTACTTATGTACTTGGTTCACGATGCGGGCATATGCTGGGATCTGTTCATCTGCCCATAAGCCCAAATCTCTGTTGGAAATGCGGCCATCCGGCTCGACATCGGTCATTTCCATGATGATCAGACCAGCCCCGCCTACTGCCCGGGAGACGTAGTGAACAAAATGCCAGTCATTTGGAGTTCCATCCTGAGCATCCACCGAGTATTGGCACATCGGCGGCATGACCACGCGATTTTTTAGCGTAAGACCTTTGTACGAAAACGCAGAAGCTAACAACGCCATCTGTCCCACTCCTTCTTTTTTTCTTCATCATGCCAAAACGTTCGTGGTTGCGCAATCCCAAGCTGCACTTGCCCGACACTTGTCAAAGGGCAGACAATAGCCCGCATCGCCTTGATCGTAGCGACGGTACTATTCTTCCTTGGGTTTCAAAGCAATCCTGGTTGCCTTCCCGTCGATAAACATGACATCAATCTGCCCTATATCCGTTACGTATACATTGTGGATATAGGGGGTTTTGGTTCCTGACAGCTGTAACCATTCCCCACTTTTCGTTTCTGCAGGCTCTCCAAAGAGTTCGTTCACCACTGCCTCCAATTGGTCTTCGATCGATTTGCCGTCGAATCGAACTTCTGATGCCGCAAATGGGAAGTCATTCATTATCGTGTCTTCCTCCGGCCTATCCAATTTGTACCTTTCCGCTATCGCAGCAAGTTGCTCTTCCTTTGTTAAGCCTGAATGTTCGCCTGGATTGGCAACCGAAGGAGCCGCTTCTGTCATCGAATCCGAATTACTGCATCCCCCAAGAAGCACAGCCACAACGAGCATGTATAATATCGATCTCATCCTATATCCTTTCCTTTCATCTTCTCTATAAACCATTAAGGGCACACCAGCAACAAGCGATGAGCCAGTATTAGACTCATCGCTTGTTGCCTCCCAGTTTATAATTTTTCATCATATTTGCGCTCATCTCACCGTAATCAAGGACAAATCAAGGATACCAAAGACGGCAATTGATTGTCAAATATTCCCATATATTCAACAACCCTATCTTGATACAACAAACGGGAGCTACCCAATAGGATAGCTCCCGTCTTCTATCTCCGCCTTACTCCGGCATCGTTCCTGTATAGTTCAACTGCGGACGAATAATCCGGTTGCTGCTCGCCTGCTCCAAAATATGCGCGCTCCAGCCGACGACCCGGCTGACTGCAAAGGTAGGTGTGAACAGATCATCTTCCAATCCCACTGCGCGCATCACAGCAGCGGCAAAAAATTCTACATTGGTATTCAGCTTGCGCCCAGGCTTGTACTCGGCCAGCAGTCTTAAGCCCACCTGCTCGACATGCGTCGCCAGATCAAACCAGGGATCGTCCCCCGACAGTTGTTCCGCCACTACACGCAAAGCGGTCGCCCGTGGATCAATGGTTTTGTAGACGCGATGGCCAAAGCCCATCAGACGCCCGCCGCTCTCCAGCTTGTTGCGCAGCCATGGTTCCGCGTTTTCCTTGGTGCCGATCGCTTCGATCATTTCCGTCACCTCGGATGGCGCGCCGCCATGCAAAGGCCCTTTCAACGTTCCGATCGCTCCGGCAATCGCCGAGATCAGGTCCGATTCTGTCGAGGTGACCACGCGGCCAGCAAAAGTAGAGGCATTCATCCCATGCTCCTGTGTCAGAATCAGGTAGGCATCCAGTGCGCGGACATGCGCATGGCTCGGTTCCGTTCCTTTTAACATGTACAGGTAGTTGGCGGTGTGATCCAGCTCCGGATGTGGATCAAGCGGTTCGCGTCCCTGCAGACAGGCGTAGCGGAAGGCCACGATGGTCGGCATCTTGGCTGTTACCGAAATAACCTGCTCCAATGTCGGCGGCCAGCCGTAAGAAGCATTTCCGAGTGCCGACACCCCGGTGCGCAGCACACTCATCATATCGACATCTGCAGGGATCAAGCGAAGCATTCCTTTTACGTGCTCGGGCAGTTCACGATGCTGTTTGAGCTGATTCTTGAGCGCAGACAATTCCTGCTCATTGGGGAGATGTCCGTACCACAGCAAGTGGGCAACTTCCTCGAAGGTATGATGAATCGCCAGATCGCGTGCCCAATACCCTCGATAAACCAATAATCCGTTCAACCCGTCTACCAGACTCAGGTCTGATTCTGCCACCGCGATGCCATCCAGCCCGATGGCCAACTGGAATTGTTTACTCATGAATCGCCACTCCTTTACGCTGCATCTTCTCTTTTCCTTTAGTATATCGATTACGTTTCACGATATGAAATAGAATAATTACAGAGTTTTGATTACCATTCACAATCGATATTTAATTCCTTCCTCCGTTAACGACTGGCGGCATAGGGGGATACAGTCCTTGCAAAATCTCCTTGAAATCCTGTACAGGGGCAGATCCGCCTCCCTTGGGCACCACCAGGTAGGAAGCGACGTTGGGTAATGCCAAACCTGGCGTTGGCAATTCAATAAAGCGATTTTCAAACAGATCCCGGCTCACTGCCGAACGAGGCAAAAACGATACGCCCAATCCATCCTCAATAAATCGCTTGGTAATGTCGACTTGCGATACCGTCATCGTCCGCAGGCTAAATCCGCGCTGGCGCAACAGCAGCAGCAGGTCATCCCAGTACCCCGGATGATTGTGGGTAAGAAGCCGCTTGGTTTGCAATTCTTGCTCCCAATCGGGAAGAGGCGCTTCCATATCTCCTCCATTATGAGGAACCGCAAACACGATGGGGTCCTCGTACAACAGATAAGTCGTCAGATGAAACTCCCCCGGCACGATACGGCTCAGTCCCAGGTCGGCCTGCCCGCTCTGCACCAATGGACCGATATCGACCGATTCTGCAATCCGAATGGACAAGTCCACATCCGGATACAACTTGGTGAACCGATGCAACAGATGAGACAACCGCGCCCTGGCGATGATCGGCGAGACGGCAATTTGCAGCTTTTCCCGGTATCCCTGTCTCCAAGCTTGCAAATCTTCCATGCTGTGATGCCATTGCTCCAGCAATCCTTTGGCATGGGGCAAATAACGCCTGCCTGCTGCTGTCAATCGAACGCGCTTGCCTACCCGCTCAAACAGCGATATGCCCAGTTCTTTTTCCAGCTGCCGAATATGCTGACTGACGGTCGGCTGGGCGATAAAAAGAGCCTCCGCGGCCTGATGGAAATTTTCAGTCGTTGCCGCTACCAGAAATGTCTGCAGCACACGGAAATCCATATTATCTCCTCCTCCTGCCATGAGATGCAAAGCGGTGCTTTTTCCAATCAATAATGGCTCATTCCTATATCGGCAGAACCATGCTTTCTTGACACTGTTCGAGTTTTTTCGGCAAAAGCAGGACTCCATGACCGGGTAAAAAGGCACTTTTTTCCTATTTTCGTAAGGAATTGATTGGAAAATCATTTTCTTCGCATTTCCATGTGTTACAATACGAAACTGAGTGCGTCAATCATGAGGTGACTGCGCACCGTTTATTCTACAGCAGATAGAAAGTAAAAGGGGAGAAAGTGATGGAGACGACACCAAACGTCCAAACACCGCGAAAAAGCTCTAAGAAAACCATGCTGATCGTGGGGGCGGCAGTTGTAGTGGTCCTCGGAGGATTAGGAACAGCCTTCGCCAAATTCGATTTTTTCAAAAGCGCCAAGACGATTTATTTGCAATCTGAGGCGACAACAATGGCCAAGTTTTCCAGCGAGGTTTCACAGAAGTATGCCGAGTATGAAGCTTATATGAAGCCATATATGGAACAACCTGTTCATACGACAACCGAGGTCAGCGACATCACCATCGATGCAGACATTCCAGACCTAGAAACCGGCAAGGCTCTTGACCTGATCAAAAGCGCCAAATTCGTCATTAACAGCAATGTTGACGAGCAGAAAAAGCAGCAGTCCGGCAATGTCGAGCTTCATCTGAAATCGAAAAAGCTGGCTACTGTTGAGTACTTCCTGAATGATACGCTGTTCGGCTTCCGATTGCCTGAGTTTTACAGCAAATACGGCTATATGGATCTGAAGGACCGCGATGTGATCAAGCAGCAGTTCGGCGAAGAGCTGCCGAAGCGTTTCCTCACCTATAGCGATCTGTACCAAGCCGTACAGGTAAAGGAAGATGAGGTAAAAAGCATTCTCACTCCTTATGCCTTGCTGTATGCCGACAGCTTGAAAGATAGCCAAATCAGCCTGAAGAAAGATGTGGCCTTCAACGAGGAAGGCTTCCAGACAAATGTAAGTGAAGTGACCGTTACCTTCACACCGGAGGAAGCTTCCAGCCTGCTGACGCAAATTGCGGAAAAAGCGCAAAAGGACGAAAAGCTGTTCGACCTGATCTACTCCCGTTACAATAACGTGACGACCTTGCTGAACGACTCCGGCTACCAATTGGAGGGCGTGATGTCTCGCGAAGAATTCAAGAAATCGTTTGACCAAACCTTCACAGACATGATCGAAGAAGTCAAAGTAGACGGCAAACAAACGGATGAAACATTGAAAATGATCGTCCAAATCGACGCAGACCATCAAATCATCTCTCGCAAGGTCCTGGTGGCCAACGAGAAAGATCAAAAAGAAAGCCTCTTCTGGAAAAGTATTTCTTACCAGAACGGTGCAGATACCTACAATCTGTACAGCCTGATCAATCCGGAAAATCCGGATGAAACCGAATTGACTGTCTCCTACAAAGGAAAAGAAGAAAAAGGAAAAACAAACGGTGCTGTGAGCTTCTTTGTCAAAGATGATGCCACACCTGTCGTGGATTTAAAAACCACTTTCGAGACCACAAAGCAAGATAAGAAAGAAGACGGCACCTATGATTTCAACATTACCGTCTTGGATGAAGAAATCATGGAAAACATCACCCTGTCTGGAAAAATCACCTCCAGCATGACCAAGACAGATACAGGTCGCGAATCGAATGCTGACTTCACCATCAACTTTGACCAAACCGAGCCGGATATGCCGCGCAGCATCAGCATGAAGCTGAAAGCGACGGAAGAATACGGTAAGCCGCTGGAAATCCCTCAAGTAAATGAGAGCAACGGCGTCAACCTGGCAAAAATGAATGATATGCAGATGATGGAAATCCAGCAGGAAGTAGAAGTCTCCCTGCAAAAATTCATGCAGGAAAATGCTGAGCTGGTACAAGAATTTATGATGCCATAAGCATGTTACATGGAAAAAGGACGCGGGGATTTGTTCCCGTGTCCTTTTTGTGTACCTCAGCCAAGCAGAGGCATATAGGATTCCGGGTTCAGTCCCTCTCCTTCGATCACCATGGCAACCATGCCTTCTTCACTGCCGGACTCGTGCCCCTCGCCCGCTTCCCAAAAGGCAGCTTGACCGGCGCTGATGGGGACAGGCTCCGAATCGTCTTTTCCCCTGACCCAGCCCTCCCCCTCAACGACGAGGAAAAGCTGATTGACGACTGCCGGATGGTAGCCCAGGACGCCTTTCGGCCCGAGGCGGATGCATCCGATCGCCACGGGTCCCTGCGTCCTCACAATGCGGGAGATCGCAGCGTTCATCGAATCATATTGGTTGATCACATGTCCCGCCTGCTGGTCAAAACGGAATCGTTTCATACGTGACTCCCCCATCTCTAAATGGTAATTGCCTCTCTCCCTATTAGACCTTGAAACGCCCAATTCCTTTTTCCAGTTCTTCTGCCAGACGGGTCAGCGAAGCGGCAGAAGTGTAGATCTCCTCCATCGAAGCAAGCTGCTCCTGGGCCGCTGCCGAGACATCGAGGGTGCGGGAGACAGCGTTTTGGGTCACTTCTGCCATCGTGTACATGGCTTGTGATACCTTGTCCGTACTGTCCGTCAAGGAACGGGAAGCCGCGGATACATCCTGCACTTGTGACGCGACGCCATCGACCGCCTCGCGAATGCTCGAGAACACTTTCCCTGCCCGTGTCACACCCTGAATCCCAGTCGTCACCTCTTCTTGCCCGGAATTCATGGTAGTGACTGCTTCTACTGTCTCATTTCGAATCATCTCAACAAGCTGCGTAATTTCCCGTGCCGAATCGGAGGATTGTTCCGCCAGCTTGCGGACTTCATCCGCCACAACCGCAAAACCTCTGCCATGCTCTCCAGCTCGCGCGGCTTCAATCGCTGCATTCAGCGCCAAAAGATTGGTCTGGGCGGCAATTTCCGTGATGACATGGACAATTTGACCGATTTGCTGGGAACGATCTCCCAATCTTCCCACCAACCTAGACAGATGTGTCATCGTCTCTCCGATATGGCTCATCTGAGTAACCGCTTGCTGTATCGTCAAATTCCCGTCGGCTGCCAGCTCCGATGTCTGGACCGCCGTACTGGTCACTTGCTCCGCCCGCGTCGCAATCTGGCTGATCCCCGCCGTCATCTGGTCAACCTCGGTGTGGCTTGTTTGTACATTTTGCGTTTGAATTTCCGTGCCTTCCGCAAGGCTTTGCATGGTGGCCGAGATTTGCTCGGTTGCCCGGCTGGTTTGTTCGGAGCTGGCCGAGAGCTGTTCCGCTGCTGCAGCGACCCGCTGGGCATTTCCCCGGATCTGCAGGATCAACTCGCGCAAATTGCGCAGCATCTGGTTAAACGAAGCCGCCAACATGCCGATTTCATCCTTGGAAGACACCTTCAATTCACGGGTTAAATCCCCCTCGCCCTCGGCGATGTCGCGCATTTGCTTATTGACTCGATGCAGCGGGATGACGATGGAGCGAACCAAATACACGCCAACCATGATTGAAAACAGAATGCTGACAACACCGCTGATGAGCTGGACTTGGTTTGCCATCTCCACTTGCTTGGCTTGCTCGATCTCACTGGCGTCGAGAGCAGCCATGGCCTCCTCCATCAAAGCCGCAACGCCCTCGTCCAGTTCCAGTCTCGCCAGACGTTCATCTCCAAAATGAAGCATTTGGGCTTCTTTTTGTTCACCGCGCTCCCAGTGTTTTATCATTAACGCGCTTTGGTCCATATACGTGCGATACAATGTTTCGATGTTTTGCAGGGCTTCTTTCTTATTGTTGCTAAAGCTCTCCAAATCGTTCAATTTTTGAAACAGAGCCTCCAGGCGTTCTGCTTTGGCTATCATTTTCTCCACGTACTGAGATTCTCCAGTCAGCAGGTAGCCGCGTTCATCATTGTTTCTCCCCGTCATGACAAATTGAATCTCGCGCAAATCCGACAAAGCCCGAGTATCCTCTACCATCTTCTGATACGATTTGGCAACTTTGTCATTTTGGATGAAGATGTACACGGAAGAACTGATTACCACAAGTAAAAGCACGCCAAATGCCAACAAAAATTTGGTCCTTAGTTTCACAAAGAAGCCCCCTCACATGATGTCTGAACCTTCTACCGTTATGGATACATTGCTCATTTCCCCCTTTTACCCGGTTCTTTTCTTCCTTAAACCTTCATCTATAGAATGTTGCCGCCAGGGGTACAAAAAAACGCCCCCCACCCAAAAACGGGCAAGGAGCGCCGGATTGCTTATCGCTTCTCGATAATTTTGTCGATCAAGCCATAGGCAAGCGCTTCTTCGGCAGAGAGGAAGAAGTCCCGATCCGAGTCGCGCTCGATCTGCTCGATGCTTTTTCCTGTACGCTCGGCAATGATCCGATTGATCATTTGTCTCGTTTTGATGATTCGCTCCGCAGCGATCTTCATATCGCTCGCCTGCCCCTGGCTGCCTCCCGAAGGCTGATGCAGCATCACCTCGGCATTTGGGAGGGCAAAACGTTTTCCAGGCGCACCTGACAGCAACAGCATCGCTCCCATCGAAGCAGCCATACCGGTGCAAATCGTGGATACGTCTGGCCCAATGAAATTCATCGTGTCGATAACCGCCATTCCCGCTGTGATGGACCCTCCCGGAGAATTGATATAGAGGTGTATATCCTTCTTGGGGTCCTCCGCTGTCAAAAAGAGAAGCTGCGCCACTACCGCGTTGGCTACCTGATCATCAATGGCACTGCCGACAAAAATGATTCTGTCTTTGAGCAATCGTGAGTAAATATCGTACGAACGCTCGCCATAACTGGTTTGCTCTACGACCATGGGGATAAGGTTCACAGGCCAATCCTCCTTTGGGATCTTTTCATTGCCACTCCGATTAAGCGGCCATCCGCATGAACAGAGCCTGAGGCGATGCGGCGGAACGCGTCGCCCGGGTGAAGCCTGAGGACACTTGCGTCACAATGACAGGATTTTGTGCAGGGCCGATTTCCCATCTGCTCACGGTCGCTTCCTGCGCAGCCTGCCCGTGCCGTTCACGGCCTGCCGGAAAAGGGATGACTTGACCTGTTTGCTCGTTTTTCCCCTCCCAGACGATGACGGGTTGGGACTTGCTTGGGGCTGGTGCTTCTGCCTTCATTTTTCCTCGCCTCCTTCATTGGGGTACACGGCCAGGATCACCTGGTAGGTTTCCTGTCCTTTTGCGGCTGTCTGATATTTGCTTACCAGTTGCTTCACCAATTGCATGTACTCTTCGACAAAAGCGCTGCGCGCCTCGGCGCTGGCAAGCTGAATCTGCGCGTCCAGGGTAGCGCTCGGTATCTCCTCTTCCTGATCCGAGCGTTCCATCAGCTTGAGGGCATCCCGCTTGATCCGCTCAGCCGTATGAACCAGATGCGCCAACGAGCCTTGATCCTTTATCTGCTGTACCGTGTTGCCTGCCCAATTCAGCCCTTCCGACAAGACGTACGTCCGGGCAATCGCCATATACAGCACTTCGACCAGATTGCGCACCTGCCGGCTGCCGACTCTGCGGACCAAGCCCACTTTTTCCAGGGCCTTCAGATGATAGTTGATTCGCTGCGGGATCTCTTGGATGCTGCGTGCCACTTCTGACGCAGAAGCTGGTTCAGCGAGGCGGCTCAATATCTCCGCCCGTAACGGATTCAACAGCGCCATCGCTTGCTCCGGCGTCTCGACTACATACGTTTCCAGCTGAGCTTGCTCCACATCAACACCTCATGACATTAATCATTTACGCAAAAACAGTTTATTACGTGAGATTTCATTTGTAAAATGATGGATGAGCCCAAACTTTTTCAATTGCTCGCAGAGGAAAACAGGAGTACAATGTAGGATACCGAGGAGGTGAGATAATCGTCATGGAAGAATTGTTATTCTTGTTTTCAGTAGACGATTTCTTCGCCTTGCTTGCCATTTTGGTGGGAGGGTTGGCATCTGCGTTCTATTTGCAGCGACATGTCTCTCCGCGAAAACATCCCGCCTGCTTCTCGAACGCAAGAGTTGATTATCAACCATCCATCCACCCCGAAACGGTGGAGGCCTATCCGATGGAGGCAAGGCAGGCGCTGCACTTCCGAATGTTCCGGCGCACGCAGCGTTTTGACGGCGATTCTGATACATACGCGATCCTTTTGGCTTGATTCTCTGAACGGAAAACCAAAAGGAGGTTGATTGTATGATCGCCACATATATCGGAGAAGCGTTGCTTTATCTTGTCGGGCTCCCCATTTTTGCTTATCAGACAGTAGAGGGACTGCACGCATTGGCTGACGCTTTTGTTCAAATGTCCGAGTTTATCAACTGGAAATAAAATTTTCAGCCTACTACAAAAGCCTGACCTCATGGGGTCAGGCTTTTTCTGTGTCCACTATCAGTCTGTTATTCGGTCTCGATCCGGTCCCCTCGCGTAGGCGGAGTCGAAATAACGAGAAATTCCACATCGTCAAAACGTTCATTCTTCATCTGATGCCAGACTCCTGGAGGCACCTCCGCGCCTTCCTGCTCGCGAAGGACAAGACGAACCCCGTCAACCTCCAGACTTGCCTCGCCAGATAATACGAAAAAGAATTGCCGGGCTCTCGTATGGTAATGGCGCACTTCCTCCGTTTTGCCTGGCATCCGCTCATGGATGACGCTCAAATCGCCTCTCTGGACCAAATGCCAGCCGTCGCATGATGCGCCCCAATTGTAATGCTCCGCGCTTTTTTTGCTGATCTTTTGCGGGCGAAACGGCTCCTGGCGCGGCATCGATTGGACTGGCTGGACTGGCCGCTCCTGCGGTCGCTCGGCGACTGACGGGGCTGCAGCTGCCGTCGCCCGCGGCTGGAAGCCTTTAAAGCGGCTGCCCTGGTAAGCCAGCAGTCCCGTCTCTCCTTCTCTGCACGACCCGTATTGAGTTCCGCTTACACCAAACTCCACCCGTTCCCCTGACGACAGTTCGAATGTGATGTAATACGAAGTGTGAGCACTCGAATTATTGGAGCCGCCCCACACCTTCATGCGCTTGCTGATGACCGTCACTTCATCCTGACGCAGCTCAGCAGCGTTATTGCTCATCCAGGTGCTCAAGCCTCGGATGACAATAAATAGAATTCCCCCTATTACAACCAATGGAATGACGGTGGACATCAAACCAAAGAGTGAAAAGCCGAAGCCCCCGGGATAACCAAATTCGTACATCTGCCTCTCCTCCTATCCCATGGTCCCCCATGTTTTTCTCCCATAATAACACAGACCTGGTTTCATGACCCACTCGTTGCGGGTCTAAAAGAATAATGATTCGCTGTTTTTCGACTTTTTATTTACATTCTGTTATAGGCATGTTAGTATTAAAAAAGTAGCAGGAAATGAATATTGTTTTCACTACTGGAGGAGCCTGTCACCATAGGGTTCTTTTTGTCTTTTTTCGCGGATACAAGGAACCTTACAGACAGGTTCCTTTTTTCTTATCCATTTTCGTGAAGGGGGATCCATATGCTTCTTATTTTGCAGTTGGCAATCATCTTGTTTGCTTCCAAGATTGCCGGTGACCTCAGTGTCAGGCTTGGGCAACCGTCCGTATTGGGCAAACTACTTGTTGGGATCATCTTAGGTCCGACTGTTCTAGGGGTTGTAACGAACTCGGATATCCTGAAAGAGATCAGCAACATCGGGGTTATCCTGCTCATGTTTGTCGCTGGCTTGGAAACAGATGTAAACGAATTCAAACGCTCGGCAAAGGCCGCTACCAACGTAGGGGTAGCCGGAATTCTCGCACCTCTTGGTCTCGGCTATGTAGCAGGGATGTTCATGGGTATGCACGCTTTTGAATCCATCTTCCTGGGGCTCTTGCTGTCTGCCACAAGCGTAAGTATTTCCGTACAAACCCTAAAAGAGTTGGATCAGTTGAAGTCCAAGGAAGGCTCTGCCATCATGGGAGCCGCTGTCATCGATGACGTGCTGGTCATTCTCGGCCTGGCATTCCTGATGAGCTTTGCGGGCGGAGACGTCAATCTCGGGATGGTTGTCCTGAAAAAAGTGATCTTCTTCGGTGCGATCATTTTGATTTCCTGGAAGGTCGTTCCTTGGTTCCTGAAACGATTTGCTCCGCTGCAAGTCACCGAGACAGTCTTTGCAGCCGGTTTGATCATTTGCTTTTCCTTTGCCTACTTCGCTGAATACACAGGTGTAGCCGCCATCATCGGCGCGTATATCGCGGGTATTGCTATCAGCATGACGAAGTTCAGAGACGAGGTTTCACACAAAGCGGAAACCATCAGCTACTCCCTGTTCGTCCCTGTCTTCTTCACCTCGATCGGGGTGAGCGCTGAGTTCTCGGGCATTGTGCAAAATCTGGGACTGATTGTAGTCTTGAGCCTCATCGCCATCGTGACCAAGCTGGTCGGCGGTGCAATCGGTGCAAGAATCTCCGGATTCAAATGGAAGAACTCGATGGCTGTCGGAGCAGCGATGATTTCTCGCGGCGAGGTGGCCCTGATCATCGCTGCTATCGGACTGGAGAACAAGCTGCTCTCCGCCGACTTGTTCGCGGTACTGATCGTAGTGGTACTCGTTACCACCATCGTAACTCCGCCATTGATGAAGTTCTTCTTCTCCCGTCTCAAAGACGATGGAGATGCCGTTGCTTTGAAAAAGAATGCGTAATTGACTATAAACATAAACAAAAAACAAGCTCTCCTTTCCAGTTGCGAAGGGAGAGCCTGTTTTTTGCGCTGTTATTTGGTTTCCCGATGCAAGGTATAGCGTTTGAGACGCGGCGAATATTTTTTCAGCTCCAGGCGTTCGGGATGATTCCGTTTGTTCTTGGACGTAATATAGTTGCGGTCACCCGATTCCGTACATTGCAGAGTTACGATTACTCTCATTTAGAGGCCTCCTTTCTTATACTTCCACTACTGTCTCTACCACGACATGAGACGTCGGCAGCGGATCCGGCAGACGGCTCCAATCTGCGGCGTACTCCTCATCCGTCAACAGGCAGGCGTCTAGCTGCTTCACAATCGCTTCCTGGTCCAGCCCGATTCCGATGAAAACTAGCTCCGTCACGCGGTCCCCATGCTCGGGATCCCAGGAAGCCGCCCACTCCGGATCTTCTGCCCGCAAAACCTGTTGCTCTTCCGGGGGCAAAGCGGCCGTCCAATGTCCCGCCGTCCCGATCTCGATGGAAGGACCCGCCTGACTCAAGGTCATCGCCCAATCATTGCGTGTCGCCAGCCAGAAAAAGCCTTTGGCCCGCACGACCTCCTCCGGCCACCCGATCAGCCATTGCTGCAGCCTTTCCGGATGGAACGGCCTCTTGGATCTGTAGACAAAGGAAGATATGCCGTACTCATCCGTCTCGGGGACATGCTCTTCCTTTTCCAATTCCCATATCCAGCCCGCAGATTGACTGGCCCGCTCGAAGTCGAACAGGCCTGTGTTCAAGATTTCATGCGGCTCCACCTGTCCTCTGCTCGCACGGATCAGACGCGCCTGCGGCTGCAGCTTGCGTAGCACGCTCTCCAGCTGTGCCAGTTCATCCGGGGCAACCTGATCGCATTTGTTGAGAATCAGCACGTCACAGAACTCGATCTGACTGATCAGCAGATCGACGACCTCACGGGTATCGTCTTCCCCTACTGCCTGATTGCGTTCCAACAGACTTTCCCCGGAGGAGAAGTCATGCCAGAAGCGATAGGCATCCACGACCGTGACCATCGTATCCAAACGACATGTATTTGAGAGGTTGATCCCGTTCGCTTCATCGACGTACGTAAAGGTCTGGGCGACCGGAACAGGCTCTCCGATGCCGGTCGATTCGATCAATATGTAGTCATAGCAGCCTTCCATCGCCAGGCGCTCCACTTCTGTCAGCAAATCCTCCCGCAACGTGCAGCAGATGCAGCCATTGGAAAGCTCGACGACTTTTTCCTCGACACGGGACAGCCCGCCGCCTTGTGCAATCAAGTCTGCATCAATATTAAGCTCGCTCAAATCGTTGACGATGACTGCGACGCGCAGGCCTTCCCGATTGTTCAGCACATGATTGAGCAAAGTGGTTTTCCCCGCTCCCAGATAACCGCTCAATACGGTGACAGGTATTCGTGTATCGTGCATGGCAAGCACGCCCCTCCCGATAATGTTCTTATAAATCGTAGTGAATACGATTTAACAACATCCTACCCGATCCCTCCCGATCGCGTCAATACAAATCGTAATAATTACGTTTTATCTCATTTTTACCGATTTGCAACAACTTTTGAATCAGGACAAGCTACAATAGAATCAAATGGATTCAGCCACAGAAAGGAACCTTACACATGAACAAATCCTGGCTCAGATCGGCCATTCTCTTTGCTCTCTTGACCAGCGGATGCGGACTGGTCGAGACTCCCAACGAATTGATGCGGGCTCCATCCTCGGATAGCGACCAGAAGAGCATCAATCAGGCGATCATGCAGTATTTGCCGGCGGGCTCACAGCTGACCGTTCCCCTGAACCCTGATGAGTCAAGCGCGGTCTCGTTGAGAGATCTTGACGCAGATGGCATCCCGGAGGCTGTCGCCTTTTATAAAACGGAAAAAAATGATTACGAGATCGGGGTTTTGATCCTGACCCAGAACAAGGGGCACTGGGAGAAGCTGACCTCATTCAGCAACATCGGGAACAGGCTGGATTTCGTCCAATTCGTCGACTTAACCGGCGACAACCAGCCGGAGATCCTGATCGGCTTGGGGGCTGGCGACGATCTCAACAAGGAGCTCTCCATCTACTCCCTGGAGCAAGGACGACTTCAAGAGCAGATAAAACTGCCCTATTCGGTCCTGGCAGTCGGTGATTTGGATCAGGATGGCAAAGCTGAATTGGCTGTCATCGTTCATGATCACGACAAGCTTGTCTCCACCCTCCATCTGTACGGTGTAACCGACCAAAAAATGACCAAGCTGGCCGAGCAGACATTGGACGGACACGTGAACGGCTACGACCAGGCTTTGATCGGCAAAGCATCCCACGATAAGAACGGACTTTTCATTGAAGCCGGGCTAGGTGCCCACTCCGCCTCGACAGACCTGTGGATCTGGGAGGACGGCAAGCTGCGCAATCCGCTCGCCAGGAATAACAGCGAGATGGAATTGACTTTTAAGCCCTATCCCTTGTTAAGCGAAGATATTAACCAGGACGGTCTGATTGAGATCGGCATTCATACCCAGCCTCCTGGAACCGAAGACTTGCCGATGTACGCCATCCCTTGGATCGCCTCCTACTTTCAGTGGGATGGAAAAGACGGATTGGCACATGTAGAAGACCATTACCAGAATTACGATTTCGGACTGGATTTTCGCATTCCGGACAAATGGGCTGGAAAATTCACAGTAGCGAACGAGCCGCAAAACGAACCGCAGATGACGACTTTTTACTATTACCTGGAAGCGACAGGCGAAAAGCTGCCACTCCTTACTTTGCAGGCTGTACCGCAGCAGGAATGGAGTAAAGCAGCTGAGAAATGGGAACAACAGCAGCGTCCCTACGTCATATTAAAAGAGGGCGGAAAAACGGTACATGTGGCAATTCAACCAGAAATGCCTTCCAAGATGAGTGCTTCCACCCGGGAGGCCTATTCCTCCATGCTGCTGTCAACGGAAGAGATTCGCCAGTTCTACCGCCCGTTGCAGATGCCTCTATAGCGGTCAGGCCGAGTACAGATTCAATAGACAAGGAGAATGACCGGATGAAAGTCTTACTGCTGGAAGATGAAAAATCGATTCGCGATTTCGTCAGGATCAATCTGCTTCGCGAAAACTACGATGTCATAGAAGCTGCGACCGGTGAAGAAGCGCTTGAGCTGGCCGACAGCCAACCCGACATTGAGATTGCGATCCTCGATGTCATGCTGCCCGGCATCGACGGCTTCGAGGTATGCGGGCGATTGCGCGAAAAATACCCGCGGCTGGGCATTATCATGCTGACTGCCAAGAGCCAGGAAGCCGACAAGGTCATGGGGCTGGGATACGGTGCGGACGACTATATGAGCAAACCGTTCAGCCCGGCTGAGCTGATCGCCCGCGTCAAGGCTTTGCATCGCCGGCTCTCCCCCGCAGCGGCACCAGTACCGGAAGAGAAAAACATCATTGATCTCTCTCCCTTTACCCTGCTGCTGGACGAACGCCGGCTGATCAAAAAGGATCAAGAATTCATACTGACACCCAAGGAATTTGCCATTATCAAGCTGCTCGGTGAAAACGCCAATAAAGCGATCAGCCGCGATGAAATTCTGTCGAATGTATGGGGGCAATTTTTCGTCGGAGACTTGAAGGTAGTCGATGTCAATATCCGCCGCATCCGACAAAAAATCGAGCTTGATCCTGCTCACCCCGTCTACCTGGAAACTGTATGGGGCTATGGCTATCTTTGGCGAAAGGATCACACCGATGCGAGGAATTAGAAGCCGCATGATCATCCATTTCGGACTGATCCTCCTCTTGATCGTCCTGCTTCTCGAGGGCTTGTTTTACTGGGCGGTTCACACCTACTATTTCGGGACAGCGACGGAAGCTCTGGTGACCCGAACGGAGACCTTTACCACCTTTATCAACAAGTACACGGCAGATTACAATCTCAAGCGAAAGACCCGCTACATCCTGGAGAGCATCCAACCGGATGAATACGCCAAGATCGAGGTCCTGGACGTAAACGGGAAGCTGATTCTCAACTCGTATGGCTTCCAGACCGGCGAGATCATCAGGACCCCTGACGTAGAGGAAGCTTTGCTGGGGAAAACCGGCCTGTACATCGGGAAAACTCCGCAATCCCGGGAGCGCGTGATCGCCGTATCCGATACACTCACCCATGCAGGCGACTACGTAGGCGTGCTGCGCTACTCCATCTCGGCTGAGCCGCTTTATCACGCGGTCAATCGGATTGCCCTCTACGGCGCGGGAGTAGGCATCGTCGTCATTCTGCTGGCGATGATGCTTAGCTTGATCATTGCCAAGCGCATCGTAGACCCGATCGAGGATCTGACCAAAGCCGCGATCCAGATGGCAAAAGGGAACTACTCGGTACGGGCGGCCAAGCGCTTTGACGACGAGGTCGGGACGCTGGCAGACACCTTCAATTACATGGCCGCAGAAATCGGAAAAAACGAGAAACTGAAAAACGACTTTATCTCCTCCGTTTCCCATGAGCTGCGCACTCCCTTGACGTCTATCAAGGGATGGGGGGAAACTCTGATCTCAGGCGGGCTGAAAGACCAGGAAGAAACCATGCTCGGTCTGGAGGTCATCTCCAAAGAGACCGATCGGCTGATCGGCCTCGTGGAGGATTTGCTGGACTTTTCCAAGTTTCAGTCTGCGGAGATAAAGCTGTGTCAAGAACGAATGGACATGCGCGAATTGCTGGAGGATTTGTACGTGCAATTTACGATTCCCGCCCAGGAAAAACAGATCGCTCTGCGATTGGAGCTGCCGGATAATCCCTTGACCGTGATGGGCGATCCCAATCGTCTCAAGCAGGTATTCGTCAACCTGCTGGACAATGCTCTGAAATTCACGCCGCCAAGCGGGAAAATCTCTGTGTCTGCATCCGATCAAAACGGACGTCTGACCATCCTTGTCTCTGACACGGGGGAGGGAATCGCCCCAGAGGACCTTGCATATGTCACAGGGAAGTTCTACAAAGGCCGTTCCAAGCTCTCCGGCAGCGGTCTGGGACTCGCGATTTGCAAGGAGATTGTACAGTTGCATACGGGACGTTTTGCTGTCTCCAGCATACTGGGCAAGGGTACGACGATTACGGTCGAACTTCCGTTGGCCCCGTCCACGAAAAAAGGGTAGGAAACCCATAGGTCCCCTGCCCTTTTTGTCATTAGGATGTAAACTGGTTTTCAATCACCAATTGAGTCAGATCGAAGCGATCGCTTGGATGAGCGGCCGCGCTGGCCTTGCCCAACGTAATCATCAACGTCGGCAAATAGCGAGCCGGGATATTCAGCGCTTCAATCAAAGCGTCGCGGTTAAAGCCCCCCATCGGGCAGGTATCGTACCCTTTGGCTTTCGCCGCGAGCATGAGCTGCATCGCCGCAAAAGACGCATTGCGGATCGCTTCATCACGGGCCAGGGCGGGATTCGATGCATAGGCCCCCTCAATCTGCCCGATCAGGGTATCTGCTACCTGCTGGCTCATCGCACCTTTGGCGACAGCCCCTTCATAGACAGGACGAGCGGACTTGTCTGCCTCCAAATCTCCCAGTATGATAATGGTGGCATAAGCGTCTACCACCTGTTGCTGTCCATTGGCAATCGGCAGCAGTTTTTCTTTGACAGCCTGATCCGTCACCACGAGAAAACGCCAGTGCTGCAGGTTCCAGGAAGACGGTGCCTGGGCTGCCAAGCGCAGGATCTCCTGCAAATCTTCCTTGGGTATGACGGCTTGAGGATCGTATTTACGCACACTATGACGAGCTTCGATCACTTGCTCCAATGTCAGCAATTCGGTCTGCAACATAACATTCAGCCTCCTAATTTGTTTGTTTCTGATTAGTTCCTAATTGTAATGTACTTACTTTTTGTTTGCAACTATTTATTGTATATTTATAGCAGCACTGGAGGAAAACATATGCAACTACTCGATCATGTTGTTATCGTCACAGGCGGCGGTCAAGGGATTGGCCGTGCTGTCGCAGCGATGTATGCTGCCCACGGAGCCCATGTCGTGATTGCCGAGCGGGACCCACAGACAGGAGAAGCGGCCGCCAATGCTATCCAGAAAGCGCATGCCGGTACAGGGGGCAGTGCCTCTTTTTACCCCGTCGATGTCAGCCAGCCAAAGCAGATCGAAGACCTGATGAGCATGGCAGATGAACGCTGGGGTCGTCTGGATGTATTGGTGAACAATGCTGGAATCAGCGCCTGGGAATCTCCCTACGACCTGTCTGTAGAGGCTTGGGATCGGATCCTCAACACCAATCTGCGCAGCGTATTCCTCGCCTCGAGGGAAGCGGCACGAATTATGCGGCGAAACGGCGGCGGAGCGATCATCAACCTCTCTTCCACCCGCGCCCATCAATCCGAACCCAACACAGAGGCTTACGCCGCATCCAAGGGCGGCATCCTTGCTTTGACCCATGCGCTCGCGGTTTCCCTTTCCCCCGACAGCATCACGGTGAACGCGATCTCTCCCGGCTGGATTGAAACGGGTGATTACGCCGAACTGCGAGATGAGGATCATGCCCAGCATCCCGCTGGCCGCGTCGGTCGTCCAGATGACATTGCCCGCGCCTGCCTGTTCCTGACACAAAAGGAAAATGACTTCATCACCGGCGCAGAGCTTGTCATCGACGGCGGGATGACACGCAAGATGATCTACGTTCCGTAATCAGCCAAACCATTCCCCTCCTCCATGAATACCCTATGGGTAATACAGAATAAAGGAGGAGTCCTATGCCATTTGAAGAGGAAGACCTGAAGGTGATCGCTTTATGGCTGCTTGCGATCGGGTTTTTGATCCTGGCTATTCTCGCATGGCAAGAGCTTTTGTATTGAACCGATAGCCATCCAAGGGAGTCCCGAATACCATAGCAGGTGCGGGGCGCCCTTCTTCTTTTCATCGGCATTAGATTCCCCTTTTTCGTCACGCCTTCTATGCTTGTCCCCACTAGGAAGTTATGGTATCGTATTCTAGACCGAACGTTCTGTTTAAATGAAATGGAAGGAAATGATGGTCTATTCGTACAAAAGGTTCGCGTTCGCGTGGCAATACAGAAACAAAGCAACGAATAGCACTCGTATCCAAAGACCTGTTTTCGCTAAAGGGCTATCTCGGAACTTCGATTGAGGATATCATCGCTGCCTCTGGAAGCAGCAAAGGCAATCTCTACTACCACTTTAAAAGCAAGGAAGAATTGTTTCTTTTTTTGCTGGAGGAACAGGTAGATGAGTGGATCGAGCAGTGGTCTGCCAAAGAGAAGCAGTTCGGCACTGCTGCAGAAAAACTATATGGACTTGCAGATCACGTGGCCGAGGATTTTCAGAATCCGCTCATCCGTGCAGCCGATGAATTCCGTGCGAGCGAGGCTGCTGCGCCCGCCGTCAGCGAGCAAATCTTGCTGGCTGTACAGCGGCAGCGCAAGATTTTTCACTCTGTTCTGCAGGAGGCCATTGACGAAGGCGTGATCGACCGCCGACATGACCCGGACCAGCTCGCTCAGATTCTGTATGCCGTCTTTGCGGGCTTGAACACTGCTCGCCATGAACCCCTGGCAGCCTCGGCTGAGCTACATCGCATGGCGGTCTCGGTTTTTTTGCACGGAACAGCAGCGCGAAGCACGGCAGAAGATGTCCCCCTCAAGCTACATATTGTTCCAGAGAGCGCCCGCAAACAAACTTCAGACAAACCTTAGGAGGTGCACTGTGCTAAAAGATCTTGTGGCCCTGACAAAGCCGCGCATCATTCGCTTGAATGCGATTGCGGCATTTGGCGGTTATTGGGTCGCTTCCAAATGGAATATCGATGGTTGGACCTTTTTGTGGATGCTTATCGGCTCCGCGTTGACGATGGCATCTGCCTGTGTGTTCAACAACTTCCTGGATCGTGATTTTGACAAAAAAATGGCGCGTACCCGCGACCGCGCCTTGCCCCAAGGAAGGATGCAGCCGCAAAGCGTGCTTATCTACGCGATTATCCTCGGCATCGCCGGTTTGGCCGTGTTGTTCGGGCTGGTCAATGCTTTGACCGGATGGCTCGGTCTGTTGGGAATATTTGTCTACGTTGTCATCTACACCATGTGGTTGAAGCGAAATTCGACCTGGAGCACCTCTGTCGGCGGCATCTCCGGCGCGATGCCGCCGGTTATCGGCTATTGTGCAGTGACGGGCGAAATCGATGCAGGAGCATGGATATTGTTTGCCCTGCTGTTCCTTTGGCAACCCGCTCACTTCTGGTCCCTGGCTATACGCCGTGTAGAAGAATACCGGGCAGCAGGCTTTCCGCTTCTGCCTGTCGTAAAAGGGATTCTCCGTACCAAAAAACAGATGCTTCCTTATATCTTGCTGCTTTTGCCTGCATCTGTCCTGATGTATACCTACGGTTATGTCGGCATTTATTTTCTCATCCTCTCCCTCGCTTTGGCGCTGATCTGGCTTGTCCACACGCTGCTGGGCTTCCGCACAAAGGATGATGACAGATGGGCAAAGGTCAACTTTATCATCTCGATCAACTACCTGATGATCGTGTTCGTGGTGATGATTCTGGATACCACGCACATTTAAAGAAAACTTATCTGTATCCATACGAAGAGGCTGCCCATGAGGACAGCCTCTTGTTTATTACCAAGTGCGGAACGGCGGCGACCCAGGCGCCTGATGCTGGATTTGCTCCATGATTGGATATCCGTATGCCAGCACGATCAGCACTGCGAGAACGCCCACCCAGACGGTCCAACGCTCCAAAATGCGCGGTACAGGCTGAGCTTCCTCCGTCTCGGCGATCGGATATTCCTCATGCCCTTTTGGCGCCATAAAGGTGAGGTAGAGCAGAATCAGGATCAACAGGACCGCTGCTACGAAGAGCAGACCGCCGCCAAACGCCATCACGCGCTGGTAATCCATCCAGCTGAGCGCCAACGGGTGATCCATGTAGGTAGTGTAATCCGTACGGCGAGGAGCGCCTTGCAGCCCCATCGCGTGCATCGCTGCCGACATGAGGAACATCCCTACCGACCAGAAAACGGTTTGCACCATCCCCATCCGGTTGGCAGTCGGGGTCAATTTGCGGCCAGTCAAAGCGGGTACGAGCCAAAAGCTGACTCCGAAGAACGTAAGGGCGACAGCCCCTCCAATCGTAATATGAAAGTGACCCGTTACCCAGATCGTATTATGGACCACGGCGTTTAACTGATTACTTGCATTGATGATCCCCCCTGCACCGCCAGGGATAAAGAACAGCATCCCCATAAATGGTGCGAAGAAGCGCACATCAGTCCAAGGCAGTTTTTTGAACCATCCGAAGAGACCAACTCCACCTTTTTTGCGTCCCGTTGTCTCAAAGATCGCAAACATGGAGAATGCGGTCATCAAGGAAGGAATGACGACTATCAGCGTCAGGATGACGTGAATCATTTTCCAACCTTCGGAAATACCTGGCTCCATTAGCTGGTGGTGAAATCCGACCGGGATGGAGAATAGCATGAGGCAAATGAAAGCAAGTCGGCTCAGCGAGTCACTGAATATATGGCCGCCAATTACGCGCGGCACGCAGACGTACCAGGCGATGTAGGCCGGCAAGAGCCAGAAGTAGACCAATGGGTGCCCGAAAAACCAGAACAAGGTGCGGCTGAGCATGATATTGATCGTGGGCGTCCAGCCGAGCGACCAGGGAATCAGCTGGAATACTACTTCGACCGCCACGGGAATCGTAGCCACCATCCACAGGATATAGGTGGTCACGGACATGTAAAGGAACAGCGGAGAGTTTTGCCCTTTGTTCAAGCGTCTCCATTTGCGATAGCGCGAGAAAATCCCGAAGCCTGCTAGCCAACTGCCGACGACAACCAGCGCCGTTCCGATATAAAAGATCGGCGAAGCCTTGAGCGGCGCATAAAACGTATACAAGACAGAAGCTTCATTGAGGATAATCATGGTTCCCGCCATCAAGGTACCGACCACCATCAGTATCCAGCCAGACCATCCCCAGCCCAACGCGGAGCCGTGCAGCGTCCCGCCTGTCGTCTTGGCTACCCCCGAGTAGAGGAACCCGATGATGAAGAACGTGGTAAAAATAAGTGCCATCAATACGCCATGCGCCGTCAAAATCTGGTAGTAGTTCATCCAGCTCGGCAGCTCGATGATTCCTCCGCGCACCATGCCCTGCAGCATACCCGCCAGTGCTGCGACACCGAATGCGATGTACGCCACCCAGACGTACGCCAGACTGAGCCGGGCAGCAGGTCTGTCAACGGCTGCCGCCTTGGTTTGATCTTTTTGCAAGATATTCATCTTCGTCACCTGCCTTTATTTCACAATAATCGTAGTCGCCATCACCTGATGACCGGCACCGCAGTATTCATTGCAAAGAATCAGATATTCACCCGGTTCGTCAAACGTGTAGGTAGCAGAACTGATATGCCCTGGCAAAACCATGAAGTTGACGTTGGTCCCGGGAATCTGGAAGCCGTGGATGACGTCCGGGCTGGTCACATGAAAATTGACCTTCGCCCCAAGCGGCACTTCCATCTTATTGGGAGCAAACCCGAAAGCGAAAGCAGTCATATAGGCGTCGTACTCCTGATCGCCCACCTTTGTCAGACCTGGATTGTCAAACGGCGGCGTTTCCGTCACCTTAGCCGGGTCGATCATGGTCATATTGCTGGGCGGTGCCATTCCCATCGCAAAGGCATTGATACATAATAGCAGGATGAACAGCGCGAGTCCGCCAGCACCCAAAATCAGCCAAATTTTTTCATAACGGTGTAAATGCATGATCCATAACCTCCCTTACATCCTCTCTTACGCCCGTTCCAGGAAAAGTCCGAAGATGCCGAACCAACTTAAGAGAATAATGAGTCCAACTATGATTACGGCAGCAAACGTCCCTTTGAGATTTTCCTGGTGCGGCTGTGTCTGTGGGGACTTTTTCGTCTCGCTCTGGGTGTTTCTTTGTGTCTCCATCGCTCTTACGCTCCTTTCCTGACTAAGCGATCGTTCCTGTTACGCCTTCATTCTACATTTGGTGCGAGCCAGAAGTATTTCAGGGAAATCCCCTATTATGAGACAGAATCCTCCTGATATTCCCTATTTTTTGTCACAATCTGGTCAAAATGAAAAAACGACCCTGATCAGGTCGTCATAAATACGATGGCATATACTGCCTTTTATTCGAAATCAAGCCACCCTTTTTTGATCGCATAGCGAACCAGATCAGGGCGCGTGCGAAGATGCAGCTTCTCCATGATATGCGCTTTGTGCGACTCCACCGTTTTGACCGAAACCACCAATTGCTCTGCGATTTCCTTATTGCTGAAGCCTTTGGCGATCAGAACCAGCACTTCTTTTTCACGGTCCGTCAGAATCTCATACTTCGCTTGCTCTTCCCCATTTTTTACCATATGCAAAAACTCTTCGATGAGCGATTTGGTGGCCGAGGGATAGAGATACGCCAATCCCTGATTCACTGTACGAATCGCGTGAATCAAATCCAGATCCGGGGCGCTTTTTAAAATGTATCCCGCTGCTCCCGCCTGGAGCACCCGGAACAAATACTCCTCGTCGTCGTGCATCGTGAGCACCAGCACCTGAATCTGCGGGGCTGTTTCCTTCAGCCTGGCAGTAGCGGTCAGCCCGTTCTCTCCTGGCGGCATGCTCAAATCCATCAGCACGACATCGGGGTTCAGCTCCAGCGCCTTTTCACAAGCTTCCTTCCCGTCAGCGGCGTAGCCGACTACCTGCATATCCCCATGGGCTTCAAGCAGCATCCCCAGGCCCGACCTGACAATCGCATGGTCGTCAGCGATCAGCACGCGAATAGCCATCTTCTGTCCCCTCCTTTGGCAGTGGAATCCTGACGATCAGCGTGGTGCCGTCTTCAGGTGCAGAGCGAATATCGACCGTACCTCCCAAAAGCTGGGCCCGTTCCTTCATGCCGAACAATCCCAAACCTTTCCCTTCTTTCATGGCTTGCCCGACGTCGAAGCCGATTCCGTCGTCCACAATGGTCAACACGATTTCTTTTTCCCGATCTTCAAATACAATCCCCAGCTTGGTTGCCTGCGCATACTTCGCTGTGTTGGTCATCGCTTCCTGTACGATCCGGTACAGCGCCGTCTCGACCGCCGCCGAATAACGACGCCGCTCCCCTTGCACATGCAGCTCCACCTGGATATGGAAGCTTTTCTCTACCCGCTTCATCAGCGACCGCAATGCAGGGAGCAGCCCCAAATCATCCAGCGCAGAGGGGCGAAGCTCCAGGGCCATGCGCTTTACCTCCTCCATCGCTTTGGCTGTCATTTGCAACAGTTCATGGACGTGCTGTTTGATCGGATCGGTCAGATTGTCCTGCCCGATGACATTGAGCCCGACCAGAATGCTGTAGAGCGCCTGACCGACGCCATCATGCAGTTCGCGGGCGATCCGCTTGCGCTCTTCCTCCTGCGCCTGGATGGCAAACTGGGTCAGCTTGTACTGGTGCCGCTCCTTCTCCGTCTTTTGCTGGACAGACATGTCGCGGATGATCATGACCAGCTTGCCTTTTGATTCTGCCGGAAGCTGTGCGGAACTGGCGGCTACCGGGTGTTCACGTCCGTCCTTGGATCGCAATCGCATTTCAAAGGAAGGCATCTGGACTTGCTTGAAAAAGCAGTCCGCACAAGTGGAGTCCTCCATGCATGTCGCCATGCCCAGGCACAGTTCACAGATATGCTTCTTCCCGATCAGTTCTTCCTTGGTCCAGCCCGTCATCTGTTCCAGGGCTGTGTTTACCGTTATGATCCACCCTGCATCGTCTACAACCAGGATCGCATCACTTACGTTGGCAAAGATGGATTCCAACAGAAAGACATCTTCCCCAGACTGCACTTGCTCGGTAGGCAACGTATCCATGCGCTCCTCCTTCGATCACCTGTATTCTTAACGCTATTGTAGTGGGAACAAGCGCGAAAGTGTATCAGGGAATTCCCTTAACAATGTTCTTTTACTAGGTTTGTTGCCTGGTTCCTACAAACTCCATATAACTGTAGTGAGCCATGATCTGGAAAAGTGGAGTGATGGATTTTGATGAAAAGTGAACGGGCCTGGTTGTTAACCGGGGCAACCACCTTGTTTATCGTAGGGACTGATGTCTTTATCATGTCTCCGCTGCTGCCCTCTATCGCTGATGAATTTGTCTTAACTCCTGCGCAGGCAGGGTGGCTCGTTACGATCATGTCGATCATGTACACCTGCGGCTCCCCCTTTATGGGGTCCCTGTTTGACCAGCTGCACGCCAAGCGCAGTTTCATTTTATGGGGAGGATTGATTGGATTTTGCCTGGCAAATATCTGGACGGGCTTGTCCACCTCTTTTCTGATGCTGCTTTGCAGCCGTGCAGTTGCAGGCCTTTCGCTCGCTGCCATCGCTCCTTGTGTATACGCCTATGTCAGCGACCTCGCTCCCTCCGGTAAACGCGCCGCTTGGCTGTCTTTTATTGTTTCGGGCAATCTGACAGGTTTGTGGGTAGGAACTCCGCTAGGCACGTTACTGGCCGACTACGGCGGCTGGCGCTCTCCTTTTTGGCTCATCGCCGCATGCAGCTTCGTTCTTGCCTGGATAAACCTCGCCATCTGGCCCCAAACCAAAAGAAGCCACTCTCCAGCCAATGCCGCTGGACCCGCACCCGTCGTTTCCATGCTGCGATCTGTCCTCGTCACCGTCTATTGGGCTGTTGCGATCTACGCGGTGTACACCTACCTCGGGACAACCTTTATCCAGGAGACGGGATTATCCTCCTCCCAGCTTGCTTCCACGCTGATTGCCTATGGACTTGGCGCCATGTTTGGCAGTCTTTTTGGCGGAAAGCTGGCTGATCGTTGGGGGTCAAAAGCAATCTCTTCGACCAGCTTGTTTGGTCTTTTTCTCATGCTGGTTGCCGTTGGACTCTTTTACCGGGAGATGCCCTGGCTGTACTTCCTGCTTTTTTCCTGGTCGATCATCGGCTATGCTTTTGTGCCTGCCTACCAATCGAGACTTGCCTCAGAATACCCCTCTCATCTGGGATTGATCATGGCCTGGAACATCACCGGCATGTATGTGGGAATGACGATGGGTTCCTATCTGGGCGGCATGCTCTATGAGCTTGGCGGTTTTGCCAGCATCGTCTCTTTAAGCGCTGTGATCGCCTTGCTTGCTGGTTTCTCCAGTTTGCGCGCTGCCCCTATAAAAAAAGAAGCGGCCCGACCTGAGCCGGACCACTTTCGTTTGTAATTAATTTTCTGCCGGAATTTCGACTACAAGCTTTTCCGCTACTCCCTGCGGCGGCAGGCTGCGGGTCAGTTTTGGACCATAGAAGGCATATACTCGCATTTCCGGTTTCAGATCTTCCGGCTTCATTGCCTTTTGATCGCGGGCATTGACGATCACGGTTTCTTCCGTAATTGTCAAGACTACATGCTCTTGGGATCCTTCAGACAGGGCCTCGCCTTCTACATTCACTCGATAGGCGCCATCCTGACCCTTCTCCACGCTGACCAGACGGCCTCCTGTGCCCAGCACGTCCGGGGACTCCAGACTGCTTTTCACCACGATGCTGAAGACTCCGGTCTGCGGCGGCATGCTCATTGCCATGAATTTAGCATGCGTCGCTTCTACTTCCATACCCATTTTCAAATCTTCCGGCTTTAATTCCTTGCCATCTGCAGACGTGATTTTGGTGTCCTCGTTGAGATGCAAGATGATTCCGGTCTCGTATCCATTCAACAGGATCGAGTAATTGCCTTTTTCATTTTTCATTACTTTGGTGACGTTCCCGGTGACAGGAGGAGCCGCCTCTTTTTCTTCTTCCACTTTGACCGTGTCCTCTGTTACGTTAACTTCCGCCTGCAAAACGTTCTCGACAAAGGCTACAGGCACATATGTAGTGCCGTTGTAAAGGGTGTTCTGATCCTGATCCAGTACAACCTGCCCCGAGATCTCGCCCTTCTTCACTTCTGCCGCTTTTGTTTGCGGATTCCAAGCCACCTGGAATCCGAGCGATTCCGCTACGGTCCGCAGGGGCACCAGCACCGTTTGCTGGTTCTGAATCGCCATTTGCTCTATTTTATTCCCATTTACCAGAACGGAAAGCTCTTTTCCTTGCAAGGGTGCTGCCGTTGCCATGTTCGTTCCCAAAACGGCCATTGCCGCTAATGTCATCATACCAGTACGGATTTTTTTCATGTTGCTTCGCCTCCATTATCATCTGTTCATGTACTTAGTCTGTCATCAAATGAGACGAAGCCATTCATGAAACGTTTCAAGGTTGTTCCAGATTGTCTGGCGAATAGGCATTTCGCGGCATCGGCACGTCCGGTTTCCCTGTCGGATTGTTGTAGAGATACTGCGGAACCTTGCCGACAATCAAGGCTTCCGTGATGGGGATTCTGGTCGTGACCAATTGCTCATCGGTCGCGAACGGGATGATGATCCGCAACGTTACATCCACGTGGATATAGACCGTCACCAGCACCATGTTGATCCCCGCTTGTTTCATGTCTGTTTCCAGACGTGTCTTGACTGCGCCGATGGGAGCAAACGAGATCGGAACATCCGGCCCGATGTGTTCGAGGAAGACGTTTTTGGTCGCCACCCCGAGCGGGATCGATGTTTGCACATCCTCCCGCTCGAACTCCTGGAGGCGATTTTGAATGCGGGAAGTCGTCTCCCCTACGATCCGGGAATACTCCTTGAAGTTGAAATTTACGGCTCGAATCACGCCGTCCTGGTCTTTTTCCATCAATACGATCTGATTGAAGTCCACTCCTTGCTGGCTGATCCGCTTGGTGACTGCATCCATGATGGCAAGCTTGGCAATCTGCTCTGCCTTGGCTTGCGCGATCAGCATCAGCGTGGGCTTCAGGCTGCGCTCCGCGATCACGAACAACAAGATCAGAATGGCTATGGTAATCAAGGTACCGGCTATGATCCGTTTCCCACGTCTGCCTCGCCGGCCCCGCCGTCTTCTCTGAAAGCGCACTTGCGATCCCCTTCCCTGCCTGACGATGCCGATCGGCCTGGTTTATCTATGGACGAACCGTACGCATGGACGAGCTTTTCTTTTTGGGTGCTGTTTTCTTTTCTTTAGAACGTCCGCCATACAATACGCCGCCAATCCCCGCTACAAAGGTTGGAATCCCCGAGGTGACAAGGATCAAGGCCCAATCCCGGAAGTTCAGGTCAGTGGTTTTGAAGATCGGCTGCAAGGCATCGATATATACCACGCCCAATACCAGGACCAGAGAGGAGACGACCGCCCAGACCAGGTATTTGTTTTCAAAAATATTGCGGTGAAAGACGCTGTATTGGCTGCGGCAGTCAAAGACGTGGATCAACTGCGCCATCACGAGAGTAACGAAGGCGACGGTCTGTGCATGCACCAGATCGTCCGGATTTTCGTGGAGTGTGAGCCAGAATGCCAACAAGGTCATTGCTCCGATCAAAAATCCACGGCTGATGATTTTCCAGCCGAGGCCGCGGCTGAAGATGTTTTCATTCTTGTTGCGCGGCTTTTGATACATCGTATCCCGCTCCGCCGGATCGACACCTAGTGCCATCGCTGGCAGGCCATCGGTCACCAGGTTCACCCATAAAATCTGGATCGGCACCAGCGGCAGCGGCAGACCCAGCAGCATGGCGAAAAACATGACGAGGATTTCTCCGACGTTGGAGGCTAACAGATAGCGGATAAACTTGCGAATATTGTCGTAGATGTTGCGTCCTTCCTCCACGGCTGCGACGATGGTGGCGAAGTTGTCGTCACGCAGTACGAGATCGGCGGCTTCCTTGGTCACATCCGTCCCGGTGATGCCCATCGCGATGCCAATATCGGAGGTTTTGATCGCCGGCGCATCGTTGACCCCGTCACCCGTCATCGCTACGACATGTCCTCTGCTTTGCAGGGCCCGTACAATCCGCAGCTTATGCTCTGGCGAGACGCGAGCGTAGACGGAGACGCGCTCGGCGTATTCCGCCAGTTGATCATCCGACATATTGTCAAGCTCCCGGCCCTCCAGCACTTCCCCGTATCCGCGCGTCATCCCGATCTGGCGGGCGATGGCTTCTGCCGTCACCTTGTGATCCCCGGTAATCATAACTGTCTTGATTCCAGCCTGATGACACAGGGCAATAGCAGGACGTACCTCTTCTCGCGGCGGATCGATCATCCCGACAAGTCCGACAAACACCAGATGGTTTTCCATCGAAGTGTGGGGCTGACCGGATCGATACCCTTGCAGTTGACGATAGCCGAAAGCGAGTACGCGAAGGGCGCGCGCCGCCATTCTTTCGGTCTGATCCAGGACCTGATGGCGCAGAGTGGCGGAAAGCGGCTGCAGCTCTCCCTTCCAGAGAATATGCGTAGAGCGGGCCAGTATGGCCTCAGCCGCCCCTTTTGTCAACAAGGTATAGGTCCCGTCTGTTCCTTTTTCCACCACGGACATCATTTTGCGCTCTGAGTCAAAGGGGTACTCCTCTACCCGAACCGACTGCCCGTTTTTGCTGCGATCAGAGCCTGTGCCTTGTCCTTTTGCCGCCAAGACTTTCAAGGCTCCCTCTGTCGGATCTCCCATGACGTGCCAGGTGCGAGTCGTCTTGCCCATGCCCAGCAGCTTGCGAGCGCTCTGCTCCTCGCTGGTCAACGTGGCATTGTTGCAGCGGTCCGCAATGCGCAGAATCTGGTTCAAGGCGCCATCTCTGGCTGGCGACACCGTTTTTCCATAGAGGTGAAAAGCTCCCTGCGGCTCATACCCTCTGCCGCTTACCTCGTACATGGTGTCGCTGTGCCACACATGGGTGACGGTCATCTTGTTCTGCGTCAACGTTCCGGTCTTGTCTGAGCAAATGACAGATGCGCAGCCCAACGTCTCCACCGACGGAAGCTTGCGAACGATGGCGTTGCGCCGAATCATCCGCTGCACGCCCAAGGCAAGCGCGACCGTCACGATCGCAGGAAGTCCTTCCGGTATGGCTGCGACTGCCAAGCTCACACCCGCCAGGAACATGGTAAACAACTCATGGCCATGCCAGATCCCAGCCACGATCACTACGATGGTCAGCAAGACGGCGACGACGACCAGCATCTTGCCCATTTGCTCCAATCTGACCTGCAATGGCGTCTCGGCTTCCTCCGCTGTGTTCATCAGATGCGCGATTTTTCCGATCTCGGTGTTCATTCCTGTCTCGACGACAATGCCGCTGCCAGTCCCTCCGGTGACCATCGTCCCCATGAACCCGAGGTTTTTCTGGTCCCCGAGCGGAACCTGTGCTCCGTTCGTATGCTCCAGCTTGCGGGCGGTCTTGCTGACAGGCAAGGATTCTCCCGTCAATGCCGATTCCTCAATCTCCAGGCGATTGGCCGAGACGAGACGCAGATCCGCTGGCACGCGATCTCCTGCCTCCAGCAAGACCAGATCTCCCGGCACGAGTTGGGAGGCGGGGATCATCGAGAGGTGTCCATCCCGCATCACCCTCGCCATCGGGGAAGCAAGATCCTTCAACGCTTGCAACGATCGCTCCGCCCGCGCTTCCTGGATGAAGCCCAGCACGCCATTGATGATGATGATGGCGATAATCGTGATCGCATCCAGATACTCTCCGAGAAAGTACGAGATCAACGTGGCAATGAACAGAATGACCACCATAAAATCCTTGAACTGATCGAGAAAGACCGTATAGAGAGGCTTTTTCTTGCTCTCAGCCAACTTGTTGGCGCCTTGTTTTGCCAGCCTCCGCTCAGCCTCCTGTTGAGCCAGTCCCTGCGACGAATTGCTCTGAAGGGCTTCGATCACTTCGGTTGCTGCCAACGTGTACCATTTTCGAATGGGTTGCTGTGATTCCACCTTCATCTCCTCCATCCACTTCTCACTCTTTCTCATGTCTATGCAGACGAGCTGGAAAATAAAACAACCCGTCCTCTTGAAAGGACGGGTCTGACAGGAAGCCTATGATTAGAAGATTTTCGCCACGCCGATGCAGATCAATAAGATCGGCGGAAGCCAGGTGAGCCCAGACAGCCATTTATGCTGTCCAATCCCGCGTCCCAACGCCAATCCTGTCCACAGCAACAAGGCGCTCATCGCCGCGATGCAAAGGGAGACTAGCAGGGGCGAATACCCCAAAAACGTCAAGCTGATCCCCGCTCCGAAGGCATCCAAGGACAGGGCAAGCCCCAGCATGACAGCTTCCCAGCCCATAATATGCCCCGAACGGTCTGCATCCGCCTGGGACGGATCGCGCAGGATCTGAATCATCAAGCCAAACATGCGAAACTGCGACAACACCGTACGCTCTGGCTCTGTCTGTCCAGCAGCATCGACAGAAGGCGGAAATTCCTCCTGATTTAATTCGGCTTGTTGAGGGGATGAGACAAGCCGCCAAAACGTAAACAAGCCCATCGCGATCAGGACAGCAGCCCCCACCCGCTGACCGACCTCGGGAGTCAACCAGTAGGTAAGCGAGGAGCCTACCATCATGACACCGTACACCACAGCAAACGAACATCCAGACACCACGATCAGAGACAGAAATGGCATTTTCATCTTTCGCAGCCCATACGTCAAGCCAACACTGACACTGTCCATGCTGATGGCCAGGGAAACGAGCAGGAGTGATAGCCATCCGCTCATATATGGTCACCTCTTTCCCGTTGCCTACTAGGTATACGCGGAGGGCCCATCCATTGTGCATGAACATGCTATGTTGTTTGAAGCGATGCTGCTGGGAGGATCCTGGTTTGTAAATCGCCAAGCGTTCTGCACGCTGAAACAGGAATTTTCCAACTGCCAAAAAACGGAACAAGTAAAAACCAAGCGGACAACACTGTGGTAGTCCGCTTGGTTAAGGATGTAAAAGATCTTTCTGCTCTTAAGGGAATTTCAAACTCATTTAATTGTTATTTGGTTGTCAGAAGAACTATCATTACTAAAAATAATTCCCCATTTATCACCTTTTTTTTCTAGGGATAAGGTTAATTCATTTGGTATTTCCACACCTTTGGCTCCCTGAATTTTGTACTGAACTTTGATAGATACTACCCCATTTTCCCCCTCTTGTGTCTCAAGTATCTTAAACTCTGTGAGTTGATGTCTTTCAATAGAAGCTTTAAATCTATCCTTATCGGGCACATTGGACCCACCAAGCATTTCATACGCTTTATCTACCTCTTTATTCTTGATGGCTGCAAGATATTGACTGACAGTGTCCTCCGGTGACTCACCTTGAGTTGAACATCCCATTATCGAAATTGTTAGCAACAAGAAAACAAGCACCATTGTTAATTTCTTTTTCATAAAAACCTCCCATTTTTTGGTAGATTAGTTCTCGCAATTGTGTTACCATTCAACATTTTACCATATTTAGTAAAAATATGAAATGGAGTGATTGCTTTGACTAAAACAAAAAAGGCTTTAATGATTGGCAGTCTAGTTTTAACAATGCTTGCCCCCTCTATCGCCTCCGCCGAAGTTGGTAAAACTAACAAAGACTATGAAAAGCTTTATGGCCCAGAAAGTGGAAGCCATCGATTCTTATCGGAAAGTGAGATTAAAGAGCGACTACAAACAGAAGGTGACATAGAGATACAAGCGTCATATGGAAAAATCTTATGGTCGGCTGAATATGTGGTAAATTCTTTCTATGTAATTCCTAAAGCTGTATATGTAGCTTCGGCAACTAATAACAACATACGAATATTGTCAGATGCGCAAAAAAATACAGGGAGCAACTCAACTTATGACATTGAGTTGGTGGAATGGAATGATTGGGCAAATGGATGGGCAGTCGTACAGGAAGTTGAAATGCGTATTGGCTCAAAACAATACGAATACTTTGAAGACTTAGATGATGATGTTGATTATCGTCTTAGAGTCGTTGGAAATGTGAAAGGAATTGTCACGGTATACCAACAAACCAGATAATTCTTCGGAAAACTAACTGAAGAAATCTTTATCATATCCCCCCTTAATAGTCAGATACATCAAAAAGTCTGCACTTACTTGGGGGGATATTCTTAATTTCTTAATAGTAGTAGGAGTGTTTTGCCGTAAACTGAAATTGAGTAAAGGTAGGACATACTCATGATTCAGCTCATTTAACCCAAATGGTAATATTTCGAAGCACTCTACCTGCATTTTTAAAGGTTAACCATGCAAGATCGTTATCTATCGAGTGGTAAACGAGTTTCTCAAGTTAATTAAACTCCACATCACTGTACAGTCCTGCTATCTCCAACGCTGCCGCCTTGACTGCCGCAGCCAAACGGGCCGGTTCGAGAACCCGCACTTTATTTCGGAAGGAGAGCAAAAAACTGATCAGCCATTCCTGGTCAGGCATGGTGGTCCGGACGACCAAGGAACCATCCGGCTGCCGTTCAATGTCATCCTCGTCAAATCGATCGGCAACCACAGCTTTCATCGCGCTGGAGAAGTGCAGGACGACATCGACCATGGGCCCGGGGCGATTAGGCAGCTGCTTCCATTTTTCATTCAGTTTTTCTAGCTCCATATCCCGTCGTTGGAACGTTGCTGCTTGCGTCTGCAAATCTCGTATTCGTGAGAGCCGAAAAATCCGGTAATCCTCTCGCTCTAAACAATAGCCGTGCAAATACCACTTGTATCCTTTGAGGACCAGGCCCATCGGTTCCACGCGCCGCACCGTTTCTTGCCCTAGGTGGTCGGTATAGGCGAAGCTAACCAGCTTTTTTTCCTTGGCCGCATGGTTCAGGGCCTCATATTTTTTCCGCTCTGCTTCACTCGATCTCCAAGGCGTAAAATCGACCAGAATTTGATCGCGATCAGCCAAACTCCCTTGTTCTGTCTGCGAGACCAAGGCGCCAACCTTTTCAAGCAACCGCTCCATGCTCGATTCACTCAGTGCTTTGGTAGATTGGAGACCACGCAGCGCAGTCAGCATGGCGATCAACTCGTCATGAGAGAGCATCTGCCGATCCAAACGGAAGCTGTCCATGATTTCATAGCCCCCTTCTGTACCCATATAGGAAACAATCGGTATACCTGCCAGACTCAAAGACTCCATATCACGGTAGATGGTGCGAAGTGACACTTCCATCCGTTCTGCCAACTCCTGTGCCTGCACTCTTTTCCGGTTTAAAAGAATAATGGTGATCGCCATAAGCCGCTCCAGTTTCATGGCCGTGCCCCCTGTACAAATCCTGATACCCCAATCATAAACCGAATTTTGTCTGGATCAACTGTTTCTCGGAGGCCGATCAATGCGATGCTGCCCGATAGCCGTCCTGTTGTTCAGCAGGATTTAACTTCTCCTCGCTCATCATGAAAGCTGCCGCCAGCGCTAAAAAGGCCGGAATCAGACTCCACATGAACACCGTCACAATGGAACTGGACAGAGCATCCAGGATCGCGCCCAGCAAACGAACGTCCATCGATTGCCTGATCGCCGGGTTCAACAGTGCATGCGCATCTTTGAAATCTACACCCGTGGACCATGCAGCCGCGTTGCCTCCCAACAGCTTTGCCAGGCCACCCGTAAGGAAATGACTTTGCAGAATGCCAAAAATCGTGATGCCAAGCGCCATGCCAAGCGATCTGTTGAAATTGAGCGTCGAGCTGGCTGCTCCTCGTTGTGATGCAGGAAAAGAATGAATCGCTGAACTGCTGAGTACAGAAAAGGTGGAGCCAATGCCCAGCCCGATCAGAATCATATACATCGTGATGAGAATGCGCGGCGTATCCTTGGTCAGAGTAGCGAGCAAAGCAAGACCCACGATAAAGAGGATCATCGTCGGGATCAAAATCATCCGATACGGGAGCTTTGCCATCAAGTATCCCCCCACTGTCGCTGTCACGACCGAAGCGATCATCATGGGCAACAGGACAAAACCGGCATGAGTCGCGCTGCCGCCCAGCACGCCCTGAATGTAAATCGGAATGTACACCGATGCCGTCATGAACGCCGCCCCGCTCAGCATTCCGATGAGATTGCTGGTCGTATAGAGCCGGTTGCGAAACATCCGAAAAGAAATGATCGGCTCAGCCGCACGTCTTTCTACGAATACAAGGGACACGGCAAGAGCCACAAAGCCTGCAAACATGCCCATGATCTGCGGAGAATCCCATGCATACGCTTTTCCCCCCAGCTCCAGGCCAAGCATCAGGCATACCACCGCTCCTACCAATAAAACCGCCCCGAGAAGATCAATCTTTTGCTTGGAATGCTCCATCGATTCCTTGTAGCAGAACAGCACCAGAAAAAAGGCGAGCAAGCCGAGCGGCAGATTGATGTAGAAGATCCATGCCCAATGGAATTGATCCGTAATCAGACCGCCGAGCATCGGGGCCAGAATGCTCGACAAGCCGAATACAGCGCCAAACATGCCGGTCATTTTCCCGCGGTCCTTCGCTGCCACGACATCGAACATGATCGTAAATGCGATCGATACCATCGCCCCTGCGCCAATGCCCTGGATCCCACGGTAAATGCTGAGCTGGAGGATCGACTCTGCTGTCCCGCAAAGTGCCGAGCCAACCATGAACACGATGATGCCGAAGACAAAGAATCGTTTTCTTCCATACATATCCGACAGCTTGCCGAAGATCGGCATTCCTGCCATCTCCGCTACCATATAGGCGGATGTGACCCAAATGAACGAGTCAAGGCCCCCCATTTCTCCGACAATCGTGCCCATCGCTGTCGCGACAATCGTGTTATCCATCGAGGCCATCAAGATGGAGAGCAGTAGACCTGCGATGACAATTCCTGCTTTGTTTTGGTTCTGAGTTGATGCCATTTGATTTTCATCCCTTTCCGTCTGGTTTCATGCGTGGTGAAGCATGTTGATGGCATGATCATAAACCACGCTTGTTGACATCTGTTTGTCAGGAATAGGGATAAAAAAATACGGACAACTTTTTTCGTTGTCCGTATACATGATATGGTTACCCTCGAACCGCCAGCGCTTCTCCAAGCAAGCGCACCAGCTTTTGCGCCTGCTCGCCTGTCGTGTCACGCAAGGCGGAAAACTCGGTGACTTCCATCCCGACGACTCTTCGATCCTGCAGCACTTGCAAGAGGAGTCGCTGTGCTTCCTCCCGGCTGAGTCCCGTCTCGCTTGGCGCATACGCAGCAGGCATCGCTTCTTTGTTCATCACGTCGACATCAAAGTGCACCAGAATTTTGGCATCAGCAGGGATGGACTGCAAGACACGGGTCATTTCCTGCTCCATATCGCCTGCATGAAGCTGCTCCAGTGACACGATTTCTACTCCATACGTCTCGTTTGGCGGCTTCTGGCAGCCGACCAGCTTTATCCGATCCGCGGTCCAGCCTGAACGCTCGATCCAGATGCCCTGATCCTGCAGCAAAAACCAAAGCCCCATCCCCGCTGCTCCGATACAGCGGTTCGCCGAAGGAGCTACTGCATCGAGATGCCCATCGATGACCAGCAGATACGCCTGTTCCCCGTATTTTTGTTGGTGGGCAATCGCGGTTCCCACGATCAAACTGCAATCCCCTCCAAGCATGAGCAGAAAATCGCTTGGGTCCATCCACTCCGCAGCTTCCTTCTGCAGCAGATCCCACAGCATGCGCGGAGCAGGCCAATTGCGAACCGGAGGAATATTGTGACGCGGCATATAGTCCGGCAGCTTCAAATCACCCAAATCCTCTACGGCCAGGCCTCTTCCCTGCAAATGCTCAACTAGCCCTGCTTTGCGCAAGGCATCAGGGGAGAGTTCAGTACCCGAGACGAAGGCACCTGCAAAATGGGGTATTCCTTTTATTTTGATGGTAATAATGATTCCCTCCATTGCGTTTTGTCCAAGAACTATTCAGAAAATACCATAAAATAGGTCTCTGAACAATGGCGCTTCCGGGTACTGGTTACACCACCAATTCAACCGCCACCTGATCTCCATAAGCAAAGCGGGTCGCAATATCAGTGGAGACCTCCCATTCTTCCTCGCCTACCTGAATGGAATAGAGCAGTTCCCTCCCCTGAAACTGCACGTGCTGCACACGCCCCTTCACCCCATCCTGGCCTTCCTGCCAAGGATGCAGCCGTATCTGGTCCGGTCTGACTGGCAGCACCTGTTCACGTTGAAAAGGCGTAAGATCCTGTGAGACGCGCACAGGCAACGAGGTTTGTCCCTCCCGTTCCAGCAGGAAGGTGGAGGAGTCGGCCCAGCTCCCTTTGACAAAGTTGGCGCGGCCAACGAATTTGGCGACAAAAGGCGACTGCGGCTCGTAGTAAATTTCGTGCGGCGTACCCACCTGCTCCACTCGGCCGCCTCGCATGACGATGATTTTGTCCGCCATCGCCAAGGCTTCGGATTGGTCATGCGTCACGTAGACAATCGAAGTGCCCAGCTCCCGGTGAATATGCTGGATCTCCTTGCGCATCTGAATGCGCAGCTCGGCGTCCAGGCTGCTGAGCGGTTCATCCATCAGAAGCAGCGTCGGGTTGAAAACGATCGCCCGCGCCAGTGCCACCCGCTGTTTTTGCCCGCCCGACAACTGGCTCGGGTAGCGCTTCTCCATCCCGCCGAGCCCCACCATCTCCAGCATCTGCGCCACTCGCGCACGCGGATTTTGCTTGTATTCTTCCGGGACATGCTGCTGATGGCGCAATGGAAAGGCCACATTTTCGTAGACGGTCAGATGAGGCCAGAGGGCAAATGACTGAAACACCATGCCGATGCGCCTTTGCTCCGGCGGCATCCGCCTGTCTTGGTCTGCGACAAGCTCCTGGTTCAGCCAGATTTCCCCGCTCGAAGGAGACTCAAAGCCGGCCAACAGACGCAGCAGAGTCGTCTTGCCGCAGCCGCTGGGTCCCAGCAATGCGACGAATTCGCCTTTTCCGATATGCAGATCGATCCTGTGGAGGGCAACCACCTCGCCGAACCGTTTGGATACACCCATTACCCTCGCTTCATTCATCCTTCTACTCTCCTTTGCCAATATCGCTTCCACAATCCTCCGATCGCCAACAAAATCAAAATGGCTGTCACGATCAACGTGGAAAGGGCTGTGCTCAATGTAGTAGAACCCGCCTGTTCAAAGCCGAAGATGACGACGCCGATCGTCTGCGACCCGGAAGACCAGAGCAGAGAGGATATGGTCAGCTCGGTGAAGGCTGTCAGCATGACGAGGAATAGACCCGTCAGCATCCCCGGCGCATACAGCGGCAACAAAATGCGGCCCCATCGCGTCCACAGCTTGCCCCCGCTGATGCGCGCCGCTTCCTCCACTTCCCGGCCGACCTGCAGGATCGAGACGGTGCTGCTTTTCACCTGCAGGATGAAAAAGCGCGTCACATAGGCAATCAGAATCATCCAGACGGTGCCGTAGATACCCGGCTGCCAGCCCGGAATCGGCTCCATCCAGGTCAGGATCATCGCCAAGCCAACCACCATGCCCGGCAATGCGTACGGCAACGAGACAGCGCCCTCCAGCATTTTCCCCAGCTTATGGGGACGCTGGACGCGCCAGTAGGCAAACAACGTCCCGACGACGAGGCAAAGAGCACCTGTCAAACCAGCCAGCATGAGGCTGTTGCCCAGCGCTTCCCGCGTCCCGGCATGATCCCGCAGCACAAAGAGAAAGTGCTTCCAGGTCAAATTCTCCGCGAGAAACGGCAGACCATACGCTTTGATAAACGCGGTCGACGCCATGGAGAGCAGCGGCAGGAAGCTGGTTATCAATAAAAAGAGTCCTACTGCTCCCTCTGCCAGGAACCGTTTTTTGCCCAGCGTGTAGCGGACAGAGCGATCCTCTGCGCTTGTCTGATCGACTCGGCTTTTGCGCAGCAGCAGCCATTGCAGACCCGTCCCGCCCAAAGCAATGATTCCCAGGAGAATGGACAAGACCGAAGCTCGACCGAAGGCGCTTGGCCCAAAACCGATTACCTGCTCATAGATCAGCGTGCTCAGAACGGGGATACCCGCTGGGATGCCCAAGAATGCAGGGATGCCGAAGTTGTCCAATCCCGAAATAAAAGCGAGCAAGCCTCCGCTGGCGATCCCGGGCAATGCGAGCGGCAGGGTCACTTGCCTGAGAACATTGCGCGAGGAAGCGCCAGACGAACGAGCCGCCCATTCCAGCTCCTTGGGAATGCGATAGAGGACGGAGAGCGTCAGCATGTAGACCAGCGGATAGTGGCTCAGGCCCATCACGACGATGATCCCGTCCAGTCCGTATACATTCCACAGCTCCACAGGAAAGCCCATCAGCCAACTGGCGAATCGGTTCAAGACACCGGCTGGTCCCGCCATTTGCGTCCAGGCCAACGTCATCACGTAAGAGGGAATCAACAGCGGCAGCATCGCCATGACGTGAATCGCTCCCTTGAAGCGAATATCGGTATACGCGCAAAGCCAGGCGAGCGAGACACCGATTACAAGCGCCAAGACAGTGGACAGAACGGCTGCAGTCAAGGAATGGTAGACCGCTGACCACGTCCGCGCATCCGCCAGCAACTCGGAAAAGATGCCGAGACCCAAACCCGCTTCTGTTTTCACGCTCAGGATGACCAGCTTCCACAACGGATAGACGAAAAAGAAGGCGACTGGCAGGAGCACCAGCCATCCAGCCGCCTTTTCCATCGGGATGGGGGCAGTCCATAGACGCTGCTGCCGCCCCTCAGCCTGTCGTTTTGTGAGTGTGGTCTGCCAATTAGTTGCCACCCATCATCTCTCCAAATTTCTTTTTATCCGCTTCACGCGATGCCTCCAGCTCCGCAATATCTGCAGACAGCACCTTGATTTCTTCCAATGACTTGAGTCCCTCTGGCGCCTCTACCCCTTTGCGAATCGGCGTGTAGCCGAGGTCAGCTGCCAGCTTTTGTCCTTCCTCGGACAAGACGTAATCCACAAAGGCTTTTGCTGCATCGGGATTTTGCGCCCCTTTCAGGATGCCGATCGGCTCCGTGATCACAGGCACGCCTTCGCTTGGATAGATCAATTCGACTGGAGATCCCTCTTTTTTCGCACGGGCTACCATGTAGTCTACGACGATTCCGTACTCCTTCTCTCCGCCAGCTACGCTTTTCAGTACGGCTCCATTGCCCTTGGATACGGTCATTTGATTGGCTTTCAGTCCCTCGAAATAATTCCAGCCAAACTCGCTTTGCCGGGTAAATACCCCGAGATTATAAGCGGCTGCACCAGAGTACAGCGGGCTTGGCATTACGCCTTTTCCGGCTGCTTCCGGCTCGGTCAGCACCTTCCAGCTATCCGGCAGCGTGCTGACCTTCTGGGTATTCACGGCCAAGACGGTCGCCATGACCTTGGTTCCGGTGTATGATCCGTCCGCATCCTTTAGCTCGGCTGGAATCTGCTCTGCCTCAGGGGAGGTGTACGGCATCAGCAAATCCTGTTTTTTCAAGCTGGCAAAAGTCGGGGCATCGGCTACCAACAGCACGTCGGCTTTCACCTGTCCCGCCTGGGCTTCAGCCTGCAAACGGCTGATCACTTCTTCTGTGCCGGAACGGAACAGCTCTACCTTCACTTCCGGATGCTTTTTCGCAAAACCGTCAATCAGTGCTGCTGCATCGGCATCGGGCTGGGACGTATAGAAGCTGAGTGTGCCCCCGACTTTTGCCGGCACAGGCTCAGCAGCTTGATTGTTCGTTTGCGGTGCAGCTTCAGGAGAAGGGGCTGCCGCCTGAGGAGATGACGATGAAGTACCGCAAGCAGTCAAGCCGATTACGGAGACGGCTGCAAACAAAGACAAGGTCCATTTGCGCAAAGCGATTCGGTTCATTTTCGGTTATCCTCCTTGGTTTAGGGCGTTTATGAGCGTTGCACGGTCGATTGAAACCACTTGCTGATTTTGCTTTTCATCGCGATATTCGTCATGTTCAACTGCAAAGGAGTGATCGTAATGTAGCCATCCCGCAATTTGTAATAATCCGACTCTTCCTCTTCCAAATGAATCTCTCCCAGCGTGTCGGAGAGCCAATAGCACAAATACCCCTGCGGATCGTTCAAACCGACGTACTGATAGCGCAGAACGTCCATGGCAAGAGGAGTGACAGCGACTCCCTTGACCATCTCTTTGGACAGATACGGCAGATTGATATTCAGTACCGTGTCCGCGCTGAGCTTGTGGCGAAACAAGGTTTCAAACACGTCGTACGCCAGGGTTTCCACCAGGTTGTAGGAAGCGTTGGGCTTCAAGGTAGCGAGCGAGACGGCGATAGATGGAATCTGGTACATCGCCCCTTCAATGGCTGCCGAGATCGTTCCGGAGTAGAATACATCCCGCCCCAGATTGGGACCGCGATTGATCCCCGACACGATCACGTCCGGCTTCTCCTTGAGAATGACTTCGAGCGCCATCTTGACGCAGTCGGCAGGGGTGCCATTGACCGCCCAGGCTTCCAGAGACGTATCGAAAAAATTCACTTTATTCGCCTTCACCGGCGACTTGAGGGTGATGGCATGGCTGATCGCGCTTCTTTCCTGATCGGGACAGACGATCGATACATTTCCGAACGACTGGAGTGCCTGTGCCAGACAAAGCACGCCATTGGAGAAAATGCCGTCGTCGTTGGTGATAAGAATGTTCAAAACAGTGATTCCTCCTATTCAAAAAGAGACACAATGGCTTTGTTCGAGATACAACAGATTCTGCTTGAGTACGGAAAGCTCGCGGGAATCATCCCAGCCTTCCAGGATAATGGGTCTTTCTTTTTCCCAAATAAGCGGCCAGATTGCTTCCAAGTCGATGCTCCCGGTTCCAAGCGGCACATGCAGCTTTTCTGCCGTGGCATCGCTGATATGGATTTTGTCGATATTTTCCAGTTCATGGTAAAAATGCGTCAAAGAACAGTTCAGCGGGACGTGCGCAATATCGAACGTGGCTGTTGTCGGATAATCCAGGGCAGCCCGCAGACGATTCAGTTCTTCCGGCGTGACCACCAGTTCCTTGGGAAGCGGCTCGATATGTTCGATGGAGAGCGTCAAGCCCCTGTCCATCGCTTCGCGAGCGAGCCTGTTGAGACTTTCGATCAGGATGGGTTCATGCCAGCCTCTGGTCTTGGCCGACAGAGTGACCCTCCCCGGATGGACCGTGACACTTGCTGCTCCGATCTCTTTCGCCAAATCCAGCGAGCGCCTTACCTCCTGGATCGATTGCTCGCGAATCCCCTGATTCAGCGAGCATAGATTCAAGTCCCAACTGGCGGCGTGCAAAGTCAGCTTGGATCCCGTCCGCTTGGCGGCATCCCGAATCTCCAATGGGCTGCTGCGGTGGAACCAGACGTGCTCCGCCCATACCTCCATTCCGGCAAAACCGTACTGGCGACCAATCAAAATCGCCGCTTCGACGGGATACGCCCACATCAAAGTTGACGAAACAAACAACATGTCCACCACTCCCTTGCGTCTGCAGGTATCGGCACACTCCCGATCGGACTCGGGTTGCGCGTGCCATGACCGTGAAAGTCGCTCCCGCCGGATCGGACCAAATGATGCTTTTTGGCCTCGCGCTCCCAATAGGCCATCTCCGCCAAGGAATGGCGCGGATAGTACACTTCAATGCCGTCAATTCCATAGTCCAGCAGATTGCCTAGCTGCACCTCGAACGGATAAATGCCCGGGTGAGCCAGGATCGCGATTCCCCCGACCTCATGTGTAGATTCGATCGCCTCGCGCGCTGAAAAGGACGGTCTCGGCACATAGGCCGGGGAACCTTTTCGCAGATAAGCATCGAACATGGCCTGGGGGGAACGTCCATAGCCGCGTTCGACCAAGGCTTCTGCGACATGGGTACGGACGATCACGCTGCCTTGGGCCCGAGCCAGACATTCCTCCTGAGTAATCTCCAAGCCAAGCCGATTGCAGCGCTCCACAATCTCGCCTATCCATTCGATCCGCTCTTGCTGCCGCTTGTCCATCAGGTGGAGCAAGCGCGGATCTGCGATGTCGATCCCGTAGCCGAGGATGTGCAGCTCTCCCTCGGGACCTTCGGTATTCCACTCAATCCCCGGGATCAAGTGCAGGTCCAGTCCTTTGGCCTCTTCCCGTGCTTGCAGATAGCCGTCTACTGTATCGTGATCCGTGATCGCCAGGTATTCTACTCCCCTCGCCTTTGCTTCAAGCAAAAGCTCGCGCGGGGTCAATTTTCCGTCAGAAGCGGTGGTGTGCATATGCAGATCCATTCTTCTCCAAGTCCTCCCTTTTCCCACCGTCGTCTTGATTGATTACCTTTATTGTAGAATGGGAGTTTTAACGGCATGTGAAGGGGGAAACAAGGTTTGATGAAAGCCCGGCGGCCTTTTTTCCCGGGTCCAAGCGGACGGGTGAGTCGGAATGTTAACGCCTTGTAAAGGATTTGCATAGTCTTTACAATTTCACTCTTCCATTCCCGCTCCCGGTCAGCGAACAGAAAAAACCGCCAAGCTCAGCGCTTGACGGTTGTCTTTCCGATTTTTCGTATTAGTAGCTAATGAGTGCTGCCATCAGCAATCCGGCCGCAATGCTCAAACGCGAGGCAAAAATACCGACGGATACATTGCCTTTTGGAATCTCCGAGACGACTTTAAACGGAGTGACCCATTCAAACAAATAAAATACCAGCACTTGAAACACCATTCCGACGACGCCCCAAATGACCAGATCCAGCAGGTTGACCGCGTGATAAACCGCAGAGGCGAGCACAATCGCCAAACCGATGATTTTCCCACCCAGATCGTGAGCCGCCGCCTTTGCCGCTGCCACCTTTTGCGGCTCCTCGGTCTGCGCGCCTTCCTTGATCAATTGAAATTCCTTATAGGGTGTGGTAAAGGCAAAAACGAGAATGCCCACACCCAGAATCGGAACCGTCACCCCCAGGTATGTGAGAAAATTCAAGAGATAATCCCATTGTGTTTCCATTCACTTGTCTCCTTTCGCTATCCTTGCAGCCCTACTGGCAAATAATAAGACAGATTGTCCGTGATCGGCCCGCCGACTCTGGCCACGAGCGCCGAAGCCTCTCCTCCGACCAGAAAGGATCCCCAGAGCAGGCGTCCGGCATAGTCGCCGTTCATCGTCACTACTGTAATCGCAGGAAGCTCCACCCGTTTTTGATAGATCATGGGCTGATCCCAATAAAAGGCTTCCTGGTCTTTTTCCTGTACAGAGCCGTCCGCATCAAAAAGCACGACGCCGCCCCCTTCCCGGCCAAAAATAGGCTTGCTGACATAGCCGGTCGAGCCCGCGAAACGATTTTCAAAATAGGTCGGCAGCATATGCCTTGCAATGCTTTCCTGTTCTTCTGCAGTAAAAAACTCCCCCGCCTCATGCAAGCTCCAAATCAGCGCCTGCAATGCTTTTGTCTGCGTCAGGAAAGCAGAAGGTGGATTGATAATAGCCAGTTTCCGCTCCGCGATCAGACGCAGGACATGTGCGCCAGTCGGATAGCCGTCCTCGTCTTTTTCACCGGCCAGCTTTTCCAAGGCATGCAGCCGATACAGCACATGGACAGGCAGCAATTCCTCCCCGTTCTCGACATAGAGCCGATCCTCCCAGACGCGCAGCTTCTCCAGCGGAGCAAAGCGTCCGGCAAGACCCGACTGCCTCATCAGGTAAAGCGTCGTGCCCCGGTCTTCCTCGTGCCAGTCCAGGGAGCTGAACCAGAGATGCTCTGTCTGATAGCCCTGTTGTCGATAAACGTCCAGCATTCGTGCAAAAGCAGCCGCAATCTGCCCCTCCATTCCTGCATTCGGGTCCCTGCGGCCAAAGAAGCGGCAAACGCGGCCATTGACATAAAAAGCCTCGACGATTCCCGTCGGCGTATCGCTGTTGTATTCCAGCATCTTCAAGCCATCTGCTGTCTGGGCAAAGTCAAAGCGGCCTACCGTGGTTGGCGGCGCCTGAGCTGTTGCGAGACGCACGGCATCCAGAGCTTGGTCAGGCACTCCCAATTCGCGCAAAAGGGAATCTTCCGCCTGTTGCAGGATGGGGACCACTCGGGCAAAAATCCGTCCAAGCCTGCGGGTCGCCTCCAGCATTTCCTCTCGAAACTCCGCCGTGATGTCCAAAATATCGGCTAATGCGTATTCTTCCCCGTACATCTGGTCCCAGGTAAAGACTCCTTCTTTCCTCAAGGGACCATACAGCTGTTCGCGACGATCCTGTTCAGCCATGTTCATCGCTCACCCCGAACTCGAGTACCCAGAGCTGCCGATGCCTCCCTTGGAACCGCTGGAGACATACGAAGAACCACTGCTGACGCCTGTGGAACTGCTCTTGTACTTGTTCCCGCCTGAATGGATGTAGGTGGAGCTTCCCCCTGAACTGCCGCCATCATCGCAATAGCCGTCGTTGTTTGAATCGTAGCAATCGTCGTCATCCGACGAGCAGCCGCTGATGGTCAAGGCAGCGGCCATGAATAGGCCAACCATTTTGGCTGTCTTGTTTTGCGCCATGTTTATCCTCCTACTCCGTCAACTGTGCATAGTAAATGTACAGGCGACGATCTTCATCTACTTCAGCAGATGTCTTCTCCCATTCGCGCCCCTGGTATGTCAGGTAATCGCTTTGCAGATGCAACAAGGCATCGTCATCATCCTTAAAATAGTACGTATGTACCAACGGATAGACGGTTGCTTCCGCTGAGAACTCCCGCAGCTCCATCTGGATGCTGTCCCATCGCCGCGCCGCTGTGTGCGTGTAATCAACAGCCTGTTCTTCCGTCGAACGTTTGACGTAAATGACATAGCACCCGGGCTCAATCGCACAGGATGTCTTTTCATAGACGACATGCCCTTTGACGAGATAATCACAGGCGAAGCGCAAGGAGATCTCGTCCTTGTCGATGGGGTCATAATAAAACAACAACGGATACCCTTTTGCTTCATCCAGAAGCCGATACTCCAATCGAGCCAAATGTCTCACCTCAATCTACTAGTTTATCGAACAATCAAATATACGTATCAAGAAATGTTTGGATTCTCCTACATTTGGCCTACTAAAAAATGCCCCAGCCCGACATTTGTCATCGGACTGGAGCATTTTTTTGCATCATCTTACTTTACATCGTACCCTTGGTCTTCAATCGCTTCCTTGATTTGATCCAGCGATACAGCGCCTTCTTCGTAGGAAACCTCTACTTTATGGCCAGCCAGGTCTACTTTTCCGCTGGCGCCGAGGTCCTTCAAGGTTTTCTCGATTGTCATGACGCAGTGGTTGCAGGACATTCCTTCTACATTCAGGGTAATGGTTTTCATTTTTCATCTCTCCTCATTTTTTGTATATGTTGATGTTTGGGTAACAGAGTTACAGCTTCACACGTTGCAGACGCAGGGCGTTGAGAACGACGGACACGGAACTGAACGCCATCGCCGCACCTGCCAGCCAAGGAGCGAGGAAGCCAATTGCCGCCACGGGGATGCCCAGGGTATTGTATGCCAATGCCCAGAACAGGTTTTGCTTGATGTTGCGGATGGTTCGCTTGCTCATCACGATGGCGTCGGCTACGCTGGTCAGCTCGCCGCGCATCAGGGTAATATCGGCAGCTTCCATCGCCACATCGGTTCCTGTCCCGATCGCCATCCCGATATCGGCTGTAGCCAGAGCAGGCGCATCGTTGATCCCATCCCCGACCATCGCCACTTTTTTTCCTTGCTCCTGCAATTTTTTTACTTCCGTCGCCTTTCCTTCAGGCAGCACTTCGGCGATTACATGATCGATTCCTGCCTCGCGAGCGATCGCTTCTGCCGTCTGACGATTGTCACCCGTCATCATGATGACGGTCATGCCCATCTCTTTCAAGCGCTCGATGGCTTTGCGCGAGCTTGGCTTGATGGTATCCGCCACGGCAATCAATCCGGCCAGTTGACCGTCTACCGCGGCCAGCATTGCGGTTTTGCCCGCCTTTTCCAAAGACAGCATTTGCTCCGCCACGGGTTCGAAGGAAATCTGATCGCGTTCCATCAGGCGGCGAGTGCCGACCAGCACTTCATGCCCCTTTACGACAGCGCGGATTCCATAGCCGGGAATGGCTTCAAAGGAGGTCGTGTTCTCCAGCGCCACGCCTTCTTGCTCCGTAATTCCTTTTACGATTGCTTGGGCCAGGGGATGCTCCGAATTCTTCTCGGCTGCCCCGACAAGCTCCAAAAACATCTGTTTCGAGAAGCCTGCGTAAGGAAGAACATCGGTCAACTCCGGCTCGCCCTTGGTTACGGTACCGGTTTTATCCAAAACAATCGTATCCAGATGATGGGCCGTCTCCAAATGCTCGCCGCCTTTAAACAGGATGCCCAATTCCGCTGCACGTCCTGAGCCTGCCATGATCGAGGTAGGTGTCGCCAGCCCAAGTGCACACGGGCAAGCAATGACGAGGACGGCAATCGCTTTTTCCAGCGCTTCCGGGAAATTACCGGGAATGACCAGCAGGAACCAGATGAGAAACGTCAAAACTGCGATCCCGACCACAATGGGAACGAAAATGCCGGAAATACTGTCGGCCATGCGCTGGATCGGCGCTTTCGAGCCCTGCGCCTCCTCCACTACACGGATGATCTGCGCCAAAGCCGTCTCCTTGCCTACCTTCGTCGCCTTGATTTTCAAGACGCCGTTCTTGTTGATCGTGGCTCCAATCACGTTGTCGCCAGCCGCTTTGTCGACCGGGATGCTTTCTCCCGTCAACATCGATTCATCAACAGCGGACTGCCCTTCCAGTACCACGCCATCGACCGGGACCTTTTCTCCAGGTTTGACCTGCACCAGATCACCAGGTCTTACTTCCTCGACGGGAATGACGATCTCCACACCGTCGCGGATGACGGAGGCAGTCTTGGCTTGCAGTCCCATCAGCTTGCGAATCGCTTCCGAGGAGCGCCCCTTGGCTCTGGCCTCAAATAATTTCCCCAGCAGAATCAGGGTGATCAGCACGGCACTCGTCTCGAAGTAGAGATCCAGCATCTGCATGTGAGAACCGATCGAGCTGACTGTCACATACAAGCTGTAGAAATAGGCCGCAGAGGTGCCAAGCGCGACCAGAACGTCCATGTTGGCACTCTTGTTGCGCAGCGCTTTGTACGCGCCGATGTAAAACTGTGCGCCAATCACGAACTGGACTGGTGTCGCCAAAGCGAGCTGCACCCAGGGATTCATCAGAATCTCGGGCAGCCAGATGAACGACGTGAAGGAAAAGTGAGAAACCATCGACCACAGAAGAGGCAGGGACAAGACCGCCGAGATCCAGAACTTCCTCGTCTGCCGCTTGATCTCGATCGTCCGCCGATCCTGCTCGGCCCCCGAGTCCCCTTCATCCCGCCGTGCAGCCTGGTAGCCCAGTTTCTCTACTTGACGGATCAGGTCAGATACTCCGACATGGCTGCTGTCATACTCGACCGAGGCGGTCTCCAAGGCGAGGTTCACGTTGGCTTTCAGCACGCCCGGCAATTTGTTCAGCCCTTTTTCGATTCGGGTCGCGCAGGCGGCGCAGGTCATTCCCGTGATCGACAGCTCCACTTTATCCGCTGCGACCGAGTAGCCCAGCGATTCAATCTTCCCGCGAATCTCATCTACGCTGGTTTTCGTCGGATCGAAGACCACTGATGATTTCTCCAGCGCCAGATTCACGTTGGCCGTTTCGACGCCGTCCAGTTTCTTTAATCCTTTCTCGATACGAAGAGCGCATGCGGCACATGTCATTCCCGCTATGGGAAGGGTTGCTTCTGCAGTTTTTGCACTCATCAGGTATTCCCCCATCACTCATACCCTATAGGGGTATGTTTTCAGTTATTGTTCCCCGAAAGCTGATTGCTTATCATGAGCTCATTTTACTATACCCCCCTTAGGTATATCAAGAGGTTTTTTTAAAAAATTTCAGCCGTCTATTTCTTGGGAATAAAAAATGACAACAACTGGGTTAGCCAAGCTGTTGTCATTCTCAACGATTAATGAGTGATGCCTAGATGTCGCTTATACGCGAAGATCTCCTCGACGGCTCGTTGATACCCGCCCGCAGCCCGAAACGATTCGTCAATTTCAAAGCATGCCGCTTGTATGGACGCATCCTTCAGCACATGTTCCGCCGTCTCTCTGAGAGCTTCCGCGGTTAGGCCTTCTGGATTGAGCTGGATGCCTGCACCGATTTCAGCCACTCGTCGCGCCACAATCGGTTGGTCGGAGCCTTGGGGAAGCACGATCAACGGAACGCCGTAATAAAGGCCTTCACTGGTGCTGTTCATGCCGCCATGTGTGATAAACAATTTGGCGTGTTGCAGCACTTCGAGTTGCGGCACGTAGTTGCGAACGATAAAATTCGCTGGAATGTCTCCCAATTCCGGAAGCTGGGTTTGGTTGCCGATGGATAGCATCACGGTGTACTTCGTTTCGGCGAACGCTGCAAAACAGAGCTTGTAAAAATCCACCGCCCGATTGAAAACAGTGCCTAGTGATATGTAAATCAGTTGATCAGTGTCCACTTGAGAGAAATCAAATTGTCCCTGTGAGCGCGGCACGATAGACGGTCCCACAAACTTATACGTCTCGTCGAAGCTTTCTCCATCGGGTTGGAAACGTCTCGATGTGTAGACAATGGTCATTGGCGCGGGATTGCAGAAAATCTCGTAGGGAGAGCCGGCTTTCACGTTATATTTCGCTTCTGCGTTGCGAACCAACTGTTGAAACTCCTGTTGGGCACGTTCATCTACGTCTGCTGGAACATCACGCGAGAGGGAGGCACGCATACTGTCAAAAATGTTTTGGTTCATGGCAAAGCTGCTGACCGAGCTGATTGCCGGCAGGTCGAGTATTTGTGCAAGCATACGCCCAGAACCAAACATCGAGTCATGAATCATGTAATCAAAGCGTTTTCCGTTGGTTTGCTCCGTGACACTGGGAATGACGATATCGGCGGTGCGCAGAAGTCCCCCGACTCGACCCCAAAAGCTTCTTCCTCCGGCAAGGAACGCCTCTATAAATTTGCTGACATCAAACGTGATCACCTCTGCGCCCGTTGACTCGACGCGATCACGATATTGATCCGCAACAAAGTAAACCACCTCTTCGCCGCGACGGATCAGTTCTTGAACCACACCTAGAGTTGGATTGACATGTCCTTCGGAACCTGCGTTGATGAACAAAACTCTTGCCATCGTCATCACCCTTCCATTCAGAACGTTCTCTCACTGTTGCCATGCTTCTGTCCACAGACAATCGTATTACAGGGCAGCAAAGAACGAATGCTGTTCCGGTAACTGAGGAACAGCATTCGACTCCAACGATGCTTACTTGCTTTTCGCGTTGTATGCCACTGCGATTTGCGCGGCAACCGCAGCATTGTGCCGCACCAGGGCAATATTGGTTTGCAGGCTTTTGCCCGCTGTCAGCTGTTTGACCTTGTCGAGCAAAAATGGTGTTACTTTTTTCCCTGCGATGTTGTTTTGCTTGGCCTCTTCCAAGGCTTGCTGGATGACTGCTTCGATCTTGTCATGCTCAAGCGCGTCGGATTCCGGCACAGGATTGGCGATCACGACACCGCCGTTCAGGCCCAGCTTCCATTTGGTATCCAGCAATGTCCCGACTTGTTCCGGTGTATCCAGACGGAAGTCTACGCCGAAGCCGCTCTCGCGGGCGAAGAAGGACGGGAACTCATCGGTACGGTATCCCACTACAGGCACTCCGTGTGTCTCCAGGTATTCGAGCGTGCGGCCCAGGTCCAGAATCGACTTGGCACCTGCGCAGACGACCGCTACGTTGGTTCCGGCCAGCTCCATCAAATCGGCCGATACATCCCAAGTCACTTCCCCTTCGCGATGGACACCGCCGATCCCTCCGGTGGCGAATACGCGGATGCCTGCCAATTGGGCTGCAATCATCGTAGCCGCAACGGTCGTAGCACCGATTTTTCCGCTGGCCAGAATGTACGGGAAGTCGCGGCGGCTTACTTTTTCCACCGATTTATTGGTTGCAAACTCTTCCAATTCGCTCTCGGACAGACCGATTTTGATCTGACCGTTCATAATGCCGATTGTCGCGGGAACAGCGCCGTTGTCCCGAATGATTTGCTCTACTTCCTTCGCCATCTCGATGTTTTGCGGATACGGCATCCCATGGGAGATGATCGTCGTTTCCAAAGCCACCACCGGCAGGTTGTTCTCCAACGCGTTACGCACTTCGTCTGTATAACTCAGGTAAGCTTTCATTCCTTATCGCTCCTTTTCGTATTGTTCAACGATCTCTTCCAATTGTTCCGGTTTGAGTACAGCGGCCACGGATTGCTCCGTCTGCAGCGTGAGTGCGGAGGCTGCCAGTCCAAGACGCAAAGCTTTGGGGAACGGCTCTCCGTTCACAACACCGTACAGCAATCCCGCAACGAAAGCATCGCCTGCTCCCGTCACATCCACGACTTCAGTCGGATACGGAAGCACATGCTCCGATATTTCTTCTGATTGGCAGTAAATGCCCTGTTCTCCCATGGTAACGATCACATGCTTTACGCCACGCTCCCGAATGATGCCACATGCTCGCTCGCAGTCTTCCAGGGAGCGAATCTCCATTCCTGCCAGCAATTCTGCCTCTTCGCGATTGGGCAGGATCGCTTCGACACCATCCAGTCGGGCTGGCAGCTTTTGCGCTTTGGCTGAGGAGACCGGATCGATAAACAGCGAAATCTGCTCCTGCTGGCAACGGTCTATGATGTACGCCAGACAATCCGCCGGTACATTCGTATCGAGAAAAACGGCGTGGGCTGCTGCGATATGCGGCCATCTTTCCGCAAACATCTCCGGTGTCAGCGCATCGTAAATATCCATGTTGGCGAGGGAGACCACCATCTCGCCATCGATATCCAACAAAGCCGTATACGTTCCCGTCCTTTGGGTGGGAAGCCGCCAAATCGGACTGAGATCGACGCCGTGCTTTTTGGTTTCCTGGACGATCCACTCCCCCTCCTTGTCCTCTCCGATGCAAGTGACCAAGGAAGTGTGGCAGCCGAGTCTTCCGAGATTTTCCGCGATATTGCGAGCGACACCCCCGCACGACTCCGTGATCGTCACGGGGTTGGAGGAATGCAGCCGGATTTGCTGCTTGCCTCGCGCTTTCCGGTCCAGATTGGCTCCGCCGATGCAGGTAATCAATCCTTCATCACGCAACACATAGGCCCGCCCCTTGATCTCGCCCTTTCTCGTCAATTGAGCGATGTAGCCCGCTACAGCAGAGCGGGATATGCCGATCAGGTCAGCCAATTCCTGTTGGCTGATAAACGGATTGTGCCGGATGTGGTGCAAAATCTGCTTTTCTTTGTCCACGGTCTTCCTCCCTTCCGTGTTATGATTTCCTCTATTGCTTGCAAACAAAAGTTTATCATACAAACAATTGTTTTTAAAGCTTTTGAAAAAGAAAAACCCGGTTCCCCAGGTTTTTACATAGGCTGTCCGCTCACAACCTCCGCTTTTTTCTCTTTATGCTTTGCCAACGCCATGACCGTTCCAACGATACAACCTGCACCGATCCACTCAAACAAGCCAAAAGGAACATGCAGCCAGACGACTGTCGCGACCACAGCAGACAGCGGTTCGGCGCACGCCAGGATACTTGTCTCGGATGGCAGGATGAAACGCATGCTGTCCAAATAAAGGAAAAAGGCAATCAGCGTTCCAAAAACGATGAGAAAGCCCACTCCCAATACGGACTGAATGCTCCAGACTTGGCCTGTCGCCTGCCAGGGTTGCGTCAGGATGCATAACCCTATGCCTCCGATGAACATCCCCCACCCCAGCACCACAGTGGCCCCCCAGCGCTCCAGCAGCTTTTTCGGATACAGGGTGTAAAAAGCCAGCGCGACCGCTGATGCCAATCCCCATAAGACTGCTCCGGTAGAGATGGAAAGCTGACCGGGATTGCCATTGGTGAGCAGCAAAAAGGTGCCGACCAAGGCAAGTATCAGGGCTGTCACCTGTGCCAGGCTGGGCAACTGTCGATTCCGCAGGACGAGATACCCCGTCAGAAAGACAGGCCCCAGATATTGCAATAGAGTTGCCGTCGCTGCATTGCCCAGCTCGATGGAAGCAAAATACGTATACTGAACAGCCAACAGCCCGAGCAACGCAAAGACCACCAGCCGTCCGAAATCCGCTCGTGAGTGAAGTATCCTCCAAACATTCTGACGCTTATCCCCGAAGAAAGAGACGACCAGCAGCAAAATGCCTGACAACAGCAAGCGAACAGCGACAAGCCAATCTGTCGTGAATAGATAATGCTGCAGCAAGGACTGAGCGACCGTCCCCGAGACACCCCACAACAAGGCGGCCACAAGCACCATGCTCATACCGCGCACACGCACCGACATATTTCAAAACTCCCTATCCATCATCTTGTATGGAATATATCCCATTCCGATGCAGGATACAAGTTGAAAACATCGCCCTGTACGGCCCGCAGATTTGACAAACATGAACCTTTTTACTAAAATTATCTTAAATTAGAGATTTCCATCTCATGTAGACTAGGAGGGCTGGCAATGTCCAACAATAACTCACAGCCACTTCGAAATGATTCCCTCGATCTGTTCGTTGTTCTTTCCCGTTCCTATAACTGGGTAACAGCCTGCACGAATCGGGATATTCGCCGCCACGGATTGAATCCCACCGAGTTTGGGGTTCTGGAAGTGCTTTTTCATAAAGGACCGCAGCCGCTTCAGCAAATTGGTGAGAAGATCCTGATATCGAGCGGCAATATAACCTATGTAGTGGACAAACTAGAGAAGAAACAACTGCTTGTCCGCAAGCCCTGTGCGGAAGACCGCCGTGTGATTTTTGCCGAGCTGACAGAAAAAGGCCATCAGTTCTTGAGCGAAATTTTCCCTGATCATACGAAAGCGGTCGAACAGGCTGTCAGCGGCTTGAGTCCTGAAGAAAAACAACAGGCCATCGCCTTGCTGAAGAAATTGGGAAGAGCTGCACAAGAACAATTTTAGTTTTACGCTTGACAAAAGATCGAATCTGTAATAATCTCAAAATCAAGATATACAAAATTAATATTAGTAGCTAACATTTTGAAAGGGGATTTTACACAACCATGAGCAAAGTACTTCTCATCAAAGCAAACGATCGTCCAATCGAGCAAGCAGTCAGTGTGAAACTGTACCATGCTTTCGCTGATTCCTATAAGGAAACTCATCCGAACGACGAGGTCGTCGAACTGGACCTGTTCGCTGAAAATCTTCCTTACTACGGAAACGACCTGCTGACCGCTATGTTCAAAGCAGGAAGAGGAATGGAATTGACAGCTGAAGAACAAAAAGGCGCTGAGCTGGTAAACAAATACCTGAACCAGTTCATTGAAGCTGACAAGGTAGTGATTGCCTTCCCTATGTGGAACTTCTCAGTGCCTGCTGTCCTGCACACGTATTTTGACTACCTGTCCCAAGCAGGCAAAACATTCCGTTATACAGCTAATGGTCCAGAAGGTTTGCTCGGCGGCAAAAAGGTTGCCCTGTTGAGCGCTCGTGGCGGCGTATACTCCGAAGCGCCAATGAATACAGTAGAATTAGCTAACCGCTACGTAAACACCCTCCTCGGCTTCTGGGGAATCAAAGACATTGCTGAAGTCATCGTAGAAGGCCACAATCAATACCCTGACAAAGCAGAAGAAATCGTGCACGAAGGCGTAGTAAAAGCAGCAAAACTGGCGGAGTCCTTTTAAGGCCCGCCAGCCTTTTCGGACAATTATCTCTAATTAGAGATAGTCAAATTTAAAATAATTAAAGGAGAGATGAAACATGATGGATCTTGGATTGCTTATCATTCGTTTGGTGATTGGGTTGTCGATGGCAGCGCACGGTACTCAAAAACTGTTTGGCTGGTTTGGGGGATATGGATTGAAAGGAACAGGCGGCTGGATGGAATCGCTTGGGATGAAGCCTGGTGTCCTCATGGCCCTCTTGGCCGGACTCGGCGAGCTGGTCGGCGGATTGTTGTTTGCAAGTGGTGTCGGAACCTGGATTGGAGCTATTCTGATTGCCTTCACCATGCTGGTTGCTATTCTGAAGGTTCACGGTCAAAATGGATATTGGGCTACGCAGAACGGTTATGAGCTCAACCTGACACTGATTGCCGTCGTGATCGGGGTTGCCTTGATCGGACCTGGTGCTTACGTCTTGTTTTAATCATTTCACGTACGCCGCAGGCTAATTTGAAGGAGGAATTTGCTAATGGATATTCGCGTCTACACACAAAACGAACAAGCAAAAGGACATTTTGGCGACGGTGAAATCGTGGAAAACAAACCGATTGGCTTTCCTCGCGAAGGGTCTGTGGTGGACCGTGTCGGCCCGCTCTTTTACTGGGCTTGGGCGAAATCATTGAAGACCTTTGAAATCCCGTTCCACCCTCACTCCGGCTTTGAAATTTTGTCTTATGTCCTGAGCGGGACTGTGGGTCACAAAGATACCTTGGGAAACATGCAAAAGGTGACGACAGGCGGGGCGCAGATCATGCAAACCGGCTCCGGCGCCTACCACGCCGAGGAATTAGGCGCAGATACTGAAATGTTTCAGATCTGGTTCGAGCCGCATCTCTCCCAGGCCACGAAAAGGCCGCCTACCTACAACCAGTTCGATCATGATGAGTTTCCGAGCCAGGTGGTAGATGGCGTGACCGTCAAACGGATTATTGGGACTGATGCTCCCATCCAGCTTGTGACGGACGCACAAATGTGGGACGTCACAATCCCGGCCGGGTCCTCCTATTCACGCCCGCTCCAAGCTGGATATGCGCATGCTGCTGTAGTGGTGGAAGGCGCGGGTCAGATACGGGAAGCCGGTGCTGAAGCGGTTCAGTCAGCGACAGCCGCCAAAGGAGATTTCGTCGTCTCCACCGCTGAAGCGGACAACAACGTCGTCTATCAGGCTGATCACGACCGTCCCCTGCGTGTCGTACTGGTCCAGGTCCCTGCCGAAGTGGAGTATACCTTGTATCGTAAATAAGAAGAAGTAGTGAACAAACGGTAAAACGATCGCCCTTAAGCAGACTTTTTGGCTTAAGGGCGTATTTGTTTTTCTGATGACCTTGTACGTCGGGCATGGGATTCGCTTCCCCTACATCCCTACAACAAATCTACGGATGAATGGCGGTACGGCTCAAAACAATGCGCATGCTGCTAAAGACTCCTGGCACCACATCCTGGCTTTTTTGGAAAAGCTCTAAAACTGAACTTAATGGTCCTTCCCACGCAAAAACCCGCCATCGCAGTAACTCTGCCTGGCGGGTTTTTCATTAGCGGCTCAGTACCGGCTGTTTTTCCAGCATGGTGCCTTCTTGAGCAAAACGCGTATGCATGGAGAAAGCCTTTTCCAATACATGCGGCGTATGCCCTCCACGCGTCAGCGCTTCCTCGTAGTAGGCGCGAAGCTGATCGCGGTACATCGGGTGGGCGCAGTTGTCGATGATCTTGAGCGCCCGCTCGCGAGGCGCCAGTCCACGCAGATCTGCCAGCCCCTGCTCGGTCACGATGACATCCACATCATGCTCCGTATGGTCCACATGGGAGACGAACGGAACGATACTGGAGATTTTGCCGTCTTTGGCAATGGACTTGGTGACAAAGATGCCGAGGCGGGAATTGCGGGCGAAATCGCCGGAACCGCCGATTCCATTCATCATTTTCGTCCCCAGGACATTCGTCGAGTTCACATTGCCGTAAATATCGGTTTCCAGAGCGGTATTGATCGCGATCAGACCGAGACGGCGGATCAATTCCGGATGGTTGGTAATCTCCTGCGGACGCAGCAAGAGCTTGTCACGATACTTGGAGAAATTTTCTGTCACCTGCTTCATCTTCTCTTCTGTCAGCGTGATCGAACATCCAGAGGCGAAGGCGATTTTGCCTGCATCCAGCAAGTCGAACACCGCGTCCTGCAAGACCTCGGAGAAAACGGTCAAATCTGTGAATTCAGAGTCCAAAAATCCATTGAATACAGCGTTTGCTACCGAACCGATCCCGGATTGCAGCGGTGCGAGATTTTTCGGCAAGCGTCCCGCCTTTACTTCCTGACGTAAAAACTCAATCAGATGCGCTGCAATTTGTGCCGTTTCCTCATCCGGTTCTACAATTGTAGACGGAGAGTCCAACTGCTCAGATACGACAATACCTTTAATCTTTTCGAGATCGACAGGAATTCCGATCGTCCCGATGCGCTGTTCCACAGAAGTGAGCGGAATCGGCCCGCGCTCACCTTGCTCTGCAGGCGTGTACACATCATGGATGCCTTCCATCTCCAGCGGGAGTTGGGTATTCAGCTCGATAATGACATGCTTTGCTTTTTCCACAAAAATATTCGAGTTTCCCACAGAAGTGGTTGGAATAATCATACCGTCTTCCGTGATTGCAACCGCTTCCACAATGGCGTAATCAATCTCGCCCATAACACCGGAGCGAACCATCTCAGCCGTGTGGGAAAGATGCTGGTCGACGAACATGATGCTGCCCTCGTTGATTTTTTTACGCATGGTAGCATCTGCTTGGAAAGGCAGACGTTTTTTGACGATGCCTGCTTCCGCCATGAGCGTATCGACGTTAGCTCCCAAAGAAGCTCCTGTATATACATTTACCCCGAAAGGTTTGTTCTCTCTTTTTGCCCGTTCAGCCAAAGCAATGGGGACCTGCTTGGCATCTCCAGCACGTGTAAATCCACTCAAACCAAGAGTCATGCCATCTTCGATCCAACTCGCCGCTTCTTCAGCCGTGACGATTTTATCTGCCAATCGTTTATCACGTAAGCGCTCCCACATGATTGAGATCCCCCTTTTTCCTACATATCTTGTTGTTACTAAGCTAGCACAGGATTGACTGAGCGGGCACTCAATTTCAAGCGAAGCAGAAAATTCGGCTATAAACGAGAAAATTTGCAGGTGAATGCGACAGCAAAAATCCCCTAAAAACCGAGCAGTTGACGGAAGGAACTGGCATACGACTGGCTAACAGGGACCCGGCTTTTGGCTTTGTCCTTCATCTCCAAAATAAACGTGGAGTGAAAATGCGGGTGAATAAAGCGAATGGCTTCCAGGTTGACAAAATAAGAACGGTGACAGCGAACAAACTGGCCTGGAGACAGCATACACTCCAGTTCAGCCATATTGTATTTGTTTACATAGGCTCCATTCACGGTATGAAGCCGTGTTTTCCCTTCGTTGGAGCTGATGTACATGATTTCATTGACGGGGATCGGGAGCCAGCCGTTCTCGTCCCTTCCGACCAAAAAGGACAGGCGAGGTCCGGACGGGGCGATCGGCATCGCACTCGGGGCATAGATCGCAGTAATGCATCCCTCCACATGCCCCTGCGAGATCACAGGCAGCGAGATCCCGTAGTACGGAACGCCAAAGACGCGGCTTTCGACGTGATGAGCCACTTTGCTTTTTACCTCGAGCGCCTTATGTGTCGCTGATCCCTCGCGCACCCGGTCGCCCGGTACGATTTTCAGATCAATGCTTGCGCTCGGCTGGTAGTAGACATACTGGCTCCCGTCCGAGATAGCGATGGATACTCCTTCAGGAATCACTTGACCTACCATTTGCAACACTTCTGGGACCAAGGTGTTGTCCATAATGATTCCTCTCCTCCTATTTTCTCTCTTGCTTCTTCTTTCATTTAACCATAATTTTGCCTTTGCAGCGCAACCTTGTCTTACCAACTTTTTGAACGATTTGAAGTGATGCATGTGCTATTATGAAGGCAATTGCTGGTATATGAAGTGATGGAGTCAAGGAGGACTGATTGACCATGAAACTGGAACGGATCGACCTGCAGCGCATCAAAATTCCGTTGCGCACCCCTTTTGAGACCAGCATGGGCGTGGAGACGCACAAAGAGTGCATACTCGTCCGCGCTTACAGCGGCGCTCATGTCGGCTTTGGCGAAAGCGTCGCGATGGACGTGCCCGTCTACAACGAGGAAGATGTGGACACCGTCTGGTACATGCTGGAGAAATATTTGATTCCACAGTTGTTCACGCGCGAGATTGAGCATCCTGATGAAGTGTCCCGCATCTTTTCCTGGATGCGGCGCAATCACATGGCAAAAGCAGCATTGGAAGGCGCTGTCTGGGATCTCTACGCCAAGAAGCAGGGGCTTTCCCTCTCGCAGGCCTTGGGCGGGTCACGCACTTCGATTGACGTGGGTGTCAGCATCGGCATTGAGCCAACGATTGAAAAGCTGCTTCAACGCGTCGAGGGCTTTATCCGCGATGGCTACAAAAAGATCAAGGTAAAAATCAAACCTGGCTTCGACGTTGAGCCGATGCGCGCCATTCGGCAGAAATTCGGACCGGACGTGCCGCTGATGGCAGATGCCAATTCCGCCTATACTCTCAACGATCTCGAAATGCTGAAGGAATTGGACGAATTTGGCCTGATCATGATCGAACAGCCTCTCGCCCATGACGACATCATCGACCACGCTGCTCTTCAGCGCGAGTTGAAAACGCCGATCTGTCTCGATGAGAGCATCCATACCGTAGAAGACGCGCGAAAAGCAATTGGTCTTGGAAGCTGCAAAATCATCAACATCAAAATCGGGCGTGTCGGCGGACTGACGGAAGCCAAGAGAATTCATGACTTGTGCCAAGCGCATGGTGTTCCTGTCTGGTGCGGCGGGATGCTTGAGGCAGGAATAGGCCGCGCGCACAATATCGCAATTGCGTCATTGGCCAACTTCTCGATTCCGGGCGATACCTCGCCATCCAACCGATACTTTGTCGAAGATATTGTCACGCCAATGATTGATTTTGCCAAGCCTGGCGTACTGAGTGTGCCGACTGCTCCAGGGATTGGCTTTTCGATCAATGAAGCCGCGATTCTCAGCTCCCTGGTAGAGCATAAAAGCTATTTTGCCGACCGTGCATCGACCACGACTCAGATTCCAAATTGGTAATCCAAACAAAAAACAGGGAGACCTATGCTGCTGGTCTCCCTGATTTCTTACTCCGTTATAGTGAGGATCTTGCAGACGTTTTTCTCCGCCTCTGCTCGCTCCTCTTCCGGAAGCTGCTGAAGCAGGGCAAGTGCTGCGTAGGGAAGTTTCAACGCGTGAGGATCACGATAGGTTTTTTCCCAGTACAAAGGCGAGAATATGGATGTGAACGCCGGTTCTTTTACCTCGTCAGCCAGGGCGAAATCCGGGCGCTGCCGATTCAAGTACATCTGCACGCGATGGTTGCGGATGCCTGCCTGTGTCAAATCCGCGTACCCGAAGCGATCCAGATTCACCAACGCGTCTGCATGTGTGATGCTGTGCGTCACTTCCCCTTCAAAAAAGTAGCGCTGTCCCTCAATCACGCGATTGGGAATGACCGTCTGCAATTCCGCGAACGTATGCTTTGCCATCGATGCAAGCGTCTGATACGCCGGGACTCCCGATATGTCCTCTTCTGTGACCATGCCATAGTCCGCAATACCCCAGTAGCGATTCGGGCGGTCCACCGCAGTCGCCTTCAATAATGTGACCAGACCGGCAATAATGCGCGGTTGTATCAAATCAGGACGCTCTCGCAGCGCTCTGAGCGCCAATACACCCAAAGCAAGTCCGTGTCCGGAGGTACTGAGCCTTTTCACATTCTCGCCTAGACCAGCAATGACGGCTTCCAATAGGGCCGGGTCTGCTTCCTCTTCGTTTTCCAAAGGCATAAACCAATCAGGTTTCAACAGGCGAAAGGATTCGCAAGTTCGCTCAATCCCATCCGTGACGTGCTCCGGCAAATCGTAGTCTCGTGACATAAAATACCCTGCCAACAGCGCAGCGCCGTAGTGACCGCCAAACCATCCGCCTTCAGCAGCCCTCGCCATCGCTACGACACCAAGCTCCAGATAATCATCCAACTTCCTCATGGGGATTCCTCCTTTTTCCAAATGCTTTTATTTTATAATATAACATATATTTAAGTTTGTTAAGTATGTAAAATAAAGCCGATCCCTGATTCGAGATCGGCTTCCCTATTTCACTGGCAATGACACAGAGAAGGTGGTTCCCTCCCCTTCTTCGCTGCTAACCTGAATTTTTCCCTCGTGGGCATCTACGATCCATTTGGCAATGGAAAGGCCGAGTCCGGTCCCCTCTGTCGCCTTGGTGCGCATTTTGTCCACGCGATAGAAACGGTCAAAGACGAACGGTATATCTTCTTTTGGGATGCCTACGCCTGTATCTTGAACCACGATGACGATCCGCTGCCCGTCCCGCTGGCAGGAGACATAGATATTTCCCTTCTCCGGCGTGTATTTCAACGCGTTGTCCAGCAATATTACCAGCAATTGATGGATGCGTTCCTCATCCCCTGCCATTTCCAATGGCTTTTCAATTTTGGTCACCAGGCTCACTTCCTTGGCTATCGCCATTTGCGTAAATACCTGTGTGCACGTTTGCACCACTTCATCGAGATTGAATTTTTTCTTCATGATCTGCAATTCATTTGAATCGCTTCTGGCCAGAGTCAGCAAGTCGGAGACGAGATGGCTCAGACGCTTTGCTTCCTGCATGCCGATCATGATCTTTTCGCTTTCCTGCTCAATCGTATGCTCCGGATGCCGGAACAGCCGCTCCAGATTGACCAGGATCGCTGTCAATGGCGTCCGCAGCTCATGGGACGCATCGGCGATGAACTGCTGTTGCTTCTCCCAAGATTGCTGGATCGGCACCAATGCCCTTTTTGCCAAGAACCAGCCTGCCAAGACCGCGATTACAATACTGATCACATTGCCGACCAGTACGACGTACAGCAAGCTGTTCAACATGTTTTGCTCCGGGGCGAGGTCGTAGATCAGCTGGAACTGCCGGGATACCTGCATCCGGTTATCCACCAGCGTCCTTTTGGGAGCGGTGACGGTGTAAACGCGAAATGTATGCTGATTGACTGTCATCGTCTCGATTTTGTTTTCGATCCCCGTCGGCTGAAACTGGATAAAATCATCCGGGTCCATTCTCTCTCCGAACGCGTTACCGATGAATGTGCCGTCTTTCCCCCAGACAAGCAGCACGTATCTGCGGTCCAAATCAGCGAATTTCTTGCGCTCTTGGCGATTGTAGGGGAAAGGCGCTTCGTTCATCCCTTGCAACCGGGGGAACGGGTCGTGAATCAGACGCTGCGCCACTTTCTCCAGTTCCTGATCCACTTGTGAATAGAGACGAACTTTCATCGTCAGGTAAACGGCACCGCCCAGCCCGTTGAGCAGCAAAAATACGACGATGACATTGAGCGTCACCAGGCGAAACCGGGTTTTTTGAAACATCTCAATCTCCCTTTTTTAAAATGTAGCCAACATTGCGGACAGTCCGGATGAGCTGTTCGCATGCTCCCAGCTTTTTGCGCAAATAATGGACGTAGAGATCAACTACACCATAATTGGCATCGGAATGAATCCCCCAGACCCGATCAAAAATCTGCTGGCGAGTCAAAATTTGTTCCTTGTTTTGCAAAAAGTATTTGAGCAGCTCGAATTCCTTCATCGTCAGCTTCAATGGTTCATCGTCAACAAAACCATCGTATTCATGAACCCGCAGTGAGATGGGGCCGTACGTCATCTCACCTTCTGGAGCTGTTTTGCCATTGCGTCGCAGAAGCGCTCGGGCTCTCGCCGTCAGTTCCTCGACGGCAAATGGCTTGACCAGGTAATCATCGGCTCCTGCATCCAAGCCTTCCACTCTCGCCCTAACGCTATCCTTTGCGGTCAGGAACAGTACGGGAGTTGTCACACCTTTGGAACGCAATGTTTTGACCATCGTAATGCCATCGACTCCTGGCAGCATAATATCCAGAACCAGCAGGTCATAGACCCCGCGACCTGCGAGCAGGAGCCCGTCGTCGCCTCGCTCTGCTGTATCTACTTGGTACCCTTCATCGGTCAGCACTCCTTCTACAGCCGACAAGAGTGCCTGATCGTCTTCAACTGCAAGAACCCACATAATTTGATTCCCTCTTTCATCATCAGGAAAATGGATAGATTCAGCATACCACAGACAGCCGCCATCCCCTATGGAGCCTGCTTCCTGTTTCTATTAGAGCATGATTTTTTTAGATTTAGATTTGAAGACACCTGGGTGTTGGGATAAACAAGAAAAAGCTGTATTCGCCATTACTCGCTGGAGTAATCGTGAATACAGCTTTTTATCTGCCTTATTCCTTCAAAACTGGATCTGCATGAATGCTTTATGGATGTGTGTGGATAAGTCCTCGACCGATTAGTATTCGTCAGCTCCACGTGTTGCCACGCTTCCACACCGAACCTATCAACCTCATCG
>Ga0182742_1000185_pt1 | contig 117865 bp, 101 predicted proteins | sample eDN5th37CBELigMG_FD_128880 | JGI IMG/M metagenome (GOLD analysis project Ga0182742, IMG submission 128880) | Enriched Miracle-Growth compost microbial communities from Emeryville, California, USA - eDNA 5th pass 37_C BE-Lig MG (version 2)... ... | reverse complement strand
TGCGTATTCCGCCGATGTCGGCCAGTGATTCCGGCTGATGTCGGCCATCGATTCCGGCGCATGCCGGCTGGGGTCGCCAAGGTGGCGTGACTTTGGTGGATGTCGGGACTGACGTCAACTCGCGGCGACGATCTCGCGCTTGTGCTTGCGCATGGAGCCGCCCTTCAGCACGACACGATGGCTGTTGTGTACGAGGCGATCGAGGATGGCATCTGCGAGCGTCGGCTCGTCGATGTACGTGTGCCACTGATCGACGGGAAGCTGACTGGTGATGAGCGTGGATTTCTTGTCGTATCGATCTTCGAGGATCTCCAGCAGGTCGCGCTTTGATTGATCGGCCAGTGGCGCGAGTCCGAAGTCATCGATGTAGAGTAGATCGACCTTCGCAAGTTGTTTGAGGAACGCGGAGCGATTGGCCTGAGCATGATGGCGAGCCAGCTCTTCAATGAGCCGCGGCAAGCGATACGAACGCACCGAGTAGTCGGCGCGGCAAGCGGCGTGCGCAAGGGCGCTGGCGACGAAGCTCTTGCCGACGCCGCAGGGTCCGGTGATCAGCACGTTGAGCTTCTCTTTGATCCAGGTAAAGGCTGCAAGCGTGGCAATCAGCTTTGGATCGATGCCGCGCGGCGTGCGTGTGTCGAGGTCTTCGAGCGCTGCGTTTTGCGGTAGCTTTGCCCAGCGCAGGCGCTGCGCGAGCCGCTTCGAGTCGCGCTCGGTAAGCTCGTGCTGGATCATCACACTCAGGCGTTCTTCGAAGCTCAAGGCTTGGAGCTGTGCGCTTCGTAACAGGTGCTCAAGGCCGCCGGCCATGCCATGCAGTCGCAGCTGGTGCAGCTGCTGGATCATCGGTTCGATCAACATCAGGATCTCCGTTATCAATGGAAGTACTCGGGCCCGCGCACGTTCTCGTGCACGAGCGATAACTGGCGAGCATCGCCAGATTCGGTCGACGGCGTGACGATGAGTGCACGCACGCTGCGGTAATTACAGGCTTTGAGGATCAGTGCGCGCTCGCAGGCGGCGGCCAGCTGTTGGGGCGAGAAGTCCTGAGCGAGTCGCAAGATGCCCTGCGCCATGCGCAGCGCCTCTTCGGGATGGCGCTTACGGTTGAACTGCTCGCGCAGGACCTGAGCGACGCTCGGTGCGATCGCTTCGGCACGCTGGATGAGCCGCTCGATCGTGGTATCAATAATCGCGCGATGGTTCGCTGGCCGATGCGCATCGAGTGTCGACCGCGCGCCGCGTTTGAACAGACGAACGTGCGAGGCGATGAGCTGCCGCCTGGCGAAGATCTCGATCATCCTCGCGCTCAGGCGCACCTCGACGCGCTCACCGATGTGCTTGTAGGGCACTGAGTAATACGCGTGATCGAGTTCAACGTGGTAGTCGGGATGCACCTTGGCGAGCTTCCACTGTGCATACTCGTACGGCCGTGGCGGCAGCGCTTTGAGTGCCGGGCGATCCAGCTCGATGAAGCGCGAGCGGCGCGAGCCGTCGAGCTTTTGGAAAGGCCGATCATTGAGCTCGATCAGCAGCTCGTCGATCGCAGCGTTGATCTCGGGCAGTGAGAAGAACTGACGGTTGCGCAGGCGTGCGAGGATCCAGCGCTCCACGATCTGAACCGCCGTCTCGACTTTGGATTTGTCACGCGGCTTTCGTACGCGCGCCGGCAGGATCGCTAAGCCATAGTGCTCGGCGAACTCGGCGTAGGCGTGATTGAGATCGGGATCGTAGCGGTGCGCACGATCAACGCCACTCTTCAGGTTGTCCGGCACGATCGCCGCGCACGCGCCGCCGAAGAACGCCAGCGCACGGACATGGGCGCCGAGCCAATCCGCCAGCGCCTGCGTCCAACTCGCTTCGGCATAGGTGTAGTTCGAGCATCCGAGCACAGCGACGAAGATCTGCGCTTGGCGGATCTCACCGCTGGAGCGGTCGATCACTTCGGCGGTTTGGCCGGCGTAGTCAACGAAGCACTTGTCCCCGGCGCGATGCTCAAAGCGCATCACCGGCTCGGCGGTGTGCAGGAAGGCACGGAAGTGATCGCAAAATGCGCTGTACTGCAGGCCGTCGGGATGTTGGGCTTTGTACTCCTGCCACAGCAGCAGCCGGGTTACGCCAGGCCGCGACAGCTCGCGCTGGAGATGGGCGAAGTCAGGCATGACCACGTCCGGCGCCGCTTGCTTCTTCGGATACAGCCGCGCCTCAAGCTGTTCGTCGTCCAACTCGTTCGCCAGCGGCCAGGCAACGCCCGCGGCGGCAGCACGCCGCAAGCACTCGGTGACAGTGGATCGAGCAATCGACAGGCTGGCCGCAATCTTGTGGATGCTCAGGCCGAGATCGAACTTCAGCCGCAGCAGTTCGCGAATCTTCCGCATGGATAACCTCGGTTGCGCCATCGACTCTCGTCCCCTTGGTAGGCAAAGGGACGCACGATAGCGGGGTTACCCCGGCGGCATCCGCGGCTTCAGGTCACCTCAACGGAGGGGGCCGACATGCCGCGGAATCCCCAGCCGGCATGGCGCGGAATCGGGGGCCGGCATGCGGCGGAATCGATGGCCGACATCGGGCGGAATACGCATCCGCATGCTAGCAACGCCGAGCACGGCGGCTTCGTCCGTGAAGGAGGGTACTTGTATGAGTAAGAGAGTGAAACTTTGGTTTGCTGCAACACTTGAGACAATTCATGGGTTGGGGGTAAGCGGCTGGATCGGTTGTCTGCTAACCAAAACTAATTTGCTTATGAGCGTGCGTTAGGCAGCCAGAATGACGATCGAACATCACGAATCGGTGCTGCATCATCTCTCTAAGACGAAGGTGGTGCTCTCATTCTTATTTCGGAGAAGCGCATTCATTCAGTTGTCGACGGAGCGCGACACTGCTCAAAACATTCTTGGCGCCGAGGATCTGCGGCGAGCTTATGTCGAGGGGAAGTACAAGCCGAATGTTGAGTACACGGCGGAAATGGCCCGGCAGCGCACTTCAGAGTTGCGGCAGTCATTTCGCCAAACATTGTTGTGGGTTCTGTGCTCTACCGTGCTTTCCAGTGGAATCGGCTTTGGCCTTCAGCGCTACATCGGTGTTTGCTCTCAGTGGCTGAGTTCCGCGCTTCAGCTTGTGGGCGTCGCAGTGCTTCTGTGGGCCACCATTTGGGAGTTGGGTTGGGGCGTGCGATCAATGGACGGAAATTCGTTGCCAGAGCGTGTGCACCAGTGGGTGTTTCGGCTTATGTATGTTATTGGCTCTTCTCTTTTCTTCCTGGCCTATACGTGGGGCACGAAGTGGGCTGCCTAGCAACACGCCCAACACCGACCGCCCAAAGGCTAGTCTTTGGTTCGCTACTCAGAGGTGCGGGCCGACTAACCTCGGCGGCGAACGAAGTAGTCGGGGCCAAGAGTCGGCTTTCCGAGGCGCTTCGGGCGCTTGGTCGCGGGGATCACATTTGCTGCCTTTTTGTCGAGTACTTCGATCTTTCCCTCCTGTTCAAGCGAGAGGAGAAGTTCCCGATAGTCCTTTTCGCGTAAGTAGTCCCTGGGGCGCATTACCCACTGATCTGTAAATAAGCGAACTGAAGCCGGACCGCTGGCTAGTACCGACAACACTTCGCGTCTTGCACCATCGAGAACCGGGGAGAATAACGATCCGCTCTCCAGTGCCGTTGAGAACTCGAACTCACCATCGTCCGCCGTAGTTGTGCTTGCCATAACCTCTTTCATGATTTTGAAAGCGAGGCCATGACTGCTGCAGTGGAGCAAATAGTGGCTGGTGCGATTTCTACCCTTGGCAACTACACGGAACGGCAGTATGTGCGTCGTTCCCGCATCGTTTAGCGCACGAATGAACAGTTCAAGGATTCCGGTCTCTTTATCTGTGCGCGTGCCGTCAAAGAGTGAAAGGGCTTGATCTACCAAGGAGCCCGAGCCGAATAGGTCCATCAGGCCTGCCCTGGAATGTTCTCCTTTACGCACACCGCCTAGCCAGCGGTTTATCCCATCGTAGTTCCAGAAAACCAGGCACTCGCCGTAGGGTCGGGCTAGCACAGCCGTGAGGTCCTGCATCCGTAGGCCACTGACGCCACAGGGGTCGACGAACGCGAATGTCGCAACCTTCTTGTATTTAGTGTAGATGGGGCGGGCCAATATGGTGCGTATCCAATCGCTGAAAGCGCCGGGCTCGATCAATGGCTCGTCCAACAGCTTCTTTGCTGGATCGTGGCTATTGACTGCTTTCCGCAATTGGGAAAAGAGTTCCGTGTCTTTCTCGATGAAGCTGGCCGAGGCTGGCCGCGGTTGCTTGCTAAGCAAAGTCAGCGCAATTAGGGGTGAGCCGTGGTGTTGATTTTCGTACGTGCCCGCACCCGCGAAACCATCAATGTAATGGAACGCTTCGGCAACACGGCCTAGCGCATTGAGGTAGGCGCTGAAGTATTTGCCCAAGATCGCATGTTTGATCCTGTTCTGCGGGGTGTATTCGCTGAAATGCTCGCGGTCGCTGTTTCCCACGGGGCCTCCGTGCAACGAACGGGCCGAGCAAGCTAGCCCGTAGCTGCGTCAGTAGTTAGTTTTTCTTTAGCTCGGACAGTGCTTCTCGTCTTCAATGGGTACTGTAACCATTGGCGGCCATCGAGACGATTGCCGCCGCTTTTCGGCCGAATCCCGCCCCACTGCTTGAAAAAGAATGCGACATCCTGTCCTCGGCACTGGTCGCGCAGTCGACGCACCCAATCTGGATCTAAAGGGCGAGCCCGTGGCCCGCTTTCGCCTCCGACGATCGCCCAGTGAATTCCGCTTAAGTTTAGTGATCCGAGGTCTTCTAGAAGAGGCTCGAAGGAAACAAATCGGATAGCGGCGTTCGCCTGCTTGAGATGCGTAAGTCGAACCAAGCAGTCACGCGACTCAATCGAAACGCCGAGCCAGATATGCGCAGGCGCAGGACGGCGGGCGTAACGCTGATTGATGTAGTTGCGCAACAAGGAACTGCGCTTTGTAAGAATCTGGAACACGTGCCAATCAGCACGCTCCATCGTCTCAAATACGTTGTCAACAAATGAACGAGGCACTTCTTTATGGAAGAGGTCGCTCATGGAGTTCACGAACACGCGCCGCGGTGTTCGCCAAGATAGCGGCTCCTGAAGCTTGTGCGGACGTAAGGTCAAATCAAATCCGCTCTCAAACGGATGACCTGGAGTTCCACGGAATCTTTCTGCTAATCGTTCGGCGTAGCAAAAATCACAGCCGCGACTAATCTTGGTGCACCCTGAGATGGGGTTCCAAGTCGCGTCCGTCCACTCAATTTGCGTTCCGACGCTCATGCTCTACTGTATATAAGTTCAGGCTGAGAGATCAAGCCTGCGGTGACGGTTGGAGTCGGTTGTCGAGTATGCCGTCCTGGCATACCGACTTATTTGCTGAATGCCTGTATTGGTGGTAGTCCGGCGCGGTCTCGATACGCAGCATACCTAAGTAGTCCGCCCACGCCTGCACTATCGCGCGTCTCTCTGCGAGTCGCGTTGCGCGGCTGTACGCCGCGCGTACCTTGTTTCGCTCCGCGGGAGCGAGCTGCAGCTCTATCAGGTCTGGATGCCATCCCTGCTCATTCAAGCAGGTCGATGCCATCGCCCGGAATCCATGGCCGGTCCCTCGTCATTTGCGTATCCGAGCCGGCGCAGAGCGGCATTGATAGTGTTCTCTGACATCGGCCGCTCACTTGTTCGCAAGGAAGGAAACACGTAACGGCTTCTGCCGGTCAGCTGATGTATGTCTCGCAGGATCTGAAGCGCTTGCGGCGTTAACGGCACGATGTGCAGTTCGCCCATCTTCATGCGCTCGCCTGGAATTCGCCATTCGGCTGCATCGAAGTTTATTTCGGACCATTCCGCCTGCGCAGCTCACCGGGGTGCGCGAATACGAGTGGTGGGAGTTTCGGAGCCGCATGCGTCACAGGCTAACCGCAGTAGCCATCAATAGCTCCCAGTAGCGCTCCAATTTCCGCGGGATCGGTGACAGCAGCATGATTCTTAGTCGTGGCGGGCGTAAGTGCCCCGCGCAGGTCGATCGTGAAGTCTCGCTCGGCACGGCTAGTGGCGACGGCATACCGAAAGATCTGGCCGACGTATTGTTTTGTTCGATGCGCCGTCTCGTGTTTGCCGCGAGCTTCAATCGGGCGCAAGCTGCCAAGACATCCGCCGGTGTGATCTTATTGATCGGCCGCGATCCGATGTGAGGCAAGACGAACTCAGTGATCATCCACCGCGCCTTGCTAAGCGTCAGCAACGCGAGCTTCTTCGCCTGCGATGAGATTGAAGGTGACCGCCCGAGCATTCTTATCCGGCTGGCGCCGCGCACTCGGATCAACCCCTTCCGCAATCATCCGCCGAGCATCATCCCTGCAGATCCTTGCCCACTTCAGGGAAACATCCGGATACACCCCAGTGAGATCCCGCGCTCCTTCCCCTCGTACCGATACTTCAACCGCCACCACCGCCCACCACCGGGGGTAACAAGCAAATACAGTCCGCCGCCCTCGAACAACTTCAACGGCTTCTCCACGGCTTTGGCCGCGCGAATCTCAAGCTCTGTAAACGCCATCGTCCAGTTACCGCCCAGGTGGGCAGCGAGTCCTAGCGTTACTCCCAGAGTTACCCCCGTGCGTTCTAGGCTGTCCTTGGGCAATCGAAGAACGTGGTGGAACAAAAACGCCTAGAAAACTAGGCCGTAGTGGGAGTGAGAGGGCTTTACTGGACGCTCTCGGAGGTAGAGATGGTGCCGGTGGAGGGAATCGAACCCACACGCTTTTAAGGGCGGCGGATTTTGAGTCCGCTGCGTCTACCAGTTCCGCCACACCGGCGTCGGGGGAGCGAAGGGCGGCGATTATAGCGGATAGTCGCCGGGCGGCCACAACCACTTTTTTTTGCGACCTTTTTCCCGCCCGCCGCATCAAACCTGGCGATGTCGCACTTTCAGGGAATCGAGGTTGCCGCGGAAGTGGTTCGGGCTGCCCAGGCGGGTGAGCCGCGGGCCCATGAGGCCATTTATCGGGCCTGCCGCCGGCCCCTCTATACCCTGATCCGGCGGCTGGTGGTGCGCGGGGCGATTGCCGATGAGCTGTTCCAGGAGACATTCGTCGAGGTGCTGCGGAACATCGGGGCGTACTCGGGCGAGGGGGCGTTCGGTGGGTGGGTGCGCAGTATCGCCGTCAGCAAGTGCTTGATGTATCTGCGTTCGCCGTGGCATCGCAGCCTGCTTTACCTGGATAACGACGATGAGTCCGCGGCGCCGGTGGTGCTGCTGGATCCGGCCTCGCATCCCGATGCGCAGGCCTCGGCGAGTGCCGATGTGGAACGTGCTCTGGCAACGCTACCCGCGCTCACGCGCAGTGTGGTCTGGCTGCACGATGTCGAAGGCTATACACACGTGGAGATTGGGCGCCTGCTCGGACGCACGGCGAGTTTTTCGAAGTCTCAGTTGGCGCGAGCGCATGTCCGCTTGCGCGAGCTGTTGGAGCAACCGGCGGGATCGACGTCATGCACGCACGCATCGAGCACTTGTTGAGTCTTCGGGACGGCGAGCCGGTGTCGGCAGACGTGCCCGAGCACGTCAGCCAATGCGCGATCTGCACCGGCGAGTTGCAGCGGCTGTCGGCTATCCGTGAGCAGATGAGGGCATTGCCGCAGTTCGAGGCGCCCGAGTTGGCGTGGGAGCGAGTCCAAGGTGCGCTCGCGGTTCCTGAACGAGACCGCCGTTTCCGGATGAGCAAGATCGGCATCGCGGCCGCCGCTGCAGCGGTGGTGACATTCACGGTAATCGCGTTGGTGGTGGGTCACTTCGATCGACGCAGCGGTGCGGCAACGGAGCTTGCGAAGATTGAAGCGCCGCTGCCGCAGGGGGTTCCGCCTGTCGATCAGCTGGTGGCGCAGTCCCAGCAACTCGAGCAGCTGTTACAGAAACTGCCGGATCGTCCGCGCGTCGAGCGCGTCTCGACGGCTGCGACTATCGACACGATCGAACATCGAATTCAATTCCTGGACTTCCAGCTGTCCAACGCGCCCGAAGCCGACCTGAGCGAGGAGCAGTCGCGCCAGCTGTGGCGCGAGCGCGTGGAGTTGATGGATTCGCTGGTGAAGGTGCGTTATGCCGAGGCCGGCGCGCTCTGGTTCTAGTGGCTACGTTGCACGGGAGTGTGAGGTTATGAACATGAGGATCTGCGTCGCGTTGCTGGCGATGGCCGCGACCGTCGCGAGTGCGTCGGTGAGCGCGGCGGAAGTGGAGAAGAAGACCTACTCGCAGGCGGAAGTCGAGAAGAAGCTCGAAGATGCACGTCGACGGCTGGACACGGCGGCACGCGAAGTCGCGGAGCTCAGTATGTCGATGTCGGAGTACTCGGTGCCGCAGGTCCGGCATTTCTCCGGCTTTGCTCCGCCGCGCGCCGCGTTGGGTATCAATCTTGGGCCACGCGGGGAAGAGCAAGCTGAGGGCGTACCGATCCTCAGCGTCAGTCCCGGCGGTGCTGCCGAGCGTGCGGGTTTGAAGGCGGGCGATGTGTTGCTCGCGATTGGCGACAAGCAATTGAAGCGCACTGACGATATGAGCGCGCGCGAGGTGCTGCTCAAGGAATTGAGCAATCTGGACCCCGGCGAGAAGGTGGACGTGCGCTATCGGCGCGACAAGAAAGTCGAGACCGCAAGCGTGACGCCGCAGGCAGCGGATCGGTTGTTCACCGTGGCGACGATGCCAATGCACGGAAGGGTTGCGACTGGCGCAGTGCCGGCATTCCCGATGGGGACATTGGGCGCGATGCGTGCGGTCGGCGTGTTCGGCTCGACGGAGCTGGTGCCGATGACGCCGAAGTTGGGCCAGTACTTCGGCACCGATAAAGGCTTGCTCGTGGTGCGAGCCCCCTCGGACAGTCGCCTGAAACTGGAGGATGGCGATGTCATCGTCGATATCGATGGACGCACGCCTTCGAATCCGGCGCATGCGTTTCGCATCCTGGGCTCTTATCAGGCCGGCGAGAAGTTGAAGCTCAACGTGCTGCGGCAGAAAAGGAAGATGTCGTTCGACATCACGATTCCGGACGAGCCGGCGGCCGGCAGCACCAATCCCTTCATGTTCCATCAGCGGATCGAAGGTCCGCACGGCACGGGTGCGGACACCGTGATCGGTCCGGTGCCGGGCACGATGGCGCTGCCGCCGCCCCCGCCGGTCAGGCGAGAGCCCGTACTCCTGAACGAGCCCGCGTAACGACACTCTCGCTCCCCCTGGGGCGAGGCTGCGCCCCCATTGCCGCCGATGGTTATGCACCGTCGGCGGCATCTCTGTTACCGTGCGCGCCCCATGCGGCGCACCGACTTCGCCTATGACCTCCCGGTCGACCTGATTGCTCAACACCCGCCCCAGACGCGCGCGGGCGGCCGGCTATTGCATATTCCACGGGCCGAACCGCTCCGGGACCTTCGATTTACCGACTTTCCCGACCTGCTCAAGGCCGGCGACCTGCTGGTGTTCAACGACACCCGGGTGATCCCGGCGCGAGTCCATGGGGTGAAGCCCACCGGAGGGCAGGTGGAAATCCTGCTCGAGCGGGTGCTCGACGGGAATCGGATCCTCGCGCACGTGCATGCGAGCAAGCCACTGCGAGCCGAGGCGCCCGTCGCATTGCCCGGCGGCGTCGAGGCCCGCTTCGTTACCCGGCATGACGATCTGTTCGAGCTGCAATTGAGCACCGAGCCGCTGGCCTACTTCCAGCACCATGGCTCGATGCCGTTGCCTCCTTATATAGAGCGTACGGCTGAGCTCGACGACGCGACGCGTTACCAAACGGTTTACGCGCGCGAACCTGGCGCTGTAGCGGCGCCGACGGCCGGCCTGCACTTCGACGATGAGATCCTGGCTCGCTGCAAAGCCAAGGGCGTCGAATCGACCTTCGTGACCTTGCATGTCGGCGCAGGCACGTTTCAGAACGTCCGCGTCGAAGACTTGCAGCAGCACCGCATGCACGCCGAGCGAATCAGCGTGAGTGCCGAAGCCTGTTCCGCCATCGCAGCGACACGAGCGCGAGGCGGGCGCGTCGTTGCAGTGGGAACGACCGTCGTGCGCACGCTCGAATCGGCGGCGCAATCCGGTGCGCTCGAGCCCTATGAAGGCGAGACGCGCATGTTCATTACGCCCGGCTACCGGTTTCGGGTCATCGATGCGTTGCTCACGAACTTTCATTTGCCCGAGTCGACCTTATTGATGCTGGTCTGTGCGTTCGGCGGCTTCGATGAAGTGATGGCCGCATACCGGCACGCGGTCGCGCAGCGCTATCGTTTCTTCAGCTATGGTGACGCGATGTTTCTGGAGCGTCGTTAGTTCATGGGAATGCAGTTTGAATTGATCGCGACGGACGGCGGCGCGCGTCGCGGCCGTTTGACGTTTCCTCGCGGCGTGGTCGAGACGCCCATCTTCATGCCCGTGGGCACGTACGGCACCGTCAAAGCGATGACGCCCGAAGAGCTGGTCGGCATGGGTGCGCAGATCGTGCTGGGCAATACGTTTCATCTCATGCTACGGCCCGGCATGCCGGTGATTCGTGCCCATGAAGGGTTGCATCGTTTCATGCATTGGGAGAAGCCCATCCTCACCGATTCGGGCGGCTTCCAGGTGTTCAGCCTCGCGACCATGCGCAAGATCACCGAGGAGGGCGTGAACTTCCGTTCGCCCGTGAACGGCGACGCCGTGATGCTCACGCCAGAGCGTTCCATGCAGGTGCAGAAGGACCTCGACTCGGATGTCGTGATGATCTTCGATGAGTGCACGCCATATCCGGCGACCGAGCAGGAAGCGCGGCGCTCGATGGAATTGTCGTTGCGCTGGGCGCTGCGCAGCCGTGCCGAGTTCGACCGGCTGAAGAATCCCAACGCACTCTTCGGCATCGTCCAGGGCGGCATGTACACAACGTTGCGCCAGGAGTCGGCGGCGGGCTTACAGCAGATCGGCTTTGATGGCTATGCCCTCGGTGGGCTTGCCGTCGGCGAGCCGAAAGAGGAGCGGGAGCGCATGCTCGATGGCATCACCCCGCATCTGCCGAAAGATCGTCCGCGCTATCTCATGGGGGTGGGCACGCCCGAGGATCTGGTCGAGGCCGTGCGCCGGGGCGTCGACATGTTCGATTGCGTTATGCCCACGCGGAACGCACGCAATGGGCATTTCTTCACCAGTACCGGGGTGGTGCGCATCCGCAATGCCCGGTATGAGACCGACACCGGTCCGCTGGATGAAGACTGCTCGTGCTACACCTGCATGAATTACAGCCGTGCCTATTTGCGACACCTCGATCGCTGCGGCGAAATTCTGGCCGCGCGGCTCGGCAGCATCCATAATCTGCACTTCTACCTGTCCTTGATGCAGAACATGCGCACTGCCATCGAGGAGCATCGTTTCGAGACCTTCGCCGCTGAGTTCTATGCGCGTCGGTCGCGCAGCGACGCAAGCGAGTAATGCGACAAACGCGCTTGGCCAACCGCTCCTCATCCATGCTTGCCGATCTGCCTACCGCTCCCTGGTTTCGCCGTCTGCTGGTCGCAGGCCTGATTCTTGGCATTCTGCTGCTGACCTTTTCGGTCCTGCAGCCGTTCATCGTGCCGCTGATCTGGGGCGCCATCCTCGCGTACGTCGCCTGGCCGTTGCATTTGCGGATTCTGAAGATGTGCGCTGGCCGCAACTCCGTGGCATCGCTGATCTCCACGGTGGCGGTGACGCTCATCATCGTCGTGCCGCTGGTCTGGCTGATCCTCATGCTGCGGGTGGAAGGGGTGGCGGCGTATACCGCGATCCAGGACTTTCTCGCCACCCAGCCGGTACTGCCCCAAGCCATCCGCGACCTGCCGTATGTCGGCGCACAGGCGCAGGAGATCCTGAATCAGATCGCCTCCGATCCGAAGGCGCTGCGTGGCCAGTTGATGTTGATGATGGAGCAGTCGTCGGTCGAAGTGACGCGGCTCATCGGCGGCGCGGGACGAAACATCGCGAAGCTGTTCTTCGCCGTGTTCTCCATGTACTTCCTGTTGCGCGACGGGCCGCGGCTCATGCGTGAAGCGCGCGCGGTGCTGGAAGGGATCCTGGGCCCTCGAGTTCACGACTACATCGATGCCGCCGGGTATACAACGCAAGCAGTGGTGTACGCGCTCATGCTCGGCGCGCTCGCGCAGGGTGTGGCCGCAGGCTTCGGCTACTGGATTTTCGAAGTGGAAGCGCCGGTTCTGATGGGCGCGGTCACTGTGATCATCGCGCTGATTCCTTTCGGCGCACCGATGGTGTGGGGAAGTCTTGCGACCTGGGCGCTGGTGCGCGGGGACATGGTGAACGGCGTCGGCTTGATCCTGTGGGGCCTGATCCTGGTGAGCTGGGTCGACAACATCGTGCGACCGCTGGTCATCTCCAACGCGACGCGCATGCCCTTCCTGCTGGTGGTGTTCGGCGTGCTCGGCGGCGTGCTGGCGTTCGGCCTGGTCGGCCTGTTCATCGGCCCGGTGCTGCTCGCGGTGTCGCTGGCGATCTGGCGCGAGTGGCTCGAAGAGCATTCGACCAAGGACATCGAAGCTGTCGCGCCTGCGGAGGACTCGACGCCGATCGCGGTTCAGAAGACCGGCGCCCCTCGCTAGGATCGCGTCAGGTGCTGGGCTGCTTGCGCAACATGATCTTGTCGATGCGCACGCCGTCCATGTCGACGATCTCGATCTTCAGATCGCGCCAGGTGAGCGTATCGCCGGCCTTCGGGATGCGGCCGAGGCGGGCGAGCACGAAGCCTGCGACGGTGTGGTAGTCGCGCCCACCCATATCGCGGCGGTTCAATCGCTGCTGTAACTCTTCGATGGGCATGTGCCCGTCGACCAGCCAGGAACCGTCTTCACGCTGGATGTATTCGGCGCGCTCGCGGCTTCCCAGATCGGGAAGTTCGCCGGCAATCGCCTTGAGAATGTCGATCGGCGTGGTGATGCCTTCGATCTCTCCATACTCGTCGGTGACCACCGCCAGATGGGTGCTGGAGCGCTGGAACTGATCGAGCAGCTGCAGGACCGAGATCGAGTCGGGAATGTGCAGCGGCGGATCCAGATCTTTCTCCGGATCCAGCTTGCCCCGATGCACCGCTTCGCTCAGATCCGCGAGCGTGATCATGCCGATCAGGTTGTCGAACTTTTCCCGGGCCACCAGGAAGCGGGCGTGGCCGCTTTCCTTGGCCTGCTGCCACAGCACTTCGATGGGCTCTTCGATATCCAGCCAGATCACATCCTGACGCGGAACCATGATCGAGCCGACCTTGCGATCGGCAAGCGCCAGCACCCCTTCGAGCAAGCGGCGTTCGGAGGCGAGGAACACGCCGGCGGTAGTGCCTTCGGCAACCAGGGCGCGAACGTCGTCTTCAGTCACCGCTGCCTGCGGCGCGGATGAAACCGGCAGCAGTCTGAGCAAGCGATTCACGGTCACACGCAACAACCACACGAACGGCACCATGATGGTGGCGAACAGACGCATCGGCGGCGCAACGAAGGTCGCCAACGATTCGGCATGCAGCAGGGCGACTCGCTTGGGCATGAGCTCGCCGAGGATCAGCGACACGAAGGTCACCACAACCACCACCAGCACCGCGGCGGTTTCCTGGGCGTACGAGGCGTTCAGGCCCAGGTCGATCAGCTCTCGGGCGAGCGGCTCGGCGAACACATTGGTGCTGAAGATACCGGTCACGAACGACAGGGCGGTGATGCCGATCTGAATCGCCGAGAGCAGGGTGGTGGGATCTTCCATGAGGGCCAGCGCCGACTTCGCGCCCGAGCGTCCCTGTTCCGCAGCCGCTTGCAGTCGCACCTTCTTGGCGGCCACCAGCGCCATTTCCGAGAGCGCGAAGAATCCGTTCAACAGGATCAACAGCAGCAGGATCAGGATGTCGCGAGAAAGCATTTCCAGCCGGATGGACCTCATGACGCACGGGGAAGCCTCAGTGTACGGCAGTCTCCCGACCGGCAGGGGGCAAAACCGGGCTGGATAGTGGCCGGAAGGGCGGTGTGTATAATGCGCCGCTCTCTGCCGGCCGGCGGTTCTCGGGCACATGCCCGGACTTGCCGGCAGAGCCGTTTCTTCGTCCCTTCCCAGGGCTTTTTTCCGCAGTTTTTTCGTACTTTCGGGGGCATTGCAAGATGGACTGGTTGATCTCCACCGCTGCCGCACAGGCCACCGGCGCACCGGCCCAGCCCAACGCGCTCATGCAATTTCTGCCGCTGGTGCTGATTTTCGTCGTGTTCTATTTCCTGCTGATCCGTCCGCAGACCAAGCGCGCCAAGGAACATCGCGCCATGGTGGCGGCCCTGGGCGTCGGCGCCGAGGTGGTGACCAACGGCGGCATCCTGGGCAAGATCACCGAGGTGAGCGATCAGTTCGTCACCCTCGAGGTCGCTCCCGGCGTCAACATCAAAGTGCAGCGGCACGCGGTGTCCCAGGAGCTCCCGAAGGGCACCTTGAAAAGCGCCTAAGAACAACTCGCCCGCGTTACTCGTCGACCTCACCGCATGTACCAGATACCGACCTGGCGATATTGGCTCGTGGCCGTGGCACTGTCTCTCGGGGTGTTGCTGGCTTTGCCCAACCTGTTCGGAGAGGATCCGGCGATCCAACTGGCGCGCGATGACCGCGCCGCCATCGATGAAGCCGGTCTGGCTCGCGTGCGGGCCATTCTCGAAAACAAGAAAGTCACTCCCTCCAGCGCCTACATCGAAGAGGGCAAGGTGGTGCTGCGGTTCGCTCACGTCGATGAGCAGATCGCGGCGCGCGACATCATCGAAGCCGATGCAGCGGGCGATTACGTCGTTGCGTTGACGGACGTGCCGCGCACTCCGGAACTGCTGCGGCGGATCGGCCTGAAGCCGATGGCGCTGGGTCTGGACCTGCGCGGCGGTGTGCACTTCATGTATCAGGTGGATGTGCAGGGCGCGGTCGATCAGGCCATCGATCGACTGGCGCAGGACATCCGCGCGCAGCTGCGAGATGCGCGCATTCCTTATGCCGAGGTGGTGAGAGATGGAACAACGGTAAAGGCAACGTTGCGTCCCGGTGCAGATGCCGAAGCCGCCCGCACCAAGATCCAGGCCAACGATCCTGGCATCACCATCAGCCAGAGTCAGAGTGCCGGCAGTGAGCCGGCCACGGTGCTCACGGTGGCCTACCGGCCGGAACGTTTGAAGCAGCGCCAGGATTTCGCCATCGAGCAGAACATCACGACGCTGCGCAATCGCGTCAACGAACTGGGTGTCTCCGAGCCCATCGTCGCGCGGCAGGGCGCCGATCGCATCATCGTGCAGCTGCCCGGCGTGAGCGATCCGAACCAGGCCGTTCGCGTGCTCGGTGCGACCGCGACCGTCGAGTTCCGACTGGTGGATGAGAACAACAATCCGTACGAAGCGGAAAGCACCCGGCGCATCCCGATCGGCTCCAAGCTGTATCGCGACGAGGGCGGCCGTCCGCTGCTGTTGAAGCGCGACATCATCGCGACCGGCGAGCAGCTCACCGACGCCACATCCGGTTTCTCCCAAGGCACGCCCGAGGTCAATGTGACGCTCGATGCGCGCGGCGGGCAGTCGATGCTGGAGGCAACGCGCGATAACGTCGGACGCCGCATGGCGGTCGTCTACATCGAAACCAAGAATCTGGCTCAGGGCGAGCAGTGCAAAGGCGCCCGCTCCGGGGATACCTGCGTCGAAGAACGCGTCATCAGCGCTGCGACCATTCAGAGCGTGCTTTCGTCGCGCTTCCGAATCACCGGATTGCAGTCGGCCGAGGCGCACGAACTGGCCCTGCTGTTGCGTTCAGGCGCGCTGGCTGCGCCTCAGACCATCGTCGAGCAGCGCTCGATCGGTCCCAGCCTGGGTCAGGACAATATCGACCGCGGCATGATGGCGTTGGCCATCGGCGCGGTGCTGACCTTCATCTTCCTCGCCGTCTACTACCGCGCGTTCGGCATGGTGGCCAACGTCGTGCTGATCATGAACGTGGTGATGCTGGTGGCGTTGATGTCGCTATTGCAGGCGTCCCTGTCGTTGCCGGGCATCGCCGGTGTGGTGCTCACGATCGGTATGGCGGCGGACGCGAACGTGCTGATCTACGAGCGCATTCGTGAAGAGCTGCGCATCGGCAATTCGCCGCAGGCCGCGATCAACGCCGGCTTCGACAAGGCGTTCTCGGCGATCGCCGACTCGAACGTCACGACACTGATCGCCGGCATCGTGCTGTTCGCCTTCGGCACCGGCCCGATCAAAGGTTTCGCGGTGACACTGGTGCTGGGTATCGGCACTTCGCTGTTCACCGCCGTGGTCTGCAGCCGCGTCATGATCGACCTCATCTGGGGTCGCCGCCGCCGGCTCACTACGCTGCCCGTTTAACTTCACCAGGCACACGGCCACCGAGCAAGTCAGATGGAATTTTTCCGGCGTACTCCGAACATCGATTTCATGGGCAAGCGGCGCATCACTTATGTGATCACCGCGATCCTGATGATCGGCTCGTTCGTGCTGCTCGCCACGCGCGGGCTGAATTTCGGCATCGACTTCACCGGCGGCGTGGTCGTCGAGGTGAACTATCCCGGCGCCGCGGACGTCGACCGAGCCCGCCAGGCGCTGGACGAGGCGGGCTTTGCGGAGGCGCAGGTTCAAGCGTTCGGCAGCTCGCGCGACCTGGCGGTGCGCGTGACGCCCGAAGCGAACGAGGACGTAAACGAAGTCAGCGAACGCGTCGCCGCGGCGCTGCGCACAGTCGATCCGGGAGTCGAGATCCGGCGCACCGAGGTGGTGGGACCGCAGGTCGGCGAAGATCTCACTGAGCAGGGCGGCCTCGCGATTCTGTTCACCTTCATCGGCATCCTGATCTACGTCGGCTTCCGCTTCGAGAAGAAGATGGCGACCGGCACAGTGCTGGCCGCGATGCACGATCCAATCGTCATCCTCGGATTCTTCGCCGCGACCCAGCTCACTTTCGACCTATCGGTGCTGGCCGCGGTGCTGGCGGTCATCGGCTATTCCATCAACGACACCGTCGTGGTGTTCGACCGCGTTCGCGAGGTGTTCCTCGAGATGCGCAAGGTCACGCCCACTCAGGTGCTGAACACCGCGCTGAATCAGACGTTGTCGCGTACCTTGATGACCAGCTTCTCGGTGCTGTTCGTGGTGGTGTCGCTGTACGCGTTCGCCGGCGAAAGTCTGCAGTCCTTCTCCATCGCCATCATCATCGGTGTGCTGATCGGCACCTATTCCTCGATCTTCGTGGCCGGCTCACTGGCGCTGGACCTGGGCGTCAAGGCCCAGGATCTCATGACGGTCAAAAAGGACGATCCGGAACTGGATGCCCTGCCTTGAGCGTTCCATCGACTCATTGAGCGTTAGGAACACGGCGCACCCCTGATGGTCTGGATCATCTTCTTCATCCTGTATCTGGGCGTGCTGGCACTGGATCTGGTGGTGCTGCACCGGGAGTCCAAGGCCATGAGCGTCCGCCAGGCGCTCGGCTGGACCGTCGTCTGGATCTTGGTGGCGCTGTCGTTCTCGGGCCTGGTCTACGGCGTCTACGAGCACCACTGGTTCGGCTGGCGCGTTTCACCCGACGCGCCGAGCGGGTCCGAAGCCGCGATCCAGTACATCACGGGCTATCTGCTCGAGTGGTCGCTCTCGGTCGACAACATCTTCGTGATCGCGGTGATCTTCACCTACATGAAGATTCCCGCGCAGTACCAGTACCGCGTGCTGTTCTGGGGCATCGTCGGCGCCATCTTGCTGCGAGGTGCGATGATCGCGGCCGGCGCGGTGCTGATCCATGCGTTCGACTGGATGTTCTATGTCTTCGGCGCGATTCTGCTGCTCTCGGCGGCGCGCATGCTCAAGAGCGAGGACGAACAGTTCGATCCGGGCAAGAGTGTGCTGGTGCGGCTGGCCCGTCGCGTCTATCCAGTCACCGACAAGCTCGATGGGGAACGTTTCTTCACGATGGTCGACGGGGCGCGCCATGCGACGCCGCTGTTCGTCACCTTGCTGCTGGTGGATTTCGCCGACGTGGTCTTCGCGGTCGACTCCATTCCGGCGATCTTCGCGGTGACCCAGGAGCCGTTCATCGTATTCACCTCCAACGCGTTCGCCATCCTCGGCCTGCGCTCGCTGTACTTTGCGATCGCCGGGCTCATGATGATGTTCAAGTACATCAAGTTCAGCCTGATCTTCATTCTGGCGTTCGTCGGCGTGAAGATGATGCTGCATCATCACCTGGAAATTCCGCACGCCATCTCGCTCGGCGTGATCATCGGGTTCCTGGCGATCGGCATCGTCGCGTCGCTGTGGGTGTCGCGGCGGGAAGCGGCGAGCGGCACGCCCGACCTGCGCAACGATTGAAACTGACTCTGCTCCCATGAGGTCTTGATTGTGGAACTTCTGACCGATCCCCAGGTATGGCTGGCGTTTCTGACGCTCACCGCCCTGGAGATCGTCCTCGGCATCGACAACATCATTTTCATCTCCATCCTGGTCGGCCGTCTGCCGAAGGAGCAGCGGGCCCGGGGCCGCACGATCGGGCTGTCGCTGGCAATGATCACGCGCATCCTGTTGCTGCTGTCGATCACCTGGGTGATGGGGCTGTCCGAAGAGTTGTTCTCGATCCTGGGCCGCGGCGTGTCCGGGCGCGACCTGATCCTGTTCGGCGGCGGTCTGTTCCTGATCGCCAAGAGTACGCTGGAGATCCATGGCAGCCTGGAAGGCGAACAGGAACAGCGTGAGGCGAAGGGCCGCGCGAGCTTCCTGTCGGTGATCACCCAGATCGCCATCATCGACATCGTGTTCTCGCTCGACTCGGTGATCACCGCGGTCGGCATGGCCGAGCATGTCGAGGTGATGATCGCGGCGGTGGTCGTCGCGGTGCTCATGATGATGTTCATGGCCGGTCCGATCAGCGACTTCGTCGATCGTCATCCGACCATCAAGATGCTGGCGCTGTCGTTCCTGATCCTGATCGGCGTGGCGCTGGTCGGCGAAGGCCTCGGCTTCCACATCCCGAAGGGCTACATCTACTTCGCCATGGCGTTCTCGGTGATGGTGGAGATGCTCAACATCCAGGTGCGCAAGCGCATGAGCCGGATCCAGGAAGATCCGGTTCAATTGCGCAAGAAGCTCGAGGACGAGCAGCAGAGCCGCTAACCGAGCGCGGCCAGGCGTTTCTTGTTCTGGGTATCCAGATACAGGTTGTAGAGCGCCACGAACAGCGGGAACAGATTCGACAGGACGCCGACCGAGTCGTTCTTGCCGAAGATGAAATAGGCGAGCAGCAGCACGCTGCCGGAGGCGCTCATGTACCAGAACAGGGTGGGCATCACCGGCTTGCCGTGGGCTTTGGATGCGGCGAGCTGGACGAACCAGCGGCCGGCGAACAGGAACACGCCGCAGTAGCCGACGAGCTTCCACGGCGTCACCGTGATCCCGAACATTACGAGCAGGACATCGTTCATGGCGGAAGGCAGTCGCGAGGCTCTGTATGCAAGAGTGTTGGGACGCGACTTTACAGATATTGTCCCCCTTATGGTGCCGGGGAATCCGTCAGCGGCTCACGACAGTGCGCGAGGCTTTCTGGCATTTTCCTACCGTACGTCGGGTGACGATCGCTGCCGGATGTGCCTATGATCCGCTCCGCCGAGCGGCTGTTCCACCTGATTGCGGCCTGAACACTGGCATGCCAGACCCGAGGAAACCGACATAATGAATTGGCGTATCAAACCTCTCGCAATGATTCTCGAGAGCGCCGAGAAGAAAGCGCTGACGCGAACACTGGGGGCGTTCCAGCTAACCATGCTCGGCATCGGCGCCGTCATAGGAACCGGAATCTTCGTGCTCACCGCTGAGGCCGCGCAAAAGGCCGGTCCCGGCATGATGCTGTCGTTCGTGATCGCAGGCTTCGTGTGCGCCGTCACCGCTCTGTGCTATGCGGAGCTGGCGGCGATGGTGCCGGTCTCGGGCTCCGCCTACACATACTCCTACGCCGTGCTCGGTGAAGTGATCGCCTGGATGGTGGGCTGGGCGTTGATTCTCGAATACGCCGTTGCCGCGAGCGCGGTCTCGGTGGGCTGGTCGAACTACTTCGTCGGCCTCATGGAACGATCCTTCGATATAGATATACCGGCGGCATTTACCAGCGGCATGCACGTCGGCGGCATCATGAACGTGCCGGCCGCTGTCATCGCGATGCTGGTGACTGGCCTGCTGGTGCTGGGTACGCGCGAGAGCGCGACCGTCAACGCGATTCTCGTCGGCATCAAGGTCGTCGCACTCACACTGTTCGTCATCCTGGCAGTGCCGGTGATCAACATGGAGAACTTCGAGCCGTTCTCCCCCAATGGTTTTCTCGGCGAAATCTCCGGCATGGGCATCGCGGGCGCGGCGGCGTCCATCTTCTTCGCCTACGTCGGTTTCGATGCGGTCTCCACCGCGGCGGAAGAAACCAAGAATCCTCAACGCAACATGCCCATCGGCCTGATCGGCAGCCTGGTCTTCTGCACGATCTTCTACGTGCTGGTCGCTTCCGGCGCGGTCGGCTCGATCGGCGCGCAGCCGGTGATCGATCCGGCCACGAATCTGGCTTACGAGCCGGGCAGTGCGGACCTCGCGGCGGCATGCCGTCAGCCGGACAATGCCCCCAAGCTGGTGTGCAGCGGCGAGCCGCTGGCGCACGTGCTCGATCAGATCGGCTGGAAGACGGTGTCGAAGCTGATCGGCCTGGCGGCGTTCCTGGCGCTGCCCTCGGTGATTCTGATGATGTTGTTCGGCCAGACGCGCATCTTCTTCGCCATGGCGCGTGACAAGCTATTGCCGTTCAACGAGTCGCTCACGCGCATCCATCCGAAGTTCCATACACCGCACGTGGTGACGATCGTGACCGGTCTTGCGGTGACGGTGTTCGCAGCGTTCTTCCCGGTCGGCGTGCTCGCGGATCTTTCCAACAGCGGTACGCTGTTCGCGTTCCTGACGGTCGCAGCCGGTGTGATGATTCTTCGTAAACGCGACCCGGATCGTCATCGTCCGTTCCGCGCGCCTGGCGTGTGGATCGTGGCCCCGCTGGCGATGGCAGGCTGCGCGTTCCTGATGTTCTCGCTGCCGCTGCGCACGCAGCTGACGTTCTTCTTGTGGGCTGGCATCGGCCTGATCGTGTACGCCGTGTACGGCTATGGCCGCAGCCCGCTCGGCCAGGCCGGCAACGGCAGCACCAAGGATCCCGCCCCGGCGCAGGAGTAATCGCAGAGCCGGCGCTTCTGCCTTCGGGCAGAGCGCCGGCCTGTCTTGTTAGCGTCGAGCGTTCAAGTCAGTTCCACTGGAACGTGCGGCGCCAACAGTTCCAGCAGCGGCGCATGCACCTTCGGTGTGCCGGCCAGGATATTCCCGCCTTGTTTGTATTCCGTCCCCTGCAGTGAGCTCACCAGACCGCCGGCTTCGGTGATCAACAGCGAGCCCGCTGCCGTATCCCACGGCGACAAGCCGAACTCCCAGAACGCATCGAGCCGGCCCGCCGCCACGTAGGCGAGATCGAGCGCCGCCGCGCCGGGTCGGCGGATGCCTGCAGTTGCCTGGGTCACTGCCTTGAACATCGCCATGTACTGGTCGATCCAGTGCAGGTTGGTCCGATAGGGGAAGCCCGTGCCGATCAGCGCTCGCTCCAGCCCCACATGCGGGCTCACGCGAATGCGTCGGCCGTCGAGCTGTGCACCTTCGCCACGAGAGGCCGTGAACAGTTCCTGTCGCAGCGGGTCATAGACCACTGCGTGCTCCATGCGCCCACGGCGCTGCACGCCGATGGAAACGGCGAACTGCGGAAAGCCATGGAGGTAGTTGGTGGTGCCGTCGAGCGGATCGATGATCCACACGAATTCGCTGTCGATCGAGCCGCCGTGCGAGCCGCTTTCCTCGGCGAGGAAGGCATGGTCGGGGTAGCTCTTGCGCACCGTATCGATGATTTCCATCTCGGCCTGGGTGTCGATCTCCGAGACGAAATCGTTCTGCCCCTTCTGGCGGACATCGAGGCGGTGCACGCGGTTCATACCGCGGACGATGACTTCACCGGCCCGACGGGCGGCGCGGACGGCAATATTGAGCAAAGGCTGCATGGAACGACCTCGACAGACGAGCCCCGGATCGCAACAGATCGGGGCGGGGCAGGGAATGATAAAGAGCAGGGGCGGCCGCGATTCATCAAAGACCGGGCGCCCGAAGGGGCGTTAGAATAGCGCATTACGATGAGTATTCGTGTCGTCCTGGTCGATCCCAACCACCCCGGCAATATCGGCGCGGTGGCCCGCGCCATGAAAAACATGGGGCTGAACGAGCTGCACCTGGTGCGGCCCAAGGCTTTCCCGCATGCGGAGGCTACCGCGCGGGCGTCAGGCGCCGACGACGTGCTGGATGCGGCCCGGGTGCATGAGGAATTCGATGACGCGATCGCCGACTGCGGCTTCGTGGTAGGCACCAGCGCACGCAAGCGCTATCTGAGTTTCGATCTGGTCGAGCCGCGTGAATGCGCGCAACTCGTCGCCGAGGCGGCCCAGGTCGGCAATGTCGCGATCGTGTTCGGCTCGGAGAAGTACGGGTTGCTCAACGTCGAGCTGGCTCGCTGCCATCGGCTCGTCACCATTCCCACCGCCGGCGACTACGCGTCGTTGAATCTTGGGATGGCGGTCCAGGTGATCGCCTACGAAATCATGCTGGCGACTCGAGCCGGCGCCCCGACGCCGCCGCCGCCCGAAGTGCCGTTCGCGACAGGGCGGGAGATGGAGCTGTTATATGAACACTTCGAGCGCGTGCTGGAGGAGATCGACTTCCGCGACCGCACCGGCGGCGGTCATCTGATGGCGCGCATTCGTCGCCTGTTCAATCGTGCGCGGCTCGATCAGAATGAAATGAATATTCTTCGAGGCATTCTCACCGCCGTGCAAGCGCGGCGGCGCACGGCCGGGAAAGTGCGCAACGAAGTGAACATGGATTGATCGACAGCATGAGCGTCTCCTTGAAATCAGCGCCTGCGATTTATCTCGATTACGCGGCCACGACGCCGGTGGACCCGCGGGTTGCGGAGCTCATGATCGAGTGCCTGCGCCCCGAAGGCGCGCACGGCAATCCATCGTCGGGTCACACGTTTGGCACTCGAGCCCGCGCCATGGTCGAGAAGGCGCGGCAGCAGGTGGCTGCCTCGATCGGTGCGCGTCCTGAATGCATCATCTGGACCTCGGGTGCGACCGAGTCGGACAACCTCGCCATCCTCGGTGTCGCGCGCTTCCATGCCGATCGTGGCCGCCACGTCGTGACGGCTCGCACCGAGCACAAGGCCGTGGTCGATGCATTCAAGCAGCTCGAGAAGGAAGGCTTCGACGTCACCTGGATCAAGCCCGGCGATGACGGCATCGTGCGGCCGGAGCAGGTTCGTGAAGCATTGCGGCCCGACACGCAGCTGGTGTCGATCATGCATGTCAACAACGAGACGGGCGTGATTCAGGACGTGGCCGCGATCGGTGCGATCTGCCGCGAGCGAGGCGTGGCGTTCCACGTGGACGCCGCACAGAGCGCCGGGAAATTGCCGATCAACATCGAGACGATGAACATCGATCTGTTGTCGCTTACGGCGCACAAAGCGTACGGCCCGAAAGGCATCGGCGTGCTCTACCTGCGTCGCCGTCCGCCGCTGGGCATTCGTCCGTTGTCGTATGGCGGCGGCCAGGAAACCGGATTGCGCTCGGGCACGCTGCCTACACATCAAATCGTCGGCATGGGCGCCGCGTTCGAGATCGGTGAGCGCGAGCGAGAAGCTGATGTCGCGCGCATCACCTTGCTTCGTGAACGGCTGTGGCAGGGGTTGGCGGCGATCGGCGGCGTCGAGCTGAACGGCCATCCCACCGAGCGTGTGGCCGGCGTGCTCAATGTTTGTTTCCACAACGTCGAAGGCGAGAGCCTGCGCTTCGGGTTGCGCGAACTCGCGGTGTCGTCGGGTTCGGCCTGCTCGTCCGGCTCGGACGAGGCGTCGTATGTGCTGCGGGCGTTGGGCAGGAGCGATCAGCTGGCGCAGAGCTCGATCCGGTTCAGCCTGGGGCGCTTCACGACCGAGGAGGACGTGGATCGCGCCATCGCCATCGTGAACCGCGAGGTGACGCGGCTGCGCGCCCTGGCGCCTGCGGCATCCATCCCGTCTGCCTAGGTTCTCGCCAAGCGATCTCGGCGAGCGCCCGCATGGAACCTGAATACTCACCCACCGTCGTCGATCACTTTGAGCAGCCCCGCAATGGTGGGCGCTTCGAAGCGGGCGAGGGGGTCATCCGAGGCACGGCCGGCAGCATCGCGCAGGGCACGATGTTCGTTCTCAGTGCACGCGTCGTCGGGGGGCGGATCGAAGAGGTGCGCTTCGAGGCTTACGGATGTCCTCATTGCATCGCCGCTGGCTCCTGGCTGAGCGAACGGCTGGTGGGACTGACACGCGATGAGCTGCGGGACTGGCGCTGGCGGGATGCCGACCAGGCGCTGCAATTCCCGAAGGAAAAGCGTGGCCGGCTGCTCATTCTGGAGGACGCCGTGCGGGCATTGAGTGGAGCTTGGGCGCCTCAGCACCGATAATGCGTCATGATCGTTCGCGCCATAGTTTTATGGCATTGGCGCCAGTCCAATTGGCATGACCTTCGCACTTGATTCCGCAGGCCCTCGCCATCACGCTTGTACACGCTATGAGCATCTCACTGACTCCCGCCGCAGCAGATCGTGTCCAGTCTTTCCTCACACGCAGGGGGCGTGGCCTCGGCCTGCGTCTTGCGGTCAAGAAAACCGGCTGTTCAGGATTCGCCTACGTCGTGAACTATGCCGATGACGTCGGCTCCAACGACGTGGTGTTCGAGGACCATGGCGTCAAAGTCATCGTCGACCGCGACAGTCTCGACTACATCAACGGCACCGAGGTGGACTTCGTGAAGCAGGGGCTGAACGAGGCGTTCCGCTTCCGCAATCCGAAAGCGAAAGGTGAATGCGGCTGTGGCGAGAGCTTCAGCGTGTAAGTGCTTAAGCTAGCAACCTAACTCCGCGTCCCTATTCATTTTCTTGCTGCCCCCGGCCATGCCGGGTAGACTGCGCGCGCGCAATTGCCGCCGCCCGGCGACACCTGTTTCGGTCCGGTTCGGCAAACCCTTTCCAATTCATTGATTAACGGGACGATTCCATGGCGGTCGAACGCACTTTTTCCATTGTCAAACCCGACGGCGTGCAGAAGAACGTGATCGGTGAGGTGTACCGCCGCTTCGAGCAGGCCGGCCTCAAGATCATTGCCGCCAAGATGGTTCATCTGACCCAGGCCCAGGCCGAGGGCTTCTACGCGGTCCACAAAGAGCGCCCCTTCTTCAACGACCTGGTCAAGTTCATGATCTCCGGCCCCGTGATGGTTCAGGTGCTGGAAGGTGAAAACGCCGTGGCCAAGAACCGTGAGCTCATGGGCGCCACCGACCCGAAGAAGGCCGAGAAAGGCACGATCCGCGGCGACCTGGCCAACAGCATCGACGAGAACACGGTGCACGGCTCGGATAGCCTCGACAACGCGAAAATCGAGATCGCATACTTTTTCGCGACCAGCGAGCTCTGCCCGCGCACGCGCTGATCTCTACCGGAAAGTCGGTCAGTACTGACTGATATCGCTGCTCAGTACTGGCTGACCCCGACCAGGACGGATTCACGTCTCACCCATGAATGCGACGACCGCCAAAACCAACCTGCTCGGCCTGACACGCGCCGAGCTGGAAGCATTCGTCGCCGGCATGGGCGAGAAGCCGTTTCGCGCGCGGCAATTGATGAAGTGGCTGTACAAGCGCCACGTTGCCGATTTCGACCAGATGACCGACCTGGCGAAGAGCTTCCGCGCCAAGCTGGTCGAAGTCGCCGAAGTCGCGGTCCCCGAAATCACCATGACTCAGGTTTCCGCCGACGGCACCCGCAAGTGGCTGCTGTCGATGAACACCAGTGAGGGGGTGAAGCAGGGCATCGAGATGGTGTTCATCCCCGAGCCCGGCCGCGGCACGCTGTGCATCTCGAGCCAGGTCGGCTGTGCGATGGACTGCACGTTCTGCTCCACCGCGCAGCAGGGTTTCAATCGCAATCTGAATGCTGCCGAGATCGTCGGCCAGGTGTGGCTGGCGAACAAGGAGCTCGGTTATCAGCACGGTGGCGATCGGGTCGTCACCAATATCGTGTTCATGGGCATGGGCGAGCCGCTCGCGAACTATCGCAACGTCGTGCCTGCCACCGAGATCCTCATGGACGATCTGGGCTTCGACATTTCCCGCCGCCGCGTCACGGTGAGCACCTCCGGCCTCGTGCCGCAGATGTTGCGGCTGGCTGAAGAGACGAACTGCGCACTCGCCGTGTCGTTGCACGCGCCGAACGACACGCTGCGCGATGAGCTGGTGCCGATCAATCGCAAGCACAAGATCGCCGAGCTGCTGGATGCCTGCTGGGTGTACGTCAACAAACAGAACGCCCGCAGCATCACGTTCGAATACGTCATGCTCGACGGCGTGAACGATCGCCCCGAGCACGCGCACGAGCTGGTCGAGCTGCTCAAGGGCCGGCCGGCAAAGCTCAATCTGATTCCATTCAACCCGTTTCCCGGCACGCGTTACAAACGCTCCAGTGCCGCTGCCATCGAGCGCTTCCGTGACATTCTCAATGCGAACGGAGTGATCGCAACGACGCGTCGCACGCGTGGCGATGACATCGATGCCGCCTGCGGTCAGCTGGTGGGACGGGTGCACGACCGTACGACAGTTCGTCTGGGTTCGAAGCTGATCTCAGTGGCGGTGCAGTAATGAGAAGTTCGGCGGTGGCATTGCTGGTGGTATCGGCCGCGCTCGCCGGTTGTGTGAGCAGCGGCAGTTCGAAGCAGTTGGGAACGCCGGACAACGAGCGCGCTGCCGAGATCAATCTGGAGATCGGCATCGACTATCTGCGCAAGAACAATCTGGCGCAGGCCAAAGAAAAGATCGATCGGGCGCTCGAGCAGAATCCGCGCAACTCCAAGGCGCAGATCACCGCCGGCATGCTCTACGAGCGGCTCGGCGAAAGTAACAAGGCTGAGTCGCACTTCGCCAAAGGCCTGGCGCTCGATCCGAAGAATCCGGAAGTGCAGAACAACTATGGCGCGTACCTGTGCCAGAAGGGCAAGTACGCACGCGGCGAGAAACTCATGATCGATGCCGCGACCAATCCGTTGTATCGCACGCCCGAGGTCGCGTATCTGAACGCGGCGAACTGCGCTCGTAACGGCGGCGACCTGAAGCGTGCCGAGGAAAACCTGCGCAGTGCGCTGAAGGTGCGGCCGAAGTTCGGCGAGGCGCTGTTCCAGATGGCCGATCTGCAATACAAACAAACCGATTACCTGTCCGCCCGCGGTTTCCTGGAGCGCTACCAGGAAGTGGGTCGCACCAGCCCGGCATCGCTGTGGCTGGGTGTGCGCATCGAGCGTGGTCTGGGCAATACCGCTGCCGCGAAGAACTATGCGGAGCGTTTGAAGCTGGAATACCCGAGGGCCGCGCAGACCAGGGAGTTGATCGAGTCCGAGCGGAATCCTGGATGAATGCAGCTGGCAACAGCAATGAGAATCCGGCGGTGGAGACCGCACAGGCCAACTCTGCAGAGACGGCCCCCGAGTCGCTGACGCCGGGTGAATTGCTGCGCCGTGAGCGCGAGCGCCGTTCGATCACTCAGCTGCACATTGCCGAAGAGCTGCACCTGGATGCTCGCGTCGTGGCGGCGATCGAGGACAATCGTTTCGATGAGCTGGGTCCAGCGGTGTATGCACGCGGCCACTTGCGCCAGTACGCCGCGCTGTTGGGGTTGTCGCCGCAGCTGATCATCGAACGCTACGAGGCGCTGACTGGCCGACGGGAGGTCGTTACACCGATCCCGCCGCCCGGCGTTCTCAGTGTTCCGGTCGATATGGAGCGGCGCTCGCTGGCCGGGCCGTTGTGGTTGGGCGTGGGATTGATCGCGCTGCTGTTGGGCTGGTGGCTTTGGACGACGGTGTCGGTGCCCGGAGATCCGATGGAATCGGCGATTCCGGATGCGTCGGTCAATGCGACCGGTTCGCTGCCATCGACGCAGCCGACTGAACCGGTGGATTCGCCCGAGCCTGAGGTTCAGCCGCCACCGCCTGTATCGAACGCGGTGCCCGCGACGACGTCAGAGACGGCGGCTGCGGCCGAAGTCCGTCTGCGCCTGCATTTCAAAGATGCGTCGTGGACCGAGATCTACGATACGACTGGCAAACGTTTGATGTTCGGTCTGGGTGAGAGCGGCAAGGTGAGTACGCTGACGGGTGTGCCGCCGATTCGAGTCACGCTCGGTAAGGCCTCTGCGGTCACCGTGGAAGTGAACGATCGCCCCGTGGTGGTGCCCCGCCGGGCGGGCAGGGATGCAACCAAGTTCGTGGTTACGCCCGACGGCACCGTGGAAATGACGAGCGCCCAGATGAGTGATGAGGTTCCGGTCGAGTGACTCAGCAGCAGATCCAGCCGCCTCGCGGCATGAACGATATCCTGCCGGCCGAAACGGCGGCCTGGCAGCGCCTGGAGAATCTGGCGCGCGATATTTTCGCCTCGTATGCATACCAGGAAATCCGCCTGCCGCTGGTCGAGCACACCGGTCTGTTCAAACGGTCCATCGGCGAGTTGACCGATGTGGTCTCGAAGGAGATGTTCACCTTTCAGGATCCGGGCGGCGATTCGCTGACGCTGCGTCCCGAAGCGACGGCGGGCATCGTACGCGCGATGATCAGCAACGGGCTTCTGCACAATCAGAAGCAGCGCGTGTGGACCTCCGGTCCGATGTTCCGTCATGAGAAGCCGCAGCGCGGCCGCTTCCGTCAGTTTCATCAGCTCGACGTGGAGGCTTTCGGCTATCCCGGTCCCGATATCGATGCCGAAGTGATCCTGGTGAGCTCGCGCCTGCTGACCCAGGCGGGCGTGAAGCGACTGGAGCTGAACCTGAACTCGCTCGGTACGCCGGCTTCGCGCCGCGTGTATCGCGAGAAGCTCGTCGAATACTTTACGGCGCACAAGTCCAAACTGGATCCGGACAGTCTGCGGCGTCTGGAAGGCAACCCGCTGCGCATCCTCGATAGCAAGAATCCGGCGCTGCAGGACATCATCAAGAACGCACCGATGCTGACCGAGCATCTGGATGAGGAATCGCGCGCGCACTTCAGCGGGCTGTGCCGTCACCTCGATGCGCTGGGCGTGAAATATGTGTTGAACCCGCTGCTGGTTCGCGGTCTCGACTACTACTCGCACACGGTGTTCGAGTGGGTGACCAGCGAGCTCGGCTCGCAAGGCGCGGTCTGCTCCGGCGGTCGTTACGACGGTCTGGTCGAGCAGCTCGGCGGTGAGCCGACGCCCGCCATCGGCTGGGCGCTCGGCCAGGAACGCATCGTGGACCTGATCAAGGTTCAGAATGGCGATGTGCCGGTGCCGGGCCCCGACGTGTACTTCGTGGTGGCCGGTCAGCGGGCCGAAGCCGAAGGGCTGCGAATTGCCGAGATGCTGCGCGACCAGCTCCCTGGCGTGCGCATCGAGATGAACTGCGGCGGCGGCAGCTTCAAGTCGCAGCTGAAGCGCTCGGACAAGAGCGGCGCGGCCTGGGCATTGATTCTCGGCGACTCGGAAACTGAAAAGCGCGTCGCCGGTCTGAAGTCCCTGCGAGTGGAAGCTCCGCAGGTGGAAGTCGCCTGGGAGCGACTGGTCGACGAGCTGGGCGAGCGCCTGGCACGGCGCTGACGCACGCTCGAGAGTTTCCACCCCTTACTACAATTCAAGACGGCAAGTCATGGTCGAAGAATATCTGACCGATCGCGATCAGGAAGAAGCGCTCCGCAACTGGTGGCGGGAGAACTGGAGCTGGATTCTCGGCGGAATCGTGCTCGGCCTGGTGCTGCTCGGTGGCTGGCAGTATTGGAAAGCTCACAGCGCGAACCGGGCTGCTACCGCGGCCAAGCTGTACGAGGATTTTCGCGGCGCGCTCGATAGCAAGGATCTGGAAGCGGCGAACGGCACGCTGGGCTCGCTCGTGGCCGATTACAAGAAGTCGCCTTACACGCAGCAAAGCCGCCTGTTGCTGGCGAAACGGCACGTCGAGGACGGCAAGTACGATGAAGCGCTGCCGTTGCTGCAGGCGGTCGCCAATGAATCCGTCGACGAGGAGCTTGCGTGGGTGGCACGGTTGCGCGCGGCGCGGCTGCTCATTCAGCAAGGCAAATATGACGACGCGCTGAGTCTGCTGAACCCTGAAAAGGCCGGCGCGTTCGCGGCGCAGGTTCGCGAGATTCGCGGTGATGCTCAGGTTGCGAAAGGCAACGCGGAAGGTGCGCGGGCCGAGTACGCCGCTGCGCTCACCGCTAACATCGGTGGACGTGGCGAGGGTGCGATCGATCGCACTCTGCTCGAAATGAAACTGCAGGACGTGGGCGGCGATAAGAAGGCCGAAACGTCCGAGAAGCCGCCTGAGACCGAGCCGGCGAAGGCCGAGGGTCAGCCATGATCGACAAGCGCACTTCCTTGAATCGTCTGTATCGTGGGGCGCGCATCGCCGCCGCCGCGACAGCCTTGCTGGTGATGCTCGGCTGCGACAACGACAAGGAGGTCGATCCTCCTGCGGAGCTGACCGAGGTCAACACGACGCGCGACGTGCGTCGGGTGTGGACGGCGGGGCTGGGAGGCGATTCGGAGCGGATGCGTCTGGCGCTGCGCCCGAACGTCGTGGACGGCGTCGTGTATGCAGCCTCACACAAGGGTGAGGTGATCGCCATGGCTGCCGCGACGGGCAAGCGCAACTGGGTCGTGAAGACCAAGTTGCCGCTGTCGGCAGGACCGGAAGTCGCCAATGGCATGGTCGTGCTCGGTTCGAGCGACGGCGACATCATTGCACTGGACGCCACCAATGGCGCCGAGCGCTGGCGCAAAGCCATCGCCAGTGAAATCCTCGCTCAGCCGCTGGTCGTGAACGATACGGTCGTGATCCGCACCGTCGACGGTCACGTCGAAGGTCTGTCGGCCGCTGACGGTGCGACCAAGTGGGCCGTCGATGAACAGGTGCCTCGTCTCACACTGCGTGGCACGGCGCCGCCCGTGCTGGCGGGCGATCGCATCATCGCGGGCTTCGATAACGGCAAGGTGCTCGCCATCGATCCGCGTAACGGCGAAGTCATGTGGGATACGATCGTGAACTCACCGCGCGGCCGTACGGAGCTGGAGCGCCTGGCCGACATCGACTCGCCGGCGCGCGTCTCGGGCGATGATATTTTCGTCGTCGGCTTCCAGGGCCGCGTCGCGATGCTGGCGCGTGATTCCGGTCAGATCTGGTGGGCGCGCGACGCGTCGAGCTATCGCGGCTTCGCGATGGACGAGCAGAATCTGTATCTCACGAACGCGGACAGCGTGGTGATCGCCATGCGTCGCAGTGACGGCGCTGTGCAGTGGGAACAGGACACCATGAGGCGTCGTGGTCTGACCGCACCGGCGATCGATGGCGATGCGCTGGTCGTGGGCGATTTCGAGGGCTACCTGCACTGGCTCGATAAAGCGACGGGCGCCATCGTCGCGCGTCAGAAGACCGACGGCGAGCGCATCACCAACGCGGCGATCACCGACAACGAGCGCGTGTTCGTGCAGACGGACTCCGGCAAGCTGCTGGCGTTCCAAAGCAAGGCTCGCGAAATCCAAAGCGCTGATAGCGGCCCTTAACGGCGCCGCTGCTGCAGGCAGCACGCTCCTATTCGTCATTCTAGATATTCATCATGCTGCCTGTTGTTGCTCTGGTAGGTCGTCCCAACGTCGGCAAGTCGACGTTGTTCAACTTTCTCACGCGCACCCGCGACGCACTCGTCGCGGACATGCCTGGCCTGACGCGCGATCGTAATTACGGTTACGGCAAGGTCGGCTCCATCCCCTATGTGGTGGTGGATACCGGCGGTCTGGTGCTCGATGCGCAGGGCGTCGAGCAGCAGATGGTCAAGCAGGCGCTGCGGGCCGTCGAAGAGGCCGATCGCATTCTGTTTCTGGTCGACTCGCGCAGCGGCGTGACGCCGGATGACCATTTCATCGCGCAGACCCTGCGCAAGCTCAACAAGAAAGTCTTCATCGTCGCCAACAAAGCCGAAGGCGTCGACTCGGCGACGGCCGGCGCGGACTTCTATTCGTTGGGCTTGGGTGAGCCTCGAGCGGTGTCCGCTCAGCATGGCGATGGCATTCGGTCTTTGATGGAAGATGCGCTCGAAGGCATCGAGTTGCCTGAAGGCGCCGCGGCGGCGGGCGGGCAGGACGATGTTCGCGTTGCCGTCATCGGCCGGCCGAACGTGGGCAAGTCGACGCTGATCAATCGTCTGCTCGGCGAGGATCGACTGATCTCATTCGATCAGCCCGGCACCACGCGCGATGCGGTGTTCGTGCCATTCGAACGCGACGGTCAGACGTATACATTGATCGACACCGCCGGCGTGCGACGCCGTGCGCGCGTCGAAGAGGCGATCGAGAAGTTCAGTGTCATCAAGGCGCTGCAGGCAGTCGATTCAGCCAACGTCGTCATCGGCGTGATCGACGCTCACGATGCAGTGACGGAGCAGGATGCGAGTCTGTTTGGCATGGTCGCCGAACGCGGCCGTGCCTTGTTGATCGCGGTCAACAAATGGGACGGCATTCCTTCCGACAAGCGCGATGAGATTCGTGCGGGCCTGGATCTGCGCCTGCCGTTCCTGGATTTCGCACCCGTGCATTTCATCTCGGCATTGCACGGCACAGGTGTCGGCGAGCTCATGCGAGGCGTGAAGCACGCGTACGACGCGTCGATGCGTGAGATGCCCACACCCGAACTGACGCGAGTGCTGGAAACGGCGATGGAGCAGCATCAGCCGCCCCTGGTTCGTGGCCGCCGCATCAAGTTGCGATATGCACACCAGGGTGGACGCAATCCGCCCATCATCGTGGTCCACGGCAACCAGATCCAGCACGTTCCGGATGCCTACAAACGCTACCTGGCGAACGTCTTCCGCAAGAACTTCCGGTTGGAAGGCACCCCGGTGCGCGTGCAATTCCGTACCGACGACAATCCGTTCAAGGACAAGCGCAATCCACTGACACCACGCCAGCGGCGCACCCAGGCTCGGAAGATGAAGCGGTCTCGGAAGAAGAGCTGACGACCTCGGGCATTTGCATATAGCAGCCAGCAATGTTGGATTGTCGCTGCCGAGGATTACACTGCACGGTGACAATCCGGTTCTCAAAGCAAACCGAACGGCTCAACCCATGGCTTCAGCCCGCAAAATTCTCAAGCTCGACCGTCCTTTCCCCATGCGGCGGGGTGGCGCTCTGCAGGATGTGCAGATCGCCTATGAAACCTGGGGCGACCTGAGCTTCTGCAACGACAACGCCATCCTGATCTTCACCGGCCTGTCGCCCTCGGCGCACGCTGCGTCCTCGACCGAGGATCCCGCGCCCGGCTGGTGGGAAGACATGATCGGGCCGGGCCGTCCCATCGATACGCGCCGCTTCTTCGTCATCTGCGTGAACTCGCTCGGCAGCCCGTTTGGCTCCACATCGCCGGCGTCCATCAACCCTGCCACCGGTCAGTGCTATCGACTGACGTTCCCGGTGCTGACGGTGGAAGACATCGCGCGCGCGGGCCATGAGGTCGTCGCGTCGTTGGGCATCAAGAAACTCGCGGCTGTCGTCGGTCCTTCGCTCGGCGGCATGACGGTTCTCGCTTACTGCGCGTTGTTTCCTGAAGAGGCGAGGGCGCTCGTCTCCATCTCATCCGCCGCACGCTCGACGCCGTTTGCGATCGCCTTGCGTTCGCTGCAGCGGGAGATGATTCGTAAGGATCCGGCGTGGCTCGAGGGAAACTACGCGAACGATGCGATTCCAGTGCAGGGCATGCGCCTGGCGCGCAAGCTCGGGATGATCACTTATCGTTCCGCGAAGGAATGGTCGCAACGTTTCGGTCGCGAGCGCGCCAATGCCGAGCGCAAACCCGGCGATCCGTTCGGCATCGACTTCGAAGTCGAGTCGTACCTCGAGAATCACGCGGTCAAATTCATCGGCCAGTTCGATCCGAACTGCTACCTCTACATCTCGCGCGCCATGGACCTGTTCGATCTCGCCGATCACGGCGGCTCGGTCGCCGAAGCGCTGCGCCGGTTCACGGTCGAACGAGCGTTGATCATCGGCGTCGAGACCGATTTGCTGTTCCCCATCGAACAACAACAAGAGCTCGCCGACGGTCTGAACAACGGCGCCCGCACCGTTCAATTCGCGCGCATGGCCTCCATCCAGGGCCACGATTCCTTCCTGGTCGACATGGACCGCTTCCGCCCGGTCATCTCCGACTTTCTCGCGGATCTGAAGCTGGCGGAGCCGTAGGAAACGTCGGCGCTCGCTACTTGGCGCCGATGAACAGCGCCGGATCCACCATCGCGCGGTTCAGCGCCACGCCCCAGTGCAGGTGCGGGCCGGTGACGCGGCCGGTGGCGCCGACGGTGCCGATGAGCTCGCCTTGAGCGACGCGGTCGCCCAATTTCACTTTGATGGTGTCGAGATGGCAGTACATGGTCACGAGCCCGTCGCCGTGATCGATGTAGATCGTGTTGCCGTTGAAGAAGAAATCACCGGCTTCCACGACGACGCCCGCCGCAGGCGATTTGATCGGCGTTCCTTTGGGGGCGGCGATGTCCATGCCGGAGTGAGGATTGCGCGGCTGCCCGTTGAACACTCGGCGCGAGCCGTAAGAGTCGGAGCGCACGCCTTCGACGGGTGCGATCAATTGCAATGACGGGCTCGGCAGCGCGGTGAATTTGGACAGTGCGGCATCCGAGCGCTTTGTTTCCACGCCGATGCGTTTCAGATCCTCCGGATCGGGATCGACTTTTTTCTGATCCTTGATGGTCAGGTACTGCGTTCGATATTTCTTGTCCGTGATGCGAAAGGGCACCTCGGTGGTGCCTTCAGGTGTGCTGACCTTGATCTTCAGCTCGCCCGGCTTCTCCGCGAGCGGAATGCCCACCACCGCGACCCACTGATCGTCGCGACGAACGACGGCGACGCGGCGAGTGTTGAAGATCACTGTCGGCGCGATCTCGCCGCCGGGCACGGGGACCAGCGCGATGCCGCCGGGAACGCGGCTTTCCCTCGGCAATTCTGCAGCGCCGGCAGCGAGGCTGGCGAGCAGTAACAAAGAAGTGGCAAGGCGGCGGAAGCGAGACTGGTTCTTCGAGGTCATTGGTTCTCGTCATCTCGATGCGGCGTGATCTGCTCGACACGAGCTTGTACGGTGCCGCGGGACAAACGGGTTTGAATGAGGTCGCCTTTGTTCACCGCCAGTGCATCGGTCACGACCGTGCCCTGAGCGTCGGTAACAATGGCATAGCCACGCTGCAAGGTGGCCAGCGGGCTTACTGTATTCAGCTTGCCTGCTGCTACCGTGAAGCGCGCTTCCAGCTTGCGCATTCGCCGTTGCAGCGATGTTTCCATGCGTCGATCTGCAATATCGATGCGACGGTGCAAGGCGGCGATGCGAGCGGTCGGGGTCAGCTGTCGCAAGTTGCTCGATGCGTGACGCAGACGGCTCTCGGCTGTGCTCACACACCGTTGCAACGACGTGGCCAGTGTCTTGCGAGCAATCTCCAACCGACCTCGCGCAGCGGCAACGCGCAGGGCAGGCGAGCGGTGTCTCAGGTGGGCCGCCAGCTCGCCGAGCGTGCTTCGACGTTGAGACAACCCGTGCCGCATACAGCGACTCAACCGCTGTTCCAGATCATCCAGGCGCTGCGCTTTCTGACGCAGCTCCACGCCGGGATGCACTTGCGCGAGCCGCCGTTCGAGCCACACGAGTCGTTGCTGCCGAGACGCCATCTCACGAACCATCGCGGTCCGCACTCGCCGGCCGAGCAGGTCGACACTGCGCGTCCATTCGTTGCAATCCGGCGCGACGATTTCCGCCGCACCCGATGGCGTCGGTGCGCGCACGTCGGCGACGAAATCGGCGATCGTGAAATCGACTTCGTGGCCGACACCGGAGACGATTGGAATCTGACAATCGAAGATGGCGCGTGCGACCACTTCTTCGTTGAACGCCCAAAGGTCTTCGAGCGAACCGCCGCCGCGAGCGACGATGAGGACATCGCATTCGGCGCGTGCCGACGCCATGCGAATGGTCCGGGCGATCTGGCCCGCCGCGGTCTCGCCCTGAACCTGCACCGGATAGATCAACACCGGAATCGTGCAGAAACGGCGGCGAAGAATGTTGAGCACATCGCGCACGGCAGCGCCGGTGGGGGAGGTGACCACTCCGATCCGCCGGGGCAAACGAGGCAGCGGCTTCTTCCGGTTCGCATCGAACAGACCTTCGGCGGCCAGCTTGTTCTTCAGCTGCTCGAAACGGCGACGGAGCACGCCTTCGCCGGCTTCCTCCATGTAGTCGGCGATGAATTGATACTCACCCCGGGGCTCGTAGAGGCTCACGCGACCGCGGGTCAGCACGTGCATGCCGTCCTTCGGTGTGAAACGGGCGCCGAGGTTCTTTTGACGGAACATGGCGCAGCGCAGTTGGGCGGACTCGTCCTTGAGCGAGAAGTACCAGTGGCCGGAGGAGGGTCGCGACAGGTTGGAGATCTCGCCCTCCATCCACAGCGACGGCAGGCCCCGCTCCAGGAGCATGCGCGCCTCCTTGTTCAGGCGGCCGGGGGTATAGACATCGCGTTCAGGCTCGGCCGAGGCGGGCTTCGAGCGATCGATATCGTCCGTCGGCGTGCGCGCCGGCGCCCGAGTTGCCTTACGGGCTGGCGGACTCGCCGCCTTTTTGACCACGGGCGCAGGCTCGGCCTCGCGTGGGGCCGGCGTCTCCGCAGGGGGCTTGGGCCCCGGCGGAGGCATCGAGAAGTCGAATTCCAGTTCGCGATTCATGGGGGAAGGCTACAGCCTACGTCCCGGGCGCGCACGTCCGGTGTTGCCTGTCGTCGAGGCGACGGATCGGGCATCCTGCGCAACCCTCCTATGGGAATGTCACGAACATTTACCGGAGGGGTTCCGCCGCGTACAATGAGGTGCTTTCATCGATTACCCGCGGGTACTCCACCATGCGTATTCTCGAGGAAGCACTCACCTTCGACGACGTGCTTCTGGTCCCGGCTTACTCCAATTTCCTGCCGCGCGACGCTGACCTAAGCACGCAACTGACCCGCGGCATCCGACTCAACTTGCCCATCCTGTCCGCCGCCATGGACACGGTTACCGAGGCGCGCCTGGCCATCACCATGGCCCAGGAAGGCGGCATCGGCATCATCCACAAGAACATGAGCATCGAAGCCCAGGCGCGCGAAGTCGCCAAGGTGAAGAAGTTCGAAAGCGGCGTGATCCACGACCCGATCACCATCTCCCCGGACAAGACCATTCGCGAAGTGCTGGAGCTGACCCGCTCCAAGAACATCTCCGGCGTGCCGGTCGTGGTCGGCTCCAAGGCGGTCGGCATCGTCACGCATCGTGACCTGCGTTTCGAAACCAAACTCGACGCTCCAGTCTCCACCGTCATGACTCCGCAGGAGCGGCTCATCACGGTTCGCGAGAACGCACCGAAGGACGAAGTACTGGCGCTGCTTCACAAGCACCGCATCGAAAAGGTGCTGGTGGTGGATGCCAACTTCAATCTGAAGGGCATGATCACGGTGAAGGACTTCCAGAAGGCCACCGAATTCCCGCGTGCCGCCAAGGACGATCGAGGCGCACTGCGCGTCGGCGCCGCCGTCAGCACCGGAGCGGATACGATGAAGCGGGTTGCCGCGCTTCGCGAGGTCGGTGTGGACGTGATCATCGTCGATACGGCGCACGGCCATTCGAGCGGCGTGATCCAGATGATCCGTGAGATCAAGAACAGCTGGCGCGACCAGCAGATCATCGGCGGCAACATCGTGACCCCCGACGCTGCGCTGGCGCTGGTCGAAGCGGGTGTGGACGGTGTGAAGGTCGGTATCGGCCCAGGCTCGATCTGCACGACTCGCGTCGTGGCGGGCGTAGGCGTGCCGCAGATTACGGCAGTGGCCAATGTCGCCGCTGCATTGAAGGACTCCGGCGTGCCGTTGATCGCCGACGGCGGCGTGCGTTTCTCCGGCGATATCGCCAAGGCGCTGGTTGCTGGCGCGAACTCGGTAATGTGCGGCGGCATGTTCGCCGGCACCGAAGAATCGCCGGGCGAAGTCGAGCTGTATCAAGGTGCGTCGTACAAGTCCTATCGCGGCATGGGGTCGCTCGGCGCCATGTCTCAGGCGCACGGCTCCAAGGACCGTTACTTCCAGGACGCGACGGCGGAACTGGAAAAGCTGGTGCCCGAAGGTGTCGAAGGCCGTGTGCCTTACAAGGGCTCGGTGGTCACCATCCTGCATCAGCTGGCCGGCGGCTTGCGTGCAGCGATGGGCTACACCGGTTGCCGCACCATTGAAGAAATGCGAACTCGCCCGCAATTCGTGCGTATCACGAACGCCGGCGTGCGCGAGAGCCACGTTCACGATGTGACTATCACAAAAGAAGCGCCCAACTACCGTGTCAGCTGATACCTTGCCTCGCTCGGACATTCACGCGCACCGCATTCTGATCCTCGACTTCGGTGCGCAATACACGCAGCTGATCGCTCGACGCGTGCGCGAAAGCGGCGTGTACTGCGAAATCCTTCCCTGGGATGTCACCGACGCCGAGGTTCGCGAGTTCGGCGCCAAAGGCATCATCCTTTCCGGTGGCCCGGAGTCGGTCACCGAAGCGAAGGGTCCGACGGCGCCGCAAGCCGTGTTTCAAAGCGGCGTTCCGGTGCTCGGCATCTGCTACGGCATGCAGACGATGGCCGCACAGCTGGGTGGTCGCGTCACCGCCGGCACGCATCGAGAGTTCGGCTATGCGCAGGTGACTTCATCGGCGCCGTGCAAGCTGCTCGATGGTTTGTTCGATCACAAGGACGACCAGGGCAGGCCGCTGCTCGATGTGTGGATGAGCCACGGCGACAAAGTCGATGAGCTGCCGCCGGGGTTCGTTGCGGTGGGCTTCACCAACAGCGTGCCGCTCGCGGCGATGGCCGACGAGTCGCGCCACTACTACGGCGTTCAGTTCCACCCCGAGGTCACTCACACGCTGCAGGGCGTGAAGATCCTCGAGCGCTTCGTGCGCGAGATCTGCGGCTGCGAGGCGCGCTGGAGCCCTGGCAACATCATCACCGATTCCATCGCTCGAGTTCGTGAGCAGGTCGGTCGCGACAATGTGCTGCTCGGTTTGTCGGGCGGTGTCGATTCTTCCGTCGTCGGTGCGTTGTTACATCGCGCGATCGGCGATCAGCTCGTCTGCGTGTTCGTCGATCACGGCCTGCTGCGGCAGGGCGAGGGCGATCAGGTGATGGAAACGTTCGGCAAGCACATGGGCGTGCGCGTCATCCGCGTCAACGCCGAGGAACGGTTCCTCACGGCGTTGAAGGGCGAAGTGGATCCGGAGCGCAAGCGCAAGATCATCGGCCGGCTGTTCGTCGAAGTGTTCGAAGAAGAAGCCGCCAAGCTGCAGGGCATCCGCTGGCTCGCGCAGGGCACGATCTATCCCGACGTCATCGAGTCCGCCGGCTCTCGCACCGGCAAGGCGCATGTGATCAAGAGCCATCACAACGTCGGTGGCCTGCCCGAGAAGATGAATCTCAAGTTGTGCGAGCCGCTGCGCGAGTTGTTCAAAGACGAAGTGCGCAAGCTCGGCGTCGAACTCGGTCTGCCGCGCGAGATGGTGTATCGCCATCCGTTCCCGGGCCCGGGCCTCGGCGTGCGCATTCTCGGTGAAGTGACGAAGCAGTATGCCGATCTGCTCCGCAAAGCCGACACCATCTTCCTCGACGAACTGCGCAAGCACGATCTCTACGATCGCACCAGCCAGGCGTTCGCGGTGTTCCTGCCGGTGCGCTCGGTCGCTGTGATGGGCGATGGCCGCCGCTATGACTATGTCATCGCGCTCCGCGCCGTCGAAACCATCGACTTCATGACCGCGCGCTGGTCGCGTCTGCCCTATGAATTCCTCGATCTGGTAGCGCGGCGTATCTGTAACGAGGTCGATGGCATTTCGCGCGTTACGTACGATATTTCAGGAAAGCCGCCCGCAACGATCGAGTGGGAGTGACGGCTGCGCAGTGGCGTCACCGCACGCGGTGACGCCCGCCATGATCGACCCATCCTGCTAGCGAAGCCCACCCGTATGACCTGATCGGTTCGCGTCCGTTGCGCAGTTTCGGCGAGTTGGCCGTTACTGCGCGAGCGTGTCTCTTGCGTGTGCAAGACTGACGAGCACATCTCCTCGAGAGGAACTGCGGCGTGCTCGATCGCATCAGACTCCCTGCAATTCTCGCAATCACCTTCGGTTTGGGTGCCCAGGCGGCCATCGCCGAAGGACTGACAGTCTCGGGCGCGGCGATCAAAGCGCACACTGCTTTTCTCTCTGACGATCTGCTGGAAGGTAGGGAAGCGGGTACCCGAGGCTACGACATCGCGGCCGGGTATGTCGCCACGCAGTTCGCGCTGTACGGTCTGAAGCCGGTGCCGGGAAGCACGGACTACTTCCAGAAAGTGCCGTTGCGTCGCCGCTCACTGCAACCGGACGGTGTGCGCTTCGAGCTGCGAACGAAGAACGAGACGCAGCTCTATCGGAACGGACGTGACATCGCGGTGGACGCCAGCGCCAGTACGCTCGATGAGGTCATCGAAGCGGACGTGGTGTTTGCCGGATGGGGCATCCGGGCTCCCGGTCTGAAACACGACGATTTCGCCGGGCTCGACGTCAAAGGCAAAGCCGTCGTGATCCTGGAAGGCGCGCCAGCCAGTTTCCCCGGTGCACTGCGTGCGCACTACAGCTGGATTCAGCAGAAGGAGCGTATGGCGGCGGAGGCCGGCGCAGTGGCGCTGCTGACGCTGAAAACGCCGGAGCGTGAACAATTCTCGCCGTGGGAGCGGACACGGCAGGCTCGACCCTTGCCTGCACTGGGATGGACCGATCAGGCGCAGCTCGAGTCTCGAGCGACGATCAAGGCAGTCGTTACCCTGGGCCCGGAGCTGGCGCGATCGTTGTTTGCTCGAGCCGGTCGCGATCTCGACAAGGTCTATCGACAATCGATCTCTTCGCCACCGCGTGGCTTCAAGCTGCCCGCGTCCATGCGGCTGTCCAGAAAGTCATTCCACGAAGACTCATCGAGTGCGAACGTGCTTGGCGTGCTGCCCGGTAGCGATGCCAGGCTGAAGGATGAGTACATCGTCGTCGCTGCGCATCTGGATGCCTGGGTCGGACCGAAATCGGGTCCCGATACCATTTACAACGGCGCGGTGGATAACGCAGGTGGCGTCGCTGCGATGTTGGAAGTAGCACGAGTTTTGAGTGCTGCCGGCGGAGCGAAGCGCTCGGTCCTGTTCTTCGCCACCGCGGCGGAGGAGAAGGGATTGCTCGGCTCGGATTATTTCGTCGCACATCCGCCGGTGCCGATGAACCAGATCGTCGCGGCCATCAGTGTGGATGGCCTCATGGCGTTTCATGATTTCAAAGGCATCGTCGCGCTCGGCGCCGAGCACTCCACGCTCGGGGAGATTTCTCTTGCGGCCGCCCGATCCATCGATGCGGTCCACATGCCCGACCCGATCCCCGGTCGCGGCAATCTCGCTCTGAGCGATCAATATCCTTTCTTGCGCATGGGGATCCCGGTGCTGTTCCCGAATCCGGCACGAGGCAGCAGCAGGGATGGCAGCGAAGATGTCGAGGCGTGGGATGACTACGAGTCTCATCACTACCACCAGCCCTCGGATGACATGAATCTGCCGCTGCGCTGGGACGTGGCCGAGCGATGGGGGCAGTACATCTACGCCGTCGTCGCGGGCGCATCGAACACCTCACATCGGCCTCGATGGTACGAAGGCGACGAGCTTGCGGCCGTATTCGCGCCCGCGGCCGAACGCGCCAAACGACCGTAGGGCGAAGAGCAGAGGTTGCGTGCCTCTACGGTTGTGATGCGACGCTATAACAATGTTTATACTGCGTCCGTATAACACCAGCGTCCAAAGCAGGAAGAAGACGTGATGGCGACCGTTCTATCGAATCGTTTCACCGCGGCTGTGGCGATGTGCTGCTTGATCTGCACTTCTGCGCTGGGGGCTGCTCAGTCTGCCCCCCGGGAGCTGACGGCGGCCGAGCGAGGCGCGGCACTGGAAGCCATCATCAAAGCTTTCGAAGAGAAGTATGTGTTCCCGGAGATGCGGCCTCGCATCGTCGAACGGCTGAAAGATGCGGAGCGCAGCGGTCGCTACAACACGAATGATGCTACGGATTTCGCCGATCGCGTGACCGAAGATCTGAAGGACGTGAGCCGGGACAAACATCTGTACCTGAGCTTCGATCCTGCGGGGTATGCCATCGCCAGCAGCGATGCAGCCGAAAATGGCGGCGAGGAGGCGTTGTGGCAGCGGCTCGCCCTGCGTGAGAACCACGGGCTGACGGAGATGAAAGTCCTCGGCGGCAATGTTCGCTATCTGAGGATCAGCCGCTTCGACTGGCTCACCGATCGGACCGGTGCGATCTATGACGAGGCCATGCGGTTCCTCGAGGAGGGCGACGCTGCGATCATCGATATTCGAGGCAATGGCGGCGGCGCCCATGCCCCGGTTCGCTACCTCGTGAGCCATTTCATGGATCCCGACGTGCTGGAGATGAGCTTCCTGGAAGGGTCGGATGAGCCGGTGCAGTCGCGCACGCTGGAGCACCTGCCGGCTGGGCGAATGAAGGGCATGCCGTTGTATGTACTGATCGATCTCAGCGCGGCCTCGGCGGCCGAAGCCTTCGCATACCAGGTGCAGCAGTTCAAACTTGGCGAGCTGGTGGGTTCGAAAACCGTGGGTGCGGCAAACAACAACACGCTGCTGCCGATCGCGCCGAATTTCATTCTCAGCATCTCGTATGGTCGACCGGTCCACCCCATCAGCAAGACGAACTGGGAAGGGGTGGGAGTGGATCCGAGCATCCCGGCCAGTCCAACCCAGGCGTTGGAAGTCGCGCATTCCCTGGCGCTCCAACGGCTGAGCGAGAAGGAAGACGTGAGCCAGGAGAATCGCGCCGAGTACGTGTGGGCGAAGGCTGCAGCCGATGCGAAGTTGAATCCTGTGACAGTGCAGCCTGCTCGTCTGCGGGGCCTCGCGGGACGCTATGGAACAACCCGGGTCGATTATCGCGAGGGCGTCTTGTGGCTCACTCGTCCGGATCGCGAACCGGCGCGCCTGTCGCCGATGACCAGCGACGGTCTGTTTGCAGTTGAACGCGTCGATGGCTTGCGTGTGCGGCTCACGGGAAAAACGATGGAGCTGCTGCGTGTGGGCGGGGCGAGGCCTCAAGTCGTGCCTCGCGGTTGAGTTTTGTCCGCATCGTAGGAATTTCAACGTCCGTGTCGGCATTCGCTCGATGACGGCGTCCTAGAGTCGAATTTCTTCTTTTCGACCAAGACCGCTACGGGCGGAGGGACCATGAAAGCGACACCGATGATCTGGACGGGCCGGGCACTCACTGCGCTGTTTGCACTGTTCATTCTTGGGGCATCCGTTACGCCGAAACTGCTCGGCATTCCGGTAGCCGAGGAGACCATGCTCGAGCTCGGCTGGCCGTCCGGCTACGCCTTCAGCATCGGCATCCTCGAGCTCGCGTGTCTGGCGCTTTATCTGTATCCCCGCACCAACCTGTTCGGCGCCATCCTGTTCATGGGCCTGTTCGGCGGCGCCATGGCGACCCAGATCCGGGCCGGCAGCCCGCTGTTCAGTCACCAGCTCTTCAGCATCTACCTCGCCCTGTTCATGTGGGGCGGCCTGTGGCTGCGCGATCCGGAGGTCAGGGCGGTGTTTCCGTTTCGTCGCTAGCCCCCCGGACGGGCCGTATTCGCTATCGGTCCGTTTGTGAGATCCTGCGTGGATGGACATTCTCTCCGCCGTCATCACGCTGTGGCTGATCATGGACCCGCTGGGGAACGTGCCGGTGTTCCTGGCGGTGCTCAAGCGGGTGGCGCCGGAGCGGCGCCGGAAGGTGCTGGTGCGCGAGGTGTTGATCGCGTACGTGGTGCTGATCTTCTTCATGCTGGTCGGCGAACATGCGCTGAAGCTGCTGCAGATCAAGCAGGAGACGATCAGTATCGCCGGGGGCATCGTGTTGTTCCTGATCGCGCTGCGCATGATCTTCCCGGAGCCGGGCGCTCATGAAGACGGGGTCGATGACGAGCCGCTGGTGGTGCCGCTCGCGATTCCGCTGATCGCCGGGCCTTCGACGCTGGCGACCCTGTTGTTGCTGCGAGCCACGGCCGAAAGCACGTTCCAGCTGTGGCTGGCGACGACGATCGCGTGGTCGGCGACCGCCGCCATCCTGATCGCGGCGCCGTTCTTCTATCGAGCGCTCGGCGAGCGCGGCCTGATCGCCATGGAGCGCTTGATGGGCATGGTGCTGGTGATGATCAGTGTGCAGATGTTCTTGAATGGGGTCGCGACCTTCATCCATCTTGAGTAACCCGTGCGGTTACGGGCCGGATCATGGGAGCGCAAGACCGGGCGCCTCGCGAAGCGTTAGTATCGCCGGATGCAAGCTCATGAGATCTTCTGGCGAGGCCTGACGGCGAGTTTTCTCGCAGGCATGGGCACGGTGGTCGGCGCGGTCTGGGTGTTTTTCTTCCGGCGGCCGTCGCCGAGAGCGCAGGATGCACTGTTGAGCGGCGCGGCCGGTGTGATGCTCGCGGCGACTTTCTTCTCGCTATTGCAGCCGGCGCTCCAGCATGCCGAGGATCATATTTCTTCCAAGCCCCTGGCGGTGTTGATCGTCATCCTGGGTTTGCTGGGCGGCGCCATCGGTTTGTACGCGATCCATGGGCGCGTGCCACACGAGCATTTCGTGCTCGGTAAACAAGGGCCGGACACGTTGCGATTTCAGCGGCTCTGGTTGTTCATCATCGCCATCACTCTGCACAACTTTCCCGAAGGGATGGCGGTCGGCGTGGGGTTCGCGGGCGGCGACATGGGCAACGCCGTGCCTCTGGCGGTGGGCATCGGATTGCAAAATATTCCCGAGGGCCTGGCGGTTGCAGCGGCCATGCTGGCCATCGACTATCCGAAGTCACAAGCCTTTCTGGTGGCCTCGCTCACTGGACTGGTCGAACCGTTGGGCGGCGCCGTCGGCGCTTCGGCCGTGTGGATCGCCGGACCGATGATGCCCATCGTGCTCGGTATGGCGGCCGGCGCCATGTTGTTCATCATCAGCGACGAGATCATTCCCGAGACTCATCGCGGCGGTTACGAAGATACCGCCACTTTTTCGCTGCTCGGCGGCTTTGCGGTGATGATGTTTCTGGACTCGGTGTTCGCTTGAGTCACCGATTGTTCATCTCATTCGAGCCCACGCTGTTGAATTTTCCAATCGGGGTCGCCGCATAGCGTGCAACGAGCCCCGACGAACATTCCTTTGCTGGCGGGGGAGTCGTCGTTCAACAGCTGCCATTTGAGCCATGCGACGGCGACTTCACCGAAGGGGCCGCCGTTGTCCTCGGCATACGTGCCGCCGTGGCCGATGGATGGACGCTCCGCGTGGAAGACAGGGATCGACGCGGGCAGTGTTTGGAAATCGCGCAAGCCGTTGGGGTGGGCTATGTCGTCGGGGCCGCCGGTGACGATCAACATTGTGCTGTGGAGGGAGGCGAAGACGGAGGCGTTGGGCTCGAGCAGGCCGCTGTTCCAGATGCCCACCGTGGTGACTCGCTTGTCGTTGGAGGCGCCGTAGGCCATCAGTCCCCCGCAGGACATCCCCATGACGGCCACTTTGCTCATGTCGATCTTGTCGAAGTAACGATGCTTCTGTTCTTCGTTACGAGCTTCGATCCAGTCGAGCGCGGCGATCAGGGCGGTGCCGTCGAGCTTCAGTGATTCGGGGCTGGGGCGAGGAGCGGGCTCGCTGCGCTGCTCGGGCGGAATTCGTTTCTCTTGAATCGGCGGTCCGTCGGCGATGATCACGATGCCGTGGGAGGCGATCTCGGCGAGGAACTCGGCGAACAGCAAACCGGATTTCTTGCAGGCGCCGTTACCCCAGACCATCACGGGATGTTTGATCCCGCCGAGCTTGGCGGGTCGGTAGATCGTGTGATTCGTGAGCGATTCGTCGTGTTCGATCACGACGCCGTACTCGCCGGTTGGCGGTTTGCCGATCAGGTCGGCTTCGATGGGTTTTACGCTTGCCGTTTCGCTCGTCGCTCCGGCCGCGGCTGCGGAGAAGAGGACGACACAGGTTGATAGAAATATGTGCTTTGTGTTCATCGGGCTGGCTCAAGAGACGGAGCTTAGATTTTAGAACTGCGGTTCGCGTCTGCCGGAAAGGGGCCCTTCCCGGCAGCCGCCGACGTCTCGTCTTCGGGAGACGAGACCTTAACCACCGTGCCCAAATCACCAGCTCTTACGAACACTCAAAGCAAACAGTCGTCCGATTGGGCTGGTCGACTGCGGGTCGTAGCCGCCGCTGATATTCACGAACGGCGGATCCTCATCCGCCACGTTCTGCACATCCAGCGCGATCGACAGTCCTTCCGACAATTTCGACAGTTCATAGCCAACGTGCAGATCCACCGTCTTATACGAGTCGATGCTGCGCGGGACCGGGACGCCGACCTGGTCGTATGAACTCACATAGTTAACAAACGCCACCGCGCTCAGATCATTTCTCCGCCAACCAAGTTCCGCGCGGCCGCGGAAGCGTTGGGGAAAGTTGAGGGTGTTGAGAACGTCGACCTCTGGCGCGCCGGGGGCTTGTGAGGTGGCGAGCTTGGTGAAGTATGAACCGTTGAAGCCTGCGCTCAGTTGGCCGCCGGCCAGGTCCCAGTTGTAATTGATCGCGGCATCGAGGCCTTTGGCGATGGTCTGGCCCAGGTTCTGACGACGGCCATCCTGGATGTAAGCCACAGTGGCGGGATTGATGGCCGAGTTGATCGGCAAGCCTGATGCCAGCAACGCGGCCACTTGATCCGCGGTTGGATCGAGGATCCGGTACGGTGCGTAGATCGGATTGGTCAGCAAGCCAGCGGTGCCGCGCAGGCCGATGATCTGATTCTCGTAGTCGATGCTGAAGTACGTGAGCGACGTGAACAGGTTCGGCAGAGCTTGTGGGGTGTATTCGAAGCCGGCCGACCACGTCGTCGCCTCTTCGGCTTTCACATCGGGATTGCCACCGGCGATGCCGATGCCCTGGCAGGTTGTGGCGGGTGGACGGTGACTGCAGGGCAGGGTGTCGCCGTACAGGCCGTAACCTCCAGAGCGAGGATCGTTCTCTGCGAGGCCGGGGGCGCGGAAGGAGGTGCCCCAGCTGCCGCGGACGGTGAGGTCTGCCACCGGGCGCCAGGTCACACCGATCTTTGGATTGAACGTGTCGCCGAAGTCACTGTATTCCTCGTAGCGTCCCGCGAGCGATACGCCAAGCTCCTGGCCGCTTCCCGAGTTGGCGCCGATGATGGGCACGTACGCTTCGGCGAAGACGGCGCTCACATCTCGAGAGATATTGCTGGGCACGTACACCGGCGCGACGGCGGAGCCCTGGGTTAGCAGACCTCCCAAGCCTTCGTCGCGATACTCGGCGCCGACCGCCAACCGCACATCCCCGCCAGGCAGCGACAATACAGGTCCGTCGGCTTGCACCGCTGCGACGGTCATGTCGGTATCGCCCTGGATGATGAACATGCCATTGCGGATCGCTGCAACGGTGGCGGGATTGGAGATGCCGCCGCCGCCGAAGGGATTGAATGCCAGCGCCGGGTCGGTGAGGGCGAGCGCGGCGTTGATGCCGCCGGCAGTGGTGTTCAGATTCTGGACACGACGCACGAAGTCTTCGCTCTTGCCATGCGCGACGTAGGCTTCCACTTGCCAGGTCGTGGAGAGATCGAAGCGCGCGCCGAACACGGCTTGCCACGACTCCGCCTCGCCGGGATTCTCCGGGATGCCGCCATCGTTCGCGAAATCATATTGAACCGTGACAGGCCCGGTGCCGCCGGTCGGATTGACGTAGTAAGGGTTTGCGCTCGTCACCGTGAGATTGGAAACGACTTGAGAATCTCGCAGAGAGAAGCTGCGCTTGGAGAAGTAGCCTTCGGCGAACAATGTGACCGCGTCGCCGAGATCCTGCGTCGCTGCGACGAACGCGCTGGTGCGCCTCAAGTCGGGAATGATGTCGCCGCGCTTCAGGTTATCGCAGAGATTTCGTGTGTTGGGTGTGAAGGACGCCGGCGTCAGTCCCGTGCCGGTCGAGTTGGCAGGAATCGCGTAGGGAACACCGCCGACCAGGATGGTGCCGGGCGCACACTGTTGTGAGCGCAAGTCATCGCCGCCGAAGCGTCGCAGGTCCGAGGTGTAGAAGTCCCTGTCTTTGCCTTCCAGTGCGCTGTGATAAGTGTGCTCGATGGCAGCCATGGCGTGGCCGCTGCTCCAGCCGAAGCCGCCGATCTGAGCGACTGTCCAATCGTAATAGTTGTCGGCGGCGCCATAGCGGGCCCAGCTTTCGGCGCCGCTGAAGTCGCGTCTCGGCACCAGATTCACGACGCCGGTCACCGCGTCGGATCCATAGATCGCGGAGCCGCCATCGGCCACGACTTCCAGACGCTCGACGGCGATCGAAGGAATGACCGACGCGTCGGTGAACTGGCCTTGGGTGCCGGCAGGTGGCATGCGCCGCCCGCCGAGCAGGAGCAACGTTGCATTCGAGCCGATGCCGCGCAGATTCACAGCAACACCGCGAGTTGCATTCGCCGCGCCATTCTGCGCACCCGATGCTGTTTCCGATGCGCCGAGGCCGACCATCTGCGGCAGCTTTCTGATCAGATCGCTGGTCGTCGGCGCGCCGGTCTCGATGATGACGTCGCGATCCAATGCGATGACTGCGGATCCTGTCGGTTCCACTCCGCGAATGCGACTGCCCGTGACGACGACCTCATTCAAGCTTTCACTGCTCGCATTTTCAGTTTGCGCGAGTGCTTGCGGGGCGCCGAGCGATGCCGCAGTGAATGCAAGGCCGAGTGCGTGATGAAGTGCGCGACGTAATGAAACGCTGCAGGTGTTCGCTGTGTAGCTCGCCATGGATCCCCCAATTCCTCGTTGTGTGTTCGTCTCGAGCGTGCGAAGTAATAACACAAAGAAAATTAATTTGTCTGCGTTGTCTTGACGGCGACGATGCTGAAGAAAACAATCGTCGCCGCTTCGAGACTCGCCGCGTCGGGTCATATGAAGTGCTTATGCAGCCATCTCTGTTTGCTTATGGAGAGGCGAGCAATGTTTGCAGCGGGGGGATGAGATGAAGCAATCGTTCGCAGCGCTGCTGATCGCTGCAGGTACGCTCAGTGGTGTGCACGCGGAGGATCGATCGTGCGCGGCGCTGCAGACGTTGGCATTGAAAGATACAAAGCTCACGGCGACGTTCATCGAGCCTTCGCCACAATGGAAGGTGGAGAACGACACGCTCACGCGCGGGGCGGTCTCTGTCGGTGAGTCGTTCTGTCGTGTGCAAGGTCGCATCGAAAAAGAGATCGAGTTCGAAGTGTGGTTGCCGGTGGCATCGCGTTGGAACGGCAAACACCTGGGGGTCGGCAACGGCGGCTATGCGGGTTTCATCAACTACAGCTCGCTGGCGCACGGTCTGAAGCGTGGTTACGCGGCGGCGTCGACGGATACGGGCCACACAGGGGGTCCGATGGATGCGTCGTGGGCTCTGGGCCAACCACAACGGATCGAGAACTATGGCGGACGAGCGCAACATCTCACCGCAGCGGTGGCCAAGCAGATCATCGAGACGTACTACGCGCGCCCGGCGCGCTATTCGTACTTCATGGGCTGCTCGGGTGGCGGTCAGCAAGGACTGACGGCCGCGCAGCGCTATCCCGAAGACTATGACGGCATCGTCTCCGGCGCGCCGGGCACGAGTTTTCCCGATATGTCGACTTACGTGATGCTCAACGGGCGAGCGAATGGTGGTCCACCCGCCAGTCGACTGTCTCAGCAGGACATGGAGTTTGCGGTGGCGCGCATGGTTGCCGCGTGCGATAGCAACGACGGAGTGAAGGACGGTCTCATCGAGCATCCGCCTTCGTGCAACTTCGATTTCGCGTCCCTGATGTGCACCGGCGCCGAGCAAGGGCAGTGCCTGAGCAAGGCGCAGGTAGAGAATCTGCGTGGACTGTTCTCGCCACTGCGAGATTCAAGCGGTAAGGAAATCTATCCGCCGCCCGCCATCGGCACATTGTTGCCCGTGTCCGAGTTGGCGCGCCGGGGCAAGCTGGGTGCGGACATGTATCGATATGCGGTCTTTCAGGACGAGAGCTGGGATCCTGCGTCCTTCGTGCTGGAACGCGATCTGCCGGTCGCACGCGAACGGCTCGAGGCGCTGATCTCCGACGATGTCGACCTCACACCGTTTGCAAGTCGTAACGCACGGCTGATTCTGTATCACGGCTGGGACGACTCGGGGCCGTCGCCGTACAACAGCATCAATTACTACGAAGCCGTGCGACGCAAGGTCGGAGAACAGAAGACCGACGGCTTCTTTCGCCTGTTCATGGCGCCAGGCATGTATCACTGCGGCGGCGGTCCGGGGCCGAACAGCTTTGGCAACGTGGGCGATCCGCCGGTGCTGGATGCGCAGCACGACGTGTTGATGGCGCTGGAACAGTGGGTGGAGCGGGAAACGGCGCCGGAGCGAATCATCGCGAGCCGTGTGATGGGCGGGCGGGTCGAGCGTTCGCGACCGTTGTGTCCCTATCCGAAAGTAGCTCGCTATCAAGGCGCGGGCAGCATCGATGAGGCGAAGAACTTTGCATGTGTAGCGCCGCAGTGAGCTCGGACGACGTGTTGATCTATGCCGTAGGCGACATCGGTCCGAGTCGGCCCGATCCGGACACGCTGTTCGACTTCGTGCGGCCCACTTTGCAGAAGGCGGATGTCGCGTTCATGCAGCTGGAGCTTCCGATTTCGGAGCGCGGTGCGCGGTTGCCCCAAGTCAGGCACACGGATCGCAGCCCGAAGTCCGCGGCGCCTGCGCTTCGACGAGCAGGTTTCACCGTCGCGTCCATGGCAGGCAATCACTGCATGGATTGGGGCGCGGATGCGATGTTCGATACCGTTCAGGCATTGCGTGAGAACGGAATGAGCGTCGTCGGCGTCGGAGCAAACATCGCCGAAGCGCGCAAGCCGGTTGTCAGTGAAGTCAAAGGCCGCCGCGTCGCCTTTCTCGCGTACAGCTCCATTCTGCCCATGGGATTCTGGGCGGAGGAGAATCGTCCGGGCTGTGCGCCGATGCGCGCCTGGACCATCTATGAACAGGTCGAGCACGACCAGCCGGGCACGCCGAGCCGCGTCCACACCTTTCCCAATCGAGACGACCTCGGTGCGCTGACCGAAGACGTCCGCAGGATTCGCCAGGAAGTTGATTTCGTCGCGGTGTCTTTGCACTGGGGCATTCACTTCATTCCCGGCGTGATCGCCGACTATCAACGCGATGTGGGCCGCGCAGCGATCGATGCAGGGGCGGATGTGATCCTCGGGCACCACGCGCACATCCTGAAAGGCGTCGATGTCTACAAGGGCAAGCCTATCTTCTACAGCCTGTGCAACTTCGCCATGGACTTGCACATGGATGAGAAGCACGCGCGCAGCAAAGGCTTTCGCGAGATCCAGAAACTGCATCCCGAGTGGCAGCCGAACTTCGACATCACCTACAACTTTCCTCCGGACTCGCGACACAGCGCCATTGTGAAGTGCGTCCTCACGCGAGGCGGGGAGGCGCGCATCAGCGTGCTGCCGGTATTCATCGGGCCGATGTCGCAGCCGGAGATTCTGAAAGGGAGCGATCCCAGGTTCGAGGAGGTGCGCGCTTATCTGGAGCGTCACACCGCGAGTCAGGGACTGAACGCACGATACGTCGTGGCGGGCGATGAGCTGTTGCTCGAGGCGATCGACGAATGAAGCTGCAAGCCGTGTTGTTTGTACTGGGTGCGATGTTCGCGCTCGCGAGCCCGGTCCGAGCCGAGCTGGTCGATCTGGAAGTGAAATCGACCGAGCCGGCGTTCGCAGGTCGAACGTTTGGCGCAGTGGGTGCGTACGAGCTGATTCGCGCCGTCGCTCACTATCGAGTCGATCCCTCCACGCCGGCCAACGCAGGGTGGGTGAACATCCAGAAGGCAGCGCGCGACGGGCAAGGGCGTGTTGCATTCGATGCCGATGTGCTCATCCTGAAGCCCGTCGACATGGCGAAGGGCAATGGCCGCATGCTGTATGAACTGGTCAATCGCGGTCGGCCTTTGAGCCTTGCGATGCTGAATCGTGCTGCCCCCGGGCCGGGGCGGGTCTTCGAGGCTGCGTCGGAAGCGGGCGATGGCTTTTTGATGGATGCTGGATTCACCGTCGCGATGAGCGGCTGGCAGGCGGAGTATCCATTGAGCGATGCGCCAACGATGGCAGTGGCGTTGGGCAGCCGGCTGCCGCGTCCGCCTGGCTCGACGGCGCTCAGCGCTCGCTTGCCGGTCGCCGACGTAATTGGAATGACGCGCGAACAATTCTTCGACGTAGGTGCGGAAAGCACGTTCATTGGCTATCTCTCATACCCGGCCGTCGATGTGAGCGAGAAAGGAACGCTCACGATGCGTGAGCGCGACGCTGATCCTTCCGTGTCGCCGCCCGGTCTGTCGTGGCGATATCTCGATCCGTGGCGCATTGAAGTGACCAAGCCTGCAGGCACGAGCGCGGGCGCGATGTTCGAGTTCGTCTATCGCGCCAAGGATCCCGTCGTGTACGGGCTTGCGCTGGCGTCGATGCGGGATCTCGTTTCCTATCTGCGCTACAACGATGCGAGCGGGAATCCGCTTGGAGGTGCGATAAAGAAAGTCATCGGCTTCGGTGCTTCGCAGACCGGACGTACGCTGAAAGAGCTGGTGTCCGAGCTGAACGAAGACGAGTCGGGTCGCATCGTACTGGATGGCGCCAACATCGTGATCTCCGGCGCCGGCCGCAATTCTGTGAACTCCGCGTTCGCGCGGCCCGGGCTGAAGGACGCGCAGCACACGAGCTGGGGCTTGCGTGGCGATGAGTTTCCTTTCAGCTATCCCGTCACTCGGGATGAATTGAGCGGCCGCACCGATGGCGTGATCCGCCGTTGCTCCGCGACTCGCACCTGTCCGCGCATCATTCACATCGATTCGGAGAATGAGCTCTGGCATGGCGGCACGCTCACGTATGTGGATACGAAGGGCCGCGATCTGACGATGCCCGAGAATGTACGAGTGTTCGTGTTTGCGGGCACGGAGCACGCGTCGTCGCCGCGTCCGGGGATGGGCCCGCCATTCTGCATGGCTCCAGCGCCGGCGATGATCGATTGGAGTGGCTTCGCGCGAGCGCTGTTCACTGCACTGGATCGGTGGGTGACGAACGATGAAACCCCGCCGGCCAGTCGTTATCCCACCGTGGCGCGAGGCGAACTGGTGGCGGGATCCGCTTACAACTTTCCAAAGTTGTCGGAAGCCAGGTATGTCGGTGCGTTCTCCGCGAAGTATTACTACGACTTCAATCACGAGCCGCCGAAGCGTCTCGCACCGTACCCCTTGCTCGTACCGCAGGCAGATTCGGATGGGTTGATGGTGGGCGGCGTTCGTCATCCGTTCGTCAGCGCGCCGCTTGCGACCAATGCAGGATGGAACGTGCGCAAGTCGGGTTTTGGCGAAGGCGACCTTTGCATGGGAACTGGGCTGCACGTGCCATTTGCCGCAACCCCGAAAGAGCGCGTCGAGCGAGCTGATCCGCGACTGTCGATCGAGGAACGCTACTCATCGCAGGACGAATATGTACAGGCGGTGAAACAAGCGGCCCGAGCACTGGTGAAGGAACGGCTGCTGCTGCCGGCCGATGCGGATGCGATCGTCGCCGAAGCGGGCGATCGGTATCGGAAGGCGCTCACGCGTCATTGAGATCGGGAGAGCGCCGGTGGACCTTCAGAAGCGTGTCGAACGGAAGCTGATGCTGCATGTCGCGAGCATCGTGTTCCTGTTGTATTTCTTCTTCGCCATCGATCGCGGCAACATCGGGTTTGCGGCGCTGGAGATGAACGATGCGCTGGGGCTGAGCGCGGAGGTGTTCGGCTGGGGCTCGGGGCTGTTCACGCTCGCTTATCTGTTGTTTCAGGCGCCCAATGCCGAGTTGCTCCGACGCCTGGGGGCAAGTCGCGGCTTCGCCACCATCGCTTGCGCTTGGGGGCTGGTGTCGACGTCCACCGCGTTCGTCCCGGATCAGTTCTGGTTCCTGGTGAACCGGTTCGCGCTCGGCATGGCGGAGGCGGGCTTCCATGCCTTCATGATCTATTACATCAGCCGCATCTTTCCCAAGCGTGTGCGCGGCTACGCGGTGGGAGTGAGCTTCGTCGCTGTGCCCTGTTCGATGATCGTGGCGTCGCCGCTGTCGGGTGCATTGCTCGACATCGAGTGGGCGAATTTCCATGGCTGGCAGTCGCTGTTCATCATTGAGGGCGTGCCGTCGGTGCTCATGGGGTTGCTGTGTCTTAAGATCATTCCGAACACCGCTGCAGATGCGAAGTTCCTGGACGACGAAGAGCGAGCGTGGTTGACCAACGAGCTGAGCCAGGTGGCCGAGCAATCGGAGCATACCGGCGCTCTGCGCAACATCCGTGAAGCGGCATTCAATCCCATGGTGTGGGCGTTGGGCTTCGTGCTGTTCACGATGGTGCTGGCCATCAATGTGATGACGATCTGGATGCCGCTCATGATCCGGCAGGTGTCGGGTGCCGGGAACCTCGCCGTCGGCGCGCTCAACAGTTTGCCGTGGATCGCTTTCAGCATCGGCTGTCTGGTCGCAGGTCGCAGCTCGGACAAGGTCAAAGATCGAGCGACGCCGCTGCGGATTTCGGTGGCAATTGCCACGCTTGGATTCTTCTGCTCGGCAGCGCTGCAGGAGTCGAGTACGACGTTGGCTTTCGGTGCGTTTTTGCTTGCTTGTCTCGGTGCGGGTGGCGCGCAGGGCGTGTTCTGGGCACTGGCGATGCAGTTGTTGGAAGGGCGTGCCGCAGCGGCGGCATTTGCAATGATCACGGTCATCGGCAGTGGATCCGGCGTCTTTGCGCATCCGTTGATCGGCAGCCTGCACGATTCCACCGGCTCGTTCGGCGGCTTGGTATGGACGCTGGCCGCTTTTTATATCGCCGCGCTCGCGACCCTGCACTGGATCTCGCGGGCGCGAGCGCCGAATACTCCCGACGATGCACCCAACAGGCTGCAGCCTGGCGCGGCAAACCGATGACAGCTTCGATTTCCCAAGCGCTGGCCAGCTTCGTAGCGAACACGCGCTACGAGGATCTTCCCGAACATACGCGTCAGATGGCGAAGCTCTGTCTGCTGGATGGATTGGGGGTATCGCTCGCCGCCACCGGGTTGGACGTTTGTCGGCCGTTCGTCGAGTTCGCGGTGGAGCAGGGCGGTCGACCGGAAAGCACGGCGTTTGCAACGGGCGCTCGAGTGCCCGCACCGTTGGCGGCTTTCGCGAACGGCGCGTTGGCGCATGCATTGGATTTCGAGGATGCACACGACAGAGCGCTGTTGCATCCGAATGCGCCGACGATTCCTGCATCGCTCGCGGTGTGTGAAGCCTTCGGTCCCATGGATGGCAAAGAGCTGATATCGGCGCTCGTGCTCGGTTGCGATGTCTCTTGTCGAATCGGTCTCGCGCTGCGTGTGCCGCTGGACGACTATGGCTGGTATCCGCCGCCGATCATCGCTGCGTTCGGAGCGACAGCCGCCGTCGGCAGATTGTTGAAACTCAGTGAGTCGCAGCTGATCGATGCGTTCTCGCTGACCCTTTGTCAGGCAACTTGCAGTGCCGAGCTGAAGTTCAGTCCGCACTCCGACATTCGTGCCGTACGCGACGCATTCCCCGCGCAGATCGGTGTTACCTCAGCATTGCTCGCGCGCAAGGGAGTAAAGGGTTTCGATCTTCCATTCGAGGGCCGCGCCGGTTTCTTCGCTTTGTATGCAAGAGGCGCGTATGAATCGAAGGCATTGACGCGCGAACTGGGCGAGCGATTCGAAATCGACGACATCGCTTTCAAGCCCTGGCCGTCGTGCCGCGGCACGCATGTTTACATCGAAGCATCGGCGCAGTTGGTGCGCGAGCATCGGATCGATCCGAAGGACGTAGCGAACGTGCGGTTGCTCGGCAGCCGCCTCAATCTCATGTTGGCCGAACCGCTCGCTCAAAAACGACGGCCGGCGAAAGCCATCGACGCGAAGTTCAGTCTGCCGTTCACGGTGGCGACGGCAATGTTACGAGGCACTGTGACGCTGGATGATTTCACCGACGCGGCACTCAATGACCCCGCCGTGCTCGATCTTGCGAGCCGAGTGCATTTCGAGGCCGACCCCACACGTGCGGCCACAGCCGGTCCAGATGTGCTGCGCGGTTCGGTGGAATTGGAGCTCAAGGGCGGAGAGCGACTGAAGCTGGAGATCGAAGAACCCTCCGGCAGCCCCAAGCGACCCGCATCGGATGAAGCGCTCGTCGCCAAGTTTCGCGACTGTTGTCGGAGGGCGCGCTCGCAGCCCTCGGCAGCTCGGATCGAATCGTTGGCCGAACGGATCATGACGCTGGAAACCTGCCCGAACGCAGCAGACATCGCTCACTCGCTATGACCGCTGCTGCGGCGGCTCTTGCCGCCCGTTGCCGATGCGGGGTGCCCACAACCGTATTTCTACCCATGCAGCATCCTGCTGCCCGGCGATAGTGTCGGCCGTCGGGGGCGGTGACCAAGGGCCGATGAGCGTGCAGGACGGGCAATTCGTGCCTGGTAGTTTGGATCATTCACAAGAACAGTCCCGTTCCGGAGGATTGTTGCCAGGGACGGTCGCGGTGGCCGTCTTCGTACTGGGGGCGGTGGTGACCGCATCCTTTGCACTGTCGATGGAGCGGACGGCGCGAACTCTCACATTGAGCACGCTCGAGCAGCGTGCCTCTCATGCTCAGCACGCGATCGAACAGCGAATGATGGCCTGCGAATCGGTGCTGCGCGCCGGCGCCGGCTTCATCGACAACGCGTGGCCCATCACTGAAGAGCAATGGCGACGCTTCGTGCAGCCGTTGAATCTGAGTGAGGTGGTGTCGGGCGTACAGGGATTCGGCTACGCCGCGGTCGTGAGCAAACTGGGTCCTGAGCAAATGCGTGCTCTCCAGGCCCAGCCGTGGAGCAATCCGGCGGGCCGCGACGGGCCTGCGCAAACTGCGATCATTTTTCTGGAACCGCAGGACATCCGGAATCGACAGGCGCTGGGCTTCGATATGTCCAGCGAGGCCGTGCGTCGGGTCGCGATGGAGCGGGCCCGCGATGAGCAGACCTCGGCAGTATCGGGCAGAGTGACGCTGGTGCAGGAGATCGACTCCGAGCCGCAGCCCGGTTTCCTGATGTATGTGCCGGTCTATGAGCGCGGCTTGCCCGTCGCCACCGTGGAAGAGCGGCGCGCCGCGCTGATTGGTTATGTTTACAGCCCGTTTCGCACCGGCGACTTCATGGAGCGCGTCTTCGAAAGCGATCCGCGCGATGTGGAATTCAAGCTTTATGACGATCGAGGAGCTCAGGCCAGCACGCGGCTCTATCGACGCGCAGCGAACGATGTGAGAGTCGCCGAATCGATGTATGTAATGCGCGATGTCGTCGTGGGTGGGCACAGCTGGTCGTTGCGTGTCGACGCCACGCCGACGATGCTTCGAAACAATCAGATCGTGCCGGTGTGGATCGTTTGGATCCTGGGTGTGTGCGGTTCCCTGCTGTTGAGCAGCCTGGCGTTCGCGATGGCTCGCGGCCGGCACATCTTGCGTGAACGGTTGCTCGCCGATGAACGCTTGCGGGAACAGGAGCGGGGTGCGGCCGCGATCCTGGAGAGCTCGCTGGAAGTGTTCATCGTCATCGACGAGCAGGACCGGATTCTCGAATGGAACAAGCAGGCGGTGCAGACCTTCGGCTGGCGCAAGATCGAGGTGCTGGGACGCAGGCTCGCCGAGGTCATCGTGCCGGAGAACTTGCGAGAAGCCCACATTGAAGCGGTGACGAACTTCCATGCCCGCAAGCACACCGTGCTGGGAAAGCGCGTCGAGATGCCCGCGCTGCGACGGGATGGTACGCAGATCATCGTGGCTATTTCGATCGCGAGCACGTTGCGACGTGGCAAGACCGTGTTCTTCGCGTCGTTGCGCGACATCACGGCACGACGCCAGCAGGAAGAGCAGGTGAAGCAGCTCAATGCCACGCTCGAGCAACGAGTGAGCGAGCGCACGCAGGAGCTGGAAACCGCGAATCGTCGCCTGGAACTGGCCTTTCGTGATCTCGAGGCATTCACCCGAAGTGTGTCGCATGACTTGCGCGCGCCGCTGCGTGCGATCAAGGGCTACTCATCGTTGCTTGGGGAGGAACTCGCCAACAACAACATGCCGGCCGTCAAACGTCACATGTCGGCGATCATGGACACGACCCGGCGCATGGATGCAATCGTCGACAATCTGCTCAAGCTCGCCTCGGTGAGTCAGCGCGAGTTGCAGACGCAGCCGCTGGAGCTTGGCGATCTGATCCGTCAGGTGGTGGACGAGGTGAATCCACAGCCGCCGGCCGAAGTGCACATCGCATTGGCGTCCGAACGGGTGCGTGCCGACGCGGGTTTACTCACGCTGGCGTTGCGCAATCTGATCTCGAATGCGGTCAAGTTCTCGCAGACGCGCTCGAATCCCGAGATCTGGGTGGGAGCGACCGAGGTCGAAGGCGATCGAGCTTATTTCGTTCGCGACAACGGGGTTGGATTCGATCCGCGCTATGCACCTCGTCTGTTCGGCGCATTCCAGCGCCTGCATTCCGAGCGCGAGTTCGAAGGCACCGGCCTGGGTCTCACCATCGTCAAGTCGGTGATCGAAAAGCACGGCGGGCGAGTGTGGGCGGAGTCGCAACTGGACGCGGGCGCGACTTTCTATTTCGTGCTGCCCGAGTGCTCGCCGGCCATGGCCTGAGGCATCGAGGGGCGGGCGGTAAAACCGCAAGGGTCGCGGTGAAGCCCGGATGCCACTATCATCGTCCCGATGCAGGGTCAGGGCGGTTGAGTCGAATGACGGCTGGAGCATCGGAAGGGCAGGAAACGGAATCCCTGCGGCAACTTACGGAAGTGGTCCGGGCGGAGTCGAGCGACGGCGCTCGGCTGGTCGCGAACATCGCGGACAATTCTATCTGCCGGATCACGCTAGACGCGGCGGTTCCTTGTGTCCTGCTGGTGTGGGGGCGTTATGCCACCAGCGCGCAGCTGCGCTTCGTGCATGAAACTGCCCTCGACCTGCTGCGACGGAATGCTTTACACAAGATGCTGGGTGACGACAGTGCGCTCGCGGTGATTCCGGCCGACGATCAGGCCTGGATTCGCGAGGACTGGATGCCACGGGCACTGAACGGGGGCTTGAAAGCGGTGGCGAGCAAGTCTCCGAATGGGTTTTTCGGGAAACAATCCGTCGCGAATGTCATGTCTCGAGCGCCGCGCGAGCTGGAAATGCGGTCGTTCGATCAGTTGGAAGAGGCCAGAGCGTGGCTGCAGAGCGTGTCGATTTGAAACAATTGTCGCCGGCCTTGCTGACCAAGGCGGTGTTTCGTGCTGTCGATCAGCTGCAGATGACAGAGAATTTACCTTCACTGCTGCGTGTGACGGCGCAGGATATCGAGCAGTTGCAGGCGGGCGAACGGGTGCTCGATCCGCAACGGGAAGAGTGGCAGAGCGCGTTGCAGGTCGTCGGCCTGTTCCGAACCGTCGTGGAGGTGCTCGGCTCGGTGGAGCGCGCCAAGGGCTGGCTTGCTTCGCCGAATGAAACATTGGGCGGCCGTCCCGTCGACCTGCTGGGCACCCAGGACGCCGAGCGAGTGCATCGCTATCTCAATTCCGTGCGCAAACACGAGCTGCGCATGCCGCCCGCCGTCAGACGTGAGCACTGAGCCCGTCTGCGAGTCGGGTTCTGCGACAATTTCTCCGCGTACGGTTTCCTTTGCCGACGCTTTCAAGGTCTGGGCTCGTATCGGCTGGCTCAGCTTCGGTGGTCCAGCCGGTCAGATCGCGCTCATGCATCGTGAGCTGGTGGAGCAGCGGCGCTGGATCAGTGAGTCTCGATTCCTACACGCGTTGAACTATTGCATGCTGCTGCCCGGCCCCGAGGCGCAGCAGCTGGCGACTTATATCGGCTGGCTCATGCATCGCACCTGGGGTGGCATCGTGGCCGGCGCGTTGTTCGTCATCCCCGGCGTTCTCGCGATGCTGCTGTTGAGCTGGTTGTACGTTCGCTATTCCGGAGTCGCGGCGCTCACCGTCCTGTTTTTCGGCCTCAAAGCCGCGGTCCTTGCGATCGTCGTCTCCGCGGTCATGCGCATCGGCAGTCGTGCGTTGAAGAATCGTTTCATGATGGGCATTGCCGCTGCGGCTTTCATCACGATCTACGCGTTTCAGGTGCCGTTTCCCTTGCTCGTGCTCGCCGCGGTCCTGATTGGTTTTCTTGCGAAGAACCACCTGACCGGCAGCTCGCATGCACCGGCGTCCGATATCAGCGAAGACGGCGAGTACATCGTCGATCGTCTGCACGCCGATGGTCAGCTGTCGCACGTGCAGCCTTCGGCGCGTCGCGCCGTTCTCGTAACGATGACCTGCGTAGCGTTGTGGCTTGCGCCGGTCGCGGCAGTGGCAGTGTGGCTCGGAACACAGCACGTCCTGGTGAAGGAGGGCGTGATGTTCAGTCAAACGGCAGTCGTCACTTTCGGTGGCGCTTACGCGGTGCTTGCCTATGTGGCGCAGCGTGCCGTCGAACATCTGCAGTGGTTGCAGCCCGGCGAGATGATCGATGGTCTGGCGCTTGCAGAAACCACGCCGGGGCCGCTGATCATGGTGTTGCAGTTCGTTGGTTTTCTCGCAGCTTACCGATTCGCAGAGCCACTCAACCCGTGGGTGGCTGCGACGCTCGGCGCGCTGCTGACCACCTGGGTGACGTTCCTGCCTTCGTTTCTTTTTATTTTCCTTGGCGCGCCGTACATGGAATCGCTGCGCCGCCATCGCGGCTTGAACGCGGCGCTCTCGTGCGTCACGGCCGCCGTCGTGGGTGTGATCCTGAATCTGTCGATCTGGTTCGCGGTTCACACGTTGTTTGGCACGGTGAATCGCATCGAGGCCGGACCGATGCAACTCGATGTGCCGGAATGGGCGAGCGTGGAGCCAGGCGCCGTGCTGCTGAGCCTGGGCGCGTTCATCGGACTCACGCGTTACAAGCTCAGCATGGTGTGGGTACTGCTCGGCTGTGTGATAGTCGGCGCGGCGTACTGGTGGATGCGCTACGGCTAGCGCCCCGCAATCTTCGCCGCGATTTCCGCGACGTGTTTGCCCTGATAGCGCGCACCATCCAACTCGATCTTCGACGGCTGGCGGCTGCCATCGGTGCCTGCAATCGTCGACGCGCCGTAGGGTGTGCCGCCCATGACTTCGCTGACGCCCATCTGGCCCTGCCAGGCATAGGGCAGGCCGACGATGATGAAGCCCAGGTGCAGCAGCACCGGATGGAACGTCAGGATCGTGGATTCCTGCCCGCCGTGCTGGGTGTTCGATGAGGAGAACACCGAGCCGACCTTGCCGACCAGCGAGCCTTTCGCCCACAGCGGACCGGTCTGGTCGATGAAGGTCTTCATCTGCGCGGTCATGTTCCCGTAGCGTGTGCCGGTGCCGAAGATGATGGCGTCGTATTGGGGCAGCTCGTCGATCGTCGCGATCGGGGCGGGCTGATCAAGCTTGTAGCCGGACTTGCGTGCTATCTCTTCGGGCACCGTCTCGGGGACGCGCTTGAGCGCCACCTCTGCGCCGGCGGAGCGGGCGCCTTCGGCGACCGCGTGGGCCATCTGCTCGATGTGGCCATACGAGGAATAATAGAGAACCAGAACCTTTGCCATGATGCTCTCCGAGCCGACGCGAAACACGTGGAACGCCAGGCTTCGCCATTGGTTCCAGTGTCGCCCGCGACACGTATGCTTTCATGGACCGGCGTGCGCTTCCTGGTACGCGCACGCCATGGGTTCCAACTCTTCGAGCGCTAGGCGCCGGCCTGGAAATCCACCAGCGGCACGCCTTCCTTGACCTGGTCGCCGGCATTGCACAGGTAGCTCACCAGCTTGCCCTTGCTTGGAGCGAACACGGTCAGCTCCATCTTCATCGCTTCCATCACGAGCAGCGGTGCGCCCTTGGCGACTTCCGCGCCAGGCTCGGCGAGCAGGGCAATGATTTTGCCCGGCATCGGCGCCGTCAATCCGCCCTGGGCTTCTTCGCTTTCGCCCGCGTGCACCAGCGGATCGACGTAAGTCAGCACATGCTGCTGGCCGCGCAGGAACACATGCATCTGCTCGCCGGCCTTGATGGCAGCGGCGTTCATATGGCGCTGACCGATCGTGATACGCAGATCCGAATCCGAAGTGCGCTGGACGCGAGCGGGCTCGTCGCCGATGAAATAGCCCGCCGACGTGTAGCGGATCGAAACGGACTCGGTCTGTTCGCCGGCGGTGAACTGCAACGTGCGGTTCTGCGTGCCATTGAGGCGCCAGCCATCGGTGACGCTCCACGGAGAGCTCGATTGCGTGGACTGCTCGCGCTCGGCGGCGAGCTGCGCAAGTGCGGCGACCTCGAAGATCTCTTTGGGCAGCTCGGAGGCGGCCGGAATCAACGTGGCGCGCTCCCGCTCGATCAGGCCCGTATCGACACGGCCTTCGCGGAATGCTGCGTGACCGACCAGCCGGGACAGGAAGTTCACGTTGTGGCCGACACCGACGATGCGAGTCTCGGCCAACGCGCCGAGCATGCGCTCGATGGCCGCCTCACGGGTGCGATCCCACACGATGAGCTTGGCGATCATCGGGTCGTAGTGCGGTGTGATCTCGTCTCCTTGTTCGACGCCGGTATCCAAGCGCACATGAGCGGAAGGCGCCGGGGTCTTGAAGTAGGCGAGGCGGCCGACCGAAGGCAGGAAGCCTTTCTCGGGCTCCTCGGCATAGATGCGGACTTCGATCGAGTGTCCGTTCAGCGGCACCTGCTCCTGCGTCAGCGGCAGATCTTCGCCCGCGGCGATGCGCAGCTGCCATTCGACGAGGTCGAGGCCCGTGATCATTTCAGTGACCGGATGCTCGACCTGCAGGCGCGTGTTCATTTCCATGAAATAGAAATTGCCCTGCGAGTCCGCGATGAACTCGACCGTGCCGGCGCCGACATAACCCACGGCCCGTGCAGCGTCGCAAGCGGCTTTGCCCATCGCTGCGCGCTGTTCGGGTCCGACTCCCGGAGCCGGCGCTTCTTCGACCACCTTCTGATGACGGCGCTGAGCCGAACAGTCGCGCTCGTGAAGGCTGATCGTGTGCCCGGCCTGGTCGGCGAAGACCTGGATCTCGATGTGTCGCGGCTGCTGCAGATATTTTTCGATCAGGACGTTGTCGTCGCCGAAAGACGTGCGCGCTTCGCGCTGACACGAAGCCAATGCGGCGGAGAATTCGTTTGCGGCGTTGACGACGCGCATGCCTTTGCCGCCGCCACCCGCGGATGCCTTGATCAGCACGGGATAACCGATGCGATCCGCTTCGCGTTGTAACAATGCGCGGTCCTGATCGGCGCCGTGATAGCCGGGCACCAGCGGTACCTTCGCCTCTTGCATGAGCGACTTTGCGGCGGATTTCAGGCCCATCGCGCGGATGCTTTTAACCGGCGGGCCGATGAACACGATGCCGTTCTCTTCGCACGCGTGCGCGAAGCTCTCGTTCTCCGACAGGAAGCCGTAGCCAGGATGCACGGCCTGTGCGCCGGTTTGTTTGCAGACTTCGATGATGCGCTCGATACGCAGATAGCTCTCACGCGATGCTGCCGGACCGACGCAGTAAGCCTCATCCGCGAGGCGGACGTGGCGCGCGCCGGCATCGGCCTCGGAATAAACGGCGACCGTGCGGATGCCGAGCTTGCGGCAAGTGGCGATGACCCGGCATGCAATTTCGCCGCGATTGGCGATCAGGATTTTTGTGAACATGTTGTTTGGAATCCTTGCTTACATGCGGAACACGCCGAACCGCGTGTCGCTCACCGGGGCATTCGCGGCAGCCGCAAGACCCAGGCCCAGCGTGCGTCGGGTTTGCGCCGGGTCGACGATACCGTCGTCCCACAGACGCGCAGTGGCGTAGTAGGCGCTGCCTTGGGCATCGAACTGCGCCTTGGTCGGGGCTTTGAAGGCTTCCTCGTCGGCGGTGCTCCACTGTTTGCCTTGAGCTTCGAGTGCATCACGACGCACCGTTGCGAGCACATTCGCGGCCTGCTCGCCGCCCATCACCGAGATCTTCGAGTTCGGCCAGGTCCACAGGAAGCGGGGCGAGTAGGCGCGGCCACACATGCCGTAGTTGCCGGCGCCGTAGGAGCCGCCGATCAGCACGGTGAACTTCGGTACTTGCGCCGTCGCAACCGCAGTCACCATTTTCGCGCCGTGACGTGCGATGCCTTCGTTCTCGTATTTTCGACCGACCATGAAGCCCGTGATGTTCTGCAGGAACACCAAAGGAATGCGACGCTGACAGCACAGCTCGATGAAATGCGCCGCCTTCTGTGCAGACTCGGAGAACAGCACGCCGTTGTTGGCGATGATGCCGACCGGATAGCCATAGACGTGCGCAAAGCCGGTGACCAGCGTGTTGCCAAAGCGGGACTTGAACTCATCGAAGCGCGAGCCGTCGACGATACGAGCGATGACTTCGCGCACATCGAAGGGCTTGCGAGTGTCGGCGGGAATGACGCCGTAGAGCTCTTCGGGGTCGTACAGCGGCTCTTCGACCGACTGTGGCTGGAACAGCGTTTCGCGAGGGCCGAGATTGCCGACGATGCGACGGACGAGTGCGAGCGCGTGATGATCGTTCTCGGCGAGATGATCGGCGACGCCGGAGATGCGAGTGTGCACATCGCCGCCGCCCAGATCTTCGGCGCTCACGACTTCACCCGTCGCGGCTTTCACCAGCGGCGGACCGCCAAGGAAGATCGTACCTTGATTGCGCACGATCACGGCTTCATCGCTCATCGCCGGCACATACGCGCCGCCGGCGGTGCATGAGCCCATCACGCAGGCGATCTGCGGGATGCCCAGAGCGGACAGGTTCGCCTGGTTGTAGAAGATGCGACCGAAATGTTCCTTATCCGGAAACACTTCATCCTGCATGGGCAGGAACGCGCCGCCCGAGTCGACCAGGTAGACGCAGGGCAGGCGATTCTCACGCGCGATCTCTTGCGCGCGCAGATGTTTCTTTACGGTGATCGGATAGTACGTGCCGCCTTTGACGGTCGCGTCGTTACCGACGATGACGCATTCACGACCATTGATCCGACCGACGCCGGCGACCGCGCCCGAGCTCGCGACCTCGCCGCCGTACATGCCGAAGGCGGCGAGGGCGGAGAGCTCGAGAAAGGGAGTGCCCGGATCGAGCAGCAGATCGATTCGATCGCGCACCAGGAGCTTGCCCCGAGCCGTGTGCTTCTGGCGGGCGCTTTCGGAGCCGCCCAAGGCAACGGTGGCGGTCCGGTCCCGCAATTCATCGACGAGCGCGCGCAGGGCGGCGCTGTTGGCGCGGAATTCGTCGCTGCTGGTCCGCAGCTTGGAAGTAATGACGTTCATGAAACCCCTGTTGGCCGCGGGCTAGGCCCGGCGGCATTGTAGGAGGGGGCGGGGAAGAAGTGAATGGCGATTCACAAAAAAAACCAGGATTCACTTCATGCTAGGATCCGTTCCATGAGCTACAAGCGATCGTTCCTCATGGAGGAGCGCCTGGCCGATAACCGCCAGCGCATTCTCAAGGCGGCGCGCGCCCTGGTTGCCGAGGGCGGGTTCAATCACGCCTCCATCGCGGCCGTCGCCGCGAGCGCCGGGCTGTCCGCCGGGGCCATCTATCGTTACTTCCCTTCCAAATCGGCGCTATTCGTCGAAGTGCTGACCAGCGCGATCGATCACGAGATCGGCATCCTGGAGCAGATCGTCAAGGCGGAAGGCACTGTGACGGCTCGTCTGCGGGCCTGCGTGGAATCGTTCGCAAACCGCGCGCTCGAAGGGCCGTATCTCGCGTACGCATTCATCGCCGAACCGGCCGAGCAGGAAGTCGACGAGGCGCGTCTGCTCGGTCGCATCCGCTTCGGCGAAGTGTTCAAATCCTTGCTGATCGAGGGCATCGAACGCAAAGAATTCCCGTCGCAATCCATCGATATCGGCGCGGCATGTATCGTCGGCGCCTTCACCGAAGCACTGATCCGACCCATCGCACCCCGAGCCGTAAGAGACGGGCGGGCGGCGGAACTGGTCGAGGGCATAGTTGCGTTCTGTTTACGGGCCGTCGGTGCAAAAATTTCCTGATCGATGCGTCAGTTCACTCACATTCTTCCGGTTCGTACGCCCGGGCGTGGCTTGGTGGAGTTCACGCAGGAGGTGCGAACCTGGGTGGCCGCCCAGCAAGTCGGCACCGGCTTGCTCACCGTCTTTTGCAAGCACACTTCGGCGTCGCTGTTGATCCAGGAGAATGCGGCGCCCGAAGTTCGTTCCGATCTGGAAGCGTTTTTCGAGCAGCTCGCGCCCGAAGACCCGCAGCGCTACGCACATGACGATGAAGGGCCCGACGACATGCCGGCTCATCTGCGCACGGCATTGACCCAGGTGCAGTTATCCATCCCCGTGCTCGAGGGCGAGCCGGCGCTCGGCACCTGGCAGGGAATCTACTTGTTCGAGCATCGCCAGCGGCCGCATCGGCGCGAGGTCGTCCTGCATCTGTTGGGCGAGTGACGATCTTGTCAGGGACGCCGCGCCACAGACTCCTTACACTTGCCTGAAAACCGGTCCGTCGGGCAGTGCTGCCCGGCGCGAGTCCTGGTGGGGGAGCATCCTTTTGAATTCTTCGGCCGAAGCTCGTGATCCTGCCGGCTGGCGGGACGAGACCGTTTTTCCCGTGATCATCGCGATCAGCTGCTGTCATTTGTTGAACGACACGATGCAGTCGCTGATGCAGGCATCCTATCCCGCGCTCAAGGCGAGCCATCGGCTGTCGTTCGCCGAGCTGGGCTGGATCTCGCTTGCCTACCAGATGACCGCATCGCTGCTGCAACCGGTGGTGGGCTATGTCGCGGACCGTCGGCCGGCGCCGTACTCCCTGCCGATGGGCACGTTATTCACTGCGCTGGGCTTGCTGGTGATTGCAATGGCCAGCAACTTCGAATGGCTGCTGACCGGTGCGGCAATGCTCGGCATGGGCTCTTCGGTGTTTCATCCGGAGGCATCGCGGGTGGCGCGCATGGCGGCGGGCGATCGTCATTCGCTGGCGCAGTCGTTGTTTCAGCTGGGCGGCAACGCGGGTCAGGCCATCGGTCCGTTGCTGGCGGCGCTGATCGTGGTCCAGTGGGGGCAGTCGAGCCTGGCGGCGTTCGCGCTGCTGGCGCTGGTCTCGACGGTCATTCTTTGGAACGTGAGCGTCTGGTACAAACATCACGGCTTGCCTCGTTTGCAACGAGCGCATGCGCCGCGCAAACACGAGTCAGCGATTCCTCGCGAGACCGTCGTTCGCGCCACGGCCATCCTTCTGATCCTGATCTTTTCCAAGTTCGCGTATGCCTCGAGCCTGAGCAACTACTACACGTTCTATCTGATGGAGCGCTTCGGGATGGGTGTGACGGAAGCGCAGGTGCATCTGTTCCTGTTCCTCGGTTCCATCGCGGTGGGCACGTTGCTCGGTGGATACTTTGGCGATCGCTTCAGCCGCAAGGCGGTGATTCAATTCTCGGTGCTGGGAGCCCTGCCATTCACGCTCATGCTGCCGTATGTGAGCTTGATGTGGACCGAGGTGCTCACCGTGCTGATCGGGCTCACGATCGCTTCGGCTTTCCCGGCCATCGTCGTGTTCGCACAGGAGCTGCTGCCGAGCCGGGTCGGCATGGTGTCGGGAATGATGTTCGGTTTCTCGTTCGGCGTTGGCGGCCTGGCCGCGGCGTCGTTCGGTCACCTGGCGGACGTTTACGGCATCGCGCTGGTGTACAAGATCAGCGCGTGGCTGCCGTTGCTCGGCGTGCTTGCGATCTGGTTGCCCGATGTAAAGCGCATCAAGGCCCGGCGCGTCGATCAGGCAATGTGAGTTGCCCAAAGATCCTTGAGGTAGCTGAAGTTCCAGTTCTCGGGCGGCTCGCGCGCCACGATCTTGTCGTTGACGTACGAGTCCATGAGATCCACCAGCTTCGGCTCGAACGGCATGCCCGAGCGGGTGGAGAAGAACAGCTTCACTTTCGGAGCGGTGAGCTTGGTGTTCTGCTCCACGACCACGCCCAGCTTGCCCGAGGCCATGCGCACCAGCGAGCCCACCGGATAGATGCCGATGGTCTTGATGAACGTCTGCAGGACCACCGAATCGAAGTGACCTTGCCACGACGCCATGCGCGCCACCGATTCGGCCGGATCCCAGCCGGCCTTGTAGGGGCGGTCTGAAGTGACGGCGTCGTAGACGTCGCAAACCGCGCTCATGCGGGCAATCAAAGAAATCCTCTCGGCGCTCAGTGCGTCCGGATAGCCCTTGCCGTCGATGCGCTCGTGATGATGACGGGCGACATCGAGCACGCGTTCGTTGTCGACTCCGCTTTCCATCAACATCTCGTAACCGCGCACCGGATGCGATTTGATGATGGTGAATTCCTCATCGGTGAGCTTGCCGGGCTTGTTGATGATCTCCTGCGGCATCACCGCTTTGCCCAGATCGTGCAGCAGGCCGGCCATGCCGGCGTCGCGCAGCGTTGCCTCGTCGAGGCCGAGCTGCTTGCCGAGAGAGACCATCAATGCACACACCGATACGGAGTGCATGTAGGTGTACTCATCGGCCGTCTTCAATCGGCACAGGCTGATCAGCGCGTGAGAGTTGCTGTCGATGGAGTCGACGATGTCATTCACCAGTGGCACGCAATCGCTCGTCTTCACGGCATTGCCCATGCGCGCTTCGGCGAACAGCGAGTGGACCGCCTGCTTGGAGCGTTTCAATACGGTGGCCGCGTTGTGCAGTTCATCGCCCATGGAACGGCGAATCCTGGGCCTCGGCGCAGCAGCGAGCTCGGGATCGGGCTTCCTGAGGACTTCGATGACCGGTGTTTCCGTTCTGGGGGGCGCGACGTCCAGCCCCTTGGATGTATCGATCCAGCACTCGGCGAGGCCCGACGCCTTCAGTCGCGCGAACGCGTCGTCGTCCACCGCAAAGCGGGTTCTCCAGAACGAATGTTTGAGCCAGGGTCCTTCGACCGAAGCCACGAACATGCCGACTCGAACTTCAGATATTGCTATTTTTTTCAGCATGGCACCTGGGCAACCGAAGTCGCACGTAATCCGTCGTCTGTTGCTCTGCATCGGCAGGCGCGGCTGAAAAATTACGGCAACCCGGAGCGAATATTGAGAGGTCCGTCGCAAAGCAGAGCCGATCCTGGGAAAGGAGCAAGCGCGGCCGACGTTTTCAGGGTAGCCCCGAGGCGGGTTGACTCACATCGGCTGCAAAAGGTAACGTCGCGCTCGCTAGGGGAGTCCCTATAGGGGCTGAGAGGTCATTGGCGCCGATGCGCGATATGGCGACCCTTACACCTGATCCAGGTCATGCTGGCGTAGGAAAGTCTTCAGCGCAGAGCGGTTGTCATCACGGCGACCTGCGGCCGCGCGCTTTAGTACCCCGGGACGGCGCTGGATCTCCAAATGGAGAATCAGATGAACGCCAGATCGGTCCCCGTCAGCACGGCTGCGCTGCCTTCCTCTCGAAAAGTCTACGAATCCGGCGTGCTCCATCCGCACATTCAAGTGCCGATGCGCGCGATCAAGTTGCACCCCTCGGCCAATGAGGCGGATGTCGTCGTTTACGACTCCTCGGGTCCTTACACCGATCCTCGAGCGAACATTCAAATCGAGCGTGGGCTGACACGCATCCGCGAGCCGTGGATTCTCGGTCGCGGCTACGTTGATCGTCACGAAAGTCAACGCAGCAGCGGCGAACCGGTCATCACCGAGTTTCCCGTGAAGCAGCCGCCATTGCGTGCGAAGGCGGGAAAAGCCGTGACGCAGCTTGCGTACGCACGCGCTGGCATCATCACGCCGGAAATGGAATACGTTGCGATTCGTGAGAATGTCGGTCGCCAAAAGCTCCGGGCAGCGGCCCACCGCGACGGCAATTCATGGGGCGCGAACATCCCCGAGTACGTGACGCCGGAGTTCGTGCGCGCCGAGATTGCAGCCGGTCGCGCGATCATTCCCGCAAACATCAATCATCCGGAGTCGGAGCCGATGATCATCGGCCGCAACTTCCTGGTGAAGATCAATGCAAACATCGGCAACTCCGCGGTGTCTTCGAGCATGGCGGAGGAGGTCGACAAGATGGTGTGGGCGATCCGCTGGGGCGCGGACACCGTGATGGATCTGTCGACCGGCAAGAACATCCACAACATTCGCGAATGGATTCTGCGCAACTCGCCCGTGCCCATCGGCACGGTGCCCATCTATCAAGCGCTGGAAAAGGTGGATGGCGTCGCCGAAGCGCTGACGTGGGAGATCTTTCGAGACACGCTCATCGAACAGGCGCAGCAGGGCGTCGACTACTTCACGATCCATGCGGGGGTGCGGCTCCAGTACATCCCGCTGACGGCGAACAGAGTGACCGGCATCGTTTCGCGCGGCGGCTCCATCATGGCGAAGTGGTGCCTCGCTCATCATCGCGAAAGCTTCCTGTATGAGCACTTCGAGGAGATCTGCGAGATCTGCCGGGCCTACGATGTGAGTTTCTCGCTCGGTGACGGCTTGCGCCCGGGTTCGATCGCCGATGCCAACGACGCCGCGCAGTTCGCGGAGCTGCGAACGCTCGGCGAGCTGACCCAGTCGGCGTGGAAACACGATTGTCAGGTCATGATCGAAGGGCCGGGCCACGTGCCGATGCACAAGATCAAAGAGAACATGGACGAGCAGCTCAAATACTGCGGCGAAGCCCCTTTCTATACGTTGGGACCCCTCACCACCGACATCGCACCCGGCTACGATCACATCACTTCGGCGATCGGCGCCGCCATGATCGGCTGGTTCGGCACCGCCATGCTGTGTTACGTGACGCCGAAGGAACATCTGGGGTTGCCCAATCGCGACGACGTGAAGACGGGCGTGATCACATACAAGATCGCCGCACACGCCGCGGATCTGGCCAAAGGCCATCCCGGCGCGCGCGATCGCGACGATGCGATCTCTCGTGCGCGTTTCGATTTCCGATGGGAGGACCAGTTCAATCTCTCGCTGGATCCTGACACGGCCTGCGCCTTCCACGACGAAACGATGCCGCGCGAGGCGCACAAGCTCGCGCATTTCTGTTCGATGTGCGGCCCGAAGTTCTGCTCCATGCGCATTTCGCACGAAGTTCAGGCGGCGGCGCGCGAGTCGGGCATGACCGAGATGGCGTTGAAGTTTCGCGAGCATGGCGAGATCTACGTTCGCCCGGAGCAGGCCTGAGCGACGTGCGTGTATCCATCATTGGCGCTGGCGTTGCAGGGATGACGTGCGCCGTCGAGTTCGCCGAACGAGGGGTTGCTACCGAAGTCTACGAGCAGGCCGACAGTTTCGGTCCGCAAAGCTGCTCGTGGTTCGCCGGCGGCATGCTCGCGCCCTGGTGCGAGTGTGATCACTCGGTCGATGTGGTGGCGAACTTCGGCGAGCGAAGCATCGGCTGGTGGAGACGGCGTGTACCGACGTTGGTTGCGCAGGGAACGCTGGTCGTCGCACACGGCCGGCATGGATCCGCACTGGTCGAGCTCGGTCGCCGGACGAGCCGTTATCGATGGTTGGATGCAGATGGCATCGGCGCTCTCGAGCCGGCGCTGGAGAATCGTTTTCCCAAAGGCTTGTTCTTCATGGACGAAGCGCATATCGACCCGCGCGAGGCGATTCGTTTCCTCGCGGACAGGCTCGTGTCGCTCGGCGGGCGGATTCACTTCGGCGTTGCCAGCACCGCGAGATCTGAGGGCGATCGTCTCGTCGTTGACTGCACCGGACTTGCAGCCAGGGAGGCTCTGCGTGAGCTTCGCGGGGTCAAAGGCGAGATGCTGGTGCTGCGCTCGAAAGATATCGAGCTACGGCGGCCGGTCCGCCTCCTGGATCCGCGAGTCCCGGTGTACATCGTGCCGCGTCCCAACGGTGTATTCATGGTAGGCGCCACTATGATCGAGAGCGACGATTCGAGCCGCGTTACTGCGCGTTCGGTGTTGGAATTGCTGAGCGCAGCGTGCTCGTTACATCCGGCGTTTGCAGAAGCGGAGATTCTCGAAATGGGGACGCAGGTGCGTCCTGCTTTCCCAGACAACCTGCCGCGTATCGTCCGGCGGCCTGACCGGGTTTATATCAATGGCTTCTTTCGACATGGTTTCCTGCTCGCGCCTGCCTTTGCGCAGATGGCAGCGGATGCGTTACTGAGTGGCGAACCTTCTTCTCAGGTATTTCATGAAGATCACGCTTAACGGCGCCGAGCGGGAAATCACAGACGGCTGCCTCGAGCAGGCGCTGCGCGAGCTGGGCTACTCCGACGCCGCCATCGCGACCGCAGTGAACGGCGAGTTCGTTCCAAAGAATCAGCGGTTGCAGATCGTGCTGAACGACGGCGATCGCCTCGAGGTCGTGGCTCCGATGCAAGGAGGTTGAGGTGCGGGTTTACGACGCACAGCTGCAATCGAGGTTGTTGCTCGGTACATCCAGATATCCGTCGCCGGCAGTACTGACTGAGGCGGTCAAGGCGTCGGGCGCGGATGTCGTGACCGTGTCGCTGCGTCGCGAGTCGAGCAGCGATCGGTCGGGGCAAGGATTCTTCTCGATCATTCGCTCGCTCGGCGTGCGCGTGCTACCGAACACGGCGGGTTGTCACTCGGTGAAAGAGGCCGTGACCACTGCGCACATGGCTCGCGAAGTCTTCGGCACGACATGGATCAAACTCGAAGTCATCGGTGACCGCACCACGCTGCAACCCGACGTATTCGGACTGGTGGAAGCGGCGAAGATCCTGTGCGAGGACGGGTTCCAGGTGTTTCCGTACACGACCGAGGACCTGGTCGTTGCAGACAAGCTCTTGGATGCGGGGTGTCGCGTGCTGATGCCATGGGGCGCGCCGATCGGTTCGGGGCAGGGCTTGAACAATGTTTCTGGCTTGCGCGCGATGCGGGCTCGATTCCAGGAAGTCCCGTTGATCGTCGACGCCGGCATCGGTGTTCCATCCCATGCGACGCGAGCGCTGGAGCTGGGAATGGACGGAGTGCTGATCAACACTGCCGTGGCGCGAGCCGGGGACCCCGTGGGGATGGCGCGGGCGTTCGCCGATGCAGTCAAGGCAGGTCACGCGGCGTTCGTTGCGCAGCCCATGTTGCCGAGTGACGTTGCCGTTCCTTCGACGCCGGAAGTTGGACTGGCGCATCTGGTATGAAGCTCGATCCGTTCTATCCGATCGTCGACGATGTGTCGTGGCTGCATCGCTTGCTCCCGGTGGGCGTGAGGCTGGTGCAACTGCGAATCAAGGACCGGCGGGAGGACGAGATTCGCGAGCAGGTGCGCACGGCGAAGTCGCTGTGTGCCGACGCGGGAGCGTGTTTGATCGTCAACGACTATTGGCGGGTCGCGCTCGATGAGGGATGTGATTTCGTCCATCTCGGTCAATCGGATCTGGACGAGGCGGATGTGCCGGCGTTGAAGCGCGCTGCCGTGCGTATCGGCATCAGCACGCATAGTCATGAGGAACTGGAGCGTGCGCTGAGCCTGGGGCCCGACTACATCGCGCTCGGGCCGATCTATCCGACGACACTGAAAGTGATGCCGTGGGCGCCCCAGGGGCTGGCGCGTATCACGGAATGGAAACGTCGGATCGGAGCGATCCCTTTGGTCGCAATCGGTGGGCTCACGGTCGAGCGTTTGCCGGCCGTCTTCGAAGCCGGTGCGGACAGTGCGGCCGTGGTGTCAGATGTTCTGCGGCATGCGACGCCTGAGGCGAGAGCCCGCGAATGGATCATGCACCGTGTCCGATAGGCCCCATGTCCTGGTCATCGCGGGTACGGATTCGAGCGGCGGTGCGGGTTTGGTCAGGGATGTCCAGGTCATCACCGAGCTCGGCGCTCGCGCTTCGTGCGTGGTCACTGCTGTCACGGCGCAAACGAACGATCGCGTTGCCGTTGCCTGCGTGCTCTCGCCGGAGCTGGTGAGTCAACAACTGCGCACAGCACTGCAATCGAACAACATCGGTGCGGTCAAGATCGGCATGCTCGGCAACGGCGCCATCGTGCGTGCCGTACTCGAGGCGTTGCCAGAGCAAGCTCAGATCCCGGTCGTCGTGGACCCCGTTCTTTGCTCGTCCTCCGGCGCGGCGCTGCTCGATCCAGACGGGATGAAGTTGCTGCGAGAACGGCTGTTGCCCCGGTGCACACTGGTGACGCCGAATCTGATCGAAGCCGGCGCATTGCTCGGCCAACACGTTGCCCGGAACAGCGTGGAGCAGACCGAACAGGCGCAAGCCTTACTTCGCTTCGGCTCGCAAGGCGTCCTTCTCAAAGGCGGCCACGGAATCGGCTCGGAATCTGTGGACGTGCTCGTCACGCGAAACCTCGCACCGATCCTTCTCAAAGCCCAGCGGCTGGATGTCACGATGCGTGGCACCGGGTGTGCGCTCAGCTCCGCCATTGCCGCTTTGATGGCTGCAGGTGAGGAGATGTCTTCCGCATGCCAGCGGGGCAAGGCATCCGTCCACGACAAGCTCCTGGCCCTGCTGTCTCACGGCTGAGCTGAGTGGATCGCATCGGCTATAGTTCGCCGATGACTGCTCCTTCTTTCGACGCACCGGCGGGCCGCATCATCGGCTGGCGCGATGGCCGCGTGATCCGCGCAACGGGAATCCGTTATGCGCGTGCCGTTCGCTTTCAACCGCCGACTCCGGAGCCTGTCTCATCGACCAGCATCGAAGCCACCGAGTGGGCGCCAGCGTGCGTGCAAGTCGATCATCCCTTTGGCATGGGCATGATGCAGTCATCAGTGCGAACGCTCGCCACGACGGAGGATTGCCTGCGCCTCTCGATCACCCGGCCAGATCACATTGCGCCCGGCGAACAGCGGCCGGTGATGGTGTGGATCCATGGCGGATCGTATGTGTTCGGTGCAGGCGACGCGGCGATCTATGACCCACGCGCCCTGGTGGAAGAGCAGAACGTCATCGTCGTTTCGATCACCTATCGCTTGGGTTTGCTCGGGTTCGTCGGCGGCGGAGGCGGGCGCGCTGCCAACCTGGGGTTGCTCGATATCATCGAAGCGCTGCGTTGGGTGAAAACCAACATCGCGGCGTTTGGCGGCGATGCTGAGAACATCACCTTGTTCGGTCAATCCGCAGGCGGCGACGCAATCGCTCATCTGATGATTGCAGAGGGTGCGCAGGATCTGTTTCGACGCGCCATCATTCAGAGCGCGCCGCTGGGCATCAGCCTGGGGCGGCGAAAGATGTACGAGGCGATGCTAAAGGTTGCGAGTCGAGTCGCTCACGACGCGCCCACCGATGCAGTGATCGCTGCGCAAGCCGATGTCGTCTCCGCATCGGCTGGGTTTGGCTGGCCGGCGAGCATGCCGTTCGGCACGCAGTATGGGCATCATCCGCTGCCGTCTGAGGAGGATGTGGATACGGCGTGGTCGCGATGCGCCCGCCACTTCGATGTGCTCATCGGCTCGACCGCGGAGGAAGGCTCGTTCTTCATTCCCCTCATGAAGCCGCTGCGGAAACTCGCAGGCTTGCCGCTGCTGGGTAATGCATTCCGGCACGTGGTCGTGCACACCATCACACGCAAGGTCTATGAGGCTGCGGTCGATCGATTCGCGAACCGCCACGCTCGCGCCGGCGGCCGTGCCTATACCTATAAGCTTCACTGGGGATCGAAGACAAATCGCCTGGGCGCGGCGCACGCCATCGATCTGCCGTTGTTATTCGGTGACGAACGGATCTGGAAGGGCGCGGATCTGCTGGCGGGCCTGAGTTGGTCCGAGGTGCATGCGAGTGCCCGAAAAGTGCGAGCGCTATGGTCGTCGTTCGCGCGGACCGGCAGCCTCGAAGCAGACGCGATCGATCCAGCGCTGCTGAGCTATCGCAGAGCTTAGCGCCGCCACGCTCAGGCAGTTTCCCCTCGATCCCTTCGGGCTTGCTCGCTCAACTGCGAGCGCGAAGATGCAGCTCGCGGCGTTTGTAATCGATGATCAGGGTGTCGAGCAGGCCGATGATGTCCATGCCGATGAGCAGGGCGGGGGTATCGGTCATCTTCCAGGCGTCGAAGATATACATGTCGCCGAAGGTGACGTGCATGCCTCGCAGCGTCAGGTCGCCGAGCTCGACGGCGGGAGCGAGCACTGTCTCGCCTTTCTGGGCATCGAGCGTTACGCCGATGATGGTGTTCTCCACGCCCTGACGCTTTCTCTTGGCCAGCGCGTCCCGCAGGCTCTTGTTGCCGATCGTGGATTGCGCACCGGTGTCGAGCATCGCGTGGGTGCGAACGCCGGCGAGTTTCACATCGAACATGAGCAGATGACCATGGCGCAGCTTCACCGGAATCTTGGTGTAGCCGAGGGAGCGTACCGGCCCGGTCGAGCGCAGGATGGTGATTTGATCGTTCTTGAAATCGATGTGGACGCGCTTGTCGCTGAGGCCGTCCGCACCGAGCACGCCTTCGGCGCCGCCGAACACGTCGGGCACGATCGCGACCTGGCGGTCGCCGAGGAACAGATCGCCGACTTCGATGCTGTCGACCTTGATCGCGGGCACGATGGAGGAGCCGGTCGCACCGAGCACTTTCAGTACGCTCTGGTTCTGGGACATGCCGATCTTCCTGGCGAGCGAGGGGACGACGGCAGTTCGATTCGCGCCCGTATCGAGCACCAGTTTGTAGGGCCCTTTGCCGTTGATGTACACGGGTGCCCACACCCGCCCGATGCGATCTCTGAGCGTGGGAGCGACATAACGCGGCTCGGGCGCCGCGACCACGACCTCTTCGACGTTGTTTTGCTCCGAGGTGGGCGGCGGCAAGGGTAATGAAATGGGCACATCGGCGCCGTCGGCCAGGCACGCAAGCGATGCCAACGATGCAAGCGCGAACAGAATCACATGCGGGGCCATATTTCTTTCGACACCTTTCAGGCGCCAGCCTCCCCAATTCCCCCAGATCCCCATTTCGCCACGACTCCCGAGCCGCCCTGCCGCGTCCGGTCGAATCCTAGCTTTGCGTTTAGAGCGTGTCCTCGGCCATTCGTTCCGAGGACTGAACCCACTGGCCGTTCCAGTCTTCGGCTTCGTACCGGGTGGTCATCGGGAAGCCGGGTGGCCGGCGCTGCTCGAAGCGGCTGTCGTACTCGATTTCGGTCGCATAGCGCGGCTCGCTGGCTGACAGGCTGCCGGCCGAGAGGCTCCCGAAAATTTTCAATACTGCCGAACGCGGATGATCGATGTCGCGCACGACAAAGCGGCGGCCAGCAAAAATGGCCGCATGAATCGTCAGGTCGCCCGGACCGGTGGCGCCCGGCGAGGCGATTTCAACGTAACGATCGCTGACCAGACCGAGATAGTCGCGCGAGCTCGAGTCGCGCCGTGGGTCGCTGGCATAGGTGAGGTCGTCTTCGATCACGATCTTGGTCGGCGAGTAGACCAGCATGTTCCCGGCCACGATGCCCTGCACGTACAGCGTCGCGCCGAGGTTGCCCACGAAGTACACCGGATGTGCCGAAGGTTTGTTCATGTAGCCCGAGCCCGGCACATTTTTCGTGCGCCACATATAGCTGCCGTCGGCGAAGAAACGGATGCGGGTGTCGTCCGTGAGCTCGTGGATGCGCGCTTCGGGGTCGTAAGGCGCCCAGGCGAAGGGCTGCAAGGCCTGCGGCAGGTTGATGCGATTCGCGCGCGTTTCGATACCGCCGGCGAAGATGTCCGACTGACGTTTGCGACCCCTGGCCGACATTTCGAAACTCTTCGCGGACGTGGTCACCTTGCCCAGAAACTTCGGCCCGACATTCGAGTCGTGGAACACGTTGAACTGCGAATTGCTGTGAAAACGGCCGACGATGACGTCATCGTGCAGCTGGACCATCGGATCCCAGCGATCCACCACTTGAGTGAACTGCGAGAACGCGAGCCGTTTGAGCAAGATCCGCGTCGACATGAGCTTGCCGTGATCCGACGCGCTCACCTCGGCGACGACCCGATCGAGCGCCGTGCCATCGCGGGCCCGTTCCCAGATCATCCTGGCGGTGTACTGCTTGCCGTCCTGTTCCCACTGCAAGGGCGTTTCCGGCTTGTTCTGCAGCTCTTCGGCGAGCTTGGCGAGGCGTTGCGGGAGCGAAGTCTGTTCCTGAGCCGAGGCCAGGAATGTGGCCACTTCGGGCTCGATGACCGCTGCAACCGGCGGCAGTGACAGGGTCTGAATCTCGGGCGGCGTGATCTGCGCGTCCTGCGGCTCGCTGCGCACGGCTTCGGAAGCAGGCAGGGGCAGCTCGGGCGGAGCGATCGCGATTTCGGCAGGCAGGATCGCGGCCTGCATCGGCTCGATCGGCCGCAGCTCCAGGCCCTCGGCCCGATCGACCTCCGGCGCTTCGATCAGAACCAGCTGCGCAAACGCCTCGTCGTTCGAACCGATGCCGTCCTGTTTGCCGCCCAGGACGAAGGCAACGATGAAAATCGCGAGGTGAAGCGCACCCGAGGCAACAGCCGCCAGCCAGCGTTGCGCATTCTGCGACTCGAGAAGGTCGTTTAGCGCCATGGTGCCCCCCTGCGTGAAGGCAGGGATAGAGTATGCCGGCGGCGAGAAAAAAACAGCCCGGCATCGAGTCGAAAAAGAATTGGCTCCGGGGGAGGGGGAGGGACCAATCTGAACGGGCGGCGCGAGACATGGGCCAACGGCGCAGGCCACGATCAACGCCGACTGCGTTGTCGAGCTTCGATCTCATCGTGCAACTTCTGCGCCCGCTCGGCTTTCTCTTGCAGGGTGAGGCTCTGATCCTTTTCCAGGCGCATGAGATCGAGCAACGAGCGCGTAAGTTGCTCCTCTGTGGCATAGAAGGCTGTGGCGACTTCCGGGCCAAAATGAGCGACGCGCAGTGCATGCAGGCCTTCCAGCTCAGCAAGCGCCGCCTCCTCGGTCACGGGCGCTACACCAGGGGGATAGGACTGCCGTTGATCCTGCGAATAGTTGTCGTAGCGCTCGAGCAGTACCGCTGCTTCAGCCGCGGCCGCTGGCGGCAGTTTCGCTGTAGCGCTGCGCTGAGCGTCCGCCAGATCGGCCCGATCTGTCTGTGCGAAAAGCGCCTCCATGTTGAGCCGGGTTTGCTCATCCAGCACGAGTTGGCCGGAGGCATCGACGCGGAATGGATTCTTGCCGTCGGTCTTGGCTGCTGTTGTCTGTGCTGCAAGTACGGACGGCTGCGGCTCGGGCACGTTCATAACGTCGGCGGGTTTCGCGGCTGGCGTCGCAGCCGGTGCGTTTGTTGCTGGTGGTTCGGCTTCGATGCGAGTCTCAGCTGCTTGCGGAACATCCGCGCGCAGCCACCAGATGATCGTCGCACCCGATGCGACGATCAAACAAACCATTCCAATCTTCCAGCCGCGCATGCGATTTCTCCTGGTTCCATCCACAAGGATGACGGCCATTGCGGCTGCCATCCCAACGCCAGAGCGCTCAATAAGGACAGGTCGAGCGATAGTCCGAGAACACCAGCGACGTTGCGTAGCTCGTGTGAGGAGCGCCGCACAGGAACGGGGTATAGCGCGTGTCGTTATCCATGAAGCGCTTCACCCAGGCCACCGAATAGCGGCCAATCGGCGTGTTGGTGGTGTTGGGCGCGAAGTGCGACGCGCCATTCAATTCCGCATAGGCCTTGTCGAGCGAGCCCGACAGGCTGTCGTAGAAGGGAATGGAGTGCAAGGAGACCGACGCAATCGAGTCGGACTCCGCACCGACCACCAGTGTCGGCACCTGCACGCTCGAAAACGATTTGAGCGTGCTCCACGCAGTCAACGGCACTGCCGCCTTCAACGAAGGATTGTCACGTGCGGCATACAACGTTCCGCCACCGCCCATCGAGTGACCGGCCACGCCGCGACGAGAGGCATCGACCCTGGAGCGAACGATGGCGCTGCTGGAATTGGTGACATAGTTGAGCGCCGCCATCAGCTGCGTCGCGCGGCTCGGCGGTTGATCGAGCGTGGAGTTGGTATCGATCGTGATCACGACGAAACCATGCGTCGCTATCCGGCGGCCCAGCCACGCGATCGAAGATTGAGTCGCGGTGAAGCCGGGGGAGATCGCGAGCACAGCGTAGGCGCCCGTGGCTGTCGGATAGTAGATCGTGCCGCCGCCGAAGCCGATCACCAGACTCGATACCGAAGACGTTGCGACAGCGAAGGGACCACTGCTGGCGTTCAACGCAGCGGAGGTCGGATCCGGTCCTTTTTGATAGGGATTCGTTTGGGCGTTGGCGCTGGCAAAAGCCAGCAGCAGCAGACCCAGTGCGATCGTCCAGTGCTTCCTTTCCATGTCTATCCCCTGTTGCATCGATTCATGTTGATGATTCGCACGCGCCTCATCGACGCGTGAGAGCTGCTGCCGTATTCCGCTGTGCGGCCGTTGATCGCTCATCAGGGAATTGACGGCGAGGGCATGTAACACGATGGTTGGATCGAATGCCACAGGTGGGCGTGGGTGCCCCTGGATGTTAATTGCGGTGGGACGCCGGCCATTGCAGGCAAGCTGCTGTTTTGGCTCAGGCGCTTGGCGCCAGCGATCAATTCAGCGTGAGTCGGCAGCGGCAGCCGGCGTTTGCTCCGGCACCGGGCTCATGGATTGTTGAAGCCGATTGTTTCCGGCGCTCGCAGTACTGCAAGGTGGGCTTCGATCACTCGCGGCAGCGTCCTGTTTCCAGAACGCCGCCGTCGGTGCCCCCACGCCTCGATCGAAACTCAGAACGACAGGTAGGCGCCGATGTTGAAGTTGTTGCTGTCGTTCTCGATACCGTTGTGAGCTTCGGCATGCACATCCGAGAACTCCGCGATCGCGGTCAGGTTCTCGGTCACCGAGTAGTAGACGCCGACAGTATATTTTTCGTTGGTTTTCACCAGGTCCGAAGGAAGCTCGCCGGGCGCGAGATCCAGATTGCTCTGACCGAAGTTGACGCCGAGCTTCACGTCGCCAAATTTGTAGGTGGCTTGAGCGAGGAAACCGTCGGAGTCGCGCTCCTGGCCGAGGGCGGTCGCGCCGAACAGATACAAGGCGGTCGTGCCCATGCCTTTGCCGTCGTAATACCAGCCGAGCACTTCGAAGCCGCCCAGGGTCACTTTGCCGCCGACGTCGAAACCGCGGCTGTCGAAGTCGCCGATGTTGAGCGGCCCTTCGTGCTTCTGCGAGATGAAGCTCGCGGATGCATAGAACATGTCGCTCTTGAATGCGACCTTGGCATGGTAGCCGGGGCTGCCCTCGGGGGTCGGCGTGCCTTGAGTGATGGGCTCGAGCGGATCGAAGATGCCGACGGTCACTTTGAAGCCGCCGAAGCTCGGCGTCGTGTAATTGATCTGACCGAGCCAGTCGGTATAGATATAACCGAGGCCGATCGAGCCCAACGAGGTGTTGGCCGGCGCCGCATAGTTGCCGTTGCCCGCGCCGACGCCCGGCAGCGTCATGTCGTTCAAGATCACATCGGCGCCAAACAGGCCGATGTTACGACCGAGCATGAACTCGCCGATCTTCTCGTTACCGAACGTCATGAACACCTGGCGCATGTCGATGGCGGTGGTGCCCAATGCCGTATTCAGCAGATCCGCGCCTTGTTGCAGATTCGGACTGCCGTCGTTGGTGCTGATGCCCGGATAGAAGCCGAAGGTCACCGAGAGGTCGAGTCCCTTCTGTGTTGTTTTAGCACCAATCGCGAGCGCCGCAGGCAGCAGACCGTTGCTGACCGAGGAACTGCTGTCTTCCCCGGCAGCGCCGCGGCATGCAAGGCCGCCGGTGATGCCGAGCGTGGTTTGCTCCTCGCAGCTGGAGTGGATGTAATAAACATTTACATTGCCGCTGGCGGTGAGTGTCCAGTCACCCGCAGGGACTTCGACCGCGGCTGCGGTGCGGGGCATGAAACTTGCGACAAATACGGCGGTGGCCGTGTACCCGAATATATAGGTGAGCCGGTTTCCGCGTTCTTTGGTGCGCATGGCTTTCCCCCCGATCGGTGTTGCTCGTTGCCCACTTGTAGCAAGGGCTATGCCACTTCGGGATGAAGCGGAAGCGCCTGCACATTGCGATCTTCCAACGTAGGCAATCGATAGGCATCGGCGCATTGTTTGCAACGAGCAGGGGATGGAACGGCTCGTCGTGTGGTTGTGGCAACAGATGACGATGTGTCAATGCGTGACACTGTTACGGCACACAGCGGCACACTGATACAGTCGTCTGCGTTGAGAAACATTGCTGGAATGGGCCAAGGCGTGCTTCCCAGGAAACATCGATCAGGTTTGTGGCAATGCAGGTACCAGGCCGTCCTGTGCCTCGCCTATGTGATATTTGCCGCGAGCTCGTCTTTCGCAGCGCCTGCAACGCGGGATCAAGTGCTCGCGCAGCTCGAGTCCGGGACGACCGATCTTTCCAATTTGCAAGCGGCGGGTATCGATCTGTCGGGCGTGGATTTCCGGGGCGCCCGCCTGTTCGGAGCGAACTTCGACGGCGCCAATCTTTCCAACGCCAGGCTGGCTCGCTGCAACCTGGATCTGACGCTGATGCGCGGCACCGTGCTGACGAAGGCAGACCTGCGCGAAGCGAGCATCTTCGGCGTCCTGCTGGAGAGGGCAAACCTGGCCGGCGCCGATCTGCGTGGCGCGCGTCTGATGAGCAAACTCGATCACGTCAATCTGGAAGGCGCGGACCTGTCCGATTTGAAAGCGGGCGCGGACATGCGCAATCAGCCGATGGGATTGATCCGGATCGTGCTCACCCATGCTTCGCTCAAAGGCGCGAAGCTCATCGGTGCGGATCTGTCGCGCGGCGATTTGAGTTACGCCGATCTGCGGGAAGCCGATCTTTCTCGCGCCAATCTGACGCGTGTGAATCTGACGGGCGCGAACCTGGGAGGAGCGAAGCTCAGTGGCGCGATCTTCACGGATGCACAGATCCACAACGCTCTTTTCGTCGGAGCGACGGGGGTGAAAGACGTGCTCGGCCTCGATTCGACGCAGGGAAAAGAGACCGCGACGTTCGATCCATGACGTGTCAGCGCAGGGGCTGCAGCTCTTCGTCGCTCCAGGGCTCGTCGCGATGTGAGACGACGCCGCGAATGGCTTCAACCGTGCGTGGATCGATGGGGCTGGCTTCGTTGCCCCACGAACGCCGTACGTACGTAAGGATCGATGCGACCGTCTCATCGTCGAGCGCGCTGCGGAGGCCAGGCATGGCGAGTTGATCGACCTTGCCGTTCAGTACGATACGAACCAGAGCTTGCGGCGAGCTGTTCACCCATGGCGAGCCGGCGAGAGCGGGCGCGAGTCCCTTCATTCCCTGACCTTCATCCTGATGACAGGCGGCGCAGACGGCGAACGACGTGCGGCCTTTTTCGTAAAGCGCACGTTGTTCGGGCGTCAGCTTTTCCAGTGCAGCCGCCGTGTCCACGGCGGAGCCACGCCAACGCAGAAATTTCGCGAGTTGCGCAGCTCTCGGTGCATCGGTTGCACCACTCGACGCGTATGTGAGCAGTGCTTTGGGCTCGACAGCCAGATAGGCCGTGCGCTTCGAACCGTCGTCGCCGCGAGGAATGAGACGGTCGACGCCGTCGAGCAGCGCCGTGCGGACCCACTCGCTAGTGGTCGATTGAGTCAGACGATCGAGCAGCGCCTGGCTCTGATCGACATCGCCCGACTGCAATACCGTCGCTACCGTGAGGGCGAGCACGGGCGCCGCGTTGGAAACATCCGCTTTGCTGTCCGTCGCGATCAGTGACGTCACAAACGCGGCTTCGCGACCAGTAAGGCTGCTGACGATGGCATCGGCGACGTAGGGCTGTGCGCCTGACTGACGGGCCAACTCGAGCAGTGCGGGATCGGCGAGTTGCCGATCGGCTTTGCCGAGGGAGAGTGCGGCCTGACGAACAACCGCGGGTTCATTCCATCGCGTGCGTTCCAACAGTGCCTTGACCGTGCGAGCTGCATCCGTGGCAAGGAACTTTTCGGACACTCGAATCGCGGTGGATGCAACACGGGGTTCTGGATCACGCAAAGCTGCGGCGGCGGTGGGCCAGTCGATCGCATCGATGCCGTCGAGCGTCCAGAGTGCATGCGCGCGGGTGGCTGCACGAGAGGAGTTGGTGGCGGCACGTCGAAGTGCGGTTACAGTGCTGGCGTCCCGACGCTCGACGAGCAGGCGCTGCGCTGTTTCTCTCACCCAAGCATCTTCGTGTTCGAGCGCACTGACGAGCTGAGCCGGCGTTGCCTTCGCCAGATTCGGAGGAGTGTGGCGCGCGACATTCTCCGGCACGATGCGATAGACGCGCCCCATGCCGAGCGGGGCTTCGAGACCGCGTTCCTTGATCTGGTTGCGCAGATAGGTCGTGAGGAAGATTCGGTGCTGGATGATGCCGCGATACATGTCCACGACATACAACGAACCGTCGGGACCGTTGTATGAGCTCACGGGCCGGAAGCGTTCGTCGGTCGAGACCAGAAATTCGCTGCGCTCGTAAGCGTTGCGCACGTGAGGAGCGCCGTCGCGTTCTTCGATCACGAGGCGTTTGACGAGGTTGCCGGCCGGCTCGCAGATGAAGGCGTTGCCTCGGAAGCTCTCGGGGAACAGGGAGCTGCGATAGATCGTAGGACCGCTGGCGGCCGTGAGAATGGGGAGGGTGCCGTCCTCTCGCAGGATCTGATAGCCGCGGTTGACGCCTGTCGTTACGCGAGCAGGCCAGACGGATATGTCGGCCGTACGAGCGAGCTGCACGTTCGAGCCGCGTGGATTCGGCAGATTGCGATTGCGGAGCAGATATTCAGCAGGCAGGACGTCGGTGTAGAGCGCGACGCTGTTGTTGTTGAAGTACAGCTGGCCGAAATCGTCCTGTGTGATGCCCCATTGGCCGCGGAACGCCGTCGGCTCTCGCTTCCATTGGCCGCGCTCGTAGCGAAAGCGCGTCGTGTGATTGGCGCTGTAGATCCAATTGTCCAGGCCCCACAGCAGTCCATTCGAGCTGTGCTCGGGATTCGAGGGATTGCCGTAGTCGTTCGCGACCAGCTGCTTGTCGTCGGCCTTGCCGTCGTTGTCGGTGTCCCGCATGAACCAGAGATTCGGCGGCTCGGCGACCAGCACGCCATCGGCGACCAGCGCGAGCGCCCGAGGAAGAATCAGGCCGCTGGCGAATTCAGTGCGCTTGTCCATGCGGCCATCGTTGTCGGTATCCTCCAACGTGGCGATGGTGCCGATCGGTGCGTCTTCGCCAATGCCATCGGCGTTGGGCATGTAGGCGCGCATCTCGACGACCCACATGCGGCCATCGGGTCCGATGGTCATGGCCACCGGATCGAACAGCAGCGGGTCGCTTGCGACCAGCTCCACCCGGAAGCCCGGCGCCACCTGCAAAGTTTTCAGTGCAGCGTCCGGCTTCAGCGCAGGCGCCGGAGGCGTTTTGATGTGCGCCGGAGGAGGCTCCTGCTTCTCACCCGGGCGGTCGCCGCTCTGGGCCTGCGCGTGCCACGTGGGAAACAGAGCAAAACAGGCGACGGCCCCAAGGCCCGCTCTTCGAAATCGCATTCCGAACTCGTCGGCTCCGCGCCTCAGCGGCTGAGCTGATACGCCTGCATGATGGTCGAATACTTGGTGAGCATGTTCGGCACTTCCCATGCGGGCAGCTTGCCTGAGCGCAGGTATTTGAGGAAGTTTTCGGTGACCTGCGCGAAGTGCGCTTCGTGGCCGACGTTATATCGCTCCGGCACGGTGACCGCCCAACGCTCGCCATCGCGGCGCACGCCGACGCCGGGATACTTCGCTTGCAACGATTCGATGGCGCGCTTCACGGCGGCCTCATCCTGCGTGCCATCGATGTACAGCACGGGCTTGAACTGTTGAGCCGCACCTTGCTGAATCGTCAACGTGGCCTTGGTTCCGCGCATCACCGAGAAGTGCGTGTCGCCGCCGCCGGCTGGGGCTTCGAAATCCCACTTCACCGAAATCAGCGCGTGGACATCCCGCAATCGGTAGGTGAACTCGCCATTGGCATAAACGTTCAACACGCCCTTGCTCACATCCGCTTTCAGGAAGTCCGGAAAGGCGGTTGCGCCGGTGGTCTTCTTGAACTGTTCCAGCGTGATCGGCGTGCGGCTGTGCTTCGCGCTCAGCACTTTCGCATCGCTAGGATCGAGCGCCTGCTCGGGGAATGCCTGCCACTGCACCAGGTCCACCAGATGCGTCGTGACATCGACGAGACCCTCGCCTTGCTGGCGCACATCGAAGAACCACTGGGGTCGCTTCAGCGGCGAGCCGGCGACGATCTTCGAGAAGTGATGCACGCTTTCCTTGCTGATCGCGGGGTTGTCGGGTGTGCCCTTCTGCAGGGTGCCGAACAGTTCAGGGCGCTGTGACAACTCGCGTTGCAGGATCGATGTGATCTCGAAGCGCTCGGTCATGATGTCGTAGAGCAGGGTGCCTTTCTTCTCGGCGACTGCAAACGCCTGCTGCAATTTCTGCAGATCCGAGGGCGTGATCGCCATGGGCTTGTCGGCGAGCACATTCAGGCCCGCCTGCATGGAGCTCAGGATGTACTCCGCCTTGTGCGCGTTGTTTCCAGAGATGACGACCACGTTGCCGGCCCGGTCCTGCAGCATGCGCTGCAGGTAGTCGGCGCCGGTGTAGATCTCGGTGCGCCAGCTCGTGGGTTGGTCGGCACGCCGGTTGAAGCCTTCGATGCGCTTCATATGTTCGAGCACATCGTCACCTTCGGGCGCGTAGACGTGCACCAGCGGATCGACGCCCTCGTACATGAACTTCTGCACCAGCGAGGCGTGGAAATGGCCCGGATCGAGCGTCATCAGACGCACCGGGCCGGTGACACCTTCGGCGTGGGAGCAGAGGGCAGCACCAAACATCAGCGTCGCGCTGACCAGCGATTTCAACAGATTCCGCATGTTGCCGTTCAGCTCTTGAGCAGTCGCGTCACGCCGTACGGTGCGCGCTCAGGACGAGACAACCACTGGTTCGCTTCGGCGTCGTTCACGAAGCTTTCGGACTTCACATCCCAGGTGAGCGGCCGCTGCAGCTTCATCGCGATCCAGCTGACGATACAGGCGCTGCCGCTGCGGTGAGCGACGTGCGCAGGAGCGAGCGGCTCCTTGCGCGAGCGCACGCTCTCCAGCCAGTTCTTGTGATGACTGTCGCTGCGAGGCAGCTCGACTTTCAGACCCTTCGGGTCGAGCAGGCGCCGATCGCTCGCATCGAGCGGCGGCAGGGTCTTTCCGGACTTCGGATCGCTGGCGGTCGCCTGGCCATCGCGAGTCACCCAGATCCAGCCTTCGTCGCCGACGAATTTCAGACCGTTCGGGTGCTTGTCTGAAACATGCACGCGGATGTCGCCGGGATAGGTGAGCCTCACGTCATATGCGCCATGCACGTTCCAGATCTTGTTGGTCGGGAACTCGGCCTTGCCTTCGACGCGGGACGGGCCGCTGGATTCCAGGTCGAGCGCCCAATGCATGGTGTCGTAATGATGCGAGCCCCAGCCGGTGATCATGCCCAGGCAGAACGATTCGTTACGAAGCCAGCCGGGACGTGAGTAGCCCACGCGCGGATGAACTCTTTGTTCGGTGTAGTAGGCGAGCTCTGCGGGGCCGAGCCAGCGATCGAAGTCGAAGCCCTTCGGCACCGGCTGCGCCGGATCGTCGGGCGCCGTGGGGTCGATGGGCAAACCGATCTCGACACTGCGCACCTGGCCGATGCGTCCGGATCGCACGAGCTCCGCAGCCTGACGGAACTGCGTCCAAGAGCGCTGCTGGCTGCCAATCTGCATGATGCGCTTGCTGCGCGCGACGGCGTCCCGAAGGATCTTGCCCTCGGCGAGCGTCATCGTGAACGGCTTCTGCAAATAAACATCTTTGCCGGCCAATATCGCGGCCAATGCCGGCTCGGCGTGCTGATGGTCGGGCGTGCTGATCACGACCGCGTCGATGTCCTTGCGCTGAACGATCTCGCGGTAGTCCGCGTGCACGCTCACCGTCGGCATCGTTGCATTGATCTCACGATACAACTCTTCGACGCGTTTCTTGCCGTCGGCTGCGCGATTGGCGTCGAGGTCGCAAACCGCGACGATGTCCGCCAGGCCGGAATTCAAAACACCCGGCATATCGTGATCGCGCGCGATCCGGCCGCAGCCGATCTGCCCGACCCGAATCCGGTTGCTGGGCGCATCGGCGCCCAACAACCGGCTCGGCAGTATCAGCGGTAACGATAGCCCCACAAGCGTCTTGCCAAAGGTGCGGCGGGAAACGGAGCTCGAGGAGTATCGTGTTCTCATGGCGTCATCCTAAAACTGGCCGCGGATACCCAGAATGTACTGACGGCCGGGTTTGTTCAATGTATTCGCACGGTTCTCATAACCGTAGAACGAATACTCTTCCTCATCGGTCAGGTTGAGCGCTTCGAGGCTCAGGGTCAGCGATTGGCCCAGTGCTTGGAAGTTTACGCTTCCGGAAAAGTCCAGATAACCCGCCTCGCGGCGAAAACCCGTTTCCGGCGAGGTCGAGCCGCAGTTCAGCTCGCACTCGACGTAGTCGTCACGATAGTTATAAGACAGTCGTAACGCAAAGCGGTCCTGCTCGTAATAAGCGACCGCGTTGTAATTGTTCTCCGCCAGGCCGAGGATGGTCTGGCTGCCGGAGTCCAGGCGCGTGAAGTTCAGCGTCATGCCCAGGCCTTGCAGCAGCATGTCGAGGCGCTGCTGATAGAGCAGCTCGGCGCCCTTCAGATACGTCACCGCGTCGATGTTCACCGGCGTGTTGAACAGCAGAACGGTGTCCAGGCCGTTCGGCAGCAGCGCCAGGATGGTGGGATCGGTGATGGTGTCGAGCGCGATGCCGGCATTCCGGAACGGCTGCGGAATGTTCTGTCGGGTGACGAAACCGGTGATCTCCTTGTAGAACAGATTGCCGCCCAGCACTGCGCCTTGTGAGAAATACCACTCGATGCCGCCATCGAGCTGATCGGCGATGTAGGGATCCAGGTTGGGATTGCCCTGGGAGACGACGCCGCTGGTGCTGATCGAGGTGAACGGCTGCAGATCGCCCGGGTTGGGGCGCGTCATCGCTCTGGAGACCGAGAAGCGCGCCAGCAGCGAGTCGCTGACATCGTAGGCGAGGTTCAGCGACGGCAACGTTTCGGAGTAATCGCCATCGATGACGTTGCGGCCGTAATCTTCCTTGCGCAGGCCGAACAGATTGCCCGCGGCAGGCGGCGTCGAGGGAACTCGAATGAATCCCGCCATCTCATGCTCGGTCTGCACATATCGCAGGCCGGCATTGACGCGCAGGGTACGGCCCCACAGGTCGAACGCGGTGTTCGCCTCGATATACGCCGAGAGATTCTCCTCTTCGAAGCTGCCGGAGTTCTGGAAGTCCAGGTTCGCAGCCGCATCCAGCGCGTTCGGATTCATCATGCGGCTGAACGCGCCGAGGTCGCTCACGATCCAGCGGTTGTAGCCGGCCGGGCCGTCGAAGTTCTCGCCATAGTTCACCGGCACCACTCTGGCAAAGTTCGCGATGTTGAACTCGTTGAGATTCGCGCCGCCGGTGTAACCGAAAGGCGTCAGCGCCGTGCCTTGAGTCACGCCGACGGAGGAGGAGTACGAAAGGCGCTCACGGTAGAACTTGTTGCCCAGCGCGCCGACCCGAATGTTTCGTTCGTCATCGCCGAAGGTCAGATCGAACGAGACGTTTTCGTTCTCCTCTTCGCGAGTGCGAGGCTGCACGCGCACGGTGTCGAACTGCCAGTTGCCCACGTCCGCCAGATTCAGCTGCGGTGTTATGACGGGAATGCCGCCGCCCACGTCGATATCGACCGAGCCCGGTCGCGACAGGAACAGATAGGTGGTCATGCGCCAGCGGAAGTCCGACTCCGCCTTGGAGGCCTTCACGTCCAGGCCGATGTTGTCGGTGATCTGCCACGAGCCGCCGATGCCCAGGTGTTTGAAATCCGACTCCTGCTCGAACAGGCGATTCTCGGACCAGAACTTGGCGTTCAGCAGCGTGCCATGGGTCAGCGTGTTGTTGCCGTCGAGCTGGAAGTTGCTCGGCGTGATGTAGCCGAAGCCAGTGTCGCCGCGGGTCTGGAATGTGGTGTTTCTCACCAGCAGATTGTTGGTGTAGCGATCGAAATCCGATTCCAGCTTGGCGTAGATGGCATCGAGGTTGAACAACATCCTGTCGTTCGGCGCCCATTGCAACGCCAACGTGCCGCCGACCCGATCGCGGTCGCCGACTTGCACTTCGGGTCGGCCGAGTCGTGGCAGCTGCGCATTGGCGAGCTGCGCGTTGGTCAGGCCAGATTCGTTGATGAAGTCGGGGCGCCGGTTGGCGACGCTGGCGTCGACGCTCGGCAGATTCCAGTCGAAACCGCCTGCATAGCCGGGGTCCGGCGGGTTGTCCGGAATGCGGCCCGAGGTCCAGCCTTGAGAGCTCCAGCCGTCGGTGCGGAAGGTTCGCTGCGACATGGAGAAACTCACCAATGCGCCGAACTTGCCGTCCCAGTTCTTGCTGATCAGGAAGCTGCCGCGCGGATCGACTTCTTCGGAGGCCGTTTGATACGCGCCCTGCAGCTGATAGCTGGCCTGAAAGTCGCTGTAGTCGAAGGGGCGCGGCGTGCGCAGATCCACGGTGCCCGACAAGCCGCCTTCAACGAGGCTCGCGCGCGGCGTCTTCGAAACCTGCAGCATGCTGAAGATCTCGGAGGGCAGCAGATCGAAATCGAACTCGCGGTTGCGAGCTTGCTGATCGACGCTGCCTTCGGAGGCGGCGGAGACGGGCATGCCATCGAGCAGTACGCGAGCAAAGCTCGGCCCCATGCCGCGCAGGGAGATTTGCTGACCTTCGCCGTTGGTGCGCGAGATCTGTACGCCCGGCACGCGCTGTAGCGCTTCGGCGAGGTTGTTATCGGGCAGCTTGCCGACATCCTCGGCGCTAATGGAGTCGGTGAAATTCACCGAATCGCGTTTGGCCTCCAGCGCAACCTCGAGGCTGCCGCGAAAGCCAGTGACGACGACTTCTTCGAGTTGGCCGCCGGCAGTGGATGTTTCCTGGGCGAGGGCGAGGTTGCCCAGACACAAGCCCAGTACACCGGCGCTGGCTGCAGTGATGATTCTTTCCATCTTCAGCTCCCTAGTTCTCATGGACCGTGGGCCGCAATGGAGGAGCTTGGCTGTACCGCGGGCGAGCGCGGCCGTGCCGCCTTTTGCAAGCGACATCGAAGAGCGGATATTCCCCCTGGCCGGCCACCTTCATCGTTGGAAAGTGGCCTGACCAGCAGATTGTTAGATCAGCGCGGGAGGCCTGTCAATGCTGGATTGTGATCGCTAACATGGTCAGGCCAATTTTTGTCCGAGATAACCAGATCGCCGGACCGGCGTTCAGGTCAGCACGGGCGAGGTCGCGTTCTTCTGAGCGGTCAGCACCAGTTCCGCGGCCAGCAGCGCCTGTTTCTGGTCCTGCGCCGTCTGCGTCCGCTCGACGATGTCCGTGACGAACTGCGGGCCGAACGGCAGCGCCACTTCTTTGCAATCGATGTATCTGGCCTGTTTCCGATCGACGATGTACAAGTGGTCGCCGCCCGGCAGACCCGAAGCGACGTTGATGTATTTGCGCAGTTCGATATAACCCTCGGTGCCGAGGACGAACAAGCGGCCATCGCCCCAGGTGCTCAGGCCGTCGGGCGTGTACCAGTCGACGCGCACGTATCCGGTGCCGCCATTGCCGCTGATCATCATGTCGCCGAAGTCCTCGAACTTCGGATGATCGGGATGCGCCAGATTGCCGGTCTGCGCAGCGACGACGCGCGCCTGGGTGCTGTTGGTGTAGTACAGAAACTGATCGGCCTGATGCGAGCCGATGTCGGTGAGAATGCCGCCGTAGCGCGCCTTGTCCCAGAACCAAGCCGGGCGCGACGGCGCATTCACGCGGTGAGGGCCGAGGTTGATGGTCTGGATCACGCGACCGATCGCGCCCTGACGGATCAACTCACCCGCATAGACGGCCGAGCGTACTTCGAGCCGCTCCGAATACATGATCGCGAACTTCCGACCGGTCGACTCGACGGTCTTACGCACTTCGGCGAGCTGTTCCAGCGTGGTGATGCCGGGCTTGTCGGCCAGGTAATCCTTGCCCGCCAGCATGGCTCGAATGCCGATCGGCGCGCGTCGATCGGGAATGGCTGCGCCGGCGATCAGCTGGATGGACTTGTCCTCAAGAATCTCATCTTCGCTGCGCGCAACCTTCACATCGCCGAACTTGGCGCGGAAGTCTGCGATTTGTTTCGGGTCGGAGCCGTAGACCGACACCAGCTTGCCGCCGCCACGTTGCAGGGCGGAGGTCATGCCGTAGATGTGGGCGTGGTCCAGGCCGATCACGCTGAAACGGATGGAATGTTTGCTCGCGGGCGCCTCGGTCTTTGCCTTCTCATGCGCGGGCGCGCCTTGCGCCAGCGCGTTGGATGACATTGCGGAGGCGATGCCGGCGAGGCCCGCAGATTGCAGGAAAGTGCGTCGATCAGTGTTGCTCATCGCGGGTTCCTAGAGCGGGCGGATTTTGATGCTGCGGAAACGGACTTCATCGCCATGATCCTGCAACAGGATCCGGCCTTCTTCCAACTGGCCGAAGCCGGCGATGTCTTTGAACTTGCTGCTGGCGATACGGCGCTGGAGATCTTCCGAGCCGCGCTTGAAGCTCAGGACCCGCACGCCGTTGAGCCAGTGTTCGATCGTGCCGTCGGCTTTGGCGACGATGCGGGCATGCTGCCATTCGCCGATCTTCGGCGCGAGGCCGACATTGGTCATGAGCCTGCTGCGCGGCTGGATATCGTAGAGCGATGCGAGCGTGCGATTGCCGTCTTTGCCTTGCTTCGCATCGGCATGACGTTCGTCATCCAGCAGCTGATATTCGAAACCCGACTCGTAGCCGGGAGCCTTCTCGCCCACGAAGTACATGATGCCGCTGTTGGCGCCCGGCGTGAGCTGGAAGTCCAACTGCAGCTCGAACGCGCTGAAGGTTTTTTCCGTGACGATGTCGCCGCCACCGCCGCCGGTGACGATCAGTTCGCCATCCTTGATCTTCCAGCCGCGCGTGGGGAAGGCATTGCCGTCCATGCTGCGCCAGCCAGCGTTCGACTTGCCGTCCCAGAGCAGTTGCCAGCCTTGGTTGCGCTCGACTTCGCTCAGATCGTTCGGCTGGGTATTGCGAACGAAAATGGACGCCTCGGCGGGTGAGGGCGCCGGGTGCTCCTTGATGCGCAAGTTGCGCCAATGGATTTTGCGGCCGGCTTCGTCGGGCTTGTCGATGGAGTGCACCTGGAGCGCGATGAAGCCCTCCTTGTAGCTCGCATCGAGCACGTACGCGGAGAGCTCGCCATTGACCCAGGTGCGCATCGACGGGCCAACGGCCTCGATGCGGATCCGATTCCATTCGTTGAACTTATAAAGGCCGGGCTGCGGGTTGAGTGTGCCTGGATACCACCAGCCGGTGGCGGCCTCATCGTACAGGCCGCCGGTCCATTGGCGCTCGGACGGGTCCAGATCCATCTGCGGTCCATGCACGCGGCCTTGCATGATCTCCGGCTTGCTCTGGCTGCGAAACTGCACGCCGCTGTTGGAGGGACCGACGGTTTGTTTGGCCTCGAATTCCAGGATGAAATCGCCAAACGTCCGTTCGGTCCCGAGGAAACTGTTGGGCGAGCCGGCGGTGGTCGTGCCGACGATGGCGCCATCGACGACTTCATATTTCGCCGAGCCGTTGACGACGCGCCAGCCATTCAGTGTCTTGCCGTCGAACAACGAGTGCCATTCGGAGTCGCTCGCTGCGTGCGCCAATCCGGTGACCAGCGGCAGGGTCGTGAGGCAGGTCAGGACAAACTTCATGTACAGTCCCTCGAAAGTTAGAACGCTCGCCCGTCGTTGCCCGGCGGGCGGCCGAGCATAACGAATTTTTCTTGGCGGCTGTCGCAATCGCCAGCTACGATGAATTCTTTGGTTCGAGCCGACGCTGAGTTCACATGAGTCTTGCACCCTTTCATCTGGCGATTCCCGTTCATGATCTTCCCGCGGCGCGCCGCTTCTACGGCGAAGTGTTCGGCCTGGCGGAGGGGCGATCGAGCGCACAATGGGTGGACTTCGACTTCTTTGGCCATCAACTGGTCATTCACGAGCACCCGAAGACGGCGGCGCAGGAACACGCGCATACCAATCCCGTCGACGGTCACGACGTGCCCGTGCCTCACTTCGGCGTGGTGCTCGATTGGCAACAATGGGAAGAGCTGGCCGCACGCCTCAAGTCCTTCGGTATCCAATTCGTGATCGAGCCGCACATCCGCTTCCGAGGTCAAACCGGCGAGCAGGCCACGATGTTCCTGCTAGATCCTTGTGGGAATGCGCTGGAATTCAAAGCGTTCAAGGACATCGGCCAACTGTTCGCAAAGTAGGCCGCTCATCGCGGTCCTCGCGTCGAGGTCGGTGCGAAAGCAGGGCGTCGGGCAGCGCTATTCGACGATCATCGGCTCGTGTTCGTCCGGGCCGATGCGACCGAGCAGGGGCAGCTTGATGGAAAGGCTGGCCGGGTCGACGCCGAAAGTCAGGCCCAGCAGGTTCAACTCGACACCTTCTTCCCAGCCCACCGCGACGCCAGCGAGGCCGAACAGATTGACCTGAGCGCCGGTGCCGCTCGGAGTGAGCGCCACCGGGTTGAGTCCGAGGTAGTCCTTGCCGATCGCGGTCGGCGGCAGATCGACTCGCAACTCGGGAACATCGCGCAGGACGAAAGCCACGAACGTGTTCGAGTTCGGGCCCGGCCAGATGCGATAGGTATCGTTGTATGGATAGTCCTGTACGGCGACTTCGATACGATCGATCAGCGCATCGACGCCGGGACCGCGCACATCTTTGAGCAGGTCGGGCTCCGCGCCGAACCACCGGCTGTCCGGTGGGCGCACGCGAGAGACGACTGTCGTTCCATCTCGTCGCAATCGATAGCCGATGACTTCATGCACGGTGAATTCGGGCGCGCCGCTGCGCTTCACCGCGATCCACGAGTGCACGCCGAAATAGCCTTTCCAGTTGATGGTGCGTGCCGCATACACCTGCACGACCGCTTCGGGTGTGCTGGCAGGATCGGGGGCAAGGCCGACAGGCTCCCGGCTGGCGGTTCGCCAATCGTTATTGCTCAGCCGGCCGGATTGGCCGAGGTAGCTCATCGAGCAGGCCGCATATAGCGGCACCAGTAGAATCAGCCAGACGATCCGCCGGCGTTTAGTCGTCATCGTTCGTGCTCCCGCTCGCAATAGCGTCCAGCAAATCGAACGACATTGCAAACAATGCCGGGCGCGCGAGCGCCTGCCGATGTCTCACATTACAGCTGCGTCAGAATCCTGCGTGAACGCGACTGGCGCAATCACACCGGAGTGAGGCCGTAGAGCAGGCAGGCGTGAGGCGCGAGAGTGGCGGACACCCGGTCGTGAACGGTGCCAATGTCACGCTGGGCCCAGAGATCCCGAACCTTTACGGACTTTAATCCCAGGCGCGAGAGATCCAAGTGAACGGGCTTGATATCCGCCTTGTCGCTGACGTTGAACATCGCGAGGTAACGCATCTCGCCTTGTTCGGCGCGTGCCGTCCAGGTGCGGACTGCTTCGATGAGTGCGGCGGGCTGGTTGTCGCGGCTCGCTTGATTCACCGCGAGCACTTCGCGATTCGTCAACAACGCGAGTGTCGCCGGATCGAGATGGCGCAGATCGCCGCCCATGATCAGCGGCGAACGCGCAATGGACCACAGAGTCATGAGCGTGCGTTGCTCGTCCGGTGTGAAGCGGCAATCGCGCTTGCCCATCTGCAGTCGGCCCAGCGGCAGCATGTCGGCGTCCGGCCAGCGTCCAGGCTGACGAAACATCGACCAGTTCTCCAGTCGTGTGAACTGCGCTTTGAGTTGCGGCCACTCGTCCCAGAAGTCATCGCTGATTCGCCACATCTGCGCGAAGCGGCGCACGTGCTCGCCGCTCGCGAGCGGCGTTTCGCCCGGCGACAGACTGAGAATCATGGGACGAGCGCTGGCTTGAATGGCTCGCTGCGCAGCTTCGATCTCCGGTGCGTTCGCATCGTACGGTCGACTCATGTCGTCCATCTTCACGAAGTCGATATCCCAGGACGCAAACAAGGCGAACACGCTGTTGTAGTACTCCTGCGCGCCGGGCCGGCTCATATCGACGCCGTACATGTCGGGATTCCAGGGACAGATGCTTTGCGTGTTCGCGATGTCACGCGCCTTCCATTTGCCACCGAGAATCGGCAGGTTGCGCTCGACTGCGAGACGGGGAATGCCGCGCATGAGGTGCACGCCGAACTTCAATCCGAGCGCGTGAATCCTGTCGGCGATGGGTTTGAACCCGGCGCCGCCTGCACTGGAAGGAAACCGATTCGGTGCGGGCAGCAGTCGTGCGTGCTCATCCATCGTCGGGATGGGCTTGGTGTTGTAGTCGTAGCCGGTGGCTGCGCCTTCATACCATTGGATGTCGATGGTGAAGATGTCGTAGCCGAAGGGCTTCAACTCGCGCGCCATGATTTCAGCATTCGCGAGCGCCTGTTCCTCGGTGATGGTCGTTGCGAACGAATTCCAGCTGTTCCAGCCCATCGGCGGCGTGGCAGCGAGCAGGGGCATGGCGCCTGCCGCCGGCGAAGACGCTGCCTGCGATGTCGATGATGTGCTCTGAGCAAGCAGACCGACCGCACCCGCGGCCGCAAGCAGTTCGCGGCGATTGATTCCTGTCGACACTCGTTGTTCCCCCTCGATCCTCGTTCAATTGTATGAGTAATCGCGGGAGATGCAAACCGGCAACTTCAAGCGCTGGCGGCGCGCAGGATGGATCGACTCTCCTCGGCGGTCTTGTGGATGATCGCCGCGCCTTTCTCGAGCAGGAAGCTGCGGAATGCGACGGCGATGGGCGAGAGGCGCTTGTCCCGCATGTGAATCACGAACCAGTCGCGGATCAGCGGCAGCCCGGTCACATTCAACAACACCAGCTTGCCGGCGGCGAGCTCCAGCCCGACGGTGTGGATGGAGATGAAGCCGATGCCCATGCCGGCCATGACGGCTTGTTTGATGGTTTCGTTACTGCTCACTTCCATGAAAGCGCGGATCGGCACGCCGCGTTTGCTGAATACATGCTCCATCGAGGCACGCGTTCCGGAGCCTTCCTCGCGGATGATGAAGCTCTCGCTGCCGAGCCGCTCGAGCGGAATGCGCCGCTTGCCTGCGAGCGGATGGTTCGGCGAGGCGATGACCACCAAAGGGTGTTTCGCGAAGGGCTCGGCGACGGTAGTGAGCTCGCGCGGCGGCCGGCCCATGATCACGAGGTCCGTCTCGTTCGCCGCAAGCTGCTGAATGATCTCCTCGCGATTGCCTACCGTGAAATGGATCGTGACTTCGGGATACGCCGGAGCGAATGCCGAGAGCAGCGAGGGCGCGAAATATTTCGCCGTGCTCACTGCGCCGAGTTTCAGCACGCCCCGTTTCAAACCACGCATCGCCGCGAGCGATTCACTCGCTTCACGCAACAGCTCGGTGACCTGCGAGGCATAGCGCAACAGCTCATCGCCCGCGGCGGTGAGATGAATCTGTCGCCCGACGTGCTCGAGCAGCGGCAGTCCGACTTCGATTTCGAGCAGCTTGATCTGCTGCGATATCGCAGGTTGCGTGAGATGCAGCTCGCGCGCAGCTTTGGTGAAAGAGCGGTAGCGCGCCACCGCCGCGAACACCCGCATCTGCCTCAACGTGATGTTCCGCATGGTGACTCCGGATCGAAAGTCCCTTTTGCTAAATAAGAGAAACTTATCCTGCGGTCAACTATTTCGAATTGGTCTTATGACCTCGACCCAGCCACATTGTGCCGCACGGGTTGGCAGCACAGTTCGAGGCACGAGGATCATGAAAAGAGTGGGCAATCGCACTGCATCGGATCCGGCAGCCGAACGCTACCGGGCGGGCGTCCTGAAGTACGCGCAAATGGGTTATTGGGACAGCGGCTATCAACCGAAGGAAACGGATGTGCTGGCCCTGTTTCGCATCACGCCGCAGGAAGGCGTCGATCCGAGCGAAGCGGCCGCGGCCGTTGCCGGTGAGTCGTCAACAGCAACCTGGACGGTGGTGTGGACCGATCGACTCACGGCGTGCGATCGCTATCGGGCCAAAGCCTACAAGGTCGAGCCGGTGCCCGGATCACCCGGGCAATACTTCGCCTATATCGCTTACGACCTGGACTTGTTCGAGCCAGGCTCGGTCGCGAATCTCACGGCGTCCATCATCGGCAACGTGTTCGGCTTCAAGCCGCTCAAGGCGCTGCGCCTGGAAGACATGCGTTTCCCCATCGCCTATGTGAAAACGTTCGCGGGGCCCGCGACCGGCACCATCGTCGAGCGCGAGCGGCTCGATAAGTTCGGCCGGCCGCTGCTCGGGGCGACGGTGAAGCCCAAGCTCGGCCTGTCCGGAAAGAACTATGGACGGGTGGTGTACGAGGCGCTGCAGGGCGGCCTGGATTTCACCAAGGACGATGAGAACATCAATTCGCAGCCGTTCATGCATTGGCGCGATCGTTTCCTCAATTGCATGGAAGCGGTGAATCGCGCGCAAGCCGCGACGGGCGAGATCAAAGGTCATTATCTCAACGTCACCGCGGCGACCATGGAGGACATGTACGAGCGCGCCGAGTTCGCGAAACAACTGGGCTCGGTGATCGTGATGATCGATCTGGTGATCGGCTACACCGCCATCCAGTCGATGTCGCGCTGGGCGCGCAAGAACGACATGATCTTGCATCTGCATCGCGCCGGCCACAGCACGTACACGCGCCAGAAGAATCACGGCATTTCGTTCCGTGTCATTTCCAAATGGATGCGACTGGCGGGGGTGGATCATCTGCATGCCGGCACCATCGTCGGCAAGCTCGAAGGCGATCCGAACACAGTGCAGGGCTTCTACAACGTGCTGCGTGAGCCGCACAACCCGATGGATCTGCAGCGCGGGCTGTTCTTCGAGCAGGACTGGGCCGGTCTGCCGGGTGTCATGCCGGTCGCGTCGGGCGGCATTCACGCCGGGCAGATGCATCAGCTGCTGGCCTACCTCGGCGACGACACAGTGCTTCAGTTCGGCGGCGGCACGATCGGTCATCCGATGGGCATCGCCGCCGGCGCCACTGCGAATCGCGTGGCGCTCGAGGCGATGGTGCTGGCTCGAAACGAAGGTCGAGACATCTGGCGCGAAGGCCCGGCGATCCTCGCTGACGCTGCCAAACATTGCACGCCGCTGCGGGCTGCGCTCGACACGTGGGGCGAAGTGACGTTCGACTACGCGAGCACCGACACGCCCGACTTCGTGCCGACGCCGACGGCCGCCGCTTGATCGTCTATTCCGGAGAGAACCGCCATGCGACTGACTCAAGGCACCTTCTCGTTTCTTCCCGACCTCACCGATCAGCAGATCAGCTCGCAGATCGAATACTGCCTGCAGCGGGGCTGGGCCGTGTCGGTCGAGCACACCGAAGATCCGCATCCGCGGAATACGTATTGGGAGATGTATGGCAATCCCATGTTCGATCTGAAGGACGCGGCCGGAATCATGCGCGAGGTGGACGAATGCCGTCGCACGTTTCCGAACCGCTACGTCAAGGTCAACGCGTTCGATTCGACTCGCGGTATCGAGTCGCTACGTCTGTCCTTCATCGTGTCGCGGCCGCGGGAGGAGCCGGGATTCGAGCTGCTGCGTGAAGAAGGTCCCGGTCGTGAGGTGCGCTATTCGATGCGCTCGTATGCGACACGCAGGCCCGAAGGGCATCGTTACTGAGAACGCATTCTTCGAGTGAGGGTCTTCCGAGATGAACTCTGTGCTCAAGAACACAGACGCCAACGGCTGCTTCAATCTGGAAGCGGCATTTCGCGACTCGCATGTCGCCGATGTGCTCGACCAGCTCGACAGCGAGCTCGTCGGGCTCGCGCCGGTGAAGACTCGTATTCGAGACATCTGCGCGCTGCTGCTGGTCGATACCGTGCGGCGCCAGGCAGGCCTGAGCACCGAAGCGCTTTCTCTGCACATGAGCTTCACCGGCAACCCAGGCACTGGCAAGACGACGGTGGCGATGCGCATGGCCGAGATCCTGCATCGACTCGGCTATGTGCGCAAAGGCCACATGGTCGCCGTGACCCGGGACGATCTCGTCGGCCAGTACATCGGCCACACCGCGCCCAAGACCCGCGAAGTGTTGAAGCGTGCGATGGGCGGCGTGCTGTTCATCGATGAGGCCTACTACTTGTATCGGCCGGAGAACGAGCGCGACTACGGCCAGGAGGCGATCGAAATCCTGTTGCAGGAGATGGAGAACCATCGCGACGACCTGGTCGTGATCCTGGCCGGCTACGAGGACCGGATGGAGCGGTTCTTTCGCAGCAACCCAGGCATGTCGTCGCGCATCGCGCATCACATCGCATTCCCGGATTACACCGCCGCGGAGCTGCTGGCCATCGCAGATCTGATGCTCGAACAAATGCAGTACCGACTGAGCGCGGAGGCTCGCGCCGCGTTGGAAGAATACATCGAGCGCCGGCAGGCGCTGCCGCATTTCGCGAATGCCAGATCCATTCGCAATGCGCTGGACCGCGCACGCTTGCGACAGGCCAGTCGCTTGTTCGCAAAGCTCGACGCGTCGCTTGCGAGGAACGATCTCATGACGATCGAGGCGGCCGACATTCGTGCCAGCCGCGTGTTCGCCGAGACCCCACCTACAGCACGATGAGGGAGAGTGACCATGACGACGCTCGCGCCCAGAACGTTGACCCGATTCCTGATCGAAGAGCAGCGCCGTCACGACAACGCGACGGGCAATTTCACCGCGCTCGTCAACGACGTGCGCCTTGCGTGCAAGCGCATCGCGACGCTCATCGGCAAAGGCGCGCTCTCCGGCGCCTACGGCGATGCCGGTGTGGTCAACGTACAAGGCGAGGTGCAGAAGAAGCTGGATGTGCTGACCAACGATATCTTCATTCGGACCAACGAATGGGGCGGGCAGCTCGCGGGCATGGTGTCCGAGGAGATGGAGAAGCCGTACGCGATTCCAGCGGAGTATCCCACTGGAAAATATCTGCTCCTGTTCGACCCACTCGATGGCTCCTCGAACGTCGATGTGAACGTTGCCGTCGGCAGTATCTTCTCCGTGCTGCGCTGTCCTGACGGAGTCACGGATCCGAGCGAGGAGCATTTTCTTCAGCCGGGCACCGAACAGGTATGCGCCGGGTACGCGATCTATGGGCCTTCCACCATGCTCGTGTTCAGCACGGGCCGCGGTGTACACGGCTTTACGCTCGACCGTGAGATCGGCGAGTTCATGTTGACGCATCCGGATCTGCGCATTCCGGAAACCACTTCGGAGTTTGCCATCAATGCATCGAATTCACGTTACTGGGAATCTCCCATCACGCGCTATGTGCGCGAGTGTCAGGAAGGAGCCGCAGGTCCGCGCGGTCGCGATTTCAACATGCGCTGGGTGGCCGCCGTGGTCGCTGAAGCTCATCGCATTCTCATGCGTGGCGGCGTTTATATGTATCCGCGCGATCGGCGGGATCTGACCAAACCGGGACGTTTGCGCCTGCTGTACGAGGCGAACCCGCTCGGCTTTCTCATCGAGCAAGCCGGCGGACGCGCCAGCACGGGCCGCGAGCCGGTGCTGTCCGTGAAGCCCGAAGCGCTGCATCAGCGCATCGGTTTCATCTTCGGTGCTCGGGCCGAGGTGGAGCGCATCGAGCGCTATCACCGCGAGTGCAACGATTTCGAGTTCAAGGCGCCGCTGTTCGGTACTCGCAGCGCGCTCAGAAGTCCCGCTTAGGGAGCTCTCCCATGTCAGCCACACATCCGATCATTGCAGTCACCGGCTCTTCCGGAGCCGGCACTACATCGGTTTCGCGGACCTTCGAGCAGATCTTCCGGCGCGAGTCGATCACCGCCGCGTTCGTCGAAGGCGACAGCTTCCATCGCTACGACCGAGTGGCGATGAAGCAGCAGATGGCGGAAGCCATCGCTCGCGGCGATCAGTACTTCAGTCATTTCGGACCGGACGCCAATCTGTTCGCCGAGCTCGACGGCCTGTTCAAGAGTTATGGCGAGAGCGGGCAGGGACGTCGGCGCAGGTATCTGCATGACGATCAGGAAGCTGCGCCGTATGGGCAACTGCCAGGCACGTTCACCGAATGGGAGGATCTGCCGACGCCAACCGATCTGCTGTTCTACGAAGGCTTGCACGGCGCCGCGGCTCATGAGGACATTCAGATCGGCAAGCACGTGGATCTGTTGATCGGCGTGGTGCCGGTCATCAACCTGGAGTGGATTCAGAAGCTGCATCGTGACCGGTCCACACGCGGTTATTCGACGGAAGCGGTGGCCGACACCATCCTGCGGCGGATGCACGATTACGTGCACTACATCTGCCCGCAGTTCTCACGCACGCACATCAATTTTCAGCGCGTGCCGATGGTCGATACATCCGATCCTTTCATCGCGCGCTTCATTCCGACGCCGGAGGAGTCGTTCCTGGTGATTCGCTTCGCGAGTCCGCAGGGCATCGATTTTCCGTACCTGCTGGCCATGCTGCACGACTCGTTCATGACGCGCTCGAACACCATCGTCTGCCCCGGCGGCAAGATGGACCTGGCCCTGCAGCTGATCTTCACGCCGATGATCATGCGGCTGATCGAGCGCCGCAAAGAATCGCTGGCGCGTCGATCGCATCGTTCCAGCCGCGCCTTGCTGGAGCCCACTCTGGAGATGAGGTAAGCCATGCCGAAGCTCATCGATTGCGTCTGCGCCGTGTCCTTCGATCTCGACGGCACGCTCATCGACACCGCGCCGGATCTTGGCGCGGCTGCCAACATGATGCTGATCATGCTCGGCGGCCGGGCGCTGCCGGACGACGGCATTCCGCCTTTGATCGGCGCGGGCGTCGATGAGTTCGTGAAACGAGTGCTGCGTCAAAGTGGCGTGACGGCGGATGGGCGCACGCAGGAAACCGCGGCGACGTTGTTTCGAAATCTCTACGGGCAGCGAGTGTTCCAGCGCAGTCGGGTCTATCCGAACGTCATCATGACGTTACACACGCTGCGAGCTGCTGGGCTGACGCTGTGCTGCGTGACGAACAAGGAGCGAAAGTTCGCGCAGCCCTTGCTGGAGCTGGCCGGTATCAGCGGCTATTTCGTGGCGGTGCTGTGCCCGCAGCGGCCCGAAGACAGAAAGCCGAGTGCGTCGTTGCTGTACTCGGCCTGCCGTCAAGCGGAAGTCGAGCCCATGGACATGCTCGTGGTGGGAGATTCGCGTGCCGACATTCAGGCGGCGCACGCGGCAGGATGCCGTGTCGTCGCGGTGGACTACGGTTATCACCGTGACCTGCCGCTGGAGGACCTGCGACCGGACGCGATCGTCAGCAATATGAGAGACATCATGGAACTGAGTGTGCGTCCCCGGAGCGGGACTCGTGCATTGAGGGCAATCCCATGAGCGCCGAAATCGACGTGCAACCGACGCTTCACCCGCAGCCGAGCCACGAGGGCATCAACGTGCTCAGGGCATTGGCGATGGACGCCGTGCAGAAAGCGAACTCCGGTCATCCAGGCATGCCGATGGGCATGGCGGAGATCGCCGAGGTGCTGTGGCAACGTCACCTGCGCCACAATCCCGCCAATCCGCAATGGTTCGATCGCGATCGCTTCGTGCTCTCGAACGGGCACGGCTCGATGCTGCTGTATGCGCTGTTGCATCTGTCCGGTTACGACCTGCCGATGCAACAGCTGCAGCAGTTTCGCCAGTTGCATTCGAGAACGCCAGGGCATCCCGAGTACGGCATCACCCCGGGGGTGGAAACGACGACTGGCCCGCTCGGTCAGGGCATCGCCAATGCAGTGGGCATGGCCATCGCAGAGAAGGTGCTCGCCGCGCAATTCAATCGTCCGGAGTTCGAGGTCATCGATCATCGCACCTATGTGTTTCTCGGCGACGGCTGTTTGATGGAAGGCATCTCGCACGAGGCCTGTTCGCTGGCGGGCACGCTCGGCCTCGGCAAGCTCATCGCGTTCTATGACGACAACGGCATTTCCATCGATGGTCACGTGTCGGGTTGGTTCACCGACGACACACCGCGTCGCTTCGCAAGCTATGGGTGGCACGTCGTGCCGGAGGTCGACGGGCACGACAGTGAAGCCATCGACAACGCGATTCGCGCCGCCAAAGCGGTGACCGATAAACCTTCGCTGATCTGTTGCAAAACAGTCATCGCCAAAGGAGCGCCAAACAAGGCCGGCACGCATGACGCGCATGGAGCGCCGTTGGGCGAGCAGGAAATCGCCGCTACGCGCGCGGCATTGGGCTGGGACTACGCCCCGTTCGAGATTCCCGAGCATATTTACGCCTTGTGGGATGCGCGGCAGGCCGGTGAAATCTATGAGGAAGCCTGGCAGCAAAAGCTGACCGCATATGCCACGGCCCATCCGCAGTTGAGTCAGGAACTCGAACGTCGCATGCGAGGTGAGTTGCCTGAGGAGTTCGCAGAGCACGTTCGCAGATTGATGACGCGCACGCATGCGAGTGCGGCCACGATGGCGACACGCAAGGCGTCGCAGGAAGCCATCGAGGGAATCGCGCCGACACTATCGGAACTCATCGGCGGCTCGGCCGATCTCGCCGGTTCGAATCTGACATTGTGGTCCGGGTCGCACGGCGTCACGCAAGACAGCGGCGGCAACTATATCTATTATGGTGTGCGCGAGTTCGGCATGGCCGCGATCATGAACGGGCTGGCGTTGCACGGAGGATTCATTCCCTACGGCGGCACGTTCCTGACATTCTCCGACTATTGCCGGAATGCTCTGCGCATGGCCGCGTTGATGCAGATCCGTACCATCTTCGTGTTCACGCACGACTCGATCGGACTGGGCGAGGATGGCCCGACGCATCAGCCCATCGAACATATGGCGACACTGCGATTGATACCGAACATGGATGTCTGGCGTCCGTGCGACACCTTGGAAACGCTGGTCGCGTGGGCGGCCGCTATCGAACGCGAGAGCGGGCCGACCAGCCTGGTGCTCAGCCGACAGAATGTTCCGTTTCAAAATCGCGATCCGGACGCCATGGCAAACATCCGCCGAGGTGGCTATGTGCTGGCGGAGCCTGAAACCGAGCCGCGCGCCACGATCATCGCGACCGGTTCGGAAGTCGCTCTCGCCATGGAGGCGAAGCGGCTGTTGGAGAGTGAAGGCGTCCCCGTTCGAGTCGTCTCGATGCCTTCGACCAACGTGTTCGATCGCCAGGACGCGGATTATCGCGAGTACGTGTTGCCCGCGGCATTGCCCTGTGTCGCTGTGGAGGCGGGTGTGCCTGACATCTGGCGCAAGTACGTCGGCCGTCGCGGCATCGTGATCGGTATGGATCGATTCGGTGAATCGGCGCCCGCGAAAGATCTGATGCGATATTTCGAATTCGTGCCGGAGCGCGTCGTCGCGGCAGTCCACTCGCTGCTGGAACGCGAGGGTGGAGGAGCCTGACCCGATCCCGAGAACCTTCCTGAGCTCCTTGCTCGGAGCGACAATGCGCACCGGCTGCTGTTGAAGGAGCGCCCGAAGCCGGTACGATAGGGTCATCGTCGTCACCGAAGTCCCGAGCAGAAATTTCATGATTGACCGCTCGCTCGGGCGCGCCTGGCCCTATCGGCTCCGGCACGTTCAATCATGTTCTCACGCGAAATGAAGCGGGAAGACGCATGCAGTGCCGGACGGTCCGCCGACCCGGCGGCCGATTCGCTGAATCGCCGGCTGCAGCTGCCCGGCCGCCGCTTGTTCGTCGGCGGCGAGCGCAGTGTGCGCAAGACTCTGCTGGTCCGTGCCGCCATCGTCTTGACCCTGTTCGCACTGGTCATCGGCGTGTTCTGGTTCGATCGCGACGGGCTGTTCGATCATCATGACGGCTCGATCTCATTCTCCGATGTCGTCTACTTCACCATGGTGAGCGTGACGACGGTCGGTTACGGCGACATCGTGCCGGTGACGCGTCAGGCGCGGCTGGTCGATGCGTTGCTCGTCACTCCCATCCGTCTGTTCATCTGGTTGATCTTCGTCGGTACGGCCTATCAGCTGGTGTTACAGCGATTGATCGAGGACTTTCGCATGCGACGACTGCAGGCACGATTGCAAGGCCACGTGGTGTTGTGCGGCTTCGGCCACGCGGGCCGATGTGCCGCCGCCGAGCTGGTCGCTCGCGGCTTCGACAAGCAGCACATCCTGATCGTCGATATCGATCCGGTGCGCCTCGAAGAAGCCGCCGAGCTTGGATACATCGGCATCCTCGGCGATGCCAGCCGCGAGCACACGTTGAGCGAAACGCGGCTCGAACACGCCAGGTCCTTGCTGGTCTGCACGGATCGAGACGATACCAATGTGCTCATCACCTTGACCGCTCGCAATCTGGCTCCGAAGGTTCGCATCGTCTCGCGCGTCGAGGAAGCGGAGAACGACAAGTTGCTGCGGCAGAGCGGGGCGAACGCAACGGTGCTGCCATCGCGAGTGGGAGGCATCCTGATGGCGGATTCGGTCGAGTCCTCCCATATGGCGACGTATGTGATGGACCTGATCAGCGCCGGCGGCCAGGTGACTCTGATCGAGCGAACAGCGCAGCCGGAAGAGATCGGCCGTCGTCCATTCGAAAACGGGGCATTGATCGTGCGCGTAGTGCGTGGCCGGCACAGCTACGGCTTCTGGGAGAACGATTTGCGCATTCAAGCCGACGACAGGCTCATCGTGATCGGCCCCGCCGTCACGCCTTCCGAGCCGAAGAGGTAGTAACAGCGCGAGTTGCATTCGCGCGCCCAGGCGCATCTACTCTCGTGGTCGAGAGCGCCGGTCATCGGTGTGCTCCAGAAGAACGAGTGTGCTGCGCATCAACATGGGGGTGCCTATGCAACGCCGTGAGTTCGTCCGTTCCGCCGTTCTGGCGGCGGCCACATTGTCCACTTTGCGATTCGTGCCGGTGTTGGCTCGCTCGGGGCCCACTTCCGATATCCCGGCTGTCACTGCCGATGGCCGCGCAGTCACGCTGCGTGGCGTTGAGATTCGTGAGCTTGCGCAAGCGCTGAAAGGGCAGTTGCTCCTGCGTGGCGATGACGGGTACGACGAAGCTCGCTTGCTGTTGAATCCTTCCTTCGACAAGTATCCGGCACTCGTCGTACAGCCGACGCACGTCGCCGATGTTCAGAACGCGGTGAACTTCGCGCGTGAACACAACTTGCTGCTCGCCGTGAAATGCGGCGGTCACAGTCATTCCGGTCAGTCGACTTGCGATCGTGGCATGCAGATCGATCTGAAGCATCTGCGTGGCGTCACGATCGATCCGACGGCGAAGTTGGTGTCGGTGAAAGGCGGCAGCCTGCTCGGCCAGGTCGATCGGGAGTCGATGGCGATGGGCAGGGTCACGCCGCTTGGCACCGTCTCGCACACAGGAGTGGGTGGGCTGACACTCGGAGGCGGCTTCGGACGCATGGCGCGGCGCTACGGCATGGCCATCGACAATCTCAACTCGATGGACGTGGTGACCGCCGATGGTCAGTTGCGTCATGCCAGCTCGAGCGAGAATCCGGATCTGTTCTGGGGATTGCGCGGCGGCAGCGGCAACTTCGGCGTTGTCACGAACTTCGAGTTCAAGCTGCATCCGATGCAGCGTCAGGTCATCGCGGGAAAATTGATCTTCCCGATCGAGAAGGCACGCGACGTGCTCTCGGTGTTCGCGGACTATGCGCAGGCAGCGCCGGATGATCTGTACTTCGATCCTACCGTCGTGCTGCCGCCGGGCGGTGCGCCGGGAGTCGCCCAAATGGAAGTTTGCTACAGCGGCGCCGCGAAGAACGCCGAGCGTGTGCTGGCGCCGATTCGGAAGATCGGATCTCCCATGAGCGACACGATCAAAGCCATGGACTATGTGGAAGTGCAACGCTCGGGCGACATGGTCGACGCGCGCATGCTAGGCACATATATCAAAGGCGGCTTCATCGCCACGATGCCTGCCGAGTTGATCGCTGCATTGGTCGAAGGATTGAAGGGCGATCCGCGCCGGACGACCGCGGTGTTCTTCCAGCATTGCGGTGGCGCCTGCGGTCGCGTGCCCGAGGATGCGACTGCTTTCGCAAATAGATATGCATTGGCCAACATGATGGTCCTGAGCGGCTGGCGGCATGGAGACGATCCATCCGAGCACATCGATGCGACGCGCCGTTACTGGTCGACGCTGGAGAAATTCACGCGCGGCTTTTATGTCAACGACATGGCGCGAGAGGCGACGGCCCAGGACATTAACGCCAACTATCGCGGCAACTACACGAGGTTGGTGGAGCTGAAGACCAAGTACGATCCGTCGAACCTGTTCCGATTGAACGCCAACGTGCAGCCGCGAGCTTGAACCCGATCGGTGCAAACGTGCGAATCCCAGCTGACTAGTCGGAACAACCATGACGCCAAGGAGGTTTCACATCGACCGATTGCTCCTCCAGCGCCCGCCGCACCAGGGAATGTTTGCCGGCGGTGGCTTGTTTTCCAGTGCGCACGCATGACGCGCAGATTCTACAGCGACGCGCGACTGCAACCAGTTTCCGCAGTCGTTCGTGTATTCAGATGTGTGGGACACCGAACGATCCATCATGAACATCAATGTACTCGTTGCAGAACCCAGCGGTAGTGACTGGGCTGCGATTGCGAAGGGCATCAGACGACATCTGCCAGATGCGTCGATGCTACGTGTAAAAGATGGCGAGCAGGCGCTGCGCTTCCTGTTTCACCGCGGACTGTTGACGGCCGATCCTCCCGTGCCGGATCTGGTTCTGCTCTCGGAGGAGTTGCCGTTGATTCCGGCGGCGGGCGTCATCGCTCGAATGCGGATCGACCCGCGCACGCGTCTGACTCCCGTGATCGTATTGCGTCGGGATCCGGAGGAAGATTCATTGGACCCGTACTGGGGTGGCGAACTGCGCGCGGCGATGAAGACTGTTTGCGTCACCGACGGGCTCGAGGCGCAGGTCGCCGAGGCGGTGAGCGATCTGTGCCATCGGCACCCGCCGTTGCCGGAACGTCAAAAAGGGCTGTCGTTTCGTCAATAAAGCGGGCCTGGCGGGGCAGGCTGCCCGGTTCTGCGTGACGCCCGGACTTCCTATCATAAGTGCCAATGAAACAGGCACTTGGATGAGGAAGGAACCATGGTCGATTACGTTGGCATTGCGGACATTCAGCGCTTGGTGAACGAGCTCGGCCCGGCCGAGTTCATGCAGCGGCTGGCGGCGCAGATCGAGGCGGATTACCGGCGCTGGGGCCAGTTCGAAAAATCGGCGCGGCTCGCGAGCCACTCCGAAGTCGGCGTGATCGAACTCATGCCGATCAGCGATGGCGAGCTGTACTCGTTCAAGTATGTGAACGGCCATCCCAAGAACACCAGCTTGGGCCTGCTCACCGTCACAGCCTTCGGCGTGCTGGCGGAAGTGTCCACGGGCTATCCGGTGTTGCTCTCGGAGCTCACTATAACGACCGCGCTTCGAACCGCTGCGATGTCGGCGCTCGCCGCGAAGTGGATGGCGCGTTCCAACAGCAAATCCATGGCGCTCATTGGCAACGGTGCGCAGAGCGAATTCCAGGCGATTGCGTTCCAGCGCATGCTCGGCATCGAGGAACTGCGCCTCTATGACGTCGATCCGCAAGCAACTGCGAAGCTTGCTCAGAATCTGCGTGCCGTGCCCGAGCTGCGAGACGTTTCGCTGGTGCATGCAAACTCCAGTGCGGAGGCTGCGTACGGCGCCGACATCATCACGACCGTTACTGCAGACAAGCGCAATGCTGTCATCGTGACGCCCGCCATGGTCGCCCCTGGAGTGCATCTGAATGCAGTGGGGGGCGACTGCCCGGGCAAGACCGAACTGCATGCCGATATCTTGAGTCGCCCCGACGCTCGCGTCGTGGTCGAGTACGAACCTCAATCGCGGATCGAAGGCGAGATCCAGCAGATGCCGGCCGACTTCCGCGTCATCGAGTTTGCCGATGTGGTGAATGGAGTGCAGCCCGGTCGAAGCAGCGACGCGGAGATCACGGTCTTCGATTCGGTGGGCTTTGCGCTGGAGGATTACTCGGCCCTGAAGTTCCTGCACCAGCTGACTCGCGAACATCCCGAGTTCTGCCGGCAGATCGACCTGGTGCCGGATCTGGAAGATCCGAAGGATTTGTTTGGCGGGACGCTCGGCTCGAGCAAGCGCCGACTGCGGCGCGTGGCCTAGGTCCTGAATGTTTGCAGATGAATGCTGGTCTCGGTGTTGCCGATGCCTTTGATCTTCCGGATGCGCTCCAGGACTTCGGAAAGCTCGGCGATCGACGCGGCATGCACCTCGGCCAGCAGATCCCATCGCCCGTTGGTGTCATGCAGTTCGCTTACCGCGGGTTCGCCGAGCAGCAGCTTCACCACGTCGCGAGTCCTGTCCCCCTCGATCGCGATACCGACCCAGGCGCGAATCCCGCTGGGCTGCGCATGTGCGTGGAGCTGCACTGAATAGCCGGCGATGACGCCGTTGGCTTCCAGCCGGGCGAGTCGGTTCGCGATCGTGCCCCGGGAGACGCCCAGCTGCCTCGCCAGCGTCGCCGTCGGCGTTCTGGCATTCACACGCAACAGCCCCAGCAATTGCTGGTCGAGCGCATCCAGCGTCGCGAGTTTGTCGTTGATGGGCTTGGGGTCGCTCTGCATGACGCCATAGATTATCCGATTACGCTTCGGCCTTCACGGCGGGCTGTATGGAATCTATTTCGATTCGGGCAAATACAACGAGAATCATCAAAGGTTGCGACGATCGATTCACCGTAATCGGGGTCCAAGCGGGGAATCCCCAACATGTCGGCCCGCTCGCACCCATGGCAACCGAACAACGCCTGATTCGCTTTGTTGCCTTTGTACTGGTCGCTGGTGCGCATGTGATGCTGCTCATGCTGCCGTTCGAAACGAAACGTCTCGAATACGAAGATCGCGACGGAAACGAAAAGCGAACCCAGCTGTACTTTCCGCGCACGTCTGGCATCGGTCGCACGCCACCGCGAGAACTACGCCCACCCGCCGAGCCACGATTCCAGACAAGCATCGGCATCGAAGCGCCGAGCGCCATCACCGTTGTGCCGCCGAGCGTCCCGGTCGCGCCGTCGATCGACTGGAATGAAGCAGGCCGCCGTGCTGCGGTGGCCGCCATTGAGAAACAGCCCATCCCAGACACAGGCAAGTGCGACTCCACCGGCCTTTCCGATCCCGAATTGCCCAACTGCAAACCAGCGCCTGAATTCAGATGGGCGCCGCCGAGGGCGGGTTTCTCCGATGGCTTGCCTTACATGCGCGTGGGCGAGCGCTGTGTGGTCGGTCTCGGATTCTTCGGCTGCTCGATCGGCAAACCGGCGGCCAGGGCCGATCTCTTCTCTGGCATGGACGATCCCAGGCGCGAGCGCAGCTCGGTGCCCGATCCCGGGCGTAAACCTTGAGCGGAAGAGGCAGGAGTCGAACCTACCGAAGATGCATGGCACCTTCCTCCGGGTTTGAAGTCCGGGCACCCCGCCGGGGATGTTTCTCTTCCGCCGGCCATGGTGCCGTCGATCGTGCCGGCTTGTCCAGCCGGCGCTGAGGCCAACGAACGGACCGGGAATGCGTGCTAGGCTACGGTGAGGCATCGCGGATTCCCAGTCATGGCAACGCAGCCCACTCGTCCGTTTCCTTCCGTCGATCGCGTCGCGCACTTCGCGCCCGTTGCAAAATTGGGCGAGACCTATGGTCGCAGCGCCGTGATCGATGCGATCCGAGCGGTGCTCGATGAGCATCGCACTCGCATGCATGAGCCGGGCTATGTGCCGCCCACGGATGACGAGCTATCGCATCAGGTCACAGGCCGTCTGCAAGAGCGTGCAAAGCCGCGACTGCGCCGCGTTTTCAATCTGACCGGCACGGTGCTTCACACCAATCTCGGCCGCACGCAACTCTCATCGCGAGCCATCGAACATGCTGCCATGGCAATGCGAGAGACATGCAATCTCGAATTCGATCTGGAAAGCGGCGGGCGAGGCGAGCGCGACAGTCTGGTCGAGGACATTCTCATCGAGCTGACGGGTGCGGAAGCGGCCACCGTCGTGAACAACAATGCCGCTGCCGTGCTGCTCGTGCTGGCGACGTTGGCGCACAAGCGCGAAGTCGTGCTCTCCCGCGGCGAGTTGGTAGAAATCGGCGGCGCCTTCCGCATTCCCGACGTCATGCGCAGTGCCAGCACCCGCCTCGTCGAGGTGGGTACGACGAATCGCACGCATCCCGGCGATTACCAGCGCGCGATCGGCCCGAAGACGGCCGCGCTCATGAAAGTTCACATGAGCAACTACAAGATCAGCGGATTCGTCGCTCACGTGTCGGAGCGTGAAGTCGCTCGGATCGCCCACGAGCATCAACTGCCGCTCATCGTCGATCTGGGCGCGGGCAGTCTGATCGATCTCTCAGCCTATGGTTTGCCGAAGGAACCGGTGGTGCGAGAAGCGATCGCACGCGGCGCCGACGTTGTCACATTCAGCGGTGACAAGTTGCTCGGTGGTCCGCAGGCCGGGCTCATCGTGGGCAAGAAGGCGTTGATCGACAGGATCAAACGTCATCCATTGAAGCGTGCGCTGCGCGTGTCCAAGCCAGTGCTGGCGGCGCTCGAAGGAACGTTGCTGGCGTATCGCACGCCGGATCTTCTGGTGCAGGAGTTGCCGACGCTGCGCTTGTTGACGCGGCCGCTTGCCGAGATCGAAGCGCTGGCAAATCGGGTGCTGCCGCATCTGGCCGCGGCGCTGGGTGCGCAATGGCAAGTGGAAGCGGTGAGCGTAGCGAGCCAGGTCGGCAGCGGCTCCTTGCCCGCGGAGATCATTCCGAGCATGGCGCTGACGTGTCGACCTGCGAGCGCCAAAGTGGGCTCTGCGTTGAAACGACTGGCGAGCGAGCTGCGCAAGCTGCCGACGCCCGTCATCGGACGCATTGCAGATGACGCGCTGGTGCTCGATCTGCGCTGCCTGGAAGATGAGTCGGGATTCATTGCTCAGCTTGGCCTGCTGGCCGAGGAGGAGGGCTCATGAACCAAGCCGTAGGGTCTGCCGAGCCGCGGCTCAGCTCGCTGTCGCACGGGGGCGGCTGTGGCTGCAAGATAGCGCCCGGTCTGCTGTCGCAGATTCTCAAAGGCGCCTCGGCCCTGCCGATTCCGCCGCAGCTCATGGTGGGTTTGGAAACATCCGACGATGCGGCCGTCTATCGGCTCAACGACCAGCAGGCGCTGATCGCCACCACCGATTTCTTCATGCCCATCGTCGACGATCCCTTTGACTTCGGTCGGATCGCAGCGACCAACGCGATCAGCGATGTCTATGCGATGGGCGCGCAGCCGATCATGGCGCTCGCCATCGTGGGCATGCCGATCAACGTGCTGTCACCGGAGACGATCGGTCGGATCCTCGAAGGCGGCGCCTCGGTGTGTCGTGCCGCGGGTATCCCGATCGCAGGCGGGCACAGTATCGATTCGGTAGAGCCGATTTACGGTCTGGTCGCGATGGGTCTCGCACATCCCGGTCGTATCAAAAGAAACGCGGATGCAGAGCCGGGCGACGTGCTGGTGCTGGGCAAGCCCCTGGGAGTCGGCGTGTTGTCCGCGGCGCTCAAGAAAGAAACGCTGGATGCCGCGGGTTACAGGCAGATGCTGGCGACCACGACGATGTTGAACACGCCTGGTCCCGAGCTCGCAGCTTTATCTGGCGTGCACGCGATCACCGATGTCACGGGATTTGGTCTTGCGGGCCACGCGCTGGAAATGGCGCGCGGCGCGCGATGTGACATTCAAATCGATTGGTCGGCCGTACCGTTGTTGCCCGGAGTGCGTGCGCTGGCGACTCAAGGCTTCATCACCGGTGCATCGGGTCGCAACTGGTCGGGCTATGGCGCCGAAGTGAGTTTGCCGTCTACGTTTGCAGCCGCGGATCGGGCCTTGCTGAGCGATCCGCAAACCAGCGGCGGTTTGCTGGTGTCGTGCTCGCCGTCGGCGCTTGCGGAGGTGCTCGAGGTCTTTCGGCGTCACGGCTTCGAGCTTGCGTCGAAGATCGGCTCGGTCACTGCAAAGAGTGCCGAGCCGATCCTGACGGTGCGCTGATCAGAGCCGGTAATCGAGACCGATCAGGAAGACGCGGCCGCGCAGATCGTACTGAGTGAAGTCGTACGGGGCGCGAATGCCGGGGAACGCGGCATCGTGCGGCGGCAGCTCGTCGAACAGGTTTTCGACCTTGGTGTACACCGTGAGGTTGTTCGAGCTCGACGACCAGCCCGCATAGAGATCGAACTGCTCGTAGGCATCGACGCGAGATTGCACGGCGCTCGCGGCGGTGCTGGCTTTCTGATCGTAGCCGCCGGTGTGATACCAGGTGAGCGCGCTGCGAACGGACGCGATATTCCATTCCAACGTCGTCGTAGCCTTGTTCCGCGGCAAGGAGAACGATGTGCCGCCGAGATTCGAGCCTGCATAGTCGACCAGCGGACCGCCGGTGGTTTGCGGGCGGCGATAGTCATGCACGTGCGTATAAACGGCGGTGACTCCGAAGTCGCCGATGTTGTCGGTCTGCCAGCGATGGCGCAGTTCCACGTCGAATCCCGAGGTCGTCAGCTCGCTCAGGTTCTGATACCGGTTGTAGATGGCGAGCAGCTTGCCGCGAGCGTCGCGAACCACTTCGTCGGGCCGGTTGTTCTGCACGATGGTGGCGGTGTTGTCGGTGCCGATCAGATTGTCGAGCTCGATGCGATACCAATCGACGCTCAGGCTGGAGCCCTGCCAGGGGGTGAGCACGATGCCGAGGTTGTAGCTGTGAGTGCGTTCCGGATCGAGGTTGGCGTTGCCAACCGTGAAGTTCGTCGGACTCTGTCGCGAGCCCGGCACGTCCGGATCGTAAGGATCGACCACCGAGCCATAGGAAATATTGGTGCTGGCCGAGTTCTCCGATAGAGAAGGCGCCCGGAAGCCGCGCGAGACCGCGCCACGCACTGCCACCAGATCCAACGGCTGCCAGCGCAAGCTGGCCTTCGGCGAGAAGGCGCTGCCGAAGTCGCTGTAATAGTCGCCGCGTCCGGCCAGTTGCAGCTCGAGCGTGGAGAACACGGGAACGTTCACTTCGGCGTAGGCGGCGGACACATCACGCTTGCCATTCACCGCAGCGATTGCAGGGCGGATCTGCAAGCCGGCATCGATCTGCCACGGATTGCGCGACACCAGCTCTTCTTCTCGCCACTCCAGACCCGCCGCGAATCCAACGGTGCCAGCCGGCAAGTCGAACAAGTCGCCGGTGATCTTGAAGTCCACGCCATTCAATCGCGAATCGGCCGGACGCACCGTGCTCAGGCGAATCGAATCGATGACGGATTGCGGGGTGCTCGAAGGGTTGTGCAGGTTGTAGCTGCCATCGGCCAGCGCCGCGAACAATCCCCAGCGATTGGCGAAGCCGCCGGACACGGTCTCTTCTTCCTTGCTGCGTGCCGAGAAGGCCGAAGCCTCCCAATCCCAGCGCTCGCCGCGACCGCGTACACCTGCGACGACGCGATAGGCATCGGAGCGGTTGGTCTTCACCGACTGGCCCAGATCGAAGAACGTATATTCGATCTGCGTGTCGACGCCGTACGGATTATAGGGATTCCCGGCGGGCAGAACCGCCGGCACGCCCTCGGCGAGGCCGGTCACGGCGTTCAGCGCGAATCGTCCATTCTCCAAGGTGAAGTACGGGCTCGAGCCGAAGATCGAAGCGCCGCGAATGTGGGAGTAGATCACTTCGCCGAACGCATCGATGTTGTCGTTGATGCGCAGCGTGCCGTTGATATAGCCCTGGTAGCGCTCGGTCCCTGGAATCAAGGTGGTGTAGGGAGCGAGATTGATCGCGCAGGTGTCGCCGGGCAGGCCGTCGATCGGCGCGCTGGCGGTCAGTTGCATGCCTTCGGGGCAGTTGCCTTGCGCATCGAGCAGAGGCACGGAGACGCCGTTGCGCAGGAAGCGCGCGCCCTTGGCGGTCCAGCCGTTCCAGCGGCCGCCCGGCAGATCGGTGTAGATGCCGGAGCGGGTGAGGTCGCGCTCATCCTGGTCGAGCCGCTCGCGATCGAACGCTTCGAAGCTGAAGAGCACGTTGTAGCCGTCGCTGTTCTTGTCGCCGATGCCGCCGATGAAACGTGCGCGCTGCGAATCGAGGCCGCCTTCATCCGTCGTGCCGAAGCTGCCACCGGCTTCAAAGCCCTGGAAGTTGTCGCGCGTGATGATATTGACCACACCAGCCACGGCGTCTGAGCCGTACACAGCCGATGCGCCGTCTTTCAACACGTCGATGCGCTCGACGGCGACCATCGGCAGGGCGTTGAGGTTGACGAACGTGTCGGAGAGGCCATTGGCGGGGAAGCCGTAGTTGGCGAGTCGCCGCCCGTTGAGCAATACGAGCGTGTTCTTCTGCGACAGGCCGCGCAGGCCGATGCCCGCGGAGCCGGCGGACCAACCGCTGTTGCTGGTCTCGTTGGTCGCGTTGCCGGTATTGGCGGACACGGAGCGAAGCACATCGGCGACCGTGACTTTGGCCGAAGTTTCCAGCTCCTCGCGGCCGATGATCTGCACCGGATTCGGCGCATCGCTGCCGCTGCGCTTGATGTTCGAGCCGGTGACCACGATGGTGGCGATGGGCTCATCGCCGGTGGCGGTATTCTGCGTTTGAGCAACGGCCTGAGCGCTCACCACTCCGCTGAAAATTGCCCCGAGCGCAGCGGAGACTGGTGTGAATCGTCGCATGATCTACCTTGGCACCTGAAAAAACGGGGCGTAAAGGTAGCTAAACTGAACAGTCGGAAAAAATACCCGTTTGTAATCTACTCATGATTCTAACCGGCCGTGACCCGAATCAGACCGGCGACTGCGATTTTCGACTACATGCCCTTGGGTGATCGCGCTAGGCTACAGCGCATGAAGACGTCCCTCGCTTGCCTCGCGGCACTCATCGTTATCGGCTCAATCAGCGCTGTGCGAGCCGATTCCGCCGATCCCAAGCGACTCTCGGAGATCGTTCGCGTGCTCGCTTCCGATGAGTTCGAAGGACGGGCGCCGGGGACGCCAGGCGAAACCAGGACGATCGACTATCTGGTCGAGACGTTCCGGAACCTGGGCCTCGAGCCGGGCGGCGCCAAGGGCTCGTGGACACAGGAGGTGCCGCTGCTGCGAACTCAGATCGAGACCCCGCGTGCTCTGCAGGTCGCGATCGATGGCAAGACGCGGCCGCTGGTC